>TARA_R100000049_G_scaffold5445_2_pt1 | contig 75734 bp, 69 predicted proteins | sample TARA_R100000049 | Tara Oceans TARA_R100000049 (sample SAMEA2619992) | marine metagenome | biome: marine biome (ENVO:00000447); feature: mesopelagic zone (ENVO:00000213) & marine oxygen minimum zone (ENVO:01000065); material: "saline water (ENVO:00002010), including plankton... | reverse complement strand
CGAAAGCTGTTTACGGATTTCATCCATCGGACGGTTCAGGTCAACCTTGACCACATTGTCATCAAGATGCTCGTCCGACACTTCCGGAAGATATTTTGCCGGGTTGTGTTCAAGGTCTTCGATGAAAATACCGTCCTTTGTGATCTTGCCCAGAACCTGACGGTCGGCAGAGCACGAAACACCAATCGCCACCGGGCAGCTTGCCCCGTGACGCGGCAGACGGACAACCCGCACGTCATGGCAGAAATACTTGCCGCCGAACTGTGCGCCAATGCCCATTTCGCGCGTCATCTCAAGGACCTTCTGTTCCCATTCAAGATCACGATAGGCCTGACCATGCACCCCGCCCTCGGTCGGCAGGTTATCGTAATAACGTGCCGATGCCATTTTAACGGTCTTGAGGGCCGCCTCGGCCGACGTCCCGCCAATCACGATGGCAAGGTGATAGGGCGGGCAGGCAGAGGTGCCAAGCGTTCTGATTTTCTCATCCAGGAACTTGCGCAGGCTTTCCGGGTTCAGAAGCGCCTTGGTCTGCTGATACAAAAACGTCTTGTTGGCCGAACCGCCGCCCTTTGCCATGAACATGAATTTGTATTCATCGCCCGGCGTCGCATACAGATCAATCTGCGCCGGAAGGTTCGAACCGGTGTTCTTTTCTTCGAACATATTGACCGGGGAAACTTGCGAATAACGCAGGTTATGTTCCAGATAGGCGCGCCAGATCCCCTTCGACAGGGCTTCTTCATCGTCACCATTGGTGATGACCTTGCCACCGCGCTTGCCCATGACAATCGCCGTACCGGTATCCTGGCACATTGGCAAAACGCCGCCCGATGCGATATTGGCGTTTTTCAATAAATCCATCGCAACGAACTTGTCGTTCGGCGTTGCTTCCGGATCATCAAGGATTTTACGTAACTGTTCGAGGTGACCCGGGCGCAGCAAATGCGAACAATCGAAAAACGCCTGAAGGGTCAGCTTTTCAATCGCCTCGGGTTCGACTTTCAAAAACGTCTCGCCATTGACTTCAACGGTTGAAACGCCTTCGTCGCCGATCTTGCGGTATGGGGTCGTGTCCTTCCCCTGCTCGAACATGGGTTTATAGACAAAATCACTCATGGGATAAGTTCTCGTCTCTCTCAAAAACAAGGTGGGTTTGTTTTAATTTGTGCCGTTCATAACGCCAAACGCGGTAAATTTCCACGATACGTTAGATGAACAGACTTCCGGCAATCGGCGGGAAACCGGACCGGGCATGCGGGAAAGAAAAAAGGGCGAGCCAAATGCCCGCCCCTTTGAAACTCATTTTTTCCGAAACGCATCAAGGGCGATGACTTCGCCGGTTTCACCCTGCTCCGCAGTTTTTTTCTTTTTGCGTTTGGCGGGTTCGGTCACCAGTTGCGGGGTTGCATCCTCGTCACCATCGACCAGATCGGCGTCAAGATCGTCATCTTCGTCGTAATCGAAATCATCGTCACCCATCTCTTCTTCGACGCTGAAGGTCAGCATGAAGTTGGCGGACGGATCGACAAAAGCCAGCATGGCATCATACGGGACAACCACCGTGGTTGGCATGCCATCAAAGCTCATGCCGACTGAAAAATGATCGTCTTCCGCTTTCAGGTCCCAGAACCGGTGCTGCAATACCACCGTGATATTGTCCGGGTGCGCCTTGCGCTGTCCTTCAGGCAAAGCAACACCGGGATGATTGGTCTGGAACGTGATGTAATAGTGATGCTCGCCGAAAAGGCCTTCTTCGGCCACGCGCGAAAGGATCTGCTTCACCACGCCGCGCAGCGCCTGATCGACCATAAGGTCGTAACGGAATTCTTCCGGTTCCTGCATCGATAATCCTGTGTCTGGCGGGTTCCCTGATGATTTCAGGATATGCCCGTCATTTATATATGGCACCTGATCGCGTCATTTGCAGATGACGCAATTGAATTGCTTCTATTCATAACGGAGAGGGGAAAAAATACAAGAGCGGGGCGTTCTGTTGCTAGGTGCCCCATCCCCCACCAGACTACCGCTCCCGGCAATCGGAATTTCGCTTTGGTGCTAGTACCGCTTAGGCGGCAACAGCAACCGGAGCATTGTTGTCGTTTGCGTTTACAAACATTAGCCCGATAACGGTGGTACCATGCCGAGCGCCAACAGAGGCTTTTACTACACACGTCGATCCTATTTCGGCCCCAACATCTTCGCCTGAGTCGGACGAAGTCAGATAGATGAAAGTTGGTGGAGCCGCCGGGTACCGCCCCCGGGTCCGTAATGTCTATTCTGCCAAGTCGTGTAACGCCATAGTCGGGTTGCCCCGACAGCCCCTATATAGGGCAAACGCCCCCCTTTTCACAAGGGGATTCGGGAAATCTTTTTTTGATTTTCGGCGGAACACTTTGTGATCGGGGCAAAGTACGATCTCCAATTTTCGCGAAATCACACGCGACGGAAGGTATCCGGATAATCGGTAACAAGCCCCACATCATCGATCTCAAGCTCTGCAGCGAAATTGCGAAACAGCCCCTCGTAGCGATAGAGACGATCAGGGACCAGACAAGTGTAACGTTGTCGCGCGCTACGTGGCAGGAAATCGCCCTCAATCTGGCTTGGAAGCGGTACGTAAGCCGCCAAAACATTACGCGCTTCTCCCTCAACCAGTTTCAATCGTTTGATCGGAAGCATGTTTGTCGCGGGGGTTATACCGATATCAACGTCAAAGCACCCCGACAAGGACGGCAGCTCTTGCTTCGCGATGCAATCAAACCATGTTCCCTTGCCATCTGAGGTCACATGCATGTTCTCCCCGCCGACATAGCTTACCTTCACTTCGCGTGTGGCAAACATCGCGTCAGTCATCACAAGGTAGGACCCGCCATAGTGGCCGTTACGCTTACCAATCACGACTCCTTCAAGCTTTATCCCATCCGGGCCAGACTGACAGACACAGTATTCAAGACCGTTTCCATCCCAATCAACCCACTGAACTGCTTCTCGCATGATCAACGCTCCGATGCGGCAAATACGTCCCCGATTCAGGCGGCCAAGTATACCCGCACTTGCCAATTTTGCGCGACGTATGCTGACAAGTATTGTCAGCAGGAAGCGTTTAGTAAAGCTGCGCCAAAGATGGGATAGCGCCGCTTGCCCGTATCCGCCGACCTGACTATGCTGCGACCAAAGCGATTCCAAAAATGCAGGGAACACCATGCAGCAATATCTCGATCTGATGCGACTGGTGCGCGATACTGGCGCACATAAGGAAGACCGCACCGGCACCGGCACGGTATCGGTCTTTGGGCACCAGATGCGGTTTGACCTGTCAAAGGGCTTTCCGATGGTCACCACCAAAAAGCTGCATCTGAAATCGATCATCCATGAATTGCTCTGGTTCCTGGCCGGTGACACCAATGTCAAATATCTTCAGGACAATGGTGTACGCATCTGGAACGAATGGGCCGATGAAAACGGTGAACTTGGCCCGGTTTATGGCGGCCAGTGGCGGTCATGGCGCGGGGCAACCGGCGAAACCATCGACCAGATCACCCAGTTGATCGACCAGATCAAAAACAATCCCGACAGCCGCCGCCTGATCGTTTCGGCATGGAATGTGGCCGATGTGCCCAACATGGCGCTGCCGCCCTGCCACTGCCTGTTCCAGTTCTATGTCGCGAATGGCAAACTGTCCTGCCAGCTTTATCAACGCAGTGCCGATATCTTTCTGGGCGTGCCGTTCAATATCGCATCCTATGCATTGCTGACCATGATGATCGCGCAGGTCTGCGATCTTGGTGTGGGTGATTTCGTCCATACTCTGGGCGATGCCCATCTTTACACCAACCATCTTGAACAGGTCGAATTGCAGCTGTCGCGTGAACCGCGCCCGTTGCCGACCATGAAAATCAATCCGGCGGTCAAATCGATCTTTGATTTCAAGTATGACGATTTCGAACTGACCGGCTATGACCCGCATCCGCATATCGCGGGCAAGGTGGCCATCTGATGCCCGCCAACAATAACGACCGGATCGAACGGGTTGCCGTGGTTGCCGCCGCCCAAAACGGTGCGATTGGCAAGGATGGCTGGATGCCCTGGCACCTGCCCGAGGACCTTAAACGGTTCAAGGCACTCACCCTTGGCAAACCGATGATCATGGGCCGCGTGACGTTCGAGGCAATTGGCAAACCGCTTCCCAAACGTACCACTATTGTGGTGACACGCGATACCGACTGGACGTTTGATCATGAAAATGTCCGGGTCTGCCATGACATCGAAAGTGCGATCAAACTGGCCGATCAGATCGCGGCCAGGGATGATGTCAACGAGGTCGTCATTGCCGGTGGGGCGCAGATTTACAAACTCGCCCTGCCTTACACCACGCGGTATGAATTGACCGAAGTCCATGATGATATTGATGGCGATGCGTTTCTTGATCCCCTGCCCGCCGAAAAATGGCAGGAAACCGCGCGTGCCACCATCAAAAATCCCGATGGACCGGATTACAGCTTTGTCACGTTAAATCGCCTTTTGGTGGCGGGCTGATCGGATAGCCTTCCTAAACCAAACAAAACAATTCCTGTTTTCGCATTTCAATTCTAAAGTTTTTTTATCGGTAGGGCATCAAACCGCCTGTCCGATAAAACCAAGAATGAAAGAGGACAGGTAAACATGTTTGAAGAATTCAAGAAGTTTGCCCTGCGCGGCAATGTTGTCGATCTGGCAATCGGTGTGATCATCGGGGCGGCATTCGGGCGGATTGTCACATCTCTTGTCGGGGACGTCATCATGCCGGTGATCGGTTATATTTCTGGCGGGCTCGATTTTTCCAACTATTTCATTGCCCTGTCGGACGCGGTAACCGCAACGAATTACGCCGATGCCAAGGCACAGGGTGCCGTGATCGGCTATGGCGCATTCATTACCATTGCGCTTAATTTCGCGATCATTGCCTGGGTCTTGTTCCTTGTCGTCAAGGCAATCAACAAGGCCAAGAAAAAAGAAGACGAAAAAGCCGGTGAAACGCCCCCGTCCGCAACGCCCGAAGATGTCGCCCTTCTGCGCGAAATCCGCGACCTGCTGGCAGAGCGCAAGGAACAATAGATATCGGGAATGTGCGCACTACCGGTTGTTTCTGACTTTGTCAGTTGATATCGCGCGCTCCCGCGCCTATTTTTGAATATGTTTCAGAACACCCATTCCAGTTACTGGAACAAGGAAGGATTGCCGATGGCCCGCCCCCGCACATTTGACGAAGAAAGCGTTCTTGATAACGCCATGAACATTTTCTGGAGCAAAGGCTTCGAGGCGACATCGGTGCAGGATCTCGTCGAGGAAACCGGTATTAACCGTGCCAGTATGTATTCAAGCTTCGGCGATAAAAAGGCCCTGTTCCTCCGTGTTCTAGACCATTACAGCCAGAAGGTCAGCACGGTTCGCTTTGCCAAACTGCGCGAAACCGTCGATGGTCGCGAGGCCATCGTCGCGACCTTCCGCGATGCCGGACGACAGGGCTGTGGCGAAGGCCGCCACAAGGGTTGCCTGATTGTCAATTCCGGCATGGAACTGGCCCCGCACGATCCCGAAACCGCCGCAATTGCGCAGGCGTCATTCCGCCGGGTTGAAGATATGTTTGCCCGCGCACTTCACCGCGGTGTTGAACAGGGCACCATCGGCAAGGATAAAAATATCCGCTCCTTCTCGCGATTTCTGGCGGGCTCCATTCAGGGCGTGCATTTGATGGCCCGCCGTGGTGCGGACAAGGATACACTTGACGATTACGTCAATACCATCCTGTCCACGCTCGACTGATTCCCGATCTCGGCAAAATATCGCCCTGCTCCCAACGGGTGAATTCACATTCACCCGTTTTGCGTGTATATCCATCGCGGGTCACGGAACCATATACGGGGGATGGCATGGACCAAGACACAAAATTCTGGGACAAGGCAGCAGCGAAATATGCCCGAAAGCCCGTTAGAAACCAGACGGCTTATGCCGAAACCCTGGATCGTACCCGTCATTACCTGACTCCGGATCAAAATGTTCTTGAAATCGGATGTGGTACCGGTTCGACAGCCCTGTTGCTTGCCCCGTCAGTCGGACATCTTACCGCAACCGACCTGTCCCCTGCCATGATCGCCATTGCGCAGGACAAGCTCGCCGATGGGAACCATCCGAATGTTCACTTTCAGGCGGCCCGCCTGTCCGATGGCAATCTTGCCGATCAGGTATTTGATGCGGTTCTGGCGTTTAATGTCCTGCATCTTGTCCGAGATATTCCCGCTGAAATCCGCACAATTCATCGCTTGCTTAAACCCGGCGGGCTGTTCATTTCAAAAACCGGCTGTATTGGTGAAGCGGGTCGCTTGCTTGCCATTTTGATTGCCGTCATGCGCAAGCTTGGCTTTGCGCCATTTGTCAATTCCCTACGCTATGGCGAACTGGACGCAATGATCGCAAGCGAGGGTTTCGAAATCATCGAAACCGGCCTTTACCCTGCCTCGGACCATGCCCGTTTCGTGGTTGCCCGCAAACTCTGATTCCAGACCATCCGCCATCACAGTTCGGTGATGGAACCATTTGTTTGTTGTTATTTCGGAATGATCATTCCACATTATTCGTCATTCAGCCAGATAACATTCATGAGGAACGAAATGTCCGCAATTACGCCCCTGATGCCGCGCCAAAAGGTCCCTGCCCTGTCCGTCCCGCTTGTCGGTGGCGGTACATGGTCGCTTGCCGATCAGACGCCAGAAAACTTCACCATGGTCGTGTTCTATCGCGGCCTGCATTGCCCGATCTGCGGCAAATACCTTAAAGACCTTGATGACAAGCTGGCCGACTTCGCCAAACGAGGTGTCAATGTGATTGTCCTGTCATCGGATACACAGGACCGCGCCGAAACGGCCAGAGAAAAATGGGCCCTTGAAAACCTTGATCTCGGTTATGGCCTCAGCCTCGAACAAGCCCGCGAATGGGGCCTGTATATTTCGTCAAGCAACGGCGTGACCTCGTCCGGGTTCGAAGAACCGGCCCTGTTTTCCGAACCGGGCCTGTTCCTTGTCCGGCCTGATGGCACACTTTATTTTGGCACCGTTCAAACCATGCCATTTGCCCGCCCGGCCTTTGCCGAGATTCTGGGGGCGCTTGATTTTGTCATTGCCAAAAACTATCCGGCACGCGGCGAAGTCATTGATCATACAAATATCTGATCACTGCGCGGCGACACTTTGAAAAACGAAACGGCCGGTTTCATTTCGCAGAAACCGGCCCTTTTGTTTCGATAGCTCTTCGGGTTATCGCCGAAGACTGCAGGAATTTTGATAGCCGGATGTGATCCACGGCAAGACAGTAGCGACAGCGATCACTTATTCAGGATCACTGTCATCATCTCTGCTACGCCTTGGACGCAGAACGATCCATGCCGCCACCAGCGTCAGCGCCGCCATGCCAAACCACGTTATGGCATACATCAGATGATTGTTGGGGAAACTGATCCGTGTCAGCCCGCCCACCGGCAGTTTTCCGGGATTATTACTTCCATTGGCATCAATGAAATATGGTGCGACATCATCCGGGTTAAGGCCGCGTTTCGCGGCCATAGCGCGCACATCGCGCGAATACCAGCGGTCTTCGTCAGGCACGTTGTCCCGGATAAAGGTGCCGCCCGGCTCATCCATCCGCAAAAGACCGGTGACGCGCGTATCGCCCGAAACCAAGCCATCCGTCCGGCTATCGGGTTCACGACGGTCGGTTGGGACAAAGCCGCGATTGATCATGATAATGGTGCCATCGACCCGTTCGAACGGGGTCATGACCCAGTATCCCGCACCATAATCCGTGGCAGCATAAACGTGGCTTTCCAGATCGTTGCGATAACGGCCTAGCAACGTAACCTTGCGGTATTCGTCACGTTCGCGGGTAACATTTTCCCAATCCGCCCGGTCCGGTGCGGTTAACGGGTCACCATGAACGCGGGCATCAACCCGTTCAATCAGATCAAGCTTCCACGCCCGGCGTTCAACCTGCCAGACACCAAGGGCCGCAAAACCCGAAAACAGGATCGCGGCCAGAATGCAAACCACGATGCGGGTCCTGATCGACGGTCCCTTGGCGGTAGACATATCCGTATCAGCCATAATCTTCATGACCTTCAAAACATCATCGGAACAAAAAAGGGCGCGATACCGGTGAAAGTATCGCGCCCCAATTACATCAGCAAAACCTAGCCGAAGCTTCGGATCATTTCATGATCCATCTGCGGCATCATGTTGGTGTTCAGGTGATACATCACCCACAGCGAACCGGCGATGGCAATCGCCACGATCACAAGGGTAAAGATCAGCGCCAGCATGTTCCAGCCGCCTTCGGACTTGGTGTTCATGTGCAGGAAGTAGACCATATGGACGACAATCTGCACGACACCAAGGCCCATGACCCAGGCCGCGGTTGCCACCTTGCTGTCAAGAACTCCATCCATCACCAGCCAGAACGGGATGGCGGTCAGGATTACCGACAGGATGAAACCGATCAGATAGCTGTTGAAGGTGCCGTGGCTGGCACCGTCAGCATGATCGTGACCGTGATGGTCATCATGTGCATGAGAATGCGTGCTCATCCCAGAACTCCCAACAGGTAAACAACGGAGAATACGCCGATCCAGATCACGTCAAGGAAGTGCCAGAACAGCGAAAGGCACATCAAACGACGCTTGTTTTCGACGATCAGACCGCGCTTGGCAACCTGAACCATCAGGGTGACAAGCCAGATGATGCCAAACGTCACATGAAGCCCGTGGGTCGCAACCAGCGTGTAGAACGACGACAGGAAACCACTGCGCATCGGGGTGGCGCCGAGACTCCAAAGATGATGGAACTCGTAAATTTCCAACCCGACGAAGGCAACACCGAACAGGCCGGTAATCGCCAGCCACATCTGGGTTCCCTTGATGCTGCCCTTTTCCATCGCCAGCATGGCAAAGCCATAGGTGATCGAGGAAAACAGCAGCATGGAGGTGTTGATCGCAACCAGTTCCAGATCAAACAGATCCACCGGTGCCGGCCCGGCCGCATAATTGCGGCCAAGCACGCCATGGGTTGCAAACAGGATCGCAAAGATGAGGCAGTCGCTCATCAGATAGAGCCAGAAGCCAAGCATCGTCCCGTTCTGCGGGTGATGCTCTTCCTTCAGGTAAAAGACCGGCGCTTCGGTCTGAGAGGCATTTGTATTCGCCATTGTCATTCCCTTACGCCTGCTGCTTTGCCAAAAGGGCGGTACGTTCGTCTTCGGTTGCGACAACTTCGCTGGCCGGGATGTGGTAATCACGGTTGTAGTTGAAGGTGTGCGCAATCGCGGTACCGATCAGGGCGATGAAGCTGACGGCGACAAGCCACCAGATATGCCAGATCAGCGCGAAACCGAGAACAAGCGACATACCCGCAAGGATCGCACCGGCACCGGTGTTTTTCGGCATGTGAATGTCGAGGAACCCGGAAGTCGGACGGACATAGCCGCGCTTCTTCATATCAGCCCAGGCATCAAGATCGTGAACGACCGGGGTGAAGGCAAAGTTGTATGCCGGGGGCGGCGACGAGGTCGACCATTCCAGCGTACGGCCATCCCACGGATCGCCCGTTTCATCACGCAGTTCTTCACGCTTGATGAAGGACACGACCAGCGACATCAGGAACGATGCAATACCGATGGCAATCAGAACCGCACCAAAGGCAGCAATGATGAACCAGATTTGCAGCGAGCCGTCATCGAAATGGTTCATGCGGCGGGTAACGCCCATCAGGCCAAGGACATAAAGCGGCATGAAGGCGAAATAGAACCCGATCAGCCAGAACCAGAAGGACATTTTGCCCCAGAACGGGTCAAGCTTGTAACCGAACGCCTTCGGGAACCAGTAAACGATACCGGCAAACATCCCGAACACCACGCCACCGATGATGACATTGTGGAAATGCGCAATCAGGAACAGGCTGTTATGCAGCACGAAGTCCGCCGGCGGAACCGCGAGCATCACACCGGTCATGCCACCAATCACGAAGGTCAGCATAAAGCCCATCGTCCACAGCATCGGGACGTCAAAGCTGATGCGGCCCTTATACATGGTGAACAGCCAGTTGAATATCTTGGCCCCGGTCGGGATCGAGATGATCATCGTGGTGATACCAAAGAAGGCGTTCACACTGGCACCCGACCCCATGGTGAAGAAGTGATGCAGCCAGACCAGATAGGACAGGATGGTAATAACGATCGTTGCGTAAACCATCGAGCTGTAACCGAACAGGCGTTTACGGCAGAAGGTCGAAACCACTTCCGAAAATACGCCAAATGCCGGCAGGATCAGGATGTAAACTTCCGGGTGGCCCCAGATCCAGATCAGGTTCACATACATCATGGCGTTGCCGCCAAGATCATTGGTGAAGAAGTTCGTGCCGACATAACGGTCAAGCGACAGCAGAACAAGAACCGCGGTCAGAACCGGGAAGGCGGCAACGATCAGGATGTTGGTGCAAAGCGCGGTCCAGGTGAAGACCGGCATTTTCATCATCGACATGCCCGGTGCGCGCATCTTGACGATGGTCACAATCAGGTTCACGCCCGACAACAATGTACCGACACCGGCAATCTGCAAGGCCCAGATATAGTAATCAACCCCGACCCCCGGACTGTAGACAATGTCCGAAAGCGGCGGATATGCCAGCCAGCCGGTTTTGGCAAACTCGCCAACAAACAGCGAGATCATCACCGTGATCGCACCCGCAGCCGTCATCCAGAAGCTGAAATTGTTCAGGAACGGGAAGGCAACGTCACGCGCGCCAATCTGAAGCGGCACGACGAAGTTCATAAGCCCTGTCACCAGCGGCATCGCCACGAAGAAGATCATGATCACGCCGTGGGCGGTAAAGATCTGGTCGTAGTGATCGGGCGGCAGATAGCCAGCAACATCGCCAAAGGCAATCGCCTGCTGGGCACGCATCATGATCGCGTCGGCAAAGCCGCGCAAAAGCATGATCAGGGCCAGAATGATATACATGATACCGATCTTTTTATGATCGATAGATGTAATCCATTCATGCCACAGGTAACCCCACAGTTTGAAATAGGTCAGCGCGCCAACAACGACGATACCACCCAGAACAACCCCCGCGAATGTCACAGCCAGGATCGGCTCGTGGAACATCGGGAAGGAGTCGAGTGAAAGCCGGCCAAATATAAAATGCAAAAGGTCCGGATTTGAAAACATCGGATTACTCTTCTTTTCGATGCGGCAACGCACCGGCCAGGCCGGTGCGCAAGCCGCGAAGGGCCGGTCGACTTACATCAACCGGCACTGCTTCAGAACCCTGTCGATACGCTGGCAGGAACGGGGCTGAACCGGCTGTCTTCAGACCCGTTTTCAAACAGCGGGATCGAAGAAATTTCCTGGCTCAGACCGCCTGTCGGCGTCGTGCAAAGCGTTGCCACGAATGATTCGGTCAACGGCAAAGGCTGGCTGCCACGTTCGCGCGGGGTGTCGTATGTCAGCGACATAACGTTATAGATACCCGCAAGACCGCCACCGCCATTTTTGTCGATATGCATCATTTCGTTCATGCACATTTTCGACTGATCGACGCACATATTCAGGATGGCCGTGTACAGTTCCGGATCGACATTACCGAAATAGTGGACCGGTTCCGCAATACTTGGCTTTTCAAGTTCCAGATATTCCGAACGGCCCAAAGTGGCGCTATCGGATTTGACCTTGGCAACCCAGTCATCAAAGCCTGCGTCGCTCAGCCCGTGGAACTTGAAGCGCATATGCGAGAAACCCTCGCCACTATAGTTCGCCGAAAACCCGTCATAGACGCCTTCCTCGTTGATCACGGCATGGAGCTTGGTTTCCATACCGGCCATCGAATAGATCATCCCGGCCAGTGCCGGAACATAGAAGGAGTTCATGATCCCCGAAGAGGTGATTTTGAACTGGATCGGCGTATCAATCGGTGCGGCCAGCTCATTGATGGTCGCAATCCCTTGCTCGGGATAGATGAACAGCCATTTCCAATCAAGGGAAACGACTTCTACCACCATCGGCTTGTGATCTTTCTCAAGCGGACGTTCCGCATCGATACGATCCAGCGGGCGGTATGGGTCCAGGGTGTGCGTACTGACCCAGGTGATCGCACCCAGCGCGATAATGATCGCAAGCGGGGCGGACCAGATGACAATTTCCAGCTTGGTGGAATGGTGCCATTCAGGATCGTACTCTGCATCCTTATTGGATTGACGATATTTCCAGGCAAAGAACACTGTCAGCGCCATCACCGGAAGGATGATGATCAGCATCAGGATCGTGGAAACAACGATAAGGTCGGCTTGCTGTGACGCAATATCGCCAGACGGATCCATCACGACCAGATTACATCCGGTCAGTAACGTGAACACAGAAGCAATTGCGACGCCGCGTGCAAGTTTTGAGAGCATGCGCTTCTACTTTGTCAGTCTCTGGAAGATGTTCTCACAAGCAACCATATGCTTGCGAGCCGCATAACCAGCCCACCGGACCGGCACACGTCGTACCCCAACCGTAGCGGCATATAGGAATTAAAATTCCAAACTTCCACGGAAGAGACACAAATTTGGCGAACTTTTTTCTTAAAGATCACCAGCAGAAAATTTCGCTCACTAGCTATAGCTGCGCCGCAACAATGTCAAGCAGGCCGCCAAACATCGGCTGGTGTTTATGATAATTATCAAAAAGCTGTAAACCATGCGTTGTGCAACGCAACACAATAATTGACACTGACGTTTGCAATTCACATGTCTATAATTAGACTCGATCCAATCAAGATGGCCAATCAAGATGGGTCCAATGAGAAGCAATGAAGTCAGATAATTAGGGAGACAGGCGTGAATCAACCCACTCATACCTTAGCGACCTCCACCTCCTCTGGACTGGAACGCGACGCACGCCAACACTCGGCTGGCACAGTCAACGACCCCGGACAGATCGCGCTTGGCGTGATTATCGGTCGGTCATCGGAGTTTTTCGATTTCTTCGTTTATTGCATCGCCTCTGTGCTGGTGTTCCCCCAACTCCTGTTCCCCGGCGAAAGCGCGATCGTCGGTACCATCCATTCCTTCTTTATATTCTCGCTGGCTTTCATCGCCCGCCCGATCGGGTCCCTCGTCTTCATGACAGTGGACCGGCGCTATGGCCGCGGCACAAAGCTGACGGTTGCCATGTTCCTGCTGGGCGGTTCAACCGCCGCGATGGCCTTTTTGCCAAGCTTTGACAGTGCGGGCATGTTTGCGATCTATCTGCTGTGCGTGCTTCGCTTTACGCAGGGGCTGGCACTTGGCGGTGCATGGGATGGTCTTGCCTCCCTGCTGGCACTCAACGCGCCTGATAATCGCAAGGGCTGGTATGCCATGATGCCACAGCTTGGCGCACCGCTTGGCTTCATTCTGGCATCCTCGCTGTTTGCCTACCTGATCCTGACCCTGTCGCCCGAGGATTTCCTCGCATTCGGCTGGCGCTATGCCTTCTTTGTTGCCTTTGCAATCAACGTGGTGGCGCTGTTTGCCCGTCTGCGTCTGGTCGCAACGTCCGAATTCGGAAGCCTGCTTGAAAAGAATGAATTGCAGGCCGTCCGTGTCCGCGACACCATCCGCCATCACGGCCGGACCGTGCTTCTCGGCGCGCTTGTGCCACTCGTCAGCTACGCGCTTTTCCATCTGGTCACTGTCTTCGCGCTTAGCTGGGTCGTGCTTTACACCCCGGCCAATCCGGGGCAGTTCCTGTTGACCCAGGGTGTCGGTGCGGTGCTTTGCGCGCTTGGCATTATCGCATCGGGCTTCATTGCCGATCAGATCGGCCGCCGCCGCCTGCTGGGGTATTCGGCAGCCATCATCGCGGTCGGTGCGCTCCTGACCCCGCTGCTTTATGCCTATAACATCATCAATGAAGGCATGATCGTTCTGGGCGGTTTTGCGGTTCTGGGTCTGTGCTTTGGTCAGGCGGCCGGGACACTGGCATCGAACTTCAAACGTGAATATCGCTATACCGGTTCGGCCCTGACATCCGATCTTGCATGGTTGCTCGGTGCCGGCTTCGCCCCGCTGATTGCCCTTCTGCTCTGCGTGGCTTATGGCCCGATTGGCGTTGGGGCGTATCTGCTTTCGGGGGCGGCGGTCACTCTGCTCGTCCTGCATTTCAACAAGCAGTTCGGACAGAAAAACACCGACTGATTGATCTTTCCCTATGTGAAACGAAACACCCCCGGCAGTCATCTACCGGGGGTGTTTTTGTTAAAATCGGACTATCAGCTGTAATTCGACGGGAACAGTGCCCGTTTGGCAACGTCATCCATTTCCGATTTGAAGGCATGGTCACTGCCAACCTTGCGTGCCCGTTCCACCGCAGGGCGGGTACAGATGCCCTGATACCATTTTTTCAGGTTCGGATAAGGATCAAGCGGCGCATCATTTTTCATGACGAATGCCGCCCGCTCGATCCAGCCCCAAAGCGACATATCGGCAATGGTGTAACTGTCACCGACAACAAATTCGCGCTGGGCCAAGTGATCATCCATCACCTTGTAATGGCGTTCAATTTCCTTGCGATAGCGGTTCACACCGTAATCGTTGCCCGCCGGTGCCACATGCTGAAAATGCACCGCCTGCCCGGAAAACGGGCCAAGGCCCGATGCAATGAACATCAACCATGACAGCAATTCACCACGATCTTCCGCCGTACCAAGGAACTTTCCGGTCTTTTCTGCCAGATAAATCAGGATGGCGTTTGAATCAAAAACGCGGGTTTCCTTGCCACCCGCCCCGTCGGTGTCAACAATCGCCGGGACCTTGCCATTCGGGTTGATTGCCAGGAATTCCGGACTGTGCTGTTCGCCCTTTTTGGTGTCGACCGGATGGATTTCATAAGGCAGACCAGATTCTTCAAGGAAAAGCGAAATCTTGGCCGGGTTCGGGGTCGGGTGGAAGTAAAAGCGGATCATCGGGGGCTCCTGATAAGGGGGCGAAACCGTGTTTTTCGCCTGCCCTTGAATTATGGAACGATCAGTTTAAATTGACGTATCAGAAACGTGTTGGCAAGGTCATAGTTTGAGATGAGCCACACATCATGAAAGTCAAAGGAGGCTTCGCCCCATGATTGATCTTTATTACTGGCCAACCCCGAACGGCCACAAAATCACGCTTTTCCTTGAAGAAGCGGGACTTGAATACAAAATCCATCCGGTCAATATCGGTGCCGGGGATCAGTTCAAACCGGAATTCCTGGCCTTTTCGCCCAATAACCGCATGCCTGCGATCATTGATCAGAACCCGGCAGACGGCGGCGATCCGATTACGGTTTTTGAATCCGGTGCCATCCTGCAATATCTGGCGGAAAAAACCGGCAAGTTCCTGCCGACCGATGTCCGGGCCAAGAAAACCGTGATGGAATGGCTGTTCTGGCAGATGGGCGGGCTTGGCCCGATGGCAGGCCAAAACCATCATTTCAGCGGTTACGCGCCGGAAAAAATCCCTTATGCCATCACGCGCTATGTCAATGAAACCAACCGCCTTTACGGTGTGCTGAACAAGCGCCTTGATGGCCGCACTTTCATCGCCGGGGACGATTATTCGATTGCCGATATGGCCTGCTATCCCTGGATTGTCAGCCATGAAAAACAGCAGCAGGACCTGAATGATTTCCCCAACCTGAAACGCTGGTTTGAAAACATCCAAGCCCGCCCGGCAACCATCGCGGCCTATAAGGCCGGCGAAGGTCTGCGATCTGGCGAGATGAGCGAAGAGGACAAAAAAGTCCTGTTCGGCCAAACCGCCAGAAGCACCCAAAACACCTGATCCAATTTGTTCTGCGCAATGCCCCTGCCCGTTCGGGCGGGGGCATCTAAAACCGGTTGCATCGTAATCCCAAACCCAATAAATGTTATGTTATAACATAACATTTAAAAGGAACCATCATGCAACGCCTTCCTGTTACGGTTCTGTCCGGGTTTCTCGGTGCAGGCAAAACCACCCTGCTTAATCATGTGCTGAACAATCGCGCCGGGCTGAAGGTCGCGGTAATCGTCAATGATATGAGCGAGGTCAATATAGATGCCGACCTGATCCGTGACGGCGGGGCAGCACTTTCGGCAATGGATGAAAAGCTGGTTGAAATGACCAATGGCTGCATCTGCTGCACGCTGCGTGACGATCTTTTGATCGAAGTCCGCCGTCTGGCCGAAGAAGGCCGGTTTGATTATCTGCTGATCGAATCAACCGGCATATCCGAACCCTTGCCAGTTGCCGCGACGTTCGATTTTCGCGATGAAACCGGCCAGTCTCTTGGCGATATTGCCCGACTTGACACCATGGTGACGGTTGTTGATGCCGCGCGCATGATTGCCGATTACAGTAGCACCGATTTCCTTAATGACCGGGGCGAAAGCCTTGGCGACGATGATGACCGCAGCATCGTCGATCTTCTGGTCGATCAGATCGAATTTGCCGATGTGATTGTGCTGAACAAACTTGATCTGATTGGTGCAGACGAACGCAAAATCGTGCTTGGCATCATTCGCGCGCTCAATGCCGATGCCAAAATCATCGAAACCGATCATGGCCGGGTTGATCCGCATGAAATCCTCAATACCGGGCTGTTTGATTTCGACCGCGCGCAGGATCATCCGCTTTGGGCCAAGGAACTTTACGGCTTTGCCGATCATGTGCCCGAAACCGAAGAATACGGTATCAAAAGCTTTACCTTCCGCACGCCTTTGCCGTTTCACCCCAAACGGTTTTACGATTTCATCCATTCCGAATGGCCGGGCATTATCCGCGCCAAGGGGCATTTCTGGATCGCCACACGCCCCGACTGGGTTGGCGAAATCAGTCAGGCCGGGGCTGCGGTAAAGCATGAAGCCCTTGGCACATGGTGGTGCGCCGTCCCGCGTGATCGCTGGCCCGATAACAATGACTGGCGCGATAAGGTACTGTCGAACTGGGATCCGACTTTCGGCGACCGTCGGCAGGAAATCGTCTTTATCGGCCTTGCCGATCAGATGAACGAAGCAACCCTTCGCGCCCGCCTTGCCGCCTGCCTGATTGACGAGGACGCGGCATTGGACGCCGGAAGCTTTGAACCCGACCGCTATAAATCCCTGCCCGATCCGTTCCCGGTTTGGGGCCGCAAAGCCGCAGCATAAAAAAACCGCCAGCCTTTCAACAAGGCTGGCGGCGTCAATGATCTTTGCGAACCCGCAGCTTAGGCGCTTCGAACCTCGGCCAGGAAGGCTTCGACGGCATCGTTCAGAACCGCCGCCTGACGCCCAAGACCTTCGGCAAGGCCAAGCACCTCGTTCGAAAGTTTTTCGGCATCATCCGCGGCCGAAGAAACGCCCGTGATGTTTTCCGAAACATCACGGGTACCGTGTGCGGCCTGCTCGACATTGCGTGCGATTTCCTGTGTTGCGGCACCCTGTTCTTCAACGGCGGCTGCAATCGTGGTTGTCGCACCGTCAAGACGGCGGATGGTTTCGGCAATCTCGGCAATGGCAGTTACCGCGTTGGATGTCGCAACCTGAATATCACCGACCTGGGATCGGATATCCTCGGTTGCGCGTGCGGTCTGGTTGGCAAGGTTTTTGACCTCGTTGGCCACCACGGCAAATCCTTTGCCGGCATCACCGGCTCGCGCCGCCTCGATGGTAGCGTTAAGCGCCAGAAGGTTGGTCTGTTCGGCAATATCGGTAATCAGCGAGACGACCTCGCCAATCTGGTTTGCCGCCTCGGCCAGCAGTTCGATCTTCTGGTGGGTGTCTTCGGATGTGCGAACCGCACCATTGGCAATGGTAGATGATTGCGCGACCTGATTGCTGATTTCCGCAATCGAGGCACTCAATTCCTCGGCTGCCGATGCAACGGTTTCCACGTTGCTCGACATTTCCTGCGAAGCTGCGGAAACAATGGTCGAACGCTGACCAACCTGTTTAGAGGTATCGGTCATCGCATTGGCGGAATGCTGCATGTTACCCGATGCCTGAATAACCTGTGCAACCACCTGCCCGACGCTGGCCTCGAAACTGTCGGCCATTTTGCGAAGTGCGGCGCGTTTTTCTTCCTCGGCAACACGCTCCTGCTCTTCACGCGCTTCGCGCATTTCTTCCATTTCGATTGTTTTCGATTTGAAGATATCCATGGCGCGGGCCAGATCGCCGATCTCGCTTTTCTGATCGGTATATTTGACGTCGATCTTGTGATCGCCCTGCGACAGACGCAGCATGTTTTCCGAAATGGCATAAAGCGGACGGGTAATGCCCCGGCTGATCATCAGCGAAACACCGACAACCGCACACAAGACCGCCAATGCCACAAGCCCCATCACCAGCATGCTCTGCATGAAGACGGCATTCACGTCATCAATGTAGATCCCTGTGGCAACAACCCAGCCCCACGGCTTGAACGCCTTGACGAAGGAAAGCTTCGGACGGAGCTTGTCAGACTTTGGCACCTGATAGGTATAATCGACAAAGCCCTGCCCCTCTTCTTTGGCGACACGGGCGAATTCGCGGTAATGGTGTTTACCCGATCCATCAACCGCATCACTCAGATTCTTGCCAACAAGATCCTTCTTGATGTCATGGATCAGAACCACCGGCGTGTAATCAAACACAAAGAAATAGTTGGTTTCATCATACCGAAGGGCCGCCACCGCCGCCTTGGCCGCATTTTGCGCCTGTTCGGTGGTCATTTCGCCGGACTGTTCCATCGCATGGAAATGCCCAATCAGGCTGATTGTTGATTCAACCAGATTTTTGGTTTTTGCCTTACGATCTTCAAGCATATTGCTGCGCAATTCGGTCAGACCGAACGCCCCAACCAGCAGAGCCGCAAGGATCGCCCCCGCGACGATGATCAGCATTCGCGTGCCGATCTTCATTGAATTCAGATTGAACATTTCCATCCCCATAAGCCAGTGCCTAATCGTTGCCAACATGTTGGCAACGTTTTGTTCTTTTCAAGTATCCCACCACCAGCGCACCGTATTTTACATTTCCGGCAGAGGGAATAATCAGATTATAGCAAGCGCATACAATATCCAGACATGTTTCAGCTGTGATACTAATCACTTATGCGGCTATATTTATTGTGGCTTCATACCCGCTTGGACTCCCTCCCCTTGCGGATAAGCCTTTTGGACCGATCTATTGGATGTCCAATGGCAGACAAGGATAAAACCATGACCAATCAAACCGGCACCATCTTCAAGCCCAATCATCGCACGCGCGTCTTTGCCCTGATTGCATTCATGGTGCTGTGTCTGATTATTTCGGCAGCAGGCGGGGCCGTCACGGCAACCAGCGTCCATGACTGGTATCCGACACTGGAAAAGCCGTTTTTCAATCCGCCAAATTGGCTGTTTGGTCCGGCATGGAGCCTGATTTATTTCCTGATCGCCTTTAGCGGCTGGCGCGTCTGGCTTAAACGCGGGATTTACGGGGCAAAGGGCCCCTTTGCCATCTACGCCGCCCAACTGACCCTGAACCTTTTGTGGTCGTTTCTGTTTTTCGGGGCGCAGTCACCATTTCTCGGGCTGGTCGATATCATCCCGCTTCTGATCCTGATCATTGTCAATTGCGCGATGTTCTGGCGGATTGATCGTCTGGCGGGGATGCTTCTGGTGCCCTATGCATTGTGGGTTGGCTTCGCTACATTGCTCAACGGATCGATTTATTTTCTTAACCCCTGAAACACTCCTGAAACCAAAGGGCTTTTGAAATTCGACCGAAATCCGCCATTGCGAAATGACGGTCAGAATCCTACGTCGGGCACATCTTAGCGTGCATAAAACCGACCGAGGAGGCCCAGATGAGCATTGCAGCAAAGGAAATCCACCTTTTACATTACCCCGATGGCGTTCCCACCACGGAAGACTTCGCGGCAAGAGACAGCGTCCTGCCAAATCCGCTTGACGGGGAAGTCCTGATTGAAAATATCTGGATGTCGGTCGATCCCTATATGCGCGGTCGCATGACCAAACGCAAAAGCTATATCCCGCCGTTCGAACTGAATGCCCCGCTTGAAGGCCACGCGATTGGCCGGGTCATACAAAGCCGCGACCCACGCTTTGCCGAAGGATCGCTTGTTACCTCGATGACCGGCTGGCGCAGCCATGCGCTGCTTGAACGTGATTACCTGCATCCCATCCCCGATATGCCTGATATTCCACCCGAAAAGTTTCTGGGTGTGCTGGGCATGCCCGGCATGACGGCCTGGGTGGGGTTGAACCGGATCGCCAATTGCAAGGCGGGCGATACCGTCTTTGTTTCCGCCGCCGCCGGGGCGGTCGGATCTGTGGTTTGTCAACTCGCCAAAGCCAAGGGATGCCGGGTTATCGGATCGACCGGTGATAGGGACAAGGCAAAATGGCTGCGCACTGAATTGAACGTTGATGCGGTAATAAATTACCGCGATACCGACGACCTTTCAGGAAGCCTTGGCGAAGTCGCCCCGCAGGGCATTGATGTTTATTATGAAAATGTCGGCGGCGCGCATCTTGAGGCCGCCCTTGATCATATCAATACTGGCGGGCGCATTGCCGTATGCGGCATGATTTCACACTATAATGACAAGTCCCCGCAACCCGGCCCACGCAACCTGTTCAGACTGACGACACAACGCGCAAAGATGGAAGGCTTCATCGTCAGCGACCATTGGGGCAGTTACCCCGATTTCGTCCGCGAAGGGGCAGATCTGGTGCGAAGCGGACAGCTCAAAAGCCGTGAAACCGTGATCGAAGGGCTGGAAAACGCCCCCGAGGCCTTTATCGATCTGTTCAAGGGTAAGAATACCGGCAAGATGCTGGTTAAACTCGCCGATTGATCCGCCATAGAAGCCCTTAAAAAAACAAAGCCCCGCCAAATCAGAATGGGCGGGGCTTTGTCGTTTGGTTCATGCTCTCAATACGCTGGCGTTCCGGCACCGTCGGCATCCGCTGCTTCTTCGGCTTCTGCGGCTTTAACCGTCTCGACATCGCCAACCGGGGCAACATTATCCATGCCCAACCGCCCGACAGACGGCAGACGCAGGGCCGGGCGATTGAAATCAATGCCAAGGTTAAGGCCCAGCAGGTTCAACTCGATCCCTTCTTCAAGACCAATGGAAAAACCAAGCAGCCCCAAAAGATTGGCCTGAATGCCCTGACCACTGGATGACAATCCGACAGGATCGGTGATCGCACGGAAATCCTTGCCAATCGCGTTGGCCGGCATATCAAGATCAAGGTCGGGCACGCTGCGCCCGATATGGGCGACAAAGGTATTGCTGTTTGGCCCCGGATAGCTGCGATACTGATCCGGATAGGGATAATCCTTGATCGCGGCTTCGATCTGATCAATCAGATCATCCACACCCTCGCCGCGATGATCGGCAAGAATTTGTGGCTCGGACCCGAACCATAAGCCATCGGGCAACGCATAGTTCTTGCGCACCACATTGCCCCCGCCCCAGCCAACAACGTCATATCGCGTGTAACTGGTTTCACCAGCCCGCTTATAGATAATCCACGGATGAACCGCGAAATAACCACGCCAGCCATAGGTATGGGCCGCCATGACCTGCACAATCGCAATATCGGCATTTGCCACCGGATCGGCGGCAGCGCCCGATGAATGTCGCGGCGCATTACGCCATGTCTGGCGTTTTTCGGCCTTTTCGGCGGGCGGGTCCTGTGCAAGGCTGATGCCAAACGGCAGCACAAGCATCGCCAGAAGGCCCAGAATGAAATTTCTGCCTTTTCTCACCAATCAATCCTGTCAGATGTCACGTTTCATTAATGTTACGATGTGAAACGACAAATAAGATCAAAAAATGGCAATTAGTTTGCAAAGCAGCATCAAAAAACGGTGAGGCTTTGCGACAATTCTGCGACAATTGCCTTGCGCCCCCCTTATGGCCACGCGGCAAAGGTATGGTCGCGCGCCCGTTCCTCGGCCCGGCGCAGGCGGCGATAAGCGCCGGGTGCCTCGCCCATGTAACGTTTGAAAAACCGGCTGAAATAGGCCGGATCACGAAAACCAAGTCCATAGGCAATCTGCGCGACCGCCAGCGGACTTTGTTCCAGCCGCATGCAGGCTTCGCGAATGACCCGCTCATGCACGAGTGTCAGGGGCGGCTTTCCGGTCGCCCGCATCACCGCCGACCCCAGCCGCCTCTCGCTGACGCCAAGGGCCGTGGCATAGTCGGCAATGTTCCAATGTTCACGAAAATGCAGCTCTAGCGTCTGCAAAAACCGCTGAAACGTGATCGATCCGGGGCGATGTTTATCGCGCTGTTCGATCATCCCTTTGGCCAGTCGCAAAACCATCGTCAGGATGATCTGAAGATGCGCCCCAACCACGATCCCAGCACCAAGCCCATTTTGCATAAGCTCCGCCCGGATCGCATCAAAGCTGCGCGCAAGTAACGTCAGATTATTGCTGCCCTCCGCCGGGGTGACATTATGAACCGTATCGGCGGCAAACCGTAACGGCAGCCCCCCGCCCGGCACTGGCGGCACACTTGTGCCGGTTGAACTGCCCCCGCAATGGCGCGCCACCAGATCGTCCGCCGCCGATAACAGATATCCATCCGCCCCGGCATTGACGGATATCGCCTGCGTTTCGCCAAGCGGCAACCACACAAGTGCCGGGGCATGACAATCAATCGTGCCCTGACGCAACCGGATATGCGCCCGCCCCGACAGCATCAAAACCGCATGGCACCGGTCCCGACGCGCCCGGTCATTCATCACCCATTCCTGGGACGACAATGCATGATCAAAACGGTACATCACTGCCTGTGTCGTGACCGGCACTGGGTCATCAAACGGTTGGATGCCAAACGCTTCCGGGTGTTGATTTTTTGCAATCACCGGCGAAACCATGCCTTTTTGACCCTGAAACATTCCAAATGGTTATATGTAAAATAGTACAATTTTTCGTCTTAAAATGTCAATTTGACCATCTTTACATCGGAACGCTTACAGCGCTTACTAATATTGCGGTCAAAGCAACCGCCAATAACAACAAGACATATTGAACAATGCGTTTCCGTTATTTTGCACATGCGAGTAAACGGACAGGAGGATACGTCACTTTTTTACTTTGAACATCAAAGTAGATAACAGATTTTCTGTATCCATCTTCCTGAGGTAACGCCAAAGCGGGAAAACCGAAATCACTGCCCAAAGACCTTTCCGGGTCTTACCCGGCGCAAAGCTGCCTTTCGCCGCCGCACAGCAGAACATAAAGAAGAAATCAGGAGAAACGTCGTGAACGATGCCAAGCTATTGATCAACAACGAAGCCGTGAATGCCACCAGCAACCGGACATTCGAACGCAAGAACCCGGTCACCGGCAAGGTCGCAACCTCTGCTGCTGCCGCCAGCCCCGCCGATGCGCGCAAGGCCGCCGATGCCGCCGCCGCCGCATTCCCGGAATGGTCAAAAATGGGTCCGGGCGCACGGCGCAAGATTTTGCTCAAAGCCGCCGACATCATGGAAGCCAAAGGCGACGAGTTTGGTCGTCTCGTCCTTGAAGAAACCGGCAGTACACGCATGTGGGGCGGTTTCAACGCCCATCTGGCGGCCAATATGCTGCGCGAAGCCGGTGCAATGACAACGCAGATTCAGGGCGACCTGATCCCGTCCGACACGCCGGGCCTGATGGCCATGGGCATTCGACAGCCGGTTGGCGTGGTTCTGGGCATTGCGCCATGGAATGCGCCGGTCATCCTTGGCACGCGCGCGATTGCCATGCCGCTTGCCTGTGGCAACACCGTGGTGCTCAAGGCATCGGAACTGTGCCCCGCCCTGCATCGCCTGATCGGGCAATGCTTGGTCGAGGCAGGCGCCCCGGCCGGTGTCATCAATGTCGTGACCAACGCCCCCGAAGACGCCCCGGAAATCGTCGAAACCCTGATCGCCCATCCGGCGGTGCGCCGCATCAACTTTACCGGCTCCACCCGGGTTGGCCGCATCATCGCCAAACTGGGGGCCGAACACCTTAAACCGGTTCTGCTTGAGCTGGGTGGCAAGGCACCGTTCCTTGTACTCGACGATGCCGACATTGACGAAGCCGTCAATGGTGCCGCATTCGGGGCCTATATGAATCAGGGCCAGATTTGCATGTCGACCGAACGCCTGATCGTTGACAATGCGGTTGCCGATGATTTCGTTGCCAAACTGGCCGCCAAGGCCAAAACGCTGACCGCTGGCGACCCGGCAAAGGCCGAACATATTCTGGGCGGTGTCGTGAATGTCGAAGCCGTCAACCGGATCGAAGAGCTGGTCGAAGACGCGGTTTCCAAGGGCGCAAAACTGGTCGCCGGTTCCGGCAAGGCGCGCGATGGCGTTCTGATGGATGCGACCCTTCTGGATCACGTCACACCCGCCATGCGGATTTATGCCGAGGAAAGCTTTGGCCCGGTCTGTGTCGTTATCCGTGCCGGGAACGAAGACGAAGCGGTTCGCATCGCCAATGACAGCGAATATGGCCTGTCATCGGCCGTCTTTTCCACCAACATCCCGCGTGCGATGGAAGTCGCCAAACGGATCGAAAGCGGCATCTGCCACATCAACAGCCCGACCGTTCAGGACGAAGCCCAGATGCCGTTTGGCGGGGTGAAAGCCAGCGGCTATGGCCGCTTCGGATCGCAGGCATCAATTGATGAATTCACCGAAATGCGCTGGATCACGATCCAAAGCGGCAAACGCCACTATCCGTTCTAGGAATATCACATTCCGCAGGGGGGAAGCCCGGTCGCACTCCCTCAGATGATCGGCCGGGACCTGTGGCAGGCCGCCTTGCGCTTAACCGCGCAGGGCGGCCTGTATCGTGACTTCCAGCATGTTGGAAAACCGCGACCGGTCCTTCTGGGTAAAGCCCGCATTGCGGCCCTGCTCGCCGGTGACTTCGCGCATATGGGCGGCAATTTCACGCCCCGCCAGCGCATTGCCGATATTCGCCTCGGTAAATTCCTGACCATTGGGTCGCAACACGCGCGCACCGATTTCAAGCCCGCGTGACGCCAACGGAATATCGTTGGTCACGATCACATCGTTTTTAACCGCGTTTTCGGCAATCCAGTCGTCGGCGGCATCGGGTTCCGGCGGCACAATCACGATCTGGACCAACGGATTGCGCGACGGGCGAATACCGCCGTTTGACACCATGATCATTTCCAGACGATGGCGTTCGGCCACACGTTCGCATTCCGCCTTCACCGGGCAGGCATCGGCATCGACAAACAAACGCGGGCGCGTATTTTGGGTTTGTTCTGACATGGCGCGATCATCGCCGGGACACGATGAAAGTCAAGCCATCTTCACGCTGTCCCCATTGTCCGTTCTGAATGCTTTGCCTCGCGCATCAACATCAAAACAAAACAGCCAATCGCCGCAAGGCCACAGGCAAAAAGTGTTGTCGTGCGGAAATCAAATGCACTGGCCACAAGCCCGGTCAAAAGATTGCCGACCAGTCCCCCAACAAAAAGCGAACTCATATAATAGCTGGTCGCGACACCGGGCTGCTCGGGGGCAAAGTTTTGAACAAACGTCATGCTGATCCCTGCAAAGATGCCGTAATAAAGCCCGTCAAGCACCGACAGAACAAGAACATCGACCAGACTGTCGGCACTGTGGATTGCCCCAAAGAAGATGATGGCAAGGATCGCTGCAATCACCATGCCCTTGCGTTCGCCGACCTTGCGAATGATTGATGCGCAGTAATAAATCACCACCACTTCGACAAAGCATTTAACGGTCAGCTCAAGACCGGCTGCAGACGGCATCAAACCAAGCTCGGTCGAGAAATAAAGCGGCATGGCCGACACAAAAACCACATTCCCGGAACCCAGCAAGAACACCGGAATACAGGCAACCAAAAGCCCGCGATTGAACGGAATCTTTGCATTGGGATCAAGCATTCCGGGATGGTGGGTCCGAAACGCAGCAGGCACAACCATCAAACAGACGCCAAACCAGATCACCGCCAATGCCGCAATCGCGTAATAGGTCACGGCAAAGCCATATGCCCCGAAAACCGTCAGCGACACCGCAGGTCCGACCATCCAGCCAAGCGATGTCTGCATCCGCAGGAATCCGTTGAATTTGGCGATATTGCGCCCGGTCTGCTCGGCAAAGAGCCGTCCAAACGAATAGACAACCGACAAAACCCCGGACCCGACACCCAGCAACACCGACACAATCGCCAGATACACCCAGTAAACCTGAAAAGTACCCAGCAACAGCATACCCGCGGCAAAGCAGGTAATACTCGGGATCACAAGGAAACGGATCGGCACACCGCGGTCAATCGCGCGCCCGTATGCCCGGTTGGTCAAAAGCGTGACGCAAACCTGCACAATCGCAACAAGACTGGTTTTCCAGGGCGGTTCGCCCAGTCCTTCAACAATATAAAGCCCGGTCAGGGGAGCAACACAGCTTGTTGCAAACGCCCCGATCAGCACCAGTGCAAGAACCAGCAACGGATATCGATCAAGCCGTGCCAGCATGGCATTCATGGCAGGCTGTTCATTGGGACTATCCGGTCCTGTAACCCCGTCGCGCATTTCACTGATGTCCTTGTTATCGGGTGGCGATATCAAAGAACCGTTCTAGCGTTTCAACTAAAAAGAGTGAAATTTTTTTCCGCGTCCCGCGATCAGGATGTCACAAAACCATCACAGCCTGTCAGGCTGCGATCACGCCAACCCACCGACAAAGCTGGCAAGTTCCGGGGTTTTTGGATTGGCAAAAACGTCTTCGGGGGCACCGCTTTCATGAATACGTCCCTGATGCATGAAAACCAGTTTATCGCAAACCTCGCGCGCGAAACGCATTTCATGCGTCACCATCACCAATGTCATGCCCTCCTCGGCAAGCTGGCGCACGACAGCCAGAACCTCGTTCACCAGCTCGGGATCAAGGGCCGATGTGACCTCGTCACACAGCAACACACGCGGCTTCATGGCCAGCGCTCGCGCAATCGCCACGCGCTGCTGCTGCCCGCCTGAAAGCTGATCGGGGTAATGCATCATCTTGTCGGCAAGCCCGACCTTGGCCAGCATTTCCTCGGCCACTTCTTTCGCCTCGGCCTTTGACTGTTTTTTCACGACCTGCGGCGACAGCATGACGTTTTCAAGTGCTGTGTAATGCGGGAACAGATTGAACTGCTGAAACACCATGCCAACGTTAAGCCGAAGCGTAAGCACATCCGTATCGCGGTCACCAACCTTCTTGCCCGCCACCATGATCGTCCCGTCATTGATGGTTTCAAGGCCGTTGATGGTGCGCAAAAGCGTGCTTTTGCCGGACCCGCTTTTCCCGATCAGGGCAATCACCTGCCCTTCCTCGATCTTAAGATCAATGCCTTTAAGGACTTCAAGCTCGCCAAAGCTTTTGTGGATAGCGTGCAGTTCAACGAGCGACATGGCGAAGTTTTCCTTCCAGATGGCGGGCATAAAGCGAAAGCGGGAAACAGATCAGAAAATACATGACGGCCACACAGCCATAGACCGTAAAGGGCGCATAGGTCGCGTTGGTGATCATGGTTCCGGCCTTGGTCAGTTCGACAAATCCGATGATCGAGGCAACGGCTGTCCCCTTGACCACCTGCACCGAAAAACCGACCGTCGGCGGCACCGCAATACGAAGCGCCTGCGGCAGAATGATATAGCGCATCTGCTGGCGGAAATTCATGCCAAGGCTTGCCGATGCTTCCCATTGGCCAAGCCCGATGGATTCAACGCACCCCCGCCAGATTTCGGTCAGAAACGCACTGGTAAACAGCGTTAACCCCAACATCGCCGCGATCCAGGGCGACACATCAATGCCGATCAGCGGCAGACCGAAGAACACGATGAATAGCTGCATCAAAAGCGGCGTGCCCTGAAACAGTTCGACATAGCCGCGCACCAGTCGCATCGCCCACGGATTACCGGCGGTCCGAACCATCAAAAGCAAAAGCCCGACAATCCCGCCCAGCACAAAGGCGGTAAGTGACAGCAACACCGTCCAGCGTGCGGCCAGCAGCAGATTATAAACAATATCCCAAAGGCTGAATTCAGACATGACTGCGCCGTTCAAACAGGAAGTTGCCAAATATCTTCAAACCCCAGCGCAGCAGTACCGACATCACCAGATAAAGCGCGGTCGCCACGAAATAGACCTCGAAGGCACGGAAATTGACGGCCTGGATATAGTTCGCCGCAAAGGTCAGCTCCTCGGCCGCGATCTGCGAACAGACCGACGACCCCAACATGACAATCACGATCTGGCTTGATAATGCCGGCCAGATTTTCTTGAGCGCCGGACGGATAATGACATAGCGGAAAATCTGCACCCGGTTCATCGCAAGGCTTTGGGCGGCCTCGATCTGCCCCTTGGGGATCGCAAGGATACCCGCCCGGATGATTTCGGTCGAATAGGCCCCAAGATTGACGATCATTGCCAGAACCGCAGCCTGAAATTCACTTAGCTTCACGCCAAGCGCCGGAAGACCGAAAAAGATAAAGAACAACTGCACCAGAAACGGCGTATTGCGGATCAGTTCCACATATATGCCGACGATCTGGCTGATGACGGGGGCACGCGATGCGCGCGCCCACGCCCCCAAAGTCCCCAGACTGACGCCAACCACAGCCCCGATGATTGTCAGTTCGGTTGTCAGGACAACCCCGTCAAGCAGCAATTGCCAATGCGGGACAATTGCACCGAAATCGAATTCATAAGCCATTGAAACCAAGCAATCCGGTCAGGGGTGAAGCCATCAGTCAATCAAGTCAGGATCAGAGCTTTTCCGGCAGCGGAATGCCAAGCCACTTTTCGGCAATCGCATTCAGGCGGCCATCGGCAATCGATGCCGCGATGATCTCGTTGACCTTGGCTTTGAATGCATCCTCATCCTTGTTCAACCCCACATAGCAAGGGGAGTTTTTGATCAGGAATTTCGGCTCCGGCTTGCGCGGCGGGTTGCGTTCGATGATCGCTGCCGCCGTAACGTTACCGGTCGCAATCAGGTCAACCTGCCCCGAAAGGAAGGCCGAAATCGTGCCGTTATTATCCTCATACCGTTTGATTTCGAGATCCGCCGGGGCAATTTTGGTCAGTTCCAGATCTTCAATCGCACCGCGCGTCACGCCAACCGAATGCCCTGAAAGGTCTTCGGCACCCTTGACCGCAATATCAGCCGGGCCAAAAACGCCGTTATAGAACGGTGCATAAGGATCGGTGAAATCAATCACCTTTTCACGGTCCGGGTTTTTGCCAAGGCTCGAAATCACCAGATCGACCTTGCCGGTGGTCAGATACGGGATGCGGTTGCTTGATGCGACCGGCACCAGTTCAAGTTTGACGCCAAGGTCGCTTGCGATCAGGGCCGCCATATCGATGTCATAGCCCTTGGGCTGCATGTCGGTGCCAACGCTTCCGAACGGCGGAAAGTCCTGCGGCACGGCGACTTTCAAAACGCCTGCTTCCTTGATGGTATCAAGTGCCCCTGCTGATACGCCTGCCAGCGGGGCCGCAATCATGGCAATCGCGACGATGGTTGATTTCAGAAATTTGTTCATTTGCCTCTACCCGTATGAAAGTGGATTATTAGACTTATTTTTAATCTGTATAAAATAACTGCATAAAATTTATGCTATTGTCCATGGGTAAATTTCGCACTTGCGAAAAATCACAAGCTGATTAAAGCTATAACCCTTAAATATATTGGATTTTTACGCCGGATAAATTTTGATACAACTGGTCAGACCAGTTATGGAAAACGCATGACACGCACTGAAACCGCCCCGGAACGCGCCGCGCGCGCCATTCGCAACCTGATTAAAAGCAACGGCTTAGGTCCTGGCGACTCTTTACCGGCCCAGCGCGAACTGGCCGCCACCCTTGGCATCAGCCGCGCCAGCCTGCGCGAGGCGCTCGCAACGCTTGAAGCCATGGGACTGATCCGGGTTCTGGCCGGTAAGGGCGCCTATGTCGCCGATCCCCATGACGGAATGCCGCGCGATGACAATCAGAAACGCCAGGCCGCACAGGTCTATCAGTTCCGCCTTGCCATAGAACCCTATGTCGCGGGCCTCGCCGCACAGGCCCGCACCCGCGATCATCTGATCGCCCTTCAACGCAGCATCGATGACATGCAAACCGCGTTCGAGGCTGACGACCTGATCACCGCCGCCAATGCCGATACTGAATTCCATGAAATCCTGCTGTCCGCATCGGGCAATCCGTTATTTGCTGCCGCGATATTCCCGGCGGCCCAGACCATCCATGAAAACCAGATGCTGCCCTTTGCCAATGCAGCCGCGATCAAGGCACCGTTGCGCGAACATGAACAGATCCTGCGCTATGTACGCGACCGCAATCCATCGGGCGCGCGCGATGCCATGCATTTCCATGTGCTCAGTGCGGCGACCCGGGCCAATATCGCCTTTCTGCGCCCATAAAAAAGCAGGCCCGCAAAACAAAACCCCCACCCGGTTGCCCGGATGGGGGTTTCGCAAATCAGCGCCTTCGCAAGCGAAGGCAAACCGAATTAGGCAGCGGTCAGATCGTCAGCCGAAACGCGGCCCGAACGTGAGTCGGTGCGCAGTTCGTAGTTGATCTTGTCGCCTTCCTGCGGGTGGTTCATACCAGCGCGTTCAACGGCGCTGATGTGCAGGAATACGTCATTTCCGCCTTCGTCCGGCTGAATGAAACCAAAGCCTTTGGTTGCGTTGAACCATTTAACGGTACCAGTTGCCATCTTTAAATCTCCTTTAGAGTGTCGATTGGCGTTACGGCGCATCCCGCGTGGATGCACCAATCAGTTTGGAAAGCTGCCTCAGGCGATTTCGCGCCTGCTGCGGTTTCCGGAATTGTTTTCGGAACGGCGTTCGCCATTCGGGCGTGCGCCCGGACGACCACCGACTGGCTTGCCGGGGCGCGCACGCCCCGGACGTGCGTTGCGGGCTGCCGGTTTGCCGGGCTGACCCGTTTTACCATTTGCAGTCGCACCGTTGCCGGTTGTGCGGCGCTCGTCCGAGCTGCCAAGGAATGAAAGGTTGGATGCAATGCGGTTGTCACCGCCGCCCGTCCCGTTCGAAGTCACCTTTTTCGGTGTCCGAACCCGGCTATCGCCATTGGCGTTACGGGTATCACGGGCATCGCGGCTGTCACGACCTTCACGGCGCGCACCATCACGCCCCTGCGGACGGGCCGCTGCGCGATCAGGACGCTCGTTATTGCGATCATTGCGTTCGTTACGATCCGCACCACCTTTGATGCCGCCCTTGTAACGGCCGGAATTTTCCGATCCGCTGGCGACATCGCGCGTGGTTTCTTCGGTGCGACGACGATCATTGCTCCGGTCATTGCGATCATTACGACCACGGGCATCATTGCGCCCCTGACCGTTACGGCCACCTGCACCCGGACGACCACCGCCATTCCGGCCACGCCCGTTACCATTGCCATTGCTGGCACGACGATCGGGATTGGCATCGCGTTCGGCTTTTGAAATCGCGTCCTGCTCGGCGGCTGCCTTTGCATCGCGACGATCGATTACCGGGATCGACTGACGGGTGGTTTTTTCGATATCACGCAGAAGACCGCGTTCTTCTTCATCACAGAATGCAATCGCCGAACCGCTGGCCCCACCGCGTGCGGTACGACCGATACGGTGAACATAGCTTTCCGGAACATTCGGAAGTTCGAAATTCACAACGTGGGTCACACCGTCGACATCAATACCGCGTGCGGCAATGTCGGTTGCGACCAGAACGCCGATCTGACCATCCTTGAACGCGTTCAAGGCACGTTCGCGCTGATTCTGGCTTTTGTTGCCATGAATCGCAGCAGCACTGATTTTGCAGCTTTCAAGATGACGCGCCACACGATCCGCCCCGCGCTTGGTGCGGGTGAAAACAAGGGTGCGTTTGAAAAGCGGGTTATCAAGCAATTCCGCCAGAAGCTGACGCTTGCGATTTTTCTCGATCATATAGACCGACTGCTCGACGCGTTCCTGGGTCGTGGCAACCGGGGTCACCGAAACCTTGACCGGATCGGAAAGCATATCACCGGCAAGCTGCCCGATCTGCGACGGCATCGTGGCCGAGAAGAACAGGTTCTGACGATCACGCGGCAGCATCTTGATAATGCGTTTGATCGGCGGCAGGAAGCCAAGATCAAGCATGTGATCGGCCTCGTCGAGCACGACGACATCAACATTGTTAAGTTTCAGCTTGCCTGCATCAATGTGATCAAGCAAACGGCCCGGTGTTGCGACAAGAACGTCAACACCCGGCGTGATCGCCTTGATCTGCGGACCATGCGCAACCCCGCCAACAACAACGGCAACCGTGGTGTTCATGAAGCGGCCATAGGCACGGAAGCTGTCGCCAATCTGGGCGGCCAGTTCACGCGTCGGCGCTAGCACAAGCACACGGCATGATTTCGCCGGGGTACGGGTTTCGTTTTTGGAAAGACGGTCCAAGATCGGCAGTGCAAAAGCAGCAGTCTTGCCAGTGCCGGTCTGTGCGATCCCCAGAAGGTCTTTGCCTTCAAGGAGAGATGGGATGGCCTGTGCCTGGATCGGCGTTGGCGCATCATAGCCTTCATGCTTGAGAGCGCGAAGGACGGGCTCGGCCAGGCCGAGATCCGAAAATTGGGTCAAATAAAAGTATCTCTTGGTATTGCGGCAGCAGAGGGAAGGGAATCGGCCCTTGAATGTATTACGTCAGCTCTGCGCCTTGCATATTCTTTCGGAAAAGCCCGCGTAGTAGGGCCCTTCAATGCGGTTTTCCGGTAGATCACTCAACAGGCGAGGCCAATAAAGTCCCCTCTACGCTTCTGGAGCGATCAGATAACAAGGGCAACATGCGCAGAGTTTTGTCTGCTTGTCAAACACCATGTTTGGATGAGCCCGGATTTATCTTTCAGAGCAACCCGTTACTTGCGACCAGATCCACGTATTCATGTCGATGATACATTTGAACAAGCTGGGCGTGCCCGACACGAAATTGACTGCGGCGTTTGGTGATAGGCTTTGGGGATGAAGCTCCTTCCACTTTGATCGCCGGGTCATAATAGACAATGCTTTCCGAAATCGCACGAAGGAAAAGACTAAAATCGGTCCGCTCGCACAAAAGGACTCTGGGACCATAAGAATACTCAGGCGGTGGCTTGCGAAACAGAGAGGGGACATAGGCTGCCTTGGCATGTTTTCGGTTCCAGTGATCCATTATGCCAGCGAATCCCCAGAGAGCAGCAACTTCACCAGTTCGCGACAGGAGCGCTATCCCACCACTCATATCTGTGATTACCCCCTTCTCGCGATCATATCCCAGCAATTCAAGGCGCAGGGACGTATCAATGTGGAAATCTTTGCCAACCGAATAGATGCCGCCGAAATTTATCCTGTCGATTTTGCCGCTTTTGTCAGGATACCCATAGCTTTGCATAAAAACGGCAACACCATGATCCCGATATATTCCTCCTGTAGGCTCTGGCGTCATAAGCGTCACCGGGCTTTTCGACCGAAAACCTTTAAAATCAGAAACCCCGTATTGTTTGATCTCCCAACCAAGATAATCCGGCTCCGAATAACCATTCGGAGTAATTCCCAACTCAGCCTCAAGAGTGTACCCACCACCGTTCGCAGCCCTGTAGGGATGACGAATCCCGTCTGCTCCAAGCTTTTGAGAAGGAATCCAGTTTCGCTCATAGATTTCAGTTAACTTGGCAAGCAGAAGCTGACGTGTATCGGCTTCGTCCGGGCCTGCCGGAATTTCAAGAAACACACCAGCCTCGGTCAGTTCGCCCATTGCCCGAAGGGCATGCGCAAGAGGATGATCTCCGCCAACCGCGTGGCAAAGGATCACACCGTCATCGGATATTCCAAAGAACAGGATACGGCCTTCATCCCGAACTCTCATAATGTCTGACGGACTTTTAGCGCATCCCTTTAAAAAGCCGGACATTCTGACTTCGGGATATTTAGGATACAAAATCAGTTGTGCGTTTGGAGCCGGATAACACCCATCCTCGTCGACCCAAAACAATCTGATTCCGGCCTTTGCCCGGTCCCGCTTGCTTCCCGCCATCTCAGCCGCATCAGTATAGACACCCTGATGCGGAAGAATGTTCAATGCGGAAAAATCACCTCCCAGGTAAACCTGGTTCTTGGAATTATCATTAGCCGCAAGCTTCTTGGCATAAAAGCGTTTCGCCCCGCGCAATTTCATGAGAGCCAGCAAACTGGCCAGAGAGTCAATCATCCGGATTCCCCTTAAGTTCCAGATTTTCCATACTACCGAAAAGCCAGACAGCCAATGCCTCGGTAACATCCCCCGTTTCCAGGCGAAATTTTCCCCTCAACGCACACTCCCAGACAATTGCCCATCGCCATCCGAGCTTCGCTAATTCAGATTCCACCCGACTGTCACGCGCACGGTTAGCGTTGATTTTATTGAGCCACCAGTCTCGACGAGTTGAGGGAAGCCTGAAAAGATTGCAATCATGTCCATGCCAGAAACAGCCGTGCACAAAAATCACCGCCCGATATTTGGGCAGCACAAGGTCCGGTTTGCCCGGAAGTTTTTTGTTGTGCAGACGAAAACGAAAACCCCGCGCGTGCAGGGCTTTGCGAACAAACATTTCCGGCTTTGTATTTTTCGCGCGGATACCCGCCATCATCTCGCTGCGTTTACGGGGCGAAACGATATCGGTCAAGACTTACTCCGCGGCGACGTTTTCACTCAGGATTTTTGCCCGTTCGGGCTTGGCTTCCATGCTTTTCAGGACATACGGCTTCATATGCCAAGCTATTTCCTTGATCACCGGAACAACGACAGAATTGCCGAACTGCTTGTAAGCCCTGGTGTCGGAAACCGTGATTTTCATTTTCTCTTCGCCACAGTCAAACCCCATCAGCCGCGCGCATTCACGCGGCGTAAGACGACGCGGATTTTTCCCATCCTGACGGATCAGAATTTCGCTACCGTCCTTGTAATACCTCGCCGACAAGGTTCTGGCCTTGTCCTCTGGTCCGCAAAGGCCGAAACCGAAACCGTTCCCCTTTGCCTTATGCTTGGCCGCGTAATCAAAAAGGTATTTCCAGAGCTTGTCAGATAATGTGTATTTCGCGTTCACAACACTTGCTTCATTTACACCCGTATCTTCCGGTGCCAGCGTATACTGCGCTTCCGGCAACTCGCCAGGCGCATGCAAGATACTCTCAAGCGTCGGGCCATTCTGCGGATCGGCAAATTTGCAGGCATCGAAGTCGAACCCGACATTCTGCCGGAAACCGACGATAAAAATGCGTTCGCGATGCTGCGGAACGTAACCTTTGCCGTCTATCACGCGTGCCTGGACGTGATAGCCAAGCTCGTGTTGCAATGCGCCCATAATGGTGCGGAATGTGTCGCCCTTATTGTGACTGCGCAGGTTTTTGACATTCTCAAGCATGAAAGCCGCAGGACGGTGATGTTTCAGGATACGGAGAACATCGAAGAACAGGGTTCCTTGCGCCTTGTCCATAAACCCATGGGCACGACCAAGAGCATTCTTTTTTGAAACACCCGCAATGGAAAACGGCTGACACGGAAACCCGGCAAGCAATACATCATGAGCCGGAATATCTTCGGCCTCCACTTCAGTAATGTCGCCAGCAATTTCGTGGTCTACATCAAAGTTATCGCGGTAGGTCTGCTGCGCATATGTATCCCATTCACTGGTAAAAACGCACTTACCGCCCGCCGCCTCGAAACCTTTTCGAACTCCGCCGATTCCCGCGAATAAATCAATGAATGTAAAATCGTGCATCGGCAGGCCCCGGTCAAAGTTCTTTTTATATTTCAGCGTGTTTTCAAGCTCGAGCAGACATTCAGGGTCCGCTTCACAAGCACCACTATCCCATCTGGCGACAATATCAGTTGATACACCGAAACAACCGGCCACGTCATCAATTGACCAACAATTCTGTTCGCGGAGGAAATTGAACCTGTTTTCCATAGGGTCAAGCCTGCTTTGCCTTCGGGGTGAACAAAACAAGAATGCAGTATTTCCATCGCTCTGCGCAAGCAAAGAATCACGTTTTGTTCTTATGCCAAGGCGATGCCTGAAAACCATGGAACGACAGAGCGATCTTTCCGCCCTGTCGTCGTTCAAGAATTTATCGGCTCCCTGCCCCGCAAGGATTATATGCCGCACACGGATTTTCTGCTGCGCACGGGTTAAACGCCGCACAGGGGTTTCCCGCGCCGCACGGGTTATATGCGGCACACGGGTTGGCACCGCACGGCGCTGCGGCACATGGATTCGCTGCACATGGGTTATAGCCCGCACAAGGATTTGCGGCACAAGGGTTCGCCGCACAGGGGTTCGATCCGCACGGATTACCCGCACACGGATTACACCCGACCGCCGGACTGGTGGCCGGGTTCGATATTGCCGGTGGATTGGCGGGCGTGCTGGTGTGATGATAATGATCAAACGCCACCGCACCGCTGGCCGCGAGGAACACCGCACCAAACAGGATTGTATTTTTCTCGCTCATGACTTTTTAAATCCGTCCATGCCAAATACCGGGCGCAGCGCAATACCGATCCAGCTACCGGCAAAGGCCATCACAAACCAGAGCCAGCCATGCACGCTGCCCGAGGCAATGCCGCTAAACAACGCCCCGATATTGCAGCCAAACGCCAGCCGCGCCCCATAGCCCATCAAAATCCCGCCAACTGCCGCCGCCAGAAGGGATGCAAACGGCACCTTCACTTTGGGCGCGAATTTGCCCGCAAGGCTTGCCGCCAATGCCGCCCCGATCACGATGCCGAAATTCATCACCGACGTATTATCCGCCAGCACCGAATTTGAAAGCGCCTTGGCCGGACCGGCCCAGTTCCAGAATTCCCAGGTTTCAACCGGAATGCCGATACCTTGGGCGATCTTCGCCCCCCAAAGCCCGAACCCGAACGTGATCGACCACGGATGCCCCGCACTCAGAAGCGTTGCAACATTAAGCCCGGCCAGAAGGATACCCGTCCCGACCAATGGCCATGGACCATGCAGCAATCGGGCAAAGCCCGCACGCGGCGCCACCGGTGCGGTTTCAATCGAACCATGGGCGCGTTTTTCAACCCAGATCGTGATCAACGCCACCAAAGCCAGACCGGCAAAGGTCACGCCCAACCCGCCCCAGATGCCAAATTCGGTTCCGAGGCTCATGGGCGGCATGGAAGGCAGTTCAAGCCACATCGGCAAATGCGCGGTGCCGATCACAGCACCCACGATAAAGAACATAAGCGTCAGCAACATGCGCGCACTGCCGCCGCCAACCGTAAACAGCGTCCCCGACCCGCATCCGCCGCCAAGCTGCATGCCAAGGCCGAACATGAACGCACCGACCAGAACCGAAACACCAACCGGTGCCACAGCCCCCACAATCGGGGTGCCAAGTGGTGCACCAATGGCAAGCAAGGGAATAAACGCCGCCGCGGCAATGCCGATCATCAAAAGCTGGGCCCGCATCGCGCGGCCGAGCTTTTCGACCGAAAACCGCCGCCAGCCGCCGGTAAAACCGAATGACGCATGATAAAGGGCAATGCCCAGCAACCCGCCAAGGCCATAAAGCACGGCCTGATGGATATCGACAGCCCGCGCAATCAGCACCGCGACAATCACAAACAGGATGGCCGTGACGGCTGCGGGCCCTTTGTCAAAACTAAAGCCCGAAGCACGGACATTAAGGGTCGTTTCAGACATGGTGGTGACGCTCTATCTGACTGGAAACCTGAAAACGAACGGAACCGGGCAACCCGGTTCCGTCAAAACATCGTGTATTATAGGGGTGTTACGCCGTATTTCCGAATTATTCCGGAACGACCACGTCGCGCGACGGATCAGCCGCCCATTCGGTCATGGAGCCGTCATACATCCGGGTGTTTTTGTTGCCCATCACTTCCGAAAGGCCAAACCACGCAACCGATGCCCAATGGCCGGTATTGCAATAGGTGATTTCATCACCGTCTTTCGACACACCGGCATTTTCAACAAGGCCGCTGATCACATCTGATGCAACAAACTGGCCTTTCTGATCATCATAAAACGCCGACTGTTCGATATTGACCGCACCGGGGATTGCACCGGCACGCGCCACGACCGGGCTGGTCTGCTCGCCGCGGAACTGTGCCGACGGACGCGCATCAACCAGCGCGACGCCGTTTTCACGCGCCTTGGCAACATCATCGGCCGTCGCCAGAAGCTCCGGGCGGAAATTGGCATTGAATGCCAAGGTCTGCGGGGCGACCGCATCGGTTGAAACCGGTTTGCCGACTGCTTCCCAGGCACGCTGCCCGCCATCAAGGATGGTCACCGCATCATGGCCCAACACCTTAAAGGTCCAGTAAACACGGGTCGCCGAACCGAAATCCGAGCTGTTCTGACCGGCCGGTACGACAACAACCTGTTTGTCATTATCAATGCCAAGGCTGCCGATCCGGGCCGAAATCACATCAACCGGCGGCAACTGGCCGACAACATCGCCCACCTTGGCACGCCAGCCGAACTTGCCATAGGGCGCAAAAACCGCACCCGGAATATGCCCGGCATCATAGGGGCTGCCTTCCTTGGTCAGCGACCGGATATCGACCACCACCAAAGACGGGTTATCAAGATTGTCCGAAAGCCACGCGGCATCAACCAGCGGCTTTTCGGTCAGGCGCTCGGCCTGTGCTGCCGCACCGCCAAAGACAATCGCCACTGCCGCAGCAGCAGAAAGAATAAGAGAACGCATGGGGTCTGTCTCCGATATGGTGAATTAGAAATTTGTGAAATCTATATAATCACCATACATCTGATGTCAATTAATATATAATAACAGTTATTTTTTGTTATAATGACAAACATTAGTGATTAAGCATCCACCGCAATCTTTAAACGCTAGGGCCGCAACCCATTAAGATACCGCGCATATTCGCGCGCAAACGCACCATGGGTTTCGCTGTTGCGCAAGGCAGGCGGGCGGGTCAGGAAGCCATGCAGGGCGGCAATGATGAATTCTGCCACCGAAGACGGTTCGATATCGGTGCGGATGGTTTTATTGAACTGTCCATGGCCCAGATGCAGCGCCAGACCGCGCCGCCAGTATCGGTAAACCCCGTCAATCCGCTTGCGCAGATTTTCATCAAGTTCCGCCGCCCCCGACGCCAGCCGTGCCAGCGGACAACCGCCTTCAAGCAGTTTCGGCGCATCCTTGGTACCAAGGCAATCCACCTGCCCCATCATCACCGGCAGGATATCATCCGCCCCGTCAAGCGGCCGCAGCCATACATCATCAATATATTGCGGCAGGCATTCCTCGATCACGGCATGGGCAAGTTTGGCCTTGCCGGGGAAATGATGATAAAGCGCGCCCTTGGTCGTGCCGGTCCGTTCCAGAATCTGATTGATTGATGCCCCGGCAAACCCGGCCATGCGGATTTCATAAAACGCCGCATCAAGGATCAGCTTGCGGGTTGCCTGCGGATTGCGGGGCTGTCGGGTCGTCGCCAGCGCATTTTGCGCATGGTCGGCAATGGCATTTTCAATCGTGCCCTCATCGACCGGATCATCCGGATGGGAAATCCGGGCCAGTGCGGCAGTAATACTAAAGGGCGGTTTGCTCATGATTTTTATATCTTGTGCCATGTTCGATAAGGCTGTCCAAGGTTCCCCTGTTTTTGCCCCAAGGTCAATATGAGAGCACATCGAACCCAACGTGACCTTGCGCACAGTATCCCCGCGCGTGCGATGATCCAGCCCCTTGCAATTACATGTAAACCAGTCTCTATTACGGGATTGCGGGCCGGTGATACGGCCCCCATATCCGGCCAGAAATAAAACCGGAAACGTTCAGAACCACGCCCGGAACCACGCCCAACGCCACCCTGACACGATTATGGTGGCATGCGATGACAGGATCGCATTCGATCGGAAAGCAGATGCATATTCATTCCATCGCCTTTGTCGCCGCCGACACCAAAATTGCCCAGGACGCGATGTACCGGTTAAAGCATCGCTACGGCCATGTCTCACCGGAAACGGCGGATGTGATTGTCGCACTTGGCGGGGATGGCTTCATGCTGGAAACCCTGCATCGCTATATGGGGCGCAAGGTGCCGATCTATGGCATGAACCGGGGCACGGTCGGATTTCTGATGAATGAATTCCGTGAAATGGACCTGCCCGAACGCATTGCAGAGGCCCAGACCGTGCAACTGCACCCGCTTCAGATGGAAGCCCACACCATGCAGGGCGAAAGCATGTGCGCGCTTGCGATCAACGAAGTCTCGCTTCTGCGCGAAACCCGGCAGGCGGCAAAACTTCGCATCAAGATCGACGGGGTCGAACGGCTGGCCGAACTGGTGTGCGATGGCGCACTGGTCTGCACACCGGCCGGAAGTACGGCCTATAACCTGTCGGCCCACGGTCCGATCCTGCCGATGGGAAGCGGCCTTATGGCCCTGACCCCGATCAGCCCGTTTCGCCCGCGTCGCTGGCGCGGCGCGCTTCTGCCGCATGGGGCCGAAGTCGTTTTTGATGTGCAGGATCCGCAAAAACGTCCGGTTTCCGCCGTGGCCGATTATACCGAGGTTCGCGATGTCTCACGCGTGATCATCCGCGAAGACAGCAACATGAAAATCAAATTGCTGTTCGATCCCGAACACAATCTGGAAGAACGCATTCTTAAGGAACAATTCGTCGAATGAGTGCCGCCAACACCACCGCCATGCCGTCTGCCGCAACCCTTGAATGGCTTGCCAAACTGATCAGCCATCCAAGTGTCAGCCTGACCCCGAACCTTGCCCTGATCGAACAGGCGCAAAACTATCTTGAAGGTCTGGGCTATCTGTGCGCGGTCGTGTTTGACGAAACCAGAAGCAAGGCCAACCTGTATGCCACCATCGGCCCGGCGGTCGATGGCGGCGTGATCCTGTCAGGTCACAGCGACGTGGTCCCGGTCGAAGGCCAGAACTGGGCATCCGACCCGTTCACCACCGATATCCGCGGCGACAAACTTTATGGCCGCGGGGCCTGCGATATGAAGGGTTTCCTGGCCTGTCTGCTGGCCAAGGCAGAAACCTTCAAAAATGCTGATCTGCGCGTGCCGATCCATCTTGCCTTCACCTATGACGAGGAAGTCGGCTGCCTTGGCGTGCCAAGCCTGGTCGAGGCAATCAATGCCCTGCCCCATAAGCCTGCCATGTGCATCGTGGGCGAACCCACCAACATGCAGGTCATCACCCAGCATAAAGGCAAATATTCCGCCCGCGCACATTTCACCGGCCGGTCGGGCCATTCGTCGCTGCCGGGCGAAGGTGTCAATGCGGTTGAATTCGCATCCGAATTCGTGGTGTTCCTGCGCCGCCTTGGCCAAAAATTCCGCAATGAAGGCCCGCATGATGATGAATTCGTGCCCAATCACACGACCTTCCACAGCGGCGTGATCCATGGCGGCACGCAGCTCAACATCATCCCGCAGAATTGCTATGTCGATTTCGAATTCCGCAATCTTCCCAATCATGATCGCAACGAACTCAAATGCCTGATTTTCGATTATCTCGACAACACCCTGATCCCGCAAATGCGCGAAACCTATGACGATGTCGGGGTCGAAATCGAAGTCGTCTCCGACATGCCGGGCCTTGCCACCGGCGATGACGAGGAAGTCACAAAACTGGTCATGGAACTGACCGGGGCGAACACCACCGGCAAGGTCAGCTTCGGCACCGAAGCAGGTGTATTCTCGGCGATGGGCGATATCCCCACCGTCGTCTGCGGCCCCGGCAGCATCGAACAGGCCCACAAACCCGACGAATTCATCGAACTCGACCAGCTCGCCCGATGCGAAAAGTTCCTGGATAGGCTTTTGGCGGTGTTGGTGCGGAAATAGCAAATCACCTGCCAAACAAACGTAAAAGCTCCCGCGTTGGGGGCTTTTTTATTGAAAAACTATCAAACACTTGGCCCCGGAATGACCTTTGCCTTTCGCAAGCGACTTGACGCCCATCGGCGTTACGGTCAAAACAAAAGGGCCGGTGCAATGCACCAGCCCTTCTTACGCACGCGCAACGGCGGGGTCGGGGGACTGCGCAGACAAGTCTGCAACCGTCGCGAGCGCGCCGACAAAGCCGGTCTGTGAATTCAGACCGGCTTTGCTTTTTGGTTTATTCCGCCGGATGTTCGTGGGCGGCCTTCACATCACCGCGTTTCGAACGGCTTTTGGCAAAGGTGCCAACAATCAGCACGAAGAACAGCGGCACGAAGAAGATCGCAAGGATCGTAGCCGCAATCATGCCGCCCATCACCCCGGTCCCCACCGCGATACGCGCCCCCGCACCGGCACCGGTACTGATCGCAAGCGGCAGAACGCCCAGCGTGAACGCCATCGAGGTCATGATGATCGGACGCAGACGCTGGCGCGCGGCCTCGACCGTTGCCTCAAGCAGGCCCATCCCCTGATCATAAAGTTCGCGCGCGAACTCGACGATCAGAATGGCGTTCTTGGCCGACAGACCAATCGTGGTCAGGATCGCCACCTGGAAATAAACGTCATCGGGAAGCCCGCGCAGCAGGGCTGCAATCACGGCCCCCAAAACGCCCAATGGCACGACCATCATCACCGAAACCGGAATGGCCCAGCTTTCATACAGTGCGGCAAGGCACAGGAAGACCACGATCATCGACAGGGCATAAAGGGCCGGGCCCTGTTCGCCTGCTTCGCGTTCCTCATAGGAAAGCCCCTGCCATTCAAGGCCGATGCCGCCCGGAAGCTTGGCAACGATTTCCTGCATTGCCGTCATCGCATCACCCGATGCAACGCCCGGTGCCGCCTGCCCCTGAATATTGACAGACGAAAGACCGTTAAAGCGCTCCAGTCGCGGCGAGCCATAAGTCCACTGCGTGGTCGAGAAGGCCGAAATCGGCACCATCTCGTCGTGGCTGTTGCGGACATACCAATGATCCATATCTTCGGGCATCATGCGGTATTTCGCATCCGCCTGCATATAGACGCGCTTGACACGGCCCTTCTCGATGAAGTCGTTGACATAGCTTGAGCCCCAGGCAGTTGCCAGCGTGCGGTTGATGTCCGCAATACTGACACCCAGCGCGCTTGCCTTTTCCTGATCGATATTGATGTCGAACTGTGGCGTATCATTCAGGCCGTTCGGACGCACCCCGACCAGACGCGGATCCTGTGACGCCATGCCAAGCAACTGGTTTCGTGCCGCGATCAGGGCATCGTGCCCCGCACCGCCACGGTCCACCAACTGCATGTCAAAGCCGTTCGCCGTGCCCAGTTCGATAATCGCAGGCGGTGCAAAGGCAAAGACCATCGCTTCGCGGATCTGGGCAAAGGCACCATAGGCCCGCCCGATCACCGCCTCAACCGACTGACCGGGCGATGTCCGTTCCGACCAGTCTTTCAGGTTCACAAAGGCGATACCCGCATTCTGACCACTCCCGGCAAACGAGAAACCAGCCACGGTAAAGATACCGTTCACCACTTCCTTCTCGTCTTCCATGAAGTGCTTTTCGAGCTTCTTGAGAACCTCGACCGTCCGCTCCTGCGAGGCACCGGCTGGCAGCTGAACCATCGAGAACATGATCCCCTGATCCTCTTCCGGCAGGAACGAGCCCGGCAGACGCACGAACAGGAAGGCCAAAGCCCCGACAAGAATGCCATACACGAACAGGTAACGCCATTTGCGGTTCACAACATGGCCGACACTGCCCTGATAGAAATTGTTGGTTTTATCAAACCCGCGGTTGAACCAGCCAAAGAAACCCTTTTTGGCATGCGGATCGCCCTTGGACGGCTTAAGCATGGTCGCGCAAAGGGCCGGTGTCAGGACAATCGCCACGATCACCGACAGCACCATCGCCGAAACAATGGTGATCGAGAACTGGCGATAAATCGCCCCGGTCGACCCGGCAAAGAACGCCATCGGCACAAACACCGCCGACAGAACCAGCGCAATACCGACAAGTGCACCGGTAATCTGGCTCATGGATTTGCGCGTTGCTTCACGCGGCGGCAAGCCATCTTCATGCATCACGCGTTCGACGTTTTCGACCACAACGATGGCGTCATCGACCAGAAGACCAATCGCCAGCACCATGCCAAACATGGTCAGCGTGTTGATCGAATATCCGAACGCCGCCAGAACGCCAAACGTACCAAGCAGAACCACAGGCACCGCAATCGTCGGGATCAGGGTCGCGCGCCAGTTTTGCAGGAACACGAACATCACGACGAAGACAAGCGCGATGGCTTCAAACAGGGTCCGGACCACTTCCTCGATCGAAACCTTGACGAACGGGGTCGTATCATACGGATAAACAACTTCCATCCCCTGCGGGAAGAAAGGTTTAAGCTCCTCAAGGCGGGCTTTCACCGCCTCGGCAGTGTCAAGCGCATTGGCCCCGGTCGCAAGGTTGATACCGATACCGGTAGCGGCCTGTGCATTATACCGCGCAACGACCTCGTAGCTTTCGCCACCGATCTCGATGCGCGCCACATCGCCCAGACGGACCTGCGAACCATCCGTATTCACACGCAGCAGAATATTGGCGAATTCGTCAACGGTCGTAAGCTTGCTTTGCGCCGTAATCGTCGCGTTGATCTGCTGGCCCGGCACGGATGGCGCACCGCCGATCTGACCGGCCGTGACTTCCGTGTTCTGCGCTTCGATTGCCGAACTGACATCGGAAACCGTCAGGTTATAGGAAATCAGCTTGTTCGGATCGAGCCAGATGCGCATCGCATGCTGCGCACCAAACACCTGAACCGAACCGACACCGTTCACACGTGCAATCGGGTCTTCGATGGTCGATACCACAAAGTCCGAAAGGTCTTCGGCATTCATCGAACCATCGGCCGACACAAAGCCCGCCACCATAAGGAACGAACCGCTTGATTTCGAAACCGTGATGCCCTGCTGCTGAACTTCGCTTGGCAGGCGCGACATGGCGGCCTGCAACTTGTTCTGAACCTGCACCTGCGCGATATCGGGATCGGCTTCGGGTTCAAAGGTCAGGGTGATCGATGCACTACCCGTCGCACTACTGTTCGACGACATATAGCGCAGGTAATCCAGCCCGTTCATTTCCTGTTCGATGACCTGCGTCACCGTGTTTTCAACGGTTTCCGCCGAAGCACCCGGATAGGTCGCCTCGATCTGCACCGATGGCGGCGCAATCGACGGATATTGCTCGATCGGCAGCTGCAAAATGGACAGCCCCCCCGCCAGCATGATCACCAGGGCCACAACCCAGGCGAAGACGGGGCGATCAATAAAAAACTTTGCCATTAGAAATCGTCCTTAATCGTCAGCTTACTGGGCTGAACCTTGGGCGGCACCCTGGCCAGCATTCGCATTCTCGACAGGCTGCGCCGTTACCGGCGCCCCCGGTGCGATACGCTGAATGCCATCGACGATCAGCTGTTCGCCATCCGAAACACCGTCTGTCACGACCCAGTTCTCGCCTTGCGACTGTTCGATCTGGATATCCTTGGAAACGACCTTGCCGTCACCGATGGTGTAAACATATGCCGTGCCATCCGGGCGGCGCATCACGGCTTTCTGCGGCACAAGGAAGGCCCCATCAAGCTTGCCCTGACGCACCTGTCCACGCACGAACATGCCCGGCAGCAACACACCATCCGGGTTCGGGAAAACCGCGCGCAGACGGATCGTTCCGGTGGTTTCATTCACCGATACGTCGGAAAACTGCAACGTCCCGGTATGGGGATATTCAACACCGGTCGCATCAATGATCAGGGCAACTTCGATCTTGCCGTTTTCAACACCCTGAATGCGGCCGTTCTGGATCGCCTGCTTGATCTTCATTAACCGGCCACCGGCCTGCGTCACATCGACATAGATCGGGTCAAGCTGGGTGATCGTGGTCAGTGCTTCGGTCTGGTTGGCGGTCACAAGCGCACCTTCGGTCACATCAGACGAACTGATCTGGCCGGAAATCGGGGCGGTTACGGTGGTGTATTCCACATTGATCCGCGCCTGATCGACCTGCGCACGCGCGGCGGCAACCGCGGCTTTTGCCTGGGCTTCTGCCGAAATCGCATCGTCAAAGGTCTGCTCGGAAACCGCCTGGGTTTTCACAAGACTTTCGTATCGCTTGCGGGTTTTGGTCGTCTGATCAAGGGTCGCGCGCTGCTTGGCAAGCTCCGCCTGTGCCGCGTCAAGTTCCGCCATGTAAACGGCCTGATCAATCATATAAAGCTGCTGACCGGCTTCAACAAACGCGCCTTCGGTAAAGTTGCGTTCCTTGATGATACCATCGACCTGCGGGCGCACCGCAGCCTTGCGGAAGGCAACGGTACGACCCGGCATTTCCTCGATCAGACCAACGGTCTGCGCTTCAAGTGTCACGGTACCAACCGGCGTTGCCTGCGGTTGCTGCTGTGCGCTGGCATCCGACTGTTGCGCTTCTTTCTGCTCGTCACAGGCCGCAACCATCAATGCAAGCACAGCAACGCCTGCAAGTTTCAAACAAGATCGCATCGACAAAATGATTTTCCTTCTCACAGTCCTGTAAGCAGCGCTGCCGTGCCGGGGAATATCAGGCAGCTTTGCCATTGAATTATTAAATACTGTACGGTACAGTACACATTGTGCACTGCACGATCAAGAGCCAAAAACAACGTCGACAGAAAAGATCGAAAAACCATGAGCGAAACGTCAGAAACCCAAGGAAAACAATCCAGTCGCGGCTTCGCACGGCGACGCGCGATGATGGATGCTGCATGGCAGCTTCTGCTGGAGAAAGGCTTTTCTGGCGTTACGCTAAATGACGTAATTTCTCGATCCGGTGGCTCCCGTACAACTCTCTACGAGGCATTTGGCGGAAAGGATGGGTTGCTGACTGCCGTTATGACAGAACGGTGCATGGCGTTTTCCGCGGAATTGCATATTTCGCTGGAATCCAATCTCCCCCCTCGTGACGCTTTGACCGACTTCGCCTTTAAACTATCGACCAAGATACTAACCGAGGAAGCCGTTCGCTTCACGCAGATTCTGTTCTCCGAGGGACAGCATTTCATACCAATGGTTGAGAAGTTCCTTGAAGTCGGCCCCGAAAGCACGCGCAAACACCTTGCAAACTACCTGAAACGCCAGAACGACCTTGGTAATCTTGTCATCGACGATCCCGATCATTATGCCGAAATTTTCGATGCGATGATTGTCGGCGACTGGCAGAATCAGGTGATGAAAATGATCTCTCCTCCGAAACTCAGCGAAGAAGAGATCACAAAAAGGGTCAAACGCGCCGTCGAGGTCTTCCTGTGCGGGGTCACCGTCGAAAGCAAGCGCGACAAAATCGGCTGCGCCACCGACTGACCGGCAACGCCCCCATGCTTTCCAGATGACAGCCAGGACAAGATGTGATCCATGTCATACTTGTGTCCTTCTGCTGTGCTTCGCCTGTCCTCACCACAATCCCTGCCCCATCTTCACCAAATTTGCGCTAAACAATGGAACCGTTCAAACCATTACCCATAGGGGTCTCGATCATGCCTGTACGCCGTATTGTCATCGGCATTGGTGTTTCTCTGATTTCCATTTGCGCCGCCGGTGCAAATGCCTTTGCGCTTGAAACGCAAAAGGCGCGCGAAATCATGGATGGAATCCTGATGCAAAACGGCATTTCCGCAACCGAAACATCCGCGGAAAACAGCAACGGTGCGGTCACCTTTACCTATGACGGTGTGCGCCTTGATCTCAGTGGCTACAGCACCGCGCGTGAACTGGCCCTTGAAGATGTCCGGGTAACGCTAAGCGATACCGATATCGCCAATCAGGTCGATATCGACATTGCCCTGCCCGAACGCGGCAAGATGCTGGCCGATGCCACCAGTGACCAGCGCGAACTGACCATGCGCAAGGCGCTCGGCAGCCTGCGCTGGAACTACATAAACGGCACCGCGGTCAATTTCACGGGTGCGGCCGATTTCCTGATTGGCGATGAACCGATCACGCGCAAACACTGGCTGATGAACGGACTTGTCATTCGATGGCTGCCTGACGAAGCCCGGATTTCGTGGCAGGCCGCCGAATGGACCGGCCCGAACCGGGAAAAACGCGGCGCGGTCAAATCGACAAGCTTCCTGCTCTATCCCGGCGAAAATGGCGAAACCCATCTTGACTACGCCCATGATGGCCTTTGGCTGCCAAGCCTGCTGCAACCGCGCACCGTGCGCATCAAAAGCAGCAGCACCGGCCTGCCCTGGCTCGAAGCCAAACCAGTCATTGAAAAGGGCTTCAATGATATGCTGACCGGTCTTGCGCCGCGCGCCGCCCGCCGCCAGATCGCCAACGAGCTTTGGCAAAAGGCCGCCGATAACGGTGCCCCGGTCAAGATTGATGAAATCTATGTCGAAGGCCGCGGCCTCGAAGCACTGGGCAAGGGTGAATTCATCGCCCAGCAGGCCGCGCGCTACGGCTTTGCAGGCCAGCTTGACCTTGACCTGATCGGACGCGAACGCCTTCAGGACCTGATCGGGACCCCGCAAAGCCCGACCCTGCTGGGCGCGCTGGTGCCCTTTGCTGTCGATGGCCTTGCCGCCGGTGAACCCGGCAAACAGGGCATGACGAATTACGATGTCGAACTATTGCGCGATGGCCGGATTGTCGTGAATGGCGTAACGGTATTCAGCGCCGCAAGTGGCAGCTGATAACAACGGAAAACCTGATGCCGACGACCTGCAACCGGATCGTGATCTACACGAAAAAGATCGACGAAATGGTCCATTTCTACTGCGATCTTTTCGTCTATCAGGCCATCCGCCTCGAAGGTGACCGCATCGTCGAACTCAGACCCGCCCTTGATGGGCTGATCCTGATGCTCCATCCCGCGGGCAAGGGCCAGAAAGAAGGCCAGTCGCTGATCAAACTGGTCTTTGACGTCAAGCATGTTGAAGCCTTCCGCAAGCAACTGGTGGCCCGTGGCGTTGATGTCGGCCCGATCCATCAGGCGGATGGCTATCAATTCGCCAATATGAAAGACCCGTCCGGAAATCCGGTTTCGATTTCCAGCCGGGCCTTTGCAATCCGTTCCTGACCGGGCTCAGATACCCTGTCCGTATGCTCCCTCATTCCCGGCAATGCTTTGCGCCCCTTGCGACATCCTGTTGACGGATAATGCGGAACTTCGCATGATCCGGTGACACGGTCGGCCTGCCACATGCCGACCCAATAAATCAGGGAGCCTCATTCAATGAAACTTTTCAAATCCGGTGCGCTTTCAGGCCTTCTGATCGCGGGTACAATGATTGCCGCCATGAACAGCGCATCCGCCGAACCGATCAAGGTCGGCATCGCCAATTTCGGTGAACATCCGCAGCTTAACGCGTCCATCGCGGGCTTCAAGGAAGCCATGGCCGCCAACGGCTTTGCCGAGGGCACGGATGTTGTCTATTCCGAAAGCCACACCAATTTTGATGCGTCTCTGGTGCCCCAGATGATCGCGAAATTGCAGGCCGAAAATCCCAAACTGATCTATACCATCACCACCCCGGTCTCCCAGATCGCCAAAAAGGCACTGGCGGGTTCGGGCATTCCAATCGTGTTTTCCGCCGTGACCGATCCGGTGGCCGCCAAACTGGTCCCGTCATGGGATAAGGGCGACGACGGCATGACCGGCGCGTCCGACCTTCAGGACATCGCAGCCGTTCTTGAATTCACCCACAAATTCCTGCCCGATGCCAAACGCCTTGCCCTGCCCTATAACCCGGGCGAAGCCAATGACGTTGCCCTGCTTGAAAAGGTTCAGGAACTCGCCCCCGCCGCGGGCTTTACCGTTGTTCCGGTCGGCATCGATAACGTCAATGACATTCAGCAGCGCATCACCGCCGTCGCGGGCAAGGCTGATGTCATCTATACCCCGGCCTCAAACCTGATCCAGCCGGCAATTGCTGCGGTATCCGCCGCTGCGCGTCAGATCGGCATTCCGATTGTCAATTCCGATAGCTCGGCGGTTGCCAATGGCACCGTACCCGCCAGCTTCTCGGTCGATTACGAACAGGTCGGCCTGAATGCCGGTAAGATTGCGGCTGAAATCCTCAATGGCAAGGACCCGGCGACCATTCCGCCATCCGCACCATCCTATGAAAACCACGCCCCGATGATTTCGAAAAAGGCCTCCGCCGCCTTTGGCATCGAAATCCCGGCCGAATTCAACGATTGCGGCTGCATCGTCGAATAAATTCCGGCCTCGTCTTTTTGTTGGCGCCCCGCATTCCGGCATCACCGGGGGGCGCCAATTTTGCTTTACGGAGGATACGGATGCTTGAAATCCGGTCTGCACGAAAAACCTTTTATAAAGGCCAGCCCGACGAAAAGATCGCGCTGGACGACCTGTCGCTTACTCTCCAGACCGGCGAATTCGGTGTTGTCATCGGCTCCAACGGGGCGGGCAAAAGCACGATGCTAAACGCCATTTCCGGCGCAATGCCCCTTGATCGCGGTCAGATCCTGATCAATGGCGATGATGTCACCAATATGCCCGTGCATAAACGCGCCATGCGCATTGCGCGCGTGTTTCAGGACCCGATGCTCGGCACTGCCGCCAGCATGACGGTGGCCGAAAACATGCTTCTGGCCGAACTGCGCAGCAAAAGCCGCACCTTCGCCCGTGGCCTGAATGCCAAACGCCTTTCGGATTACAAGGAACGCCTGTCGATCCTGGGCCTTGGTCTTGAAAACCGGCTTGATACCCGCGTTGAACTGCTCTCCGGCGGGCAACGTCAATCGCTTTCGCTCATCATGGCGGTCGGCGGATCGCCCGATCTGCTGTTGCTTGATGAACATACCGCGGCCCTTGATCCGCGCACCGCTGATCTTGTCATGGGGGCAACCGTGCGCGCGGTTGACGCCCTTAAACTCACCACCCTGATGGTCACCCATAACATGCAGCACGCGGTTGATTACGGCCATCGCGTCATCATGCTGGATGCCGGAAAGGTCAAACTGGAAATCGGCGGCGAAGAAAAGGCCGATGTCACGGTGGCAAAGCTGATCGATCATTTCTCGGTTAAATCTGACGCCATGTTGCTGGGGGCCTGATCGATCATGGAATTCCTTTCTTCCACCTTCACAAGCTATGTGGCGCTCGTGCCGGTCACGCTGGCACAAAGCCTGATCCTGGCTTTCGTCGTCATGGGCATCATGATCCCGTTCCGCACCCTGCATTTCCCCGACCTCACCAGCGAAGGCGCCTATCCGCTGGGCGGCTGTGTTGCCGGGGTTCTGATTGCCGCCGGGGTCAATCCGGCACTCGCCATCATCGCGGCCCTTCTGTGCGGTTTTGCTGCCGGGTGCTGTACGGCACTCATCCATCTGCGGTTTCGCATTCACACGCTTCTGGCCGGTATCCTGATGATGACGATGCTTTACAGCATCAATCTGCGCATCATGGGCAAATCGAACCTGTCGATCTTTGGCACCGGTTCGGTGTTTGACTGGGCGCCCTTTGTCACCCCCGGTTTCCCGGCGGCCAAGATCATCATTGCCGGGATCATCGGGGCGGCGGTGTTTGTGGCGCTTAACTGGTTTTTCAAAACCGAAAAGGGCACGGCAATGCGCGCCGTCGGGGCCAACCCGGCCATGGCCGAGGCCCAGGGCATTTCCGTCTGGGTTTCGACCATCGGCGGTGTTGGCCTTGCCAGTGCCTTTTCGGCCACCAGCGGCGCGCTTATGGTCCAGTCACAGGGCTTTGCCGATGTGAATATGGGCCTTGGCATCCTGATCAACGGCTTGGCCGCCCTCATGATCGGCGAGGCCATCGTTGGCAAACAAAGCGTCTTTCGCCAGCTCCTCGCCCCGTTTGTCGGCGCGATCATCTATTATCAACTGGTGTCGCTTTGCCTGGCCGCCGGGATGCCTCCGCCCGACCTGAAACTGGCAACCGGGCTTTTCGTGCTGGCCATGCTGGCCCTGCCCAGCCTCAAACGCGGGCGCGGCGGCACACCCGCCCGCGAAAAGTTCCGCGAATGAAAGACAAGGGCGGGGTCAATTGGCCCCGCCCTTTCCATGTCGTCAGAAATCAACCGCGCTGCAAAAACAACACGATATCCTTCACTTCCGCTTTCTCCCCCTCCGGCCCGGTAACGTTGCGCACCGCGTACCCGGCCTTGTGCAAAATCCACTCATCGGGTCCAAGATCAAGCCCGTCGAGCTCTTCCTGAAGGGTCGGGAACTGATGTTCGCCATTTCCCTTGCGCCACGGCGGGGCCGATGCGTGCGCGATACACAGGAAATATCCGCCCGGCACCAGCTTTGCCATCGCACGCCGAAGGATGTCGGCCCGTGCAAGGGCGACCGGTGACTGAAAATAGGATGCGGTGACAAGGTCATATTCCCCATCCGGCATCTCGCGTTCCAGATCGCAGGCGACAAACAGAACCCGGCCAGAAAAATCACTCCCCACCAAGCGTTTCTGCGCCCGCTCTATCGCGGTTTGCGAAATATCCGCCCCCGTCACATCCCAGCCCCGCCCGGCCAGCCAAAGCGCATCGTCCCCGTGCGAACAGCCGATATCCAACACCCGCCCCGGCGTCAGATCGGCGACATACCGCACCAGCAACTCCCCCGGATTACCGGAATAATCGGTCTTTTTTGTTCGGTAATGATCTTCCCAGAATTCAACCGGGTTTTCCGCCCTTTCGGTCGCGTTTTGCATCGGAAATGCTCCTTCATCACAAGCCATATCGAATCATGTAACTTATGATGTATCTTAAAAGCAGCCCCCGTCAAGCACACATCGAAAACAAAACAGCCCGGCGGAATATTGGCCGCCGGGCTGCTGCGAATGTGCGGGCTGCACCGCAGCCTAGCTCAGATGTTTATTAAACCACGCAATCGTGCGATCCCATGCAAGCTTCGCCTGTTCCTCGTCATAGCGAGGTGTTGAATCATTATGGAACCCGTGATTGGCGCCGGGATAGATATAGGCCTCATAAACCTTGTTGTGTTCCTTCAATGCCGCCTCATATGCGGGCCATCCTTCATTGATCCGCGTGTCAAGCTCGCCAAAATGCAACAGCAACGGTGCCTGAATGCGCGGCACATCGGCCACGTCCGCCTGGCGGCCATAGAACGGCACCGCCGCCCCCAGTTCCGGATAAGCCACCGCCGCCGCATTCGAAACACCCCCGCCATAACAAAAACCGGTAATGCCGATCTTGCCGGTGGTCGCCTCATGCGCGGTCAGGAATTCGATGGCGGCAAAGAAATCATTCATCAATTTGGTCGGGTCGACCTGTCGCTGCAATTCCCGGCCCTTGTCATCATTGCCGGGATATCCGCCAACCGATGTCAGCCCATCCGGGGCAAGGGCAATAAAGCCCGCCTTGGCCACCCGGCGCGCGACATCCTCGATATAGGGATTAAGCCCGCGATTTTCGTGCACCACCACCACACCGGGCAGCTTGCCGGTCGCGTTGGCCGGTTTGACGAAATAGCCGCGCTCCTCGCCATGGCCGTTGGGCGACGGATACATGATATATTCCGCGACAATATCGGGATCGGTAAACTCGACCTGTGTCGCCAGCGCATAATCCGGGCTAAGCGACGCCAGAACCGACATCGCGGTGACCCCGCCGACGGTATATTTCGCGGCCCGGTCAAGGAATTCGCGCCGCGAAATGATCCCGTGCGCATAAAAATCATAAAGCTCAAGCAATTGTGGCGAGAAATCTTTAGCCGTCAAACGGTTCATTACAGGCTCCCTTCGGTATTAACCGGGGCGGAAATCATGAATGCGGTGGCAGGAATGCGAAAAGTTTTCGGCAATCCGCATCGGCAGGCAAATCACAAATCCGCTATCGGTGAACCAGTTCACCTCCTCCTTCCTCCCGGCGCGAAAATGCGCAAACCAAAAACGGCCGCCCCGATGGGACGACCGTCTTTTGCAAACCGGCGGATGCTTCAAAGCACCTTGGCCTACCAGCTATATTTCAACGTCGCCAGAACCGTGCGGCCATCGCCATAGAAACGGCTGCCAAACGTGTTGGACGATACATATTCCCGATCAAGCAGGTTGGTCGCATTGACCGCAAGGCTGACATTGTCCGTCACCATATAATTCACCATGGCATCCACCACCGTATGCGATCCCAGCAGATCGGCATTGGCATCATTGTTATAGCGTGACCCGACAAAACGCAGGCCCCCACCAATCGTCAGGTCGCCAAACGCGCCATGTTCTGGAATGGTATAATCAAGCCACGCCGACGCGGTATGTTCAGGAACGTTTGACGGACGGTTACCGACATTGGCCGTCACCACATCGTCTTTGATTTCGGCATCAAGATAGGTATAGGCCAGCGTCAGGTTGGTCCGCGCGTCAAGCGACATCTTGCCTTCAAGCTCAAGCCCCCGCGAATTGATCTCGCCAATCTGCTGATAGGTCGACGTCGTGGAATTCCACTGCGAAACGTTTTCCTGCGTCAGATCAAACAGGGCCGCAGTAAACATCGCATCAATCGCAATCGGCTGATATTTGACACCAACCTCGTATTGCGTGCCTTCCTGTGGCGCGGTCCCGTCCGGGCGGGATGCCGCACTGCCATAAACCGGCTGGAAGGATTCCGAATAGTTCCCGTAAACCGAAACCTCATCCGTCGCCTTATAGGTCAGGCCAACGCGCGATGTGAATTTGTGGTCATCACGTTCGTCAAGCGTACCGCTGCTGATCGTGTCCGTATCGCTTTGGACATAATCGAAACGCCCCCCCACGGTGGCGATCCAGTCATCGGCAATCGTAAGCTGTTCCTGCGCATAAAGACCATAGGCCGCCTGCGTGATTTCCGTGTCCGAACTGCTGGTAAAGTTGATGCATGAAAGCCCGCAATAAGCCGGGTTATAGGGATCAATCGGCGATGCCGTCCCGTCAAAACGTTTTTCCCGGTTCTGATCCCGGTTGAAGTCAAAACCCACCAGCGTCTTGCTATCGAACGTTTCATTCAGTGCGGTATCGTATTGCACCTGGTTGTCGACGGCGAAACGGTCAAGCTCGCCGTAAATCGCAAAAGCCCAACGATTGCCAAGCGGCGTGGTGTCGTTCAGATAAACCGTCTCGTAATCCAGATCGACATGGGTATATCGCGCATTCTGGCGGAATTGCAGCTTGTCGGTAATCTGGTGCGAGAACTCGTAACCGATATTGGTTTCTTCGGTATCGAAAGTGTTGAAATCCGGTTCACCGAAAAACGCATTGCGGCTGGTTTCGATCCCGGTCGGGAAGCCATAACCCAGATTGCTTTCGCGGTTGCTGTAACTGGTCAGGATCGTCAATTCCGTTCCCGCCTTCGGCTTATAGGTAAAGGCCGGTGCCACATAAATGCGGTCATCCTGCGAATAATCCTGTTCGCGTTCCGCATCCTGCCAAAGCCCGGTCAGGCGATAGGTCCAGTTGCTGCCTTCCGCAACCGGCCCGGTCACATCGCCGCCACCCCTTACGTGATCTTCGCCAAAGGTCGTGAAAACCTCTCCCCCCGCTTCATCCTGCGGGCGCTTGGTAATCAAATTCACCAGGCCCCCCGGCCCGTTCATGCCAAACAGGCTCGATGTCGATCCTTTCAGGACATCAACCTGCTGAAGGCCATAGGGTTCCTGGCGGGCGGTTGTGAAGTTATAGGTCCGCGACGACAATCCATCGCGATAGGTCGAAAGCGACGAATAAAATCCCCGGATACGGATATAGTCATACCGCACATCCGATCCGTATTCGCCCGCCTGCACGCCTGCACTATAGGCCACCGCCTGCTGCACATCCTGCACATTGCGCGTTTCCAGTTCCTTCTGCGTCACGACAGAAACGGCGGCGGAATCATCCAAAATCGGCGTATCGGTTTTCGATGCGGTGCGCGACCGGCTGGCAACAACGCTGTCGCGTGTCGGACCCATCGGGCCATAGGCCCCCTCTGCATTGCCCTCAACCCGGATCGGATCAAGAACTTCGCCTTCGGCGGCGGCACCGGTTACGATCTGTTCGACCACCACCGTGCCGTCATCGGAAATATTGTAACTCAGGCCACTTCCGGCAAACAGCCGGTCCAGCGCCTGCTGCGATGTCATGCTGCCGCTGACCGCAGGCGCATCAATCCCGCGCACAAGCGCCCCATCCACCGTAATCTGAAGCCCCGACTGCTGCCCGAACAGGGCCAGCGCACTGGTCATCGACTGCGCCGGGATATCAAACGCATGTGACGCGCCAAGGACCCCCGCCCCGCTTTGCGCCACCTGTTGCTGTGCCATCGCCGGTGCCGCAATCAATACCGGCACCAATGCGCTTGTCACCAAAAGCGCGCCTGCGAAAACCGTCTGTCTGCTGCGGCTCCGCATGCCCGCCTTACCCCCTGTGGTCATTCCGTCATCTCCGTTCTGCGTCACATCCACGATCGCAAATGAGAATAAAAACGCTTCTCACTTGCGCTTAAAACACAAAACGCGCCTCAGGGGATTTTTTTCAAAAAAACTTCGGGAAATTTTTCAGATTTTTGTCAAACGGGCTGTTTCAGGCCGTTCTCAGGATGCCGACACCAGCAAAATCCACGGTGTCACCTGCCGCACCACGGCATTTTGCGCCCGCGCAATCCCGCGAAGGGCTGCCAGCGGATCGGCAAGGTTATAAACCCCCGTCACCGTCCGGGTCGCCAGCGCATCATCGGTGATGATGATCCGGCCCGGATAATAACGCCGCAACCCGTCAATCACGGTGCCCAACGGCTGATCCTGCGCAATCAGCTGGTTCTGTCGCCAGCTCGCGATCTGCCCGGCCGGAAGGCTGCCACGCGCCACCGCCCCCTGCCATGTCACACTGGCACTTTGTCCGGCTTCAAGCATTTCATGAACCGGCGGGTTAATCGCATCAAATCCGACCCGCACCAATCCATGTTCGACCGCAACCAGCGTACCGGCATCATTGCGCCGCACGTCAAACCCGGTGCCCAGAACCGTGACATCGACATCCTCCGACGATACCCGGAATGGCCGTTTTGGATCGGGCGTCACGTCAAAAAACGCTTCACCGCCCAAAAGCGCGATATGGCGCTCCCCCGCCTCAAACCGCACCCGGATCGCACTTTCCGGTGCCATCGTCACCGTGCTGGCATCGGCAAGGGTGATGGTCCGCATTTCGGCGGTGTCGGTCACATAATCGGCCTGCCAGCCGGTCACGGCACGGCTAACGATCCCCGGCCCGACCACGGCGGCAAAAAGCGATGCGGCAATTGCAAGCCCGCCACCAAGCAGCATCTTCCGCCGTCCGAACGTCGGGCGGACAATATTGTCTTTACGCGATGATGATGAAACAGATGATCCGTCACCGCCCGCCCGCATCTCATGCACAAACGGCTGCCATCGGTCGGCATGTTCGGGCACACCTGCCGCCATCACATCGGCTGCCAGGCGGGTTGCGTTCCATGCCTGCATATGGGCCGGGTCGGCATCGCACCATGCCGCGAATGCACGCAGAATATCCTGATCGTCCGGCTCTTCCTGCAACAGGATCAGCCAGTCGGTCGCCTCCCGTGAGGCCTGCGGCGGGATCGCATCTGTGTTCGCTGCCATTCTCGTCTCTATTCCCGGTCGGTATCGCAGATTGCGGGTGCGCACCGGCCTGCCCCGCAAAATACCAAAGCCAAAATCCCTGCAACTACTAAACGCATTTGCGGAACTTTTTTCTATAAATATTGTGAAACCGGCTCATGCCTGATCCAGCCGCTGTTTGCAATGCTCGATCCCGTCCGCCACCAGCTTGTGCGCCAGCGGCACGGATATGCCAAGGAAGGCGGCAATTTCCTTAAGCTTCGCGCCGCCAAACCGATGCATTTCACATGCAATGCGGGTACGTTCGGGCAATTCATCCATCGCCGCCATCACGATCGCATATTCATCCTTGTAAAGGGCGACGGTTTCCGGGTCCGGGGTGGCATCGGGCGATGTCCGGGCGGCTTCGTCATAATCCCCCGCCGATGTCAGGCGGCTTTCACGCACCAGCCTGCGTTTGCTATCCAGTGCCAGGTTGCGCACGATCCGGTAAAGATACCCCGTCGCATCCTCGATCAGCCGCCCGTCCGATGCCGCGTCAAACCGCAACCACGCTTCCTGCACCAGATCCTCGGCCTGCACGCGATTGCCCGTGATGCTGCTGGCATAATTCACCAGCGCCGGACGGTGCGACATGAAAAGGACAAGGGCATTGGGGTTCGCGGACAAAGCCGTATCTTCCTTCTGGACCGGCACAAACAATGGCGTATCGGAAACCGGAAACGTCACTAGCAGATATTAAGACTGATTATCAATATCTTTCGCAATCTTCCCCGCCACATTCGAAAACGTTCCTTTACCAAATGGCGCTATACTCCGCGCAAGCAAGAAAGGGGGAAACCGCCATGAAAACCAGAATCCGCAAAAGCAGCCTCGTCATCCTGATCACCGGGGCCGCCGCCGCCACCTTCCTGATCGTCAGCAACCAGCTGGCCCATCGCGGCGAGGAACAGGGCGATATCGCGCGCGGCAAATCGATTGCCGAACAAACCTGCCTGCGCTGCCATATGGAATTTGCCGGTGATCCCTATCCCGACCCCGAAATCACCACCGCCCCACCGCTCGCAAGCTTCGGCCAGCGCTGGCCGATTGAAAACCTCGAAGAAGCCTTGGCCGAGGGCATCACCGTGTCGCATGATCAACTGACCATGCCGGAATTCACCTTCACGCCGGAAACCATCGCCGATCTTCTGGCCTATATGGATGATCTTTCCCAACGGGCCGATGCAGACCGGCAAACTGATCCCGAATGATCCGGCCCGGCGGATGGTCTTTTTATCTTTTAAAAACCTGCCAAATATCCACTTTGCGCAACCCCTTATCCAGATTGCGCAGAATAAAGCCTAAGGCCCCAGATAGCGGGTTGTCCCCTTGGCAAAAGTCGCCCAAAGGATTGGGAAATCATCATTTCTCATGACCGAAGGCGTGCTGTCATATGGATCCGCATCAACCATCCCGGCGGGCACGTCAATTCTCCTGCTGGCGTGGTATCTTTGCGCACACCCGATACGGTCTTGTCCCCCTGATCCTGTCATGCGCCGCACCAATCGGATCGGCACAGGCCGCAACGTTCAACGTGACCAACACCGCCGATAGCGGTGCCGGTTCCCTGCGTCAGGCGATTTTTGATGCCAACGCTGCGGGTGGTAGCAACACCATCGATGTCCAAAATGGTCTGGGCACCATCACGCTGACCAGCGGCGACCTGAACGCGCTGAACAGCAACATCACGCTGAACGGCAATGGCAATACACTCAGTGGCAATAACGCGTTTCGCGGCCTGTTTGTTTATTCCGGCACCGTGGCAATCAACGACCTGACCATCGAGAATGCGGTTGCATCTGGCGGCGATGCAGGCCAGGCCGCAGGCGGCGGGGCCGGGCTTGGCGGGGCGCTGTTCGTCAAGGATGGCGCCAATGTCACCATCAGCAACCTTGTCGCGCAAAACAACGCCGCAACCGGCGGTGATGGCGGTGCACAAACCGCAAGTGGGGTCACCGGCGGCGGCGGCGGCATGGGGGGTGATGGCGGCACGGTTGTCAGTGGCACTAACGGCGGCGGCGGCGGCCTTGGCAGCGGGGCAACCGGTGGATCAAATAGTGGCAATGGCGGTGACGGGATCGCCCAGGGCGAAGGTGCCGGTGGGGATGGCGCCGATCTCGGCGGCGGGGGTGGTACGGGCGGCAACAATGGCGGCGGCGGGGGTTCTGGCGACCAGTCGGTCGGCGGCGGCGGTGTCAACGGCATTGATGGCACGTTCACCGACGACCCCGATGGCGGCTTTGGCGGCGGCGGCGGCAAAGCCGGCAATGGCGGTTTTGGCGGCGGGGGTGGCGCATTCCGGGGCGATGGCGGTTTTGGCGGCGGCGGCGGTGGTGGCGGCCTTGGCAGCGTCGCCAATGTCGGTCAGGGCGGATTTGGCGCGGGCAACGGTGTCTCAAGCGGTACCATCTCTCAGGCGGCCGGGGGTGGTGGCCTTGGTGCCGGGGGTGCCATCTTTGTGATGGATGGCGCAACCCTGACCATCGCCGGAACCCTGACCGTCAATAACAACACTGTCACCGGCGGAAACGGCGGAAACGGTGCGGCGGGCACCGCCGAGGACGGCTCTGCCTTTGGCGATGGTGTTTTCCTGCAAGGCAGCGGCACCCTGACCTTCAATCCTGATACCGGCGATACACAAACCCTTGCCAATACCATCACCGATCAGGCCGGATCGGGCGGCACCGGAAGCTGGGCACTGACCAAAAACGGCGCAGGCACCCTGACACTCAGTGCCGCCAACAGCTATTCCGGCGCAACAAACCTTTCGGCGGGCACGTTATCCCTGTCGGGATCGGGAACACTCGGAAATGCCGCAGGTGCGCTGAACCTGACCGGCGGCACGCTCGATCTCGGCACGACGACACAGACCCGCACCGGCACCATCACACTCAATGGTGCAACCGTGTCAAATGGCACATTGTCATCATCGGGCACCTTCGATACCCAGTCGGGCACCATCAGTGCCGTTCTGGCCGGGACCGGGGCGCTTGCCAAAACCGGAACCGGCACCGTCACGCTCAGCGGGGCCAACACCTATACCGGCACAACGGACCTTTCGGCGGGAATATTAACCCTGTCAGGATCGGGAACACTCGGGGATGCCGCAGGCGCACTTAACCTCACCGGTGGAACGCTTGATCTCGGCACGACAACACAGACCCGCACCGGCACCATCACACTCAATGGCGCAACCGTGTCAAACGGCACATTATCATCATCGGGCACTTTCGCGACCCAGTCGGGCACCATCAGCGCCGTTCTGGCCGGAACCGGGGCGCTTGCCAAAACCGGCACCGGCACCGTCACACTCAGCGGGGCCAACACCTATTCCGGGGCCACGACTGTCTCAGGTGGCACATTGTCGGTTAACGGCTCTGCCACTTCTTCGGCCTTCACGGTCCAGAACGGCGGTACCCTTGGCGGCACCGGCACCGTAGGGGCGACGACCTTGCAGTTGGGCGGCATTCACGCGCCGGGCAATTCCATCGGCACCCAGACCGTCAATGGCGCCTATCTCCTCAATGCCGGTTCCATCCTCGAGATCGAGGTGGATAGTGCTGGCAATTCCGACAAGGTCATCGTGACCGGCACGGTCGACATCACCGGCTCGACGCTGCGGGTCAAAGGCGTATCGGGGAACAATTTCTCCGGTCAAACCACCTATAATTACGTAATCATCGAAAATGATGGCGTTGATGCGATTACCGGCGATTTTGCAACGATTGACAATCAGCTTGCCTTTTATGACGCCGCCCGTTCCACCGTCGGCGGCACCGGCAATGATGTCTCCCTGACACTGACACGCAACGCCAGCGGCTTTACCGACATTGCCACAACCCCCAATCAAAAAGCCGTCGCAGGCCAGATCGGGAACCTTTCGGGCACGGACGGCACCACCATCAGCAACGCCATTCTCGGCCTGACGGATACCGGGGCGCAGCACGCCTATCAGCAACTCTCAGGCGATATCTTTGCCGCGGGCCCCACCATGAATGACCGCATCACCCATCAGGCCACCGGCCAGATCGGGGCACGCCTTGCCGATCTGAATCGCAGCCGCAACATTGCCCAAACCGTCAGCGGGTCCCTTGTCGCCGCCAGCACCCTGTCCCCCGCCGAACTTACCGGCTTTGCCCGTTCCGGCCCGATGGCAAGTGACGCAAACATGCTGTCGCTGGGCACTGAAAATGCACCACAGGCCGCCTCCGCCATCTGGCTTCAGGCCATCGGCGCAACCGGCCGGATCGATGGTGATGGCAATGCCGACACCACCGATTACCAATGGACCGGCATGGTTGGCGGCTTTGACTCACCGCTTTCCGACACCACCATTCTGGGGGTCTATTTCGGTTATGCCGACGCCAGGAACCGTCAGGCTGGCCGGGATGCCACCCTCGATAGTCGCAATTTCATGGCCGGGTTTTATGCTACGCACGATCTTGGCAATGATTTGCGGCTTTCCGGGCAGGCCGGCTGGACCCGAACGGCAAATGACAGCCGCCGTAATCTTGATTTTGGCGGCATTGATCGCACCGCCACGGCGGATTACACCGACAATGCGCTCAATGCCAATCTTGAACTGGCAAGGGGATTTGACGTTGCCCCTAACTGGCGGGTTGTGCCCTATGGCGCGCTGGGCGTGCTCTGGAACGATCATGACGCCTTTACCGAGACCGGGGCCGGATCGGCCAATCTGTCACGCGCATCTGACAGCACCCTGACCGGAACCGCAAGCCTTGGCCTGCGGATGGCGGGCATGTTTGAAACCGGCAATGGCAAAACACTGATCCCGCAATTCCGGCTTGGCTGGGACCATCACCTTGGCCCGACAGCCAACAGCACCACATTGGCCTTTACCGGCACATCCTCCTTCACGGTCGCAGGCAGCGAAACCGACCGCGATACACTGGTCGGCAATCTCGGCTTTGCCCTTGCCGATGACGATGGCTGGAGCTTCTATGCCGATTACCAGCCCTCGATCTCAAAAAGCCGCCGCGAACATGCCCTCGGTGCCGGGTTCAGGATGAAGTTCTGAGCCCCACCGCACCACGAACGCCCATGCCCTCCCCGTCATTCCCGCGCGGGCGAGAATCCAGTCCTCCGTGCCACCCCCTCTAAACCAACCGTCAAGCCCGCTGCACCATGGACTCCCGCTTTCGCGGGAGTGACGGCGGGTGTGTGTGCTCTCCCTTAAAACCCGTTACCAAACCCGCCCCGCCCGCTCACGGGCCATAACACCGACCTCACGCTTATGTGATTGCACGTGATTAAATCGCACACGATTTAATATTGCACGATCATAAATTCGCGGCTACAAGCATTTCATCGAAACAACGTTTGGCCGGTCATCGGCGAAACCGGGAAAAGGAAGATGAAAATGCTGAATGTGAAAAACCTGCTCAAGGCGACCGCTTTTGCTTTTGGCCTGATGGCCGCTCAATCTCCGGCCTTTGCCGCTGACACTGCGGCCGCGAATGCCGCCAACACCAAACCAACCATCCTTCTGGTCCATGGTGCCTTTGCCGCCTCTGACAGCTGGGACGGTGTTGCACCGATCCTGCAGGACGAAGGATATCGCGTGATCAGCGTTGCCAACCCGCTGCGCAGTGTTTCGGGCGATGCCGCCTATACCCGCTCGCTTATCGACAGCATTCCGGGTGACGTGGTTCTGGTCGGTCATTCCTACGGCGGGCCGGTCATCAGCAACGCCGCAACCGGTGCAGCCAATGTGAAATCGCTGGTCTATGTCGCCTCTTTCGCCCCGGAAAAGGGTGAAACCATTGCCGAACTGGCCGGAAAATTCCCCGGCGGCACATTGGGTGAAGCCCTGGCAGCCCCGGTTCCGCTCGGCAACGGTGTGAATGATCTTTATATCGATCCGGCGAAATTCCACGCGCAATTTGCCGCCGACGTGCCCGCTGACAAGGCCCGCCTGATGGCGATTGCCCAACGCCCGGTCACCGACTTTGCATTGAACGAGCCGTCTGGCGATACCGCATGGAAAGACCTGCCGTCCTACCACATCTATGGCACGGCTGATAAAAACATCCCGCCCGCCGCAATGGAATTCATGGCGCAACGCGCCAATTCACAGGAAACCGTCGTGATTGATGGCGCCTCCCACGTCGTCATGGTTTCCCACCCCAAAGCTGTTGCCGACCTGATCTTGAAGGCCGCCAACACCAACTGATCTTCAACCCCTGCCTCCCTCAACATCTGCCCGACTTTGCGCGCCGCATCCCCCATGCGGCGCGTTTTTTTTTTATGCCCGATACCTCAAAGCCAAACCTGCATCCCCCTGCAAAGTTCTTCTGCCCTACCCATATACAATGAAACACACGGTTGAATTGCGACCACCACAGAACACCGCAACCAATCGCCCCGGGGCATCGGGAAAGGACGCGGATGACATTTTTTCGCAAAATCGGGCTCGCAGCCGCCCTTTTGCTGCTCGTCCAGACAAACGTTCAGACGCACGCCAACGCGCATGAACTGCCATCGGCACACGCAACCGAAACGCTGGTCATCGTCACCAACGATTACCCGCCCTATGCGCACGCCGACGCGGATGGAAGCTTCCTGCCCGATCTGTTTGATGCCATCGGCCATGAAATGAATGTCACGTTTGAATTTCATTTCAAACCGTGGAAACGCGGCGAACAGGATGTTGAAAATCTCGAAGCATGGGGCACGCTGCCCTATCGCCGCACCGAAGAACGCGCGCGAAAATTCAATTTCTCTGATGCGCTCTATATCGAAGATTCCCCGTTTTTCGCCTATAACGCAAAGGGTCGCAAACCGGCCATTCACTATGAAGAACTCTCTGATCTCAAACCCTACCGCCTTGGCGGGATACAGGGATATTATTATCAGCCATGGTTCGAAGAAGCCGGGCTTTCCGTCGAATATGCCCTGACCGAAGAACAGAATTTCAAAATGCTTCACATCGGCCGGATTGACCTGTTCTCCACCGCGCGCTCCGTCGGCTGGTACACCATCCGAAACCTTTTCCCGCCAGAAGAAGTCGAAAAATTCTATACGATTGAAAAACCGCTGCTTGAAGGATCGGGGCTTTTCCTGATGACCTCAAAGGATTACCCGAACGGCGATGAATTGCTCGAACGCTTCAACACAGCCCTCGCCACCGTCAAGCAGAACGGCACGTTTGAAAGCCTGATGAACCGGCATGAATTGACGGTCAATTACTGACCCCACATGCAAAAGGGCCGCAGCACTTTGCCACGGCCCTTTATTATCTGAATTTCGCGGCCTTACCCCTGCCTGCGCACGGCCTCGGCACTGGCGACCACATCTTCAAGGTAGGTCCGCCAAGACGGATCAACGCTGATGCCGAAAATATCGGTCAATGTCTGCTCGACATCGCCGACCGACAGGTGATGCACCTCTTCCTCGCCTGTGCGCAGCCGGATGGTCAGGCGGTTGTTCAGCAACGTGAACCTTGCATGCGGCGCACTGCGCGCCACCATCAGAACCTTGGCAAAGCCGCTTTCGGGATGGGTGCTGGCATAAAAGTTCATCACCTCGTAATCGATATCCTCGACCGGGACGATATCGACCTCATGCACCGGCTTCCACACCCCGTCGCGTTCAAGCTCCGTCAGGTAACGGCCATTTCGCTCCCGCACGCGGAAGGTATCATGCGGGGTGACCTGCGGCACCGAAACGCCCAGCAAAAGCGGCGCGGTCGGCACACACCCGCCCAGCCCGACATCAACCAGCCACGCCTCGCCATCCAGCGTTACCCGCATCGCCATATGGCAGCGCGGCCGCGGGCCGTCACTCTCGGAATAGCCCCACAATACCCGCCCGGCAAGGCTTTCGACCTCGAAACCAAGGCTTCGCAAAACCCGCCGGAACAGGCCATTCTGCTCAAAGCAATATCCACCGCGCCCGTCAAAAATGATCTTGCGGTCCACATCATCGGGGTTAAGGCTCACGCCCTTGCGGCACAGCACATTGATCGCCTCGAACGGGATATGCGCGGGATGGAGCGCATGCAGATCGCGCAAAACCTCAAGGCTCGCCTCGCGCGGGCCGTCATAGCCGATCCGCGCGAAATAGGCATCCAGATCGACCTGCGGTTCCGGCAGGTTAAAGGGCTTCGCCCAGCTTGCGTCAATCGCGTTCTGCACGCTGGAATGGATCGTGGCATCATCGAATTTGGCGGCATTCGTCGGCAGATGCGTATTCATCGGGGGGCTCCGTGTCTTGTCCGTTCGGGGCGGTATGGGGCGGTATATCGAAGAACCTCTATCTCAGGAGCAGGACCATAGGACCTCAAGTTAAGTTCAGGTCAAACACTAATTTCAAAAACTTATCATCGAATGTTCTGCGGCCCTGCACGCCAATAAACGCATATATGTGCAACATTGCGGCATTCCAAAGGCCACAAAGGCAATTTTCCACCTTTTACACGCAACAACCAAAGCGCGACGCGACAAACCCGCCTGCTCTGTGCTATCGAAATGGTATATGATGTAACGCTCGCGAATGCCCGCACCATTCCGACGGTTCCCGAACAGACAGGAAGATGACATGCGTACTGTTTATGTGAACGGCGATTATCTGCCGGAAAATGAAGCCAAGATTTCGATCTTTGACCGTTCCTTCCTGTTTGCCGATGGCGTGTATGAAGTCACCTCGGTACTTGATGGCAAGCTGATCGATTTTAACGGTCACATGACCCGTCTGGCCCGCTCGCTCTCGGAACTGGGCTTCACCTACAAGGCCGATATCGACGAACTGCTTGAAATCCATCGCGAACTGGTCAAACGCAACGACATCACCGAGGGGCTGGTTTACCTGCAAATCTCGCGCGGATCGGCCGGTGATCGTGATTTCGCGATCAAGGATGACACCCCGGCCACGGTTGTTCTGTTCACCCAATCCAAATCCCTGATCAAATCGCCGCTGGCCGAACGCGGCCAGAAAATCCTGACCTACCCGGATGTCCGCTGGCGCCGGTCCGACATCAAAACCGTACAGCTTCTTTATGCGTCGCTTCTCAAAACCGAAGCCGCCGCCAAGGGGGCTGATGATGCGTGGATGGTGCTCGATGGTTACGTCACCGAAGGCTCGTCAAACAACGCCTATATCGTGACCCAGGATAACGTCATCGTCACCCGGCAGCTTTCCAACGACATCCTGCACGGCATCACGCGTAAGGCCGTCCTGAAATGTGCCGAGGAATTGCAGCTCAAGGTCGAAGAACGCCTGTTCACGGTCGATGAAGTCTATGCCGCCAAGGAAGCCTTCTCAACCTCGGCCTCGGCCTTTGTCTGCCCGGTCGCCGAAGTCGATGGCAAAAAAATCGGCGACGGCACGCCGGGCCCGATCGCCAAGCGGCTGCGCGAAATCTATATCGAAGCCAACCGCGCCACCGCGATCTGACCCATCCGCATCTCGCGTCCCAAACGCAAAACGCCGCTCCTTCTCGGGGCGGCGTTTTTTTGTTTGTCTGAAATAATTGTCGAGTGCCACAAAAGTTGAAATTTTCGCCAGAGAAGATGAAATTCTCGCCGGAAATGATGAAATCATCACGACCCAGGAAACTCCACAACCCGACAGCATCTGAGACTGTAGACCGTCTCATCGCCCTCAGGAGCGAAGGTTTTCTCTGATCCACTCCTCAGCGGTCGTGACATTGATGCCATTCCGCTCATTGAAGCTGTCGCGTTTGGGCCATGCCACACCCTTCCCTTCGGCAAAGACAGCCCGATATTTCTTGATGTGGTTGTCGGGGTCCTGTGCAAGCTCCGATTTGAGCTGAGGAACTGTCCATTCCGATTTCGTAAACGGACGCCCAAGCACAGTCTGAAGCTTGTCTGCAACCTCCCCATACGTCACCGTGTCACCCGCAAGGTAGACGATCTCGTTTCGGATCGCCGGTTGAGCAAAGACCACCTCTGCGGTCAAGGCACCGATATCATCAGGGGTCGTCAGCGTAACTTCCGTATCCAGGCTGCCCAGCGCGTGGACCGCATTCTTTTTGAGATCAACGACCTCAAATATTGGTTCGAATAAAAAGCTCGTGAACATTCCCGTGGAAATTACGACCCAGTCCGTTTTGTCTTGGCCGCGCAGGAGTTCACGCACATCAATCTGGGCGTCGAACAGGTCCTGGGGGCTGCCGCGACCGATGACGTCGAAATCGACACCGAACTGCCAAGGAAAATATCGCTTCAGGTTGGCTTCAAGCGCAGCCTTTGCGAGTTTCATTGGAGTGTTTCGACCGGCGGAAAAGCCTGCGCAGCCGATCACTGTATCATAAGGTGCAAAGATCGCTGCCAGCTCGCTTATCGAAGCGGCAAGGATATCTCCGGGTACGATCTCGATCCCTAATGCGCGAATTTCAGCGACGTCGCGCTTTTTCACTGGATCGATGGATTCAACGGTGGCCACCCGCAAGAGAACGCTGACCGTTGTCCCTTCATGCGCCTTGGCTTTACGTGCAAGATTGCGCAGAACCGGCATGCCGAGTTCTCCGGCACCAATGACCAAGATCGACTGTGCGTCGACTGTTTGCGAATAGTTCATCGTGGAAATCCTTCCTAATCTCATCGTTGATATGACCGGATAGATGACATAGTTCGAAAGCTGTCGTAAGAAGGCACACGCGTGATACCGGAGGGCAGGAAGATGACCAGAGACGAAATGCTGAGCTATTCTCAAGCTGTCTGCGACGGTCTTCGCGAGGATGAAGACGGAGTAAGGCGCGAAGTTCTGACCCACGCAGGGAACAGATGGTCGCTGGGCATCATCCACACCTTGGGTGTCTATGGCAGACTACGCCATGCGGATATCGGACGACGAATGCATGGCGTTACCCAGAGAATGTTGACACGTACCCTCCGTCAGCTTGAGAGGGATGGGCTGGTCACACGTTATGATCTCGTGGAGATGCCGCCACGCGTGGAATACGAGCTGACAGAGCTGGGAATGGGGCTGCTTATTCGCATGATCCCGCTTTGGACATGGGTTGTTGAAAATTCGGATCAGTTTCGAAAATCGCGTGAAGAATACGATTCCCGACCGGCAGAAAATCCGTCGTGGCAAACTTTTTGATGGACTGTTCGCCTGTCCAATGGCCGTCTTTTTGAAGTGCGCGAAACGATGCCGTCCCTGCCGATTGAGCGCGGCATGCCCACGGCCAATCTTCTCGCCCATGTGCTGGTCTCGAAATATGCCGATCATTTACCGTTGTACTGGCAAAGCGGCATTTATGCCTGCGGCGGCATGGAGCTGTCCCGATCATTGCTGGCCAACTGGGTTGGCAAATGTTCAAGCCTGATGGAGCCGCTGATTGATGCGATTGAACGGCATGTTCTGGCCGGGTCGCATATCCATGCGACGATACACCGGTGCCTGTCCTTGAGCTTGGCCGGGGGAAAACAAGGCAGGGCCGGTTATGGATTTATCTTCACGAAGAACGGCCGCATGGCGGTGATACGCCGCCAGCCGCCCTTTATAGCTATACACCTGATCGCAAGGGCCTTCATCCGCAGACGGTTCTGCAAGACTTTACCGGTCATCTCCATATCGAAGCCGACGAAGGAGGCACTCGATCATATCGGGCATCTGTTCGACATTGAACGTCAAATTATCAACAAGCCGCCTGATGACCGTTTGGCGGTGCGTCAGTCTCACAGCCTGAGGCAACTTGGCGAAACAAAAAACTGCTTCGCGCATTCCTTGCGCAAGATACCGGACAAAAGCGATCTGGCCGGAGCGTTGCGTTATGCCCTGACCCGGTGGGACGTATGCTTATGATGGCAGATGCGAGATCAGCAACAATGCCGCAGAACGCGCCATCCGGCCTTTGGCCATCGGCCATTTACAGTCTCATCAAGACAGCAAAGATGCAGGGCCTTGATCCGCGCAAATACCTCAGCGCCGTCCTTGAGCGCATTGCAGATCATCCGATCAACAAGATCGACGCCCTGCTTCCTTGGAACATAGACCTCCAGGACTGATCCACTCTCCGAAAGGATATCGCAGGCCCTGTCAAGGTAGTCGTGACACGACGCTTACAACTTATCTGGCAATCGAAAATGTTAAGTAATTGATTTCGCAGAAAGCCGAATGCCGCCTTTTGTGGCACGTGACAATAATCGGGGCCCCGCGACCGAACCCACGGCCCCATTGACTCCCGCTTTCGCGGGAGTGACGATAAAGTTGCGCATAGCCCTCCCCCCCTAAACCGTCATTCCCGCGCAGGCGGGAATCCAGTCCTTCGTGCCACATCCTCAAAACCACCCATCGAACCCGCAGCCCCACCGACCGCTTTCTTTGCTGGCCTCAATCGGCACTTTGCCCTAAAGCTCAGAAAACAGATGGTGATTGCGATAACCCACCATCACACAGGGAAAGCGCCACGAACCATGAATGCACAACAGCCCCAGCACAACCTGACCGGCATCATTCTGATGTGTGCCGGTGTCGCCCTGCTGTGTGTCAACGATGCCCTGGCCAAGGGACTGATGGATCATTATTCGCCGATCCAGATCATCTTTCTGCGCAATTCGATTGCCCTGCCCTTTGCCGCCCTGCTGGCGATAAAAATGGTCGGGCTTGGCGGCCTGCGGTCCAATCGGGTTGGCGTCCATTTCATGCGCACCGTCATCTGGATCGCCGCGACCATCATGTTCTTCACCAGCATCCATCTGATGGGACTGGCCGAAGCCACCGCCCTTGCCTTTGTCGCCCCGCTTTTCATCACCGCGATTTCATCGGTGCTGATTGCGCGGGTCGGCTGGCGGCGCTGGGTTGCCGTGATGGTCGGTTTTCTCGGTGTTCTGGTGATCGTGCGCCCCGGTGCGGCAACCTTTGAGCCCGTCTCGCTCTTGCCGGTGGCGACCGCCTTTACCTATGCGCTTCTGATGCTAAGTGCGCGCCTGCTCGATCCCCGCGAAAGCATGTGGACGCTTCTGTTTTACCTCAGCTTCACCAGCACATTGCTTAGTGCCTGTGCCGTCTGGTATTTCTGGACCCCGATCCGGGCAGAGGATATCGGACTTTTCATCGCCATCGCCTTTGTCGGCACCAGCGGCATGACCCTGATCACCCAGGCCTTCCGCGTGGCCGACGCCCCAACCGTCGCCCCGTTTGATTACACCGCACTCGTCTGGGCCACCGGACTTGGCTGGTTTTTCTGGGGCGAAACGCCCGATCTTCTGACCTTTGTCGGTGCCGCCATCATCACCGGAAGCGGCATTTTCATCATCTTCCGCGAAAAGCGCGTGGCCGAAAGCTGACCGTCCCCCGAACCCAAAACCCGTCATGCCCGCAAAGCCTGCCCCCGCGAAAGCGGGGGGCGGGCGAGCGGAAAACAGGATCAAAGCAGATCAATAATTGGCTTTAAAAGGCGGCTCACGCCCGTCCCTTGCAGCAAGCTCGGCAATATTGCGCAACAGATTACGCTTGCTTTGGGTGCGCCGACGACCGGAATTTGGCTGCACGTCACCCTTGCCAGACAGGCCCAATTCGGCCCGTTTCTGGCTGATGCGTGCTGCCAATTCTTCAATCGTGATTTCGCGCATTCACGTGTTTTTCCAGAAAATTCAAATCGAAATCGCCTGAAGTTTCCTCGACGATACGTTTATCAAGATAAGGTTTATCAAGCTCAAACGCAAGCTGGTACAGGCGTACAGCCTGATCAAGCATATCTGCACCATAGTGCGGCGGGCTATTGTATTGCCCCATACGATCAGCAATCAAATCTTCGATACAGATCACCGAAACACTATGATCCGCATCAAGCCGAAGCAGATAGACACGATCATAACTCCCGCGCCCATCCATAAGGTTACTATCAACAACCTCGACACCAACTTTCAGCTTCGGGTGCTGAAACCCGCGGGAAAATGATCCCGGCCCGACACTGCGCTCAAAGCCGACTGCCTCAAGGGCATCCTCGAACACCTGCTGCCAGGGTGTCACGATATCAAGATCACCGGAAACAAGCTCGCCAAGTGTCGCCAGTTCAACAGCCGCACCACCGACAAGCACGGGCCGGTTATGACCATGTTGCTCCACAACATCCGACGCCTCGGACAGCAGCCGCAAAGCTTCGACAAATTCAGGCCTGTAAAAGGCGTCTACCAACAAAAATCCCCAACCGCATAGGTAATGCTGCGCCCGGTCGCGTTCAGCAGCGCGTCAAGCTTGCCCTTTTCCGGCAAAGTCCCGCGCGGTGCGCCAAGTTCCTCGGCATGGATGCCGCCGGTCACGAGTGCGACATCAAGCCCGGCATTGTTCGATCCGGCCACATCGGTCGAAAGGCTGTCGCCCACCACCAGAAGCTTCGCATCCGGGCCCTTGTCAAACAGTTGCAGGCAGAAATCATAGGCACTCGCCAGCGGCTTGCCTTCCCAGCGGACATTGCCGCCCAACACCTCGTAACGCGCAGCAATCGCACCGGCACAGATGATGCGATCCCCGCCGCGGATCACTTCGCGGTCCGGGTTCGGGCACAGCATCGGAAGGTCGCGCGCCTTTGCGGCATGCAGCAGATCCTCATAAACCGAAACCGCGTCATAATCGTCATTCGGCCCTGTCACCAGAAGCCAGTCGGCATCGGCGACATCCTTGACGATCTCGATATCCTGCCCCTCAAACATCGACATGTCGCGCACCGGGCCGACACTCATCACCCGACGGCCAAGCTTGGCGTACCAAGGGTCGGTCCGTGCGAGAAGCTGGCTATAGGCGATCTCGCCCGAAGCCACCGCCGGGCCATAAAGGTCGCGCGCGATACCCATATCTTCCATCCGTGCCACCACGACGCTTGACCGGCGCGGCGCGTTCGACAGAAGGGCGACCGGCACACCGGCATTTTGAAGGGCGCGCATCGCCGGGATGGAGCTTGGATAGGGTGTCACCCCGTCATGCACCACGCCCCAAAGATCAAGGATCACCGCATCGTACTGTTCGATCACTTCCGACAGGCCGTTGATCATCTGATAGCTGGTGCCAACCGTCATTCACCCATTCCACTTCATGTTAAAATCGTCATCGCACATGCGGCAAGATGGATTCCCGTGCTTGCGGGAATGACGGGGAGCGGGAAACGAACGCTCAGCCCCAAAACCGTCACTCCCGCGAACGCGGGAATCCATGGTGCCACAAATCAATCTGTCGCCGAACTGCCCTTTGGTGCCGTCTTGCTTTTCGCCGCCGGTTTCTTGGTCGCTGGCTTCTTGGCGGTCGCCTTCGCAGCGGGCTTTTTAGTCGCCGGGGCCGTTTCCGCCTTCGCCGTCACCGCCGCCTTGGCCGCGCGCGCCTCATCAACCGGAGCCTTCCGCCCGGAAATTTCCGGGAACGCCGCCCCAACCGCATCGGCAACACTGGCAAACCCATCCTTGCGCAAACGCCGTGCAAGGTCTTCCTTGATCTCGGTGACAAGCTCCAGCCCGTGATAGACAAGGGCGGAATAAAGCTGCACCAGCGACGCCCCATTAAGAATCTTCTCATAGGCATCCTTGCCCGATGCAATCCCGCCGACCCCGATCAACGGGATTTTGCCTTCGGTCAGGCGGTAAAAATCGGCAAGAACCTTGGTCGAAGGCTCCATCAAAGGCGGACCCGAAAGACCACCCTTTTCATCCTGATCATAGGAATTAAGCCCGACCGGCCGATCAATCGTCGTGTTTGAAACAATCATGCCATCAAGCCGGAGCTTCAAGACCACGGCGGCAATATCAGCCTTGTCTTCCTCCGTCAGGTCGGGTGCGACCTTAAGCAGCACCGGCACACCTTTGGCATGGCTATCACGCGCCTTCAAAACCGACGTCAGAAGCGTCTCAAGCGGCCCACGGCCCTGCAATGCCCGCAAACCGGGCGTATTGGGCGAGGATACATTGACCACCAGATAATCGGCATAGGGGCCAAGGGCCGCAACCCCCTTCACATAATCCGCCGCCGCATCTTCGGAATATTTGTTTTTGCCAAGGTTGGCACCCAGAATGCCCTTGCGCGCCCGCTTGCGCAGGCGTTCGGCAACCACCGCAGCACCCTCATTGTTAAAGCCCATGCGGTTGATCACCGCCCGGTCCGAATAAAGCCGGAAAAGCCGGGGCTTGGGGTTGCCCGGTTGCGGTTCGGGCGTCACCGATCCGATTTCAACAAAGCCGAACCCTTGGCGAAGCATCTGATTGGGCACCTCGGCATTTTTGTCAAACCCTGCGGCAAGCCCGACCGGATTGGCAAATTTGCGCCCGAAAACCTCGGTCTCAAGGATCGGCGTGGCATCCAGCGCATCATCATCGCGCGGCACCAGATTGTTTTTCAATGCGCAAATCGCAAGACCATGCGCGGTCTCCGCATCGATCCAGCGCACAACCGGCAAAACCAGTGACTTGTACCACCCCACGCGACCTGCTCCGTGCTTGTAAATACCTGCCCTGTTCTTACGCTGTGTGCGGGGATGGGGCAAGGATCAATGCCATTGATCCCTGCCCAGCCATACATCTTGCGGCGTCGTGGAAACACCTTTCCGGGTTTCACGTTGCAAGCATCAATTCCCCAGCCTGCAACGCTTCTTCGTGATCCCCGACCACCTTCATCGGGAACCGGAAAAGCCGGCCCGATATTGTTGCGATACGGTCCGTCAGCAATGCGGCAAGCGCCTCGTCGCGCGTGATATAGACATAGCCCTTGCAATAGGTATTCAGCGCCTCTCGGTGCCGCTTGATCCATTTGTTGGATGCGATTTCATCTTCATGCGGCTCGTCATCATGGTCATGGCTTGCCGGGATCCAGACGGCAACAAAAGGAACCTTCTGATCCAGAAGCATTTCCAACCCGCCAAGAACACCTTCAAGACGATCTTCGTCATCAAGTTCGGGAAACCGCACAAATGCAATCGGCCATGCCGCCAGATCAAAGAAAACCGGGCTTGGCGCAGGCCCGATAAAGCCCGCAGGCAAAAGGTCATCAGCAGACATCAATCATTTCTTCCAATAAGAACAAGTAACAGAACCACCATGACAAGCAGCGCAATCGCCCCGCCACCATAAAACAGCCCCCAATTCACAAGCGGTACAATCTGTGCCGCCGCCACCGTCATCAGTGTGCTGGCAAATCGACTGATCCCATAGTAGGCGGCGTAATCGGTGGCCGGTTGTGTTCCAGCCGACCAGCCAAGAATTTTGGTCGCAATGGTCACATAAACCCCGCTGACGCCTGCCCCGACTGCAATCGCCCCGCCAATGCCCGCCAACTGGTTTTGAAACGCAAAACCAAACGCCATGGCAACAATCGCGGCAAAGGCAACGGTGGCAAAGATCAGCATGCTGCGCACAAGCCCCAGACAGCGCATCAACGGGATAGAAACCGCAGATATCAGCAACATCGACAATGGACCAAGGGTGCCGACAATCCATCCGATTTCAGAAACCGGCACACCAATATCGACCAGCATCAGCCGATTAAGCCCGACCAACGGAAACATGATGGAACACGCAATACAAAGAAAAATCAGCCGCTTGCGCAATTTTGCATCCCGCAAAAGCCTTAAAAGGCTCGCCCCGCCGATACTTTCCGGTGCATCGGCTCCAGCCCCGGTCAGTTCATCTAGTTTTCCAAGCGTCAGCACCGGACACAGCAAAAAAACAAGCACAAGCGACAGAACAAGGAAGGTCGCCTGCCATCCCAGATCCCCGGCAAGGGCCACAAAAACCCCACCACCAATCATCGTGCCAATCGAAAGGGCTGCAAGCTTGGTGGCCGACGCCGTCGATCGCCAGTCAGGTGCTACAACCCGAACCGCAAGCGCATCAAGGGCAATGTCCATCGTGGCAATGGCAAGAACAACACCAAAGCCCAGCAGAAACAAGACAAGCGGTGCCGCCCCTTCACTGAAGGCAACAATGACAAGCCCCAGAACAGCAATGGCCTGCATGGTCACAATCCAGCCAATCCTGCGCGACAGGAAAGGCAGGCGCAGACGATCAATCAATGGCGCCCACAAAAAAGTCAGCCCAAAGGGAAGATACAAAAGGTAAATCCACCCTGCTGTGGAAATGTCGATA
>TARA_R100000049_G_C1957826_1_pt1 | contig 88155 bp, 80 predicted proteins | sample TARA_R100000049 | Tara Oceans TARA_R100000049 (sample SAMEA2619992) | marine metagenome | biome: marine biome (ENVO:00000447); feature: mesopelagic zone (ENVO:00000213) & marine oxygen minimum zone (ENVO:01000065); material: "saline water (ENVO:00002010), including plankton... | reverse complement strand
ACCCGTAGCTCAGCTGGATAGAGCGTTGCCCTCCGAAGGCAAAGGCCACAGGTTCGAATCCTGTCGGGTGCGCCAATTTCCCAAGAATATTTTCAAATCCGCCCAATTAAGGGCTGGCAAAGCGTTTTCTGACCACTAATCTGCATCTTGATCAATCGCAGATGAGATGGATGAGACATGCACGGATATCTTCATGATTTTGCCGGAGCCAATGTGCTGTTTGCCATGGCGGCAAATCAGGAATATGGCCCTCATCTTGAAAAACTGTTCAAACCACTGATGATCGGCATCGGTCCGGTTGAGGCGGCACTTAATCTGAGCGCAGCCTTGACGGAGCTGAAATTGGTGAGCGATTTGCCCGATCTGGTGGTAACCCTTGGATCGGCAGGTTCGCGCACGCTTAAGCAGGCGGCGGTTTATCAGGCGTCATCTGTGTCTTACCGCGATATGGATTGCTCAGCACTTGGTTTTGAGAAGGGGATTACGCCCTATCTGAATCTTCCGGCAGTTATGGAATTGCCTTATCGCATTCCAGGTGTCGCGGAAGCACGTTTGTCTACGGGCGCAAACGTTGTATCGGGTGTCGCTTATGACGCGATTGATGCCGATATGGTCGATATGGAAACTTATGCCATCTTGCGGGTCTGTCAGAAGTTTGACGTACCTTTGATCGGCCTGCGCGGAATTTCTGATGGCAAGGAAGAGCTTAAAAAGCTTTCGGACTGGACGGCCTATTTGCATGTCATTGACGAGAAGCTTGCAGAAGCAGTTACCAAATTGCGCAAGGCTCTTGAAAAGGGCGAGATCACCCTGCCAACTGGTAAGTGACCTCGCCATATTTCATAGCTTCACAGATCAGCTGCCCGCGCGAATTTGATCCAGTGTCTTGATCGGGGTTAAGGCCTGCGGATCAACCTGCACCTCAATAATCGACGGTTTTCCTGAATTCATGGCACGTTCAAAAGCCGGTCCGAAATGTTCGGTCTTGGTAACGGTTTCGCCATGTCCGCCAAAAGCGACAGCGTAGGCTGCAAAATCCGGGTTGTGCAGCTGGGTGCCGGAAACGCGACCGGGATAATTGCGTTCCTGATGCATGCGGATGGTACCGAACATGCCGTTATTGACCACGATCACGATGATGTTGACACCGTACTGAACCGCCGTTGCGAATTCCTGGCCGTGCATCAAAAAGCATCCGTCACCGGCAAGACAGATCGATGGGCGATCCGGATGGGTCAGCTTGGCGGCCACAGATGCCGGAAGGCCATAGCCCATCGAACCCGAAGTCGGTGCGAGTTCGGTGCGATATTTGCCATACCGGAAGAAGCGGTGCAGGAAGGCGGCATAGTTGCCAGCCCCGTTGGTCACAATTGCGTCTTCGGGTAGCATTTCGCGAAGTTGCGCAACGACATGTGCCATTTTCACGTCACCCGGCGTATCAAGCGGGGTCGAGAATTTCAGATATGAAGTGTGGGCCGTTTCAATCTGCTCTTCACGGCCGCTTCCGTCCACTGGTTCCATCATAGCAATCGCACGGATAAAGGACCGTTGGGACGCATTGATTGCGATATCAGGGCGATAAACACGGCCCAGTTCATCGGGGCCTGCGTAAACATGAATCAGTTTCTGTTTCGGGCAGGGAATTTCAAGCAGGCTGTAACCGCTACTGGTCATTTCCCCCATGCGCGACCCGACAAGGATCACAAGGTCGCTTTCGCGAATGAATTGCGCCAGTTCCGGATTGATCCCGATACCGACATCGCCAATGAAATGGCTGTGCGTGTTCGGGATGTAATCCTGACAGCGGAAACTGGTGGCGATCGCAACATTGTTTCGTTTTGCAAACGACTTAAGGTTTTCGGTGGTTTCTGCGGTCCATCCACCACCGCCAACGATCATGATCGGCTGTTTCGCATCTGCTAGCGCACCGCGGAACCGGGCGACATCTTCGGGCGCAGTTTTGGCTTCGATCGGGACATAGGGTTTTGCATCGGCAACATCGGCGGCAGATGATAGCATATCTTCCGGCAGTGCAAGGACGACTGGTCCGGGGCGACCGGATGTCGAGATATGATAGGCGTGGCTGATATATTCCGGGATGCGGTTGATGTCGTCGATCTGGGCAACCCACTTGCAAAGCGGTTCGAACATCTTGCGATAGTCGACTTCCTGAAAGGCTTCGCGATCAAGCATGTCACGCCCGATCTGACCGACCAGAAGGATCATCGGGGTGCTGTCCTGATGGGCGACATGCACGCCCGCCGACGCATTGGTTGCACCTGGACCGCGCGTGACCATGCAGATGCCGGGTTTTCCGGTCAGTTTGCCGTGCGCCTCGGCCATAATGGCGGCACCGCCTTCCTGGCGGCAGATGATTGGTTCTATATCGGGATGGTCGACCAGGCCATCGAGAACAGCCAGATAGCTCTCACCGGGAACAAGATAAACCCGTTCGCAGCCATGAAGGGCAAGTTGATCGACCAGTATGCGTCCGCCGTGACGCATTTCCGCAGTATTCGACATTCGGGGCTCCCTGAGATGCGCATTGTCTTGGTGGGGCGCTTTTGCGCGTGACCGGATTTCATCATGGTTAAACCGGCCCGTAAAGATGGGGTTCACCTTGAAACAGATTTTTTCGTCAATCTTTTGAAATCGTTCCAATTAGATTGATCGCTTATTCGCTTACAACGAGATTTAAAAATACCGTTCCGTGATGTGAATAATATCACCAGGCAATACAATGCTTTGCTCGTTGGCCTGAATCTCGACGCGATTATCGTCGCGGCCACGCATGATAATGATGTCATCCTGATCGGCGCGATAAGTGTAACCGCCACCAAGTGCGACGGCATTCAATACGTTCATTCCTGAAGCATACCCGTACTCACCGGGCTCATTGACTTCGCCAATAATATAGACGGGGCGGAAATGAAGAACATCAATGGATACAACGGGATGGCGTAGATAACCGTCTGCAAGGACGTTGGCGATGGTTTGCTGTGCGGCTTGTGGCGTGAGGTCGCGCAAGGTAACCGTTCCGATCAGGGGCAGAGTGACGGATCCGTCTGCACCGACCGAGAAATCACCTGAAAGAGATTCCTCGTCGAAAACCGTGATACGCAGCTTGTCTCCGCTATCAATCGTGTAGACGGTCTGGGCATGAACGCCACCTGAAACCGCGAACAAAAGGATTGCAGTCAGAATTATGTTTTTCATGACATCACATTTTCAACCGAAGCGTCAGCAAAGCGCGATTGCGGCGATAATCATGGCCGGTTTCGTTTGATTTACGCTGGTCATATCGCCAGGAACCATCCAGTTCCGTAAAACGGTTGAGTTCATAACGCACGCCCCCGCCAAAGCGCATTAATTTGTCAGTACGTCCAGCCCCCTCAAACCGATCCTGCTGATAGCCAGCGTTAAGGCGGATGCTTAGCCAGCGGCGCAGTTCATGTTCAATACCGGCATCGAAGCTTTCACCGATAATTCCGCTGGCACCGGTAACGGTGGTTTCCCCGATTTCGCGTTTGGCACGGAAATCCAACGCAGTCATGCGTGTAATATTCCATGTTGTTGCGGCACGAAGTGAAAATCCTTCGTTATTTTGCAAACGGGAATCCTCATAAATTTGCGACATCCATCCAGCCCCGAGATCGGCCTTAATTAAATCGGTAAGGTCAAATGTCATGCCGCCCAGCAATCGGTAACCGTTTGAATTGCGAAAAATTCCCTGATCGTCGGGGGTATTTTCATATTCTCGCTGGTTAAAGGTGGTCTCGCCATAAGCTTTGCGGCCTGGTCCCAGTTGATAAGAAGCCCGCATGATCAGCCGCAATTCAGTCCGATCCCGATCATCATTATTGGCAATGCCCCCATTGGTGAGCGCGGTATCGTCAAAATCAAGCTGTCGAAAGGCTATGGCGGCATGGTAGTGGACATCACCGGCAAAATAGCGAAGGGCAATTTCAGTATTTTTCTCGTCATAGGTGACGGGTTCGCTGGCACCGGTCGGAATATCATCACCGCCGCGATCTTCGTGACCTTTGGCGATACGGAAATCGCCATCAACAGCAAATGCCGGGCCGATATCCGATCCGGCGGAAACACCAAGTTCGCCATCCAGATAATCATCTTCGCCTGATTTGGCGTAAAACCCAGTATCACCAAGAGCTTCAAGCCGTAAGCGGGTCCGTTGCCAATTTGATTGCAAGGTTAAAGCAGGTACTACCCGGCTAATGGTGTCGGACTTTTGGTAGCTATCGGACAGAAAAATATTGTCGTTGAATTCCTCTGTCACCGATAGCGATGGCACCAAATCAAAAAGGCCAAGCTGAATTGTTGTATCTCGCCTGTTCTTTTGTGTCGGTTCAGACTTTGCAAAAGCCATAGGATTGAAACAGTTGGCCAGCAGAATGCTGCAACATAGTGAAGCAGTCTTAAAGCCAGCGTTTTTCATTCGGTACGACATGATGACAGTGTTTCAGGGGATGTGCGCTTAGGGCCATTCACCCAGTACCAAGGGCGCGTGATTGTGCAGATCAAAATAAGTATGTCAGATGTCAAAGATTGCTGGTTGATATAGAGAAGATCACAGTCAAGGCGGCTTTTCAGATCAAAACTGGACTGAATTGGGCCGCGCCAACCATTGATCTGGGCCAGACCTGTGATGCCAGGTGGCACCTGATGGCGTGCATTATAAAGCGCAAAGTGCCGGGCGAAATCGTGATTGTCCGCTGGTGTATGCGGGCGTGGCCCGACAAGTGACATATCACCACGAACGATATTGAAAAGCTGCGGCAGCTCGTCCAGACCCCAGCGCCGAATGAAATTACAGAATTTTGTCGGTGGCAGAGGTGTGCCTTCCGGGCGTATCGAACCCCAAAGAGTGCAGAACTTATAAATATTGAAAGGCCTGCCAAGATACCCGATGCGAACCTGTTTGAAAAATACGGGGCCACGATGATCGCATTTCAGGGCTATCGCTATCATAAATAGTAAAGGCAGGGCCGCGATAAGTAAGGTTGTGGCAACTGAAAGATCAAAGAGCCGTTTCGGCAAAGGACTTTGGCCGTGTAAGCCGAATGTTTGCGAGCTCCGCCCCGAAAGCCTCGTTTGCATTTTCTGTTCCCCGCCCGGAATGTGCAGGAAAAGATTAGCGAATTAATCGTAAGACGCCAACGCTTTATAACTAAAGGTTGTTTAAACGCTTTTGACGATATCGTTCGAACCACTTTGCCATGATTGGTGCCAGCAATACGATCTCGAAAATGCGGACGATATGATGGAAAGCAACAAAGCTTGGTTCGACATTCAGCGCTAGCGCGATAAGGGACATTTCCGCAACGCCACCCGGTGCGAAGGCGAGCAGAACAGCAATATAATCAAGATCCAGCCAGTCAGAAACAAACCAGGCCACTCCGCCGGTGAAGGCAAGGATCAGCGCAGTGGCAAAGATCGAATAACCTGCAAGACGGGCGAGGAAGGAAAGCTTTACCCCGGCGAAGCGACTGCCAATTGCCGAGCCGAGGATCAGAAGGCTTCCGGCCAACAACCATCCGGGCAGATTGCCCTCCACAAGACCGGTTACATGCAAAACCATGCTGGCCATCATGGCGCCGGTCATTTCGGCGGCGGGAATGCCGATTTTTCGGAAAACCAGGACGGTTGCAATCGCACAGAATGCCGTGATCAGTCCCTCGGACAACGTCATCTGGATGGCTTCGCTATCGCCATGACCACTTGCGACGACACCGGTGATCATAAGGACGATCAATGGTGCTGACATGACCAGAAGCAGAACGCGCAAACCCTGTGTGAGGGCGATTTCCTGTTCATTGCCGCCTGCGGCGGCACCCAGAACCACCATTGGCGTCAAACCGCCCGGTGTGGCTGAAAACAAAGCCGTTGCCGGATCGAGTTTTGCGACCTTGCTGTAAAACCAGGTAACAACAAGCGTGATGATCGGAACGTAAAGCAGAACCGCAATCATACTGATCGGCCATCGGGCCGCCTGATCAAGGGTATCTGGGGTAAAGGATGCCCCGAGAAATACGCCGATCACACCCAGAATAACGGAGCGAAATCGCATCGGGATACCCATGCGGACACGCAGCAGGCTGGCGACAAATGTCGCGAGCATTGGCCCCATCATCCAGGCAAGCGGCATATTGATGCCGTATGCGATCAATCCGCCCACAAGCCCTATGCCAAGTGCCACAAACAGGTTTTTGAAAAATTTCGGGGTGAGGCTGCTGGAAAGGCGGTTGATCCAACTGTCGTCTGCGGGCCTTTCCGGCGGGACGCTCATTATTATGCCTCGGCCTTGTTCTTGTTGATCTGGTCAAGGAAGCCGTCGATCGCATCACGCAGGCGGGCAGCTTCGGCATTCAGGGTGTTTGTCGCACGCGAAACGTTTTCCGATCCGGTGTGAACGCGGGCGGTTTCCGTATCCAATGCACCAACTGCATCGGCAACCGTCCGCATGCCACCATTGGCATCATGGATGCTGGTCGATATGCCATTGGTCGAGGCTTGTTGTTCTTCCACCGCCGCCGCAATGGCCGCGGCTGATTGATCAACTTCACCAATAACATTGGCAACGGATTCAAGAGCACTGACAACATTGTCCGTCAGACCGCGGATTTCTTCGACCTGTGCCGAAATATCCTCGGTCGCGCGGGCGGTTTGCGATGCAAGGTTTTTAACCTCGCCTGCGACAACGGCAAAGCCTTTGCCTGCGTCACCGGCACGTGCTGCCTCGATCGTTGCGTTCAATGCCAGAAGGTTTGTCTGGTTGGCGATGTCTTCGATCAGCGTAACAATATCACCAATTCGCTGGGTTGCTTCGGTCAGCTGTTCAAACAGGGCGCGGGAATGTTCACTCTCAGTGCGGGCGCGTCCGGCAACTTCGGCTGATTTCTGTGCCTGCTGGCCAATTTCGCCGATGGCCTCTGACAGGCTGGCGGTGGTTTGTGATACGGCCTCGATATGATGCAGGACAGCTTCGGAATGATGGTTGGCATCAGCAGCACGTGCGGTGGCCGATGTCGCAATCTGTTCCATGTCGTTGGCCGAGCCGTTCAGTGACCCGAATTCACGGTCAAATCCGCCAAGAGCTTCCTGGACGGCACGCTGGAAATTGTCGGTTGCCTTAACCAGTTCAAGCTGGCGTTCGCGTTCTATCTTTCGCACGCGTTCGCGTTCATGACGCAGTGTTTCGGCTTCTTTTGACTGATCGCGAAGAACGGTTACCGAGCGCGCAACCACGCCAATCTCGTCACGGCGCTGCACACCACGAATTTCCACATCAAGGTCACCCTTGGAAATCTGTTCGATCAGTTGCGCAAGATCGGTCATCGGGCGCGAAATACGGCGTGAAACAAAAACTGAAACGACTGCCGCGACAAAGATCACGACAATCGCGACAATGACGAAGACCTTCTGAAGTGTTTCGGCCTGCGCTTGGGCGTTGCCAAATGATGTGGTGGCAACTTCCTGAGACTGCGCGAGAATTTTCTGCAACGGTACTTGCAGTGCGCGGAAGGACTCATCGGCACGCGCAATAACCTCAAGCGCGCCATAGATATTCATCTCGCTTTCGATCAGGAACTGATCGACTTCGTTCATATAGGTGTCGTAGGCGGTGGTAAATTCATCGCCGCCGACTTCTGCCAGACGTTCGGCAAGCGGGGCCAGTTCGGTAGACAGATTACCGGCCTTTTCGCGAAGTTCGGGAACAGCGGCGGCATTAACGCCGTTGGAATCCCACGTCAGAATCCGGAAAAGGCTTCCGTGCGCTTCGTTCAGCGCGTCACTGAGTGTCAGCGCATCGGAACGGCGTTCATAAGCTTCGACGCGAAGGTTGTTCAGCGTTTCCTTTTCGCTTTCCAATGTCAGAACCGTTGCGATACCCATCGCAATGATCACAACCATCAGAAAAACAGGAACCAAAAGGGTTTTCGGGCCGATTGAAAGATTATCGAGAAAACGCATCGCTTTTGTATCCTTCGCGTCGAAGATATTTGGTCTTACATTTCGCCGTCGTTCGGAACGGCCTTGCGGTTGCGCAACCACTGACGGGTGTTCCCGACAAGCGGTGCCAACAGGAAGGCAATGCTGATCAACAGGATTATAAGCGTAATCGGGCGTTCCCAAAGGAAGGAAATCGAACCATCACTGATCATCAATGCGCGACGCAGGTTTTCTTCCATCATTTCGCCCAGGATGAAGCCCAGCAGCATGGGTGCCATCGGATAGTTCAACAGGCGCAGGCCAATAGCAATTGCCGCGGCCAAGACCATCATGTGAATATCCATGGTGTTAAACGTCACCAGATAAACACCGATCAGCGAGAAGAACAGGACGAACGGAACCAGCAACTGTTGCGGCAGTGCCAGCAAACGCGAGATGTACGGGATCAGCGGCAGGTTCAGAACCAGCAGAACGATATTGCCGATATACATCGAAATGATGACCGACCAGAACACGTCAGGCTGTTCGACGAACAGACGCGGACCTGGCTGAACACCATAAGAAATCAGCGCACCCATCATCACGGCAGTGGTCCCCGAACCCGGGATACCAAGTGTTAGAAGCGGGACGAACGAACCGGAACATGCCGCGTTGTTTGCCGTTTCCGGAGCTGTGAGACCACGGATTGATCCCTTGCCAAACTTGAGCTTTTCCTTGGCACTGGCCAGGTTGCGTTCAAGGCCATAGGCAAGGAAGGACGCGATCGTTGCACCGGCACCCGGAAGAACGCCGGTGAAGAAACCAAGCACCGAGGAGCGGGCGATGACCGGGGTCATGATTTTGACCTCTTCCTTCGTCAGCTTCATGGAGCCGAGGTTTCTAAGTGCTTTTTGTTCGTCAGTACGGGTATCCTTGGTCGGACGCAGAATCTGCAGAAGGGCTTCGGACAGGGCAAATGTCGACATCGCCAGCAACAGGAAGCTGATGCCGTCGACAAGGTCCATGCTGCCAAAGGTGAAGCGCGCAACGCCAGCCGCCGGATCGGTGCCGATGGTTGATAGCATGATGCCAAACAGGGTCATCGTGATTGCCTTCAGAACCTGTCCCTTTCCGGCGAACGCGGAAACGGCAGTCAGGCCCAGAACCATCAATGCAAAGTAATCAGCCGACTGGAAGGACAGCGAAACCGAAGCCAGTGCCGGTGCTGCAACCAGAAGGAAGATGGCAGCGATCGTGCCCCCAGAGAAGGAAGAATAGGCCGCGATGGCAAGTGCCTTGCCGGCATGGCCCTGCTGAGCCATCGGGTAACCGTCAAACGCCGTGGCAACGGTTCCGGCAACGCCGGGCGCATTGATCAGGATTGATGATGTCGACCCGCCAAAAATCGCGCCGTAATACACACCAGCCATAAGGATCAGGCCAGTAGAGGGATCAAAGCCATAGGTGATCGGGATCATCAGCGCAATGGCCGTGATCGGACCGAGACCAGGCAACATGCCGATAAAGGTACCGGCAAAACAACCGACAACAACCATCAGAAGGTTGATCGGCATGACCGCGGTCGAAAGACCGGAGAAAATTCCTTCAAGCATTTCTTTCGCCTTAGCCCAGCATTTCGAAGATGTCGCCCGGTGCCAGATAAATCCCCATCAACTGGGACAGCAGGAACCAGAACACGAAAACGACAGGTACGGCTGCACCCAGCAGGACCTTGATGCGGCGTTCGCCAAGAACGGCAAAACCGCCCATCAGGAAGATGGTGGTCGAGATCAGGAAGCCGAGATAGCGAATGGTCAGGCCATAGAAGATCATCAATGCGGCAAGCATGATGACCGGTTTCCATTTCATGCCGCGGAATGCGGCAAGGAGGCTGCCGGCCTCTCGATTGGCCGGCAGTACCAGTTGGACGAAGGAAACCACACCCAGTACCCACGCCACGGCATTAGGGAGGGTCCGGGCATTGAACGGGGCATCTTCGTCACCGAACAGAAGCGGGATATCGCGAACATAATAGCCATAGATCAGCGCAAGGCACAAAAAGAGCAGTGCGCCGAACTTGTCACGATTGATGGACATGGCGTGGTTTCCTTCAGAGGTCTTTTTTATTGCAGGTCGGGATGGCTTATTTCAGGAAGCCAAGTTCACGCATCAGATCGCCAACCGTTTTTTCCTGATTTTCCATGAACGCGGAAAACTCGGCACGCGGCTTGTAGAACTTTTCCCAGCCGTTACGCTTGCGAACGACTTCCCATTCTTCGGTTGCCTGAACGTCTTTCAGAATCTTGGCGTATTCGTCCGCCTTTTCAGCCGAAAGAGCCGGGGAACCGAAATAACCACGCCAGTTGATGAATTCAGCATTAATGCCAAGCTCACCCAGCGAAGGAACGTCCGGAGCAACTTCGATCCGATCGGTCGAGGTCACAGCCAGAATACGAATCTGACCTGCTTTGTGCAGTTCAAGAAGTTCGCCAAGACCGGTCGAAATAACTTCGGTTTCACCCGACAGGAGACCGGCAATTGCTTTGCCACCAGCGTCGTAAGGAATGTATTTCACCTGTTTGGCATCACCGCCGCCCTGCTGAACAGCATAGGCCGCAACAATGTGATCCATACCGCCGCGGACCGAACCGCCACCAAACTTGACCGAGCTCGGATCAGCTTTGATCGCTTCGACAACATCGGTAAAGGATTTGTAAGGGCTATCAGCCGGAACGCCAAACGCGGCATATTCAGCAACAACACCGGCAATCGGGGTCAGGTCACGGAACGACTGCGGGAATACGCCGGTCAAAGAACGGATGATGATCGGGGTGGAGTTGACCATCAGGGTGTTGTCGAGGCGATCTGCAGCTTCGATCATGTAGGCAATGGCTTTACCACCACCGCCGCCAGACATGTTTTCATAAGACGCCGTACCGACCAGACCAGATTTGGTCAGGGCTTCACCGGTACCACGTGCAGTGCTGTCCCAGCCACCGCCGGCACCACCCGGAACGATGAAGTGGATATCATTAACTTCCTGCGCTTTGGCATCAAAGGCGCCAAATGCAGCAGTTGAAACGGCAACAGCAGTTGCTGCAGCCAAGAATCCGCGACGTGAGAACATCGTCAGCTTCGTCATGTTGTCGTCTCCTCCAGACACAAAAACCTTCCCTGGCCGCCGATTGGCGGCAGGCCGATCAGTTCAGGACAAGGCATCTGCAATGAAGGTCTGGCTGCGCTTGCATTCCGGCGACATGCCGGTACCCCATGACAACAAACAGCTGAAGGCCTCCCTTGCCGATGATCCTTTTTGATTGTCCTTATATCAGATCATTCGACCTGACGGATCGGCAGCGCGAAGACGGTAACAGGCAAACCTGTCACCAACCTGTCATCGCACCAAACAGAGTGAAAAAAGTTCACAGCATTTATGATCATGCGGCAAAAGCCGCTGCGGAAAACGGTTTATGCCGACAATGCTCGTCCACACTCAAGGGCATGTTTCTTCAGGAAAAGAAGTGCTTCCTTGCGTTTCGATTGATTGAACCGGCTGACCGGTCCCGAAAGAGTCAAAACACCAAGCAGCCTGTTCTGCCGGTCCAGAACGGGTACTGCGATTGCTGATATATCCGGATCACGTTCGCCTTCGCTTTGGGAAAAACCGGCTTCAAGAACGTCAATTGCATGATCATCGACGCCATTACCCCATGCGCGTATCACGTGCCCGGCCGCGCCACGATCACAGGGGAGTATCGCACCTTCTTCCAGATGGTGGCGCAGGCTGCTGGGGGAATTTTCGCGAAACAGGCACAGGCGGTTTTCTCCTTCGGGCACATAAAAAGAGGCTGTTTCGCCGCTGGCCAAAACAAGCGCCGACAGATGTGGTCGAACTACGTCATCCATACGAAATGAACGACGATATATTGACCCCAGACGCCACAATGCTGGTCCCAGCCGGTAACGTCCACGCCCCGATATTGCCAGAAACCCCCGCGACTCCAGCGTTCCAGCCAATCGGGTGATCGTGCTTTTATACATCCCCGTGCGTTCAGCAAGGTCCTTGAGCGAAAGATCGGCGTCGCGATCTGTAAAAGCATCAAGAATGACCAGGGCACGTTCAACCGCGCTAACATTCTGTTCTGACATGATTAATCCGATTTCCGTGTGGCGGTTGGACCCGATGCAATGTCATTGGGCGTTTTGTGATTGGTCAAAATTCTATATAATAGAACAAAATTCTACCAGACAGAATTTAAGGAAATGTCATGGATACGACCAAACCACTTGCCGGTATTACCGTTCTGGACCTGACCAACGTTCTGGCGGGTCCGTTTTGCTGCCATCAGCTTGCCCATCTGGGGGCTGATGTCATCAAAGTCGAAGCACCCGGTCGGGGGGACCTTGCACGTCAATTGGGCGCGGATCAGGGATTGAATGAAAAGCTGATGGGTGTTTCGTTCATGGCGCAGAATGCCGGGAAACGATCCGTCACGTTGAACCTCAAGGATCCGCGCGGTAAGGAAATACTCAAAAAGCTGGTCGCGAAGGCGGATGTCGTTGTCGAAAATTTCCGACCCGGCGTGATGGATCGGCTTGACCTTGGCTATGATGTGCTGTCGAGGGTAAATCCGGCGCTGGTTTACTGTGCGATTTCGGGTTTCGGGCAAACCGGACCGATGAAAAAGCTGCCTGCCTATGACCAGATCGTGCAGGGGCTTTCGGGCATTATGACAATCACCGGCGAAGAAGATAAGGAAACCTATCGTGTCGGATATCCGATGGCTGACACGATAGGGGGCCTTACCGCCGCATACGCAATCACAGCGGCACTTGCCGGGCGTGCCATGGGAAGCAATGAAGGCAAGGGCAGTTTTATCGATATTTCGATGCTGGAATCCGTAATTGCCACCATGGGGTGGGTGGTGTCGAATTTCCTGATCGCCGGGAAACAGCCAACAGCCAACGGAAACGATAATTTCACATCCTCGCCGTCGGGTACTTTCCGCACACAGGATGGCAAGATCAACATTGCAGCAAACAAACAGGAACAGTTTGAAGCCGTTTGTGATGTTCTGGAATTGCCAGACCTGAAAATCGATCCGCGTTTCATTACCCGAACGGAACGCCTGTCGCATCGCAGGGAACTAAGCGATCTGCTTGAAGGAATACTCGTAACCCGTCCAACAGATCACTGGGTTTCAAAATTCAACGCCGCTGGCGTACCGGCAGGCGCGGTTTTGACCGTGCCGCAGGCACTTTCGCTGCCGCAAATTGCCGATCGCGGGATGCTTGCCGATTTTACCGATGTACCGCGTGCCGAACGTGACATCCGCATTCTGCGTACCGGTATCAAGATGAATGGCGACGCGCCTTCGGTTAATGCGCCACCACCGGTTCTGGGACAGGACAACGAAACCATTCTGGCCACTCTTGGTCTTTCCGCCGAGGAGGTCGCCACCTTGAAAGCCGAGGGCGTGCTATGAGCGATAAAACTGTAAAAGACATTGAAAACGAAGTCAGCGACTGGTGGAAAACATCCATCATCGATATGGAACCGGGGAAAATCCATTTCAGCGGTTACGCCATTGAGGATCTGATCGGCAATATCAGTTTCCCCGGTATGATTTGGTTGATGACGCGCGGTGAGTTACCATCAAAGGGACAGGCAGCCTTGCTTGAGGCCGCGCTTGTCGCGGCAGTCGATCATGGCCCGCAGGCACCGAGTATCGCAATCGCGCGAATGGCTGCGACCTGCGGGGTCGGGTTGAATAACGCGATGGCCAGTGCTGTAAATGTTCTGGGTGATGTTCATGGTGGGGCGGGCGAACAGGCTGTCGGACTTTACCACGATATTGCCGCGCGCATGGATAGCGGCGCAAGCCTGGCCGATGCGACAGCTGCTGGTCTGGATCATCAGATTGCCGAACATGGCAAACATATTCCGGGATTTGGGCATCGTTTCCATCCGCTTGATCCGCGTGCCCCGCGTTTATTGTCGCTTGTTGAAAAGGCGGCTGCGGAGGGCATCGTTTCCGGGCGCTTTGGACAGATCGCCAGTCAGATCGAGGAAACCCTTCTGCAACGCAAAGGCAAACGCATCCCGATGAATATCGACGGTGCGACGGCGGTGATATATGCCGAGCTTGGATTTGCAGCACCTCTTGCACGGGGCTTGTTCTGTTTGTCCCGTTCGGTTGGGATACTCGCTCATGCCTGGGAACAAACCAATCAGGGGGGGCGCAACAAGGGGCCAATTCCGCGTCGTCTGATCTGGAATTATGACGGTCCGGAACGCCGCCCGTTCCCGAAAGATGTCGGCGATCAGTAAGGTTTCAGGTCGGCAGCTGCGCGTAGATGCTGCGCGCAGCACTTTCCAGAAGATCCCGATCAAATTCGCCACTTAAGGCATAACCGATCCCCTGATCGACCCAGTAAAAGGTGCCGATAGACCCTTTCTGATCATAGCGAAATGCCGTTGATCCATTATCAGGATCACGTGCGATCATTACGGTCAGTCTTGCACCACTGCCATCCTGATACATCAAAAGCGCACCGGGTTTGCCATCAAAGGGCACCAATCGCCCACCAACGAGTTCGAAACCCTGTGTTTCCAGATCAGGCGCCGTCATCGACATGCCAAGACGTTTGCCTAGCCACGTGACCAGATGATCCTTTTCATTGGCGTAGACTTCTACCGGATGGCGAACTTCGCTGGCATAAATTCCATATCCGTCACGTGATGCCTTTTGAAGGATGTCGATATAGGAGGCTTCACGGCTGGTTGGGCCAATGATTTTTTGTCCCAAAAGCGCGCTGGCCCCTCCGGCGATAAACAGGATCAAAGCCGCAGCAAGGTTGCGCCAGATTGTGCGATGATGTTCTGTTGTTGATGCGCGACGTCGTGATAGGGGAAGTCCCAGATATGCATCAGGTTCGGGGAACAGATCCCTAAGAATTACATTTTGTCTGCGCCAGGTTTCAACCTTTTGCCGGTCTTCAGGGTGGGTTTCAAGCCAGTCGTCGACAGTCTGTCGACGTTCATCAGATAATTGGTTGTCGACCCACGCATGAAGATCATTTTCGGTTACGGATGTGTTGTTCCTATCGTTCATCTGGAACTCCGTAGTTCAACAATATTGTTGCCGGAAAGCTGTTTGGCAAGGAAGTGACGGGCACGTGACAGGCGTGACATTACCGTGCCTACCGGTATGTCAAGAATCTCTGCAGTTTCGCCATAGCTGTATCCTTCAATCGCCACCAGCATCAATACAGATCGCTGATCGGTCGGCAGTTTTTCCACTGCCTCGCGAAAGGCATAATGTTCGACAGTCAGATTGGGACTTTGCAGACCCGGATCGCTGTCGGTGGTATTGATTGGGACATGTGGCGGGGTGCGGCGGTTTTTGCGCAGGTTATTGTAATTCAGATTGGTCATGATCCGTGTCATCCATGCGCGCAGATTGGTGCCGCGCCAGGATGCCTCGTTTTCCACAGCATTTGTCAGGCAGTCCTGCAACAGGTCTTCGGCATCGTGCGATGATCGGGTCAGGCTGCGCGCATAGCGGCGCAATTGCGGGATCAGATCAAGCATCGCCTGACTCTGTCGCGACATCACATTATCCTCCGGGCAGCACGAAACGAATTTCGTACTGCCCCGGAAGACTTGCAAAACAAATTGCAATCAGACCTGTTACGGATTGGTCGCTTAAGGACGGGCAGCATCCCAGATATCCTTGAAGCCATGACCCGTTGTGTCGCCTTTTTTAGTGTCTTTGACCCAGAAATAGAGCGGTTTTCCGTCTTTGGCCCATTGCATTTCGCCGGTTTTACGCTGGATCAGGCCGAAGTTGCCATCCGCAGTTGCACCGGCTTTGGCAATAAAGGGCGGCCAAGCACTTGCGCAGGCATCATAGCAATTCGATTGTCCGTCCGTGTCCTTGCGAAAAGTGTAAAGGGTCATGCCATTTCCACCGGCAAGTACCGGGCCAATGCCGGTTTCAACGGTCATGGTATCGGGAGCAGCAAGGGCGACGGTCGAAAGCGGTAGGGACATCACAGTGAACAGGCCGGCAGCGATCATAAGCTTCTTCATGAATTCCTCCTTGGAACAGGGACGGATCGAAAATCCGCCTTCATCAAGCAAGACACCGCCGCATGGTATTTTATTCCGGCCGATACAAAATTTTTACCGGCGATTAAGCAATGCATCCTGCCAGCGGCTTAAAAACCGCTGGCGTTTTGCCTGATCGAGATAAACCAGAAGCCCGGGCCCTACAGGGAATGATCGGACCCGTTCGCCGTAGCGGTCAAAAATCAGCGACGAAAACGGGCTGGGTGGGACATCGGGGCGGACCGGGTTAAAATTCCCTTCATCCTGCAGGATGCTCTGGCCTTCGATAGAAAGGATATAGTCAAGGAATCTGCCGCCAGTTTCCGGGTTGCGCGCGCCGCGCGGAATGATGGCGATACGGGAATAAACAACGATGAAATCATCAGGCAGGATCACCCCAAGATTGGGGTTTCGGTGACTGAATGTTTCTGCATATGATCCCAGCAAATTGTATCCTAGGACCAACTGACCGTCGGCGATTTTTTCAAGCATCGGGGATGTGTTGGAATACAGTTTTACCCTTGCCTGCCCCAGTGTGCGGACAAAATCCCATATCCCCGAAAAAAAGCGTTCATCGCGTGCCAGAAACAGGAAGCCAACCCCGCTGCGCTCGATATCATAGGTCGTGACTTTTTCGCTGAGCAGATCGTCATGATCGTTCAGAAGCCGGATGAGGTCGTTACGTGTTCTTGGAGGTTCGAGATTGTTTTCGCGAAAGAACTGCCGATTATACGCCATTACGGCGGGTTCTTGCGTGACGGCAAATGCTTCGTTGCGCCAGCGCGCCCAGTTTGGCAAAGCGCGGGTCTGATCGCTTTGATGGGAAATGGCATAACCGTCATTCGCCAGTTTCATCTGCAAGTCCATCGAAGAACTGATCACCAGATCGGCGTTTGGTTCTCCGGCTTCATGCTCCGCCAGGGTCTGGTGATACATTTCCAGCGTTTGCAGCTGATGATATTCGACGCGAATTTCGGGGTTACTTTGCTGGAAGCCATCAATCACAGGGCGAAAGGCCTCGATGTCGGCCGATCCATAAATGACGACAGTTCGACTTTCCGATAACAGGTTCTGTTCCGGGTCGCCGGGACCTACATTTTGCTGTGCAGGAAAAACAAACAACTCGGCAGACGCGGGAAAAACGCGGAAAATTGCTGCGCAGAAAACTGCAATAATGATAGTACTGCGCAGGTTCATTGCTTACAGGCCCTCATTAACCGTTTACGCGCAGGCGTGATGCCAGATGATTATATCAAGGCTTTCCCGATCCGGCAAAATCTGGAAAATTCATGTGGTTCGGGCAATATGTACCAGACCCTTCTGGTTTAACAGGGGACCGGACCCGATACAATGAGAGTCCTTGTCGTAGAAGATCACGCAGCACTTGCCGATGGCATCGCCCGCTCCTTGCAGTTGGCGGGCTATGCGGTTGATGTGATTTCCGATGGCGAGGAAGCGGATGAAATTCTGCGTACACAGGAATACGGTCTTGTGGTGCTTGATCTCAACCTTCCCAGGATGGACGGACTTGAAATACTACGCCGGTTGCGTCATCGCGGGTCAGAAAGTGCGGTGTTGATCCTTACGGCCCGCAACGATATCGATGATCGTGTGCGCGGCCTTGATCTTGGTGCGGATGATTATCTGGCAAAACCGTTTGAACTGATCGAGCTTGAAGCGCGTGTGCGCGCCCTTATGCGTCGCCATTCCGGTACGCATAATACCCGGATCACCTGTGGCCGCCTGACATATGATACCGTAGCCCGCCGTGCGATGATTGACGGCGAGGATATCGAAATTCCAAGGCGAGAACTGAATATCCTTGAGATTCTGTTGCTGCGGCTTGGGCATGTCTTATCCAAGGAACAGATTACAGACCAGCTTGCCGGATTTGAGGATGATATCAGTGCAAACGCGGTCGAACTTTATATCAGTCGATTGCGCAAACGCGTCGAAACGGCTGATGTTAAAATCCAGACCATCCGCGGCCTTGGCTATCTGCTGAAAAAAACATGAAGTGGCGTAACGCATCCCTTCGCCGACGATTGCTGATCTGGCTTCTGATCCCGTTGCTTCTGATCAGTTCGCTGATGCTGTTCGAGGTGCGCAGCAATGCCGTGCATTCCGCCAATCAGGCGTTTGATCGTGCGCTTCTGAGTTCTGCACTGGCAATTGCTGATCGTGTGGTTCTGATTGGCGGCCAGATCGAGGTTGACGTGCCTTATGTCGCGCTTGAGATGCTGACAAGCTCCGCACAGGATCGGGTTTTTTATCAGGTCAGTACCGCACAAGGTGAATTCATAACTGGTTATGAGGAATTACCACCGGTTCCCGAAAAACTGATGCCACTACTTGAAGAGCCGGTATTTTATGACGCGGAATATAACGGTGAACGTGTGCGGATCGGGGCGTTATCGCGGTATGTTGCCAGTGCAAGGATGGCGACCCGTTTTCACGTACTGGTCGCGGAAACTACCGGAACACGCGAAAGCCTGAGCGAGGATATTCTGGCACGTGCCGCTGTCCGGCAATTCGGACTGATCCTGATTGCGGCTCTTATTGTCTGGTTTGGGATCGGGCAGGGGCTTAAACCGCTGGCGCGATTGGAAGAAGCACTTAACCGCAGATCGCCTTCGGACCTGAGGCCGATTTTGCATGATGTCCCAACCGAAGTGCGCCACCTTGTCGGGGCGATCAACCATTTGCTGAAACGCTTGGAAAATACGCTTTCGACCATGCAGCGCTTTACCGCAGATGCCGCGCATCAGTTGCGGACACCATTGGCAGCGTTACGTACCCAGGCCGAGCTGGGACTGCGTGAAAAGGACCCGGAAAAGCTGCATGATGTCATGGAAAAGCTGGCGGCATCAACGCGTCAGACATCCCATCTTGCCAATCAGTTGCTGGCATCTGCACGGTCCGCGCCCGAAGGTCTGGCCGGACGACCCTTTGTCCGTATTGATCTGGGCGAGATCACCCGCGCGGTCACGGGCAGCAAGGTGCCCGAGGCACTGGAACGCGGTATTGATCTCGGATACGAAGGGATTGACGGGGCGGCCCCGATCATGGGCGATGCGACGCTGATCGAGGAATTGCTGAAGAACCTGATCCACAATGCGTTGACCTATTGCCCAGAAGGCAGTTCGGTCACGGTTCGGTTAATGCCCGAGGCAGGTAACACTGCATTCATCAAGCTGGTGGTGGAGGATGACGGGCCGGGCATTGCGCTTGAACATCGCAAGCATGTGTTCGAGCGGTTCTATCGCGTGTCGGATGGCGGGGAAGACGGATGTGGTCTTGGCCTGTCTATCGTGCGCGAAATCGCCTTGCGCCACGATACCCGTATCGGGCTGGATGAACCCGAAAATCACAGCGGCGCGATCTTCTCGGTGCGTTTCCGATTGGCATCAGACCAATAAAACGCACTTTAACGGCGAAGGGCTGGGATGGTCGACAGCACGGTTTTCATTAATTGCGGCTGCCTGTTAACTCCGATTTTGGAAAACACCGTTTTGAGATAGGTGCGCGCCGAGCTTAGCGAAATACCTACCAGATCTGCGGCCTGATCAAGGGACATTCCTTCTGCCAGTTTTTGTGTCAGTTTGGCCTCGGACCGGGTCAGACCAAACACATCAATCAGATCATCAATTGTTGGCGGCCCCATTCGTTCAGGTTCAACCAGAATGAACACAAAACTGTCTTTCTTGTCAGCACCATTTCGTACACGACGCAGGAAAACCGAAAGGGCACCCTGTTCATGATCAAGCGAGAAACCGCGTTGCATCGCAGGGACACGACCGGCGGGGGGGTGCAGAAACCGATCCAGATCATCCGGGGCATTGTCGATCAGAAGCCGGTTTTCAGGATTAACCTGCATGGCGGGTGATCGGCGTAGCATTTCCGCAGCCTGTGCATTCATATGTGAAATCGCAAGCCGGTCATCGGTTGCAATCAGCCCCAGATGAAAGAGATCCAGGAATGCCGCGGGGATTGTATCGCGGCTCTCTCCGCGTTTGCGGGCGATTTCGGTTTCGATGCCCTCAAGAACCGTCTTCAGGGCGGTAGGTTTGGGGTAGAACCGAAATACACCGAATTCATTGACCGCGGTTAATGCTGATTGCAGATCGGCATAGCCGGTCAACATGACGATGATCAGATCGCTTCGAAGATTTCGAAGCTTGGCCGCCAGCTCAAGCCCGGTCATGATCGGCATGTGAATGTCAAGGATCGCCGCCGTAACATCGGGATCACCAGAAATTTCTGCCAGCGCGGTTTGCGGATTGTTGAAATACAATCCCTGCCAATGCGGGGCGAGACGCGCGAAATTCCGCCGGTGCGATGACAGAAGGTTTTCATCATCATCGACAAAAGCAATGCGGACAGGCTGATCCGACACCATTGTCATGCACACTCCACATATGGGGATATTGGTGCGTCCATCCTGACATTATTCTTCGGTATATCAAGACCTGTATGAACTGGTGAAGATCGTTCGTGCCCAGAATCTTTAAGGTTTCGTAATAACCGGAGTTGTTTCAGATGAGCGTTGCTGCAGCCGGTCTTCCGACGGTTCTGATAGTAGATGATGATGAGAATCTTCTGGCTTCGGTATGCCGTTCTTTGTCCGGAAGCTTTAATTTAGTCAAATATATCAATGGTGAAGCAGCTCTTGAATGGTTATCCAAAAATCGTTCGGGTGTGAATATCATTGTAGCTGATCTGGTGATGCCGACGATTGATGGAATCAGCTTTCTGAAACGTGCATTTCGGTGCGCCCCCGATATTCCGAGGATTCTGCTAACCGGAAATATTTCGGCAGTTCCCATGCGTGAAGCAAACGGTCTGGCAAAAGTCAGTAAAATTCTGACAAAGCCGATTTCGATTGCGACCTTCAAGGAAGTGCTTTTCAAGACGATTGAGGACAAACGTAAAGAAAGTCATGCTGATCAACTCATTGCCGATACGTTGAATGAGCTTCTTGATCGATCCGCAGTCACAACCGCGTTCCAGCCCCGTGTCAGAGCCGAAGACTTTTCGCGAACGGGGGGCGAGGTTCTTTGCCGAATGTCTGATGTGCATAAAGGTTATGATATCGGGAAAATCATAAGGCAGTGCCAAAATCAGCCTGTCATGGATCGTCTGACGATGTGTTTGATGGATATGACGACTAATTCAGCGCCTGTTTATCGCAAAATTCTGGGTTCAGGTGCCCTGTTGTCACTTAATCTTGATTACGCCTCGGTTTGCAACCGCCAGTTCGTTCAGGCTTTGTCTGGCTTTGTTGCTGAAATGCAGAAATATGGTTTGGAAGTCGCGTTTGAAATTCATGAGATGCAGCTCGGCAAGATTGACGAAAATTTTATAAAAAACGCGAGGTTTCTCTCAGATCGCGGAATACGAATTTTTATTGATGGGTTTGGGGCTGATAAAGGGGCGTTGGAGTTGCTGCGCCACGAATTTTTTGTTGGCGTTAAACTTGATCGTCGATTGATCCGCCAGGTGATGGGAAATGACGATACGGGCAGATTTATTTCTTGGATTGTCCAGATATGCCGACAGATTGATTATTCGGTCGTCGCCACCGGCGTTGAAAATGAGGCAACAGCCCTTCGTCTCAGAAGTTATGGCGTTGATGAATTGCAGGGATATCTTTTTGGTATGCCACAACCGATTGAAGAACATATTCCAAGTATCTTTACGAAATGAACCGGCCATACAGCCATTTTTTCCGGCCCAGCTATTGTTGTAACCCTTTGGCGTGACCAATGTGTAAATCAGTTTCGGAGTACAACTATGATGATGAAAACGATCATTAAATTTACGATGGCTTTGTGTGTCATCGGTTTTCTCTCAACGGAAAACGCCCGAGCAGCCGGAAAGCTCATACTCTCAAACACGGGCGGTGAAACGGTGACTGTCTCGTTTGATGAATTGACCAAACTGCCAAGCACCGAGTTTTACACCTCGACCCCATGGACGGATGGTGTTCAGAAATTTCAGGGTGTCGATTTCGACGTTCTGTTCGATACCTATGGCATCACCGCCGATACAGTCCGCGTTTCTGCGCTAAATGATTATAGCGTCATGGTTCCGGCTGGTGTCCTGCGTCGTGACAATGCCATCCTGGTTTATCGACTGAATGATGCGGAAATGTCGGTACGTGACAAAGGGCCGTTTTGGGTTGTGTTCCCCTATGACAGCGATACCCGTTTCCAGACTGATACCTATTGGTCTTATTCCGTCTGGCAGGTGAAGTCGATTGATGGGCAAAACTAGAAATTTTCTGTCAAAAATATCGAACAGGGCCATTTTTTCAATTTTGGCTCTGTTCGTTGTTCTTTATGGGGTTTTCTCGATCGCAATCGTAAGAAAGCTCGAAGATGAGAAATTTGCCTATCGCGAAAATTTTGCATGGGCAGTTTTCCAGATTCAGCGGCAGTTCCTCGAAATCGAACGGTATATCGAGTATGCCCGTTCCGATGGCGTTGTTGAGAGGGATGAGCTTGAAAAGGTTTTACTGGAATATGAAATCTTTGTTAGCAGAACCCTATTGGTCAAGCAGGGCGAAGGGTTTCAGGTTTTAGCCCAAATCCCGGAAGTTGGCGATTTGCTTGCGATGCTTGATGAAAAGATCGCACGGATTGATGAGCGGATTAAAGGCGTATCGAACGCGACTGCATTGGTGGAATTTATCCGCGAAGAACTTGTGTCGATCGATGATCCCTTGCAGCAGGCGGTGGTGCGGACAACAAATTTTGTGTCAGTCTACAATGCAAGTAACATCGCGAGCGTAAAGTCCGACATAGAGATTCTGTCATATCTGTTCTTTTCCGGGATGATCGTGATGATTGGTCTGGCGATCTTTGTAATTCGTCACCGTCAACGTGCATTTGCCGCTGATATCGATGCAAGACGCGCACGCCAGGAACAGGAAGTGATTGAAGAAGCTGCAGATTACGCGAAAATGCATGCTTTGGGGACGCTGGCTGGTGGGGTTGCACATGAAATCAATACCCCAGCCCAATACATACAGAACAATCTTGAATTTCTCTCTGACAGCTTTAACGATTTCGTTCATGCACTCCGCAAAGACGAAGGTGACGGGTCTGTTCGTCTTGAACTGGCGCCGGAACGGATCGATTTTATGACCGAAGAAATACCGCTTGCGATCCGCGAGAGTATTCAGGGGCTTGATCGTATAGCGGAAATTGTTCGTGGTATCCGGAAATTTGCCCATCCTACAACGGACTCTGTGGAACGGATTTCCATCGCCGAGGAAATTGAAACGGCGATAACGTTGACGCGTAATCAGGTCAAACATGTTGCCGAACTCGAACAAAGCTATGATACGGACGTCACCGAAGTTGAAGGGCGGCGGAACCATTTGTCACAGGCCCTGATCAACCTGATCGTCAATGCTTCGCAGGCGATCCGCGAGTCGGGGCAACGTTCCGGCAAAATCAAACTGAATGTCACGTCGGACGCTGAGAATGTTTTTATCCGATTAAGGGATAATGGCGGTGGTGTTCCCGAGGATTTACGAGATCGAATTTTCGATTATTTCTTCACGACCAAGGAACGGGGCGTTGGGACGGGGCAGGGTTTGCCGATATGTCGGAAATTGATTCAGGACGATTTTAACGGTGACTTGACCCTTTCCGCTCCGGACGGCGAAGGGGCGGAATTCGTTATTCGAATTCCGAAACCCGGTATTCGATCAACTGATGATGATAGCGCATTGAATTACACCGCGACCGATGAATTCTATGACATCCGGTCGTGATGTTCATGGTCGTCGGTATCGTTTGACTGAAATGGAAGGTGATTGGTCAGGCTTGGTTATCGCCAAGTGGGGCACAATGACGTTCCCAATTCGCCCATTTTTGCTGGGCATCACAATGGGCGATGAAACCCGAAGCGCGATCATATTTTGCCGCCCGGATATGACGGTCATTGCCAAACTTGCGGGCAAAATGCTGAGCTGCATAAACGATCAAAAGAGACAGCGAGTCACGGGTTGGCGCAGCTTCGGGGCGATGATGAAAAGCAATGTTTTCGACAATTTCGTGCTTGAAACCCCAGAGAGCGGCCAAGCATGCCGATACGGCAGGATGAGACACTCCAATCTCGCCGATCTCAGTGGAAATGATATCGCATTGATCGTCGTCGGCCTGCTTGCGGCTTAAAGCAACCTGATCAGGTATTACATGCTCCATCACATTCAGGCCGATATGACACAGCAATGCTGCTGCCCGAATCAGATCAATTGTTTCTGAGGGCATGCCTTCAAGTTTTGCGATCCCGGCCGCCATATTGCCCAGAATGAGGCAGCGATCTATTGGCTGGTCGATATTGTCAGGGTCAAATCTGGTTTGCTGTCCATGCAAGGTCCAAATGACACATAGTGCCTTGATGGTTTCAAGACCGAACAGGTCAATCAGGGTAACGAGATCCGGACCCTCTGTTGGCAGGATCAGCTTTTCGCGCCGCGCCATTTCGCATACCAGCATAATAAAACCAGGATTTTCAAAGGAGAATTCCTGTAGTTCGTTCTGACTGTGTGGTCCCTTATATTGCAGAATTGCATGAAGCCGGTAAAACACCGGGGGCCAGACAAGTTCAGCAGGCATGCGGTACAGAATATTGATCAGCTGGGGGTCTCGCAGATAGTTGCGCAGTATCAGGCCACGTTCGATGGCATGAATAACTTCCTGATCGCTGCAGGGTTTCATCAGGAAATGATGGGTTGCCGCAAGACCGGTCTGGATAGCCTGTTCATCGGCGTAGCCGGAAAGAAGGATGCGTGCGGTATCCGGATATTTCCGGGCAACAGACCGAAGCAATTCTGCCCCGTCCATCTCGGGCATGCGCATGTCCGAAACAATGACATCTGCACTATGCTGATCCAGATTTACGAGTGCTTCTGCGCCGCTGGTGCAAAACCGCAGTTTCCAATTCGGGCGTTTGGATACGATACGGCGGCGTAATCCGCTGAGGACATGGGGGTCATCATCGACGAAAATGATTGAAGCGCTTTCTGGCATCCCGGCTCCTTCGCGGAAGGGTTCAGGCAATTGCTGCCATCAGGCTGGCAGCATCGCAGGGCTTTGACAATACAAATGCGGCTCCGACCGATACGGCTTCTTTACCCATATCCGGATCAAAAAAGCCGGTCAGCATGATCATGCGGGTGCCTTCTGCATGTTTGATTTGTCGGCGTTTGATTTCATAGAGCGTTTCGATCCCCGACATGCCGGGCATCATGTAATCAATCAGTATGACGTCATAGCTTTGCTGTTTTCGCGACAGTTGCGCCATCATCTGAAGTGCGGTTTCACCGTTTTCTGCAACATCGACGGATTGTGCTCCGCCGCTGCGCAAAATCCGACGGATAGAGAAGCGGACTTCGATACTGTCGTCCACGATCAGGAACTTTTTCTGCGCGTTCGGTTTGCCAAAAGCATTGTCACCCTTACAGCGACGCAAGCCATCGGCAATGGCAATATCATTATGGCTATTGGATTTTATCGCGTTCATTTCTCAAACTCTGACCGTAATGGTTTCCTGAAGACCGGTTGATCAAAATACTGGTTCAGTTGGCAGTCTTTTATGTGTGCATGTTACGTCGGTTGAGAAGAGCCACATATCCCTATATAGGGAGGGAAACAAAAAAAGGGCTGCCGGTAAGGGCAGCCCGAAGTCGTTGTTCAGGGAAGAGGGAAGATCGTTGCGTTAGGGTGAGCAAGATCAGAATTCGATACCAATCTTGCGATCGATCGAATATTTTCCGCCGCCACGGATCAGGACCGAAAGCGCCATCAGCCCCCAGAAGACCGGCATTTCAAACCCGGCATTGTTCCATGCATACCCGTTGGGCAGATGAATGGTGACCGCAACAGCCATAAAGGCAATCACGGCGGCGGCTACCGGGCGGGTCAGAAGGCCCACAGTCAGCATCAGGCCGCCCACGAATTCCAGAAGCCCGATCAGAAGGGCAAACAGGAAGCCCGGGGCAAAGCCGATGCTTTCAAGCCAGCCAGCCGTACCTTCAAGGCCATAGCCACCAAAGGCACCAAACAGTTTCTGGGCACCGTGCGGGACCAGAAGAAGACCCGTGGTGACGCGGACGATCACGGGTGAAAGAGGTTCAAGGGCAGTCCACAGATTGCCAAGGGCCGGGATAATCGGACGTGGTTTGGTGTGTTCAAGGGACGACATATTCGTTTTCCTTTGAAGGGTCGGACCGGAAGACCGGCTCAGGCGACCATGTCAAAAACAAGAGCTTCGGCTTCGGTTGCGTCGGTGAAGACAAGTTCATCTTCGTCCCGGATGGCGGCACCATCGCCAGCCTTCAGGGTTTCGCCATTAACGCTCAGCATGCCGCGCGCTACTTGCACCCAGGCAATCCGGCCCGGTTCGATTTTATGGGATGCTGTTTCGCCTTCACCCAGATGGGCAACGTAAAGGTCAACATCCTGATGAATGGTGATCGATCCATCCCGGCCGGTGCGGCTGCCGATCAGTGACAGGCCCGAACCCGTATCGGAACGTGCGATTTCCTTTTCCTCGTAACCCGGTTCGAGGTTCGCGGCTTCGGGTATGACCCAGATTTGCAGGAAATGAACCGGCTTCTCCTTGGAATGGTTGTATTCCGAATGACGGATGCCGGTACCGGCAGTCATGCGTTGCAGGCGGCCCGGACGGATAACGGAACCGGTGCCAAGGCTGTCTTTGTGTTCAAGCGCGCCATCAAGCACATAGGAAATGATTTCCATATCCTTGTGGCCGTGGGTGTCAAAACCGGCACCGGGGATAACCCGGTCTTCGTTAATCACGCGCAGCGGGCCCCAGCCCATCCGTTTCGGGTCGTAATAGTGACCGAAGGAAAAAGTGTGATGGGAGTCAAGCCAGCCAAACTGGGCGCGGCCACGGTCTGCGGATTCGATCTTGGTAATCATGTTGGTCTCCATCAGTTGAATGCTGTTCGTTGGAGCCAGAATACGCTTTTCGACAAAAGTGACAATTATCTTAATAATGTGCATACTGTCGCAAATTATGCGACAATTGTTGTGGCCTTCGCCAGATGGAGCGTGCGGATGGACAAGCTGGTAAGCTTGCAAACCTTTGTAAAAGTGGTTGATGAAGGAAGCTTTGCCGCAGCGGCACGTGCTATCGGGCAGTCACGATCCCAGGTTAATCGTGCTGTTATTGCACTTGAAGAAGACTTGGGCGTGCAGCTTTTGAACCGTACGACCCGTCAGGTTGCTGTCACGCCAAGCGGGCGCGCTTTTTATGACCGGGCCAAAGCGGTTCTTGCCGATTTGCGCGAAGCAGAAGAAGCCATTCGTGAAAACCGCGCAACCCCGTCGGGGGATATTCGCATCAATGCGCCGATGTCCTTTGGCACCCTGCATCTGGGGCCTGCTTTGGTCGATTTTGCCCGTGAATACCCTGAAATACGGGTGGAGCTGGCACTTTCGGACCGGTTCATCGATCCGGTTGCTGATGGTTACGACATGACGGTGCGGATCAGTCAGCCAAGCGAGACATTGGCACTGATTGATCACGAAATCATTCCGATGAACCGGGTTCTGTGTGCATCGCCGCAATTCATCCGAAAGCATGGCGAACCTGTATCGCCCCGTGATCTGGCAACCTTGCCTTGTTTGCATTACGGTAGCTTGCCCGCCGGGTCGAGCTGGAAGATGACCGGACCGGACGGACCGGTTTCGGTGCAGGTGAATGGCGTGTTCTGCTGCAACAATGCCGAGGTTCTGCGTGATGCAGCCCTGGCTGATCTCGGATTGGTATTATTGCCGACCTTTATCGCCGGTCCGGATTTGCAAAGCGGCAATCTTGTCAGTGTTTTGTGTGATTATGCCTCGCCAGAGCTTTTCCTGTATCTGTTGTATCCGCCCAGTCGGCAGTTATCGGCGCGTATCCGGCTTCTGGTTGATTTTCTTTATGACCGGTTTGGCGGGCAACCGCGTTGGGATCTGGTACAATAATCTGCCTGTGGTGAAATCCGATCTCTTGCGAGGTCCGTATCAAGCATTAGATCTCGACCAGCTTTGGAACTGTTCAAGGACTTGGCGGAATTCGATATGCCGACCCTGATGATTGTGTCGCACGGTAACAGTGGTAATGGCGGTGATCCTGCGGGAACACTGGCAGAAGCCGTGCGCGACCATTGGTCTGGTTTTGTGCATCATGGCTATATGCGCAGCCAGCCCTCGGTTGCGGATCAATTGGCAAAGCTGAAACGCAATCATGACGCCAGCGAACTGATCGTCTTTCCGCTGTTTTTCAGTGAAGGTTATCTGGTGTTTCAGGAATTGCCGCGCAATTTGCGTGATGCCGGACTTGATCGTGCGGTAATTCTGCCGCCTGCAATCAATTTGCCCGGTTTTGCGGAGATGGTTTCACGTCATGTGAATTCTGCGATGGTGCGGCGTGGTTGGGATTGTTCGGAAACGTCGGTATTTCTTGTGCCGCATGGCCTTAAAACCCTGACCAAAGCATTGCCGGAAACCGTCAGGCTTGCCAATGAAGTGGGTCAGTTCTGCCCCGATGCAGAAATTTGCATTGGAAATATCGAAGGCAACCCGTCCATTCGCGATTGGCGGAAAATTGGCTCGCGCAAACGGGCTGTGATTGTTCCGATGCTGGCTGGCGGCGGCACGCACGCCACCACCGATCTGCCGGAAATGATTGCCGGGCAACCGGATGAAGCCATTGAGATACTTGATCCGATTGGCGAGTGGGCCGAATTACCCGACTTGATCCTGAAGGAAGCCGCAAAATACGTCCGGTCTGAAATGGGCAGGCCAAATCTGCGGTTAAGCGCGAATGCCAAAGACGGCCATGCCGCAAGCAGTGCAGCCATTGTATAAAATCGCGTGATCAGCCAAGACCCGGTTTGACTGTTGTTTCGGACGATTTCTTTAACAGATAGTCCCGGAATATTTTCGCCGAACTGGTCAGGGTATCTTCGCCGTCATGCACGATCAGCAACTGGCGTTTGGCCCAGCTATCGGCAATCGGTGCGCCGGAAATATTCATGTGATCAATGTAACCGGCAACCGAGCTTTGCCGCAGGAAGCCGATGCCAAGTCCGGCGGCGATCATCTGGCGCAAGGAGCCGAAACGCATGACCTTGATATGCGGATGCATATCGTGATGCAGTTTGCCCGCCGCCTCGCTGATCAGGTCATCAATCACGCCGCCTTCATGCAGGGAAATGATGTCGTATTTCGCGGCTTCGGCAAAGGTAACCGGGGCGGGATTGGATGGATCGGGGATGAGCGGATGGCCTTTGGGCGTCACGACCCAGATCGGGTCGTCGCAAAAGACGTGGTTCGACAAACCCTGACAGGGGCCGTTATCGGCCATGATCGCCAGATCGGCCCGGCCTTCGCGGACGGCATCAGAGGACTCGCGCGATGTCAGTTCGCGGACATCGACGGTCACATCGGGGAAATCACGTTGAAAATCGGCCAGAAATGCAGGCAGTCCGGTGAGGATTGCCGAGGTTACGGCAGCAAGATAAATCTTGCCCTTTTCGCCGGTATTGAAATCGCGCAACTCGTTTGACAGGTGATTAAGATCACCCAGAAGCTTTTCGCCGTAGCGCGCGAAAATGGTACCTTCCTCTGTCGGTTCGACACCGCGGGGCAGACGACGCAGCAGCTTGACGCCAAGCATGGCTTCAAGTTCGCCGATGCGGCGACTTACAGCCGATGTCGCGATATGTTCGCGCCGGGCGGCTTCATTGATGCTTCCGGCGCGCACAATGGCGACAAACAACCGGATCGTGACGATATCAAACTTTTGCATTCAACCGTTTTCGGTTGTTTGGTTGAAACCGTCAAGGGCGATGAATTGTCACCATCTTCTGGATGCCAATCCTCAAACCCGCAGGGTCAGAGAGGGCGAATTAGCCCTCGACCTGACGCCATGCATTGTTCCATTCGGTCATCAGTTCATCATGGGTGCGTGCTTTCGACGCTTTCATGATCACGGCGACCTGAAGCGCATGAACAAGGTTGGTGAACCAGTTGACGCGAACTTCGCGTTCGATGGTGGTGGTGTCTTTAAGTGCAAGCGTTGCCATGGTTAGGTTCCTTTGCGTCTGGGGTGATTTCAGATGTACCAGAAGCCGTTCGAACCCACTATTCTCGTTTCACCGCTATCCCCTTCTTGTTTGGAGAACGATAGATATAACTAATTGATATTAAGTGATTAATTTATATCGCAACGCACAATCTATTGCCAAACTCGGATGGTCCAAAATGTTGGATTTATCTGCTATAGCTTGGCAAACAGGATTAACGCAAAGGTCGGCGACATGAGTGATGTGAATGACAATCTTGCCTGGGAACAGGCGCATGGTAGCGGGCTTCAGGCTTATCTGGGCTATCAGGTTGTTGAATGGGAAGAAGATCGTGCGGTGGTGGAACTTGAAATCAGGGATCATCACCGCAATCGTGCGGGCATCCTGCATGGTGGCGTGATTGCGACCCTGATGGATACGGCGTCGGGCTGTGCTGTCTGTTACTGTGCTGTTCCGGGGAATGTCCGCAAATCTTTGACCCTGTCACTGACGACCAATTTCATCGGAATGGCAACCGGCGGCACGGTGCGGGTTGAGGGACGCAAACAGGGCGGCGGGCGCAAGATCGTCTTTACCGAAGCCACCGCCTATAACGCGGCGGGCGAAGTGATCGCAACCGCGACCGGCACCTTCAAATACCATCGCGGCAGCGAGGACCCGAACGGGGTGCCGCGCGACGCATAGGGTTCATGAAAATACAGGACGGCCCCGGATGGTAGCCTGCTTCCCGCCTTTCTGACCGGGTATAAAGTTTTTTCAAAAAGTTCTTGATTTGTTCTTTTTATTGTGGCATAAGGACAAAGTCAACGGGAGAAATGCACCCGGACCGAAACCCGCGAAGCGCCTTGTGCGCCTCGCGGGTTTTTGCGTTTGGGGCGGGATTAAAGAGGTGATCAGGATGCAGCGGCAAGGATTGAGGCAGGGCGGCGGGGCAATCCGCAGGATGCTCATCGGCGGATGGCGAAGCCATTACGGCGGTGTTCCGCGCCGGTTCTAACACGCTTTTAACACCCTTATTTGTCATGACGGGAGAGGTGCGTCTTATCGGGGAAGCGACCCCGAATTTGCCGAAAGTGGCAGCAATGGCAGCAGCGGCAGCAGTGATTTGTGGTCCGTCGGTGGTGGACAGGTTGGGGGCAGTACGCCCGAAATCCGTCTGCTGGTGAAAATGGCAGCGGCCCGAGGTTTGTCTGGATGTCGGGGTGGCAGGTTGCCGCCTTGGCCGGACGGTGATCGAGGCGGCAGAAAGCCCGATGATTGTCAGTCGGCGACGGTTGGGTTGCTGGAGGCCCGAGGTTTGTCCGGGCTTCATGGTCATGGCACTGGCGAAAGGGACCGGAGCGGGCAGTGAGGCCGTGGGCGATCTGTGGGTCGTCTGGCGGAGGTCATAGGTTTGGCCGGGCTTCGGTGGTCATGGCATTGCCGGAAAGGACCGGAGCGGGCGGTAAGCCTGTGGCTGTCAGTGGGCCGTCTGGTGGTGGGGCTTGTGGAGGTCTGAGGTTCGTCCGGGCGGCAGTGAGCCTGCTTCGGGGAATATCACCCTGTTGCCGCGCTTTCGGAGTCTGGCGTTCCTATCCTGCCATTGCCCCCGGGGGCCATTCGGGGCCATTCGGGGCCATTCGGGACCATCCGGGAGATCGAAGGGCATCAGCCCGATCAGATGAACCGCTCCCGTTAAGGCGATTGAAATCGGATTATTTGCCAGAAGGTCGCAGTCATCGTTTCGAAATTGCATCCGGTGCCATGCAGGAATTTCCCCCCTTGCACATGCAATGCACAAGGGGGAAAGGCATCTGTTAATAGGTGCGTTTCAGTTCGCTGTAGTTTCCGCCAACTTGCAGGGTAACAGTCACATCCTGTTTCCCGCGATTGCGCCAGAACCAGCCGTGATATCCGGTGAAACGTGCCGTGATCTCACCCTCGTCTTCGGGGATCGCCCGGCCTTTTTCATAGCTGACGGATTGCCCGCCGGTCCCGTCCCCGTGAAGGTCGAAATTTACGGCACCGCCCTCGACAACCCATTTGAACGGGGCAACCGCGCCTTCTTCCATGACCAGCTTGTATTCGGCACCCTGTTCCGGCGTCAGGGTAAAGCTGATGGTGTCTTTCCATCCATCGCCCGCTGTCTGTGCCTGTGCGCTGGAAATGAACAGACCGGCAAGGATTTCAAACAGGCCCGACTGGTCCTTGCCCGGCTGAAGATTCTGCAACTCGTATTGCATCTGGCGGTCGGCCTCGGCTTCTTCGGCAAGCTGGGTCTTGATTTCACCCATCTCGGTCAGGCCAAGGACACTGCCAATCCGGGTCGGGTCGATCCCGTATTCAGCCGGAAGAATGATCGTCACCAGCAAAACAACAGCAACGAGTGCCGCAACAATGGTCGAGCGGATCAACTGCGGGCTGCTTGGAAGCTCGTCAAGATTGGGTTTATTGGCATTATACATTGTTCAAACTCCGTTTTGTCAGGCAACAAAATAGCCGGTTAGCTGATACCCGATCAGCATGAAACCCGCCGACATCATCGCGACATTGACCGTATAGGCATGACGCCAGAACCCTTCGGTTCTGCGCCAGAAACCCATGAAAATCAGGATCATTGCCAACGCAATCAACTGGCCCAGTTCGACCCCGATATTGAAGGCAATCAGATTGGGAAGAAGCCCATCGGGCGCGATGTCATATTCAAGGATTTTGGTCGCAAGACCCAGCCCGTGAAAGAACCCGAAAACCAGTGTCGCGATCTTTGTGTCAGGTTGAAAACCGAACCACCGCTGAAACGCACCAAGATTGTCCAGCGCCTTGTAAACCACCGACAAACCGATGATCGCGTCAATAAGATAGGAACTGACATTCCAGTCAAAAAAGACGCCGAGCAGCATTGTCGTCGAATGGCCGACAGCAAACAGGCTGACATAGATGGCGATATGCTTCATCCGGTAAAGGAAAAAGATCACACCGAACAAAAACAGAAGATGATCATATCCGGTCACCATGTGCTTGGCTCCCAGATAGACAAACGGGATCAGATTGATACCGCTGATTTCTATGATATAGCCCTTGTCACCTTCGGTGACGGCATGGGCCAGCGCATCCGTCGCTGCCAGAACCAGCAGCGCGAACGCAAGACATACTGTCGCAAGACGCGGCGGAACAATCCCCGCAACCCCGTGCGCAGCAGTTCGAAAACCGTGCATGATAAAACTTTCATCGTGAAGACTGTATCGAGTACTCGAATGGCTTCTCACACGATGGGAGGGCGAATATCCTGTCCGGGCGGGATGTCCCGTGCTGTCAGTTCCACCCGCGACCAGCCACAGCGATACAGCATGCGCGACATGATTTCGCGGTCCGCCAGAATGGCCGGGGGATGATCATGATCAACAAGATCATGGGATGTGCATCCGGCATTATCGCCACTATCGACAATATCGAGTTCATGGCTGTGACCGTGATCAAGGATTTCAAGCAACTGCGCAGGCGATGCTTCCGAAACAGGAAAACCCGATGGCAAATGATGATTCTGCTGTGCGATGAATGCCAGAAGAATTCCCGCAACCACAGCAAATCGCATCATTCCCCGGTTCATCAGCCCTGTCACGGTTTTGCCCTGCCTCTCCTGATATCTGTGTCACCAAGGTCGCTTGATTTATCCCCCTAGGGGGGATAGGTTCATCTATATGACAGAACACGCACCACACGCAACCCATGCCGACATCGTCAAGAGATTAAAGCGCGCCGATGGTCATTTGCATAGTGTCATTTCAATGATCGAAGGAGGCCGTCCGTGCGAGGATATCGCACAGCAGCTTCACGCCGTTGAAAAGGCCATTTCGCAAGCCAAACGCATCCTGATACAGGATCATATCGACCATTGTCTCGACACGGCCTTTGCCGATGCCCCCGCCGCCAGTCCCGCATCGCTCGACGGGTTCAAAAAGATTGCAAAATACCTGTGAGCCCCCGCCTTTCCGAGGTTCCCCATGCTTTCCGTGCTGTCGGATCGTCGCTATCGCAATTTGTTTCTGGCCCAGATTTCATCGCTGCTCGGTACCGGGCTTGCAACGGTCGGCCTGTCGCTTCTGGCATTTGACCTTGCCGGGGCGGATGCCGGGATGGTCCTTGGCACTGCCTTTGCCATTAAAATGATCGCCTATGTCGGGGTTTCCCCCTTTGCTGCGGCATTGGTCGCCCCGCTGCCACGCCGCCCGGTTCTGATCGGGATGGATCTTTTTCGTGTGCTGATCGCCGCAATGCTGCCGTTTGTCACTGAAATCTGGCAGATTTACGTTCTGATTTTCCTGCTGCAAAGCGCGTCTGCCGCTTTTACCCCGACATTTCAGGCCACCATTCCGGAAATCCTGACGGACGAGGAACGCTATACCAAGGCGCTGTCGCTGTCCCGGCTGGCCTATGATCTTGAAAACCTGATAAGCCCGCTGATTGCGACATTGCTGCTTACGGTCATGACGTTTAATGCGCTTTTTGCCGGGACATCGGCGGGATTTGCCGTGTCAGCCGCATTCATCCTCGCCGTAAGCCTTCCTGATCCGGCCAGGCTTACCGCCGACAGCTTTGCAAAACGCCTGTTGCGCGGGGTACGCATCTTTACCCGGACGCCGCGCCTGCGCGGATTGATGGCGATCAATATGGCGGTCGCGGCCCTTGGTGCCCAGATACTGGTCAATACGATTATCGTTGTCCGTGACACGCTTGCGCTTGGCGACAGCGCGGTTGCCATCACCCTTGGGACGTTTGGTGCCGGTTCGATGCTGGCGGCTCTGGTTCTGCCGGGTGTTCTTGCCCGGACCCGCGAACGCACCGTAATGATTGCCGGTGCGCTACTGGGAACACTGGCCTTTGCCGGTCTGGCGTCATTTCTCCTGATGGGCGAACTGGTATGGCCGGTTCTTCTGATTGTCTGGTTCATTACCGGCTTTGGCTATTCTGCAACCCAGACACCTTCGGGACGCCTGTTGCGCAAATCAGCCCATGACCGGGATCGGCCATCGATTTTTGCCGCCCAGTTTGCCCTGTCTCATGCCTGCTGGCTTGTGACCTATCCGCTGGCTGGCTGGTTTGTTTCACAATACGGATTTCAGGCGGGTCTGGTGCTTTTTGGCGCAATCGCCCTGCTCGCGACACTGGCCGGAGCCTTGTTATGGCCTGCGAGCGACAGCGACGAAATCGAACACAGCCATGATGATCTCCCCGCAGATCATCCGCATTTGCAAGGGGCGCGCAGCCATCGCCATCCTTATGTAATCGATGAAATCCATTCCCGGTGGCCTTAAACAGACAGGCCGACAGCAGAGTTGATTATCTACGCTGGAGTGCAAACCGGCGATCTGATCGATTTTGCTTTGGTCTTGACTATTTCCATGGCTTCGCGTTTTCTATGGCTATGGGGAAACGCGAACTCCCCACGAGGCGCCAGCTAAAGATCGCGTTCCAATTCAAGCCTGCAAAGGAGGAACGCACATGCCTGCGCCCAAGGCGATTTCCAGCGACAAACTTTCCAAAATCATCGGTACGCCCCGCGTGCCACTGCTTCTTGATGTTCGATCCGACGAAGACTTCAACGCTGATCCGCGCCTGATACCCGGCGCGATCCGGGTGGACGATACTGCCTTGTCTGAACTGGCATCACGCATCGCCGGGACAAGTTCCATTGTGATCTGTCAGGCCGGACATAAACGCAGTCAGGGAACCGCGGCATGGCTGCGTGCGGAGGGTTGTCCGTCGGAATATCTGGAAGGCGGCTTTGAAGACTGGGTGTCAAACGGACATCCGGTAATTCGCCCGGAGAAGCTGCCCGCGCGCGATTCTCAGGGACGGACAGTCTGGGTAACACGATCACGACCGAAAATTGACCGCATTGCCTGTCCCTGGTTGATCCGGCGGTTTCTTGATCCGCGTGCCGTTATTCTGTTTGTCGCCCCGGCAGAAGTTCTGGGTGTGGCAGAGCGTTATCAGGCGGTACCGTTTGACATCGAAGGCGTGTTCTGGAGCCATCGTGACGAATTGTGCAGTTTCGATGTGATGCTGGCGGAATTTGGTTTGTCTATACCGGCCCTTGACCGGCTTGCCCTGATTGTGCGCGGGGCGGATACCGCCCGCCTTGATCTCGCCCCGGAATCGGCCGGGCTTCTTGCAGCGTCACTTGGATTATCTCGCATGTATTCCGACGATCTTGAGCAACTTGACGCCGGTATGCTGCTATATGATTCGTTCTATCGCTGGGCGCGTGACGCCACGCATGAAAACCACAACTGGCCAACCAACAAGCCACAGGTATGACATGCGATCATCTGATTATCCGACCCTGAGCGAAGCCTTCAAGGTCTGGGCGCGGATCGGTCTTTTGAGTTTCGGGGGGCCTGCGGGCCAGATTGCCCTGATGCATCAAATTCTGGTCGAAGAGCGCAAATGGCTTGGCGAGAAGCGGTTTCTCCATGCCCTTAACTATTGCATGCTGTTACCCGGTCCCGAGGCACAGCAGCTGGCCGTTTATATCGGCTGGCTAATGCATCGGACCCTTGGCGGTGTGATTGCCGGTGTCCTGTTCGTTCTGCCCGGTGTGGTCGCGATCATGGCGCTTAGCTGGGTCTATGCGATCTGGGGCAATGTGGGGATTGTCGAGGCATTTTTCTTTGGTCTTAAAGCAGCGGTTCTGGCAATTGTCGCCCAGGCCGTTTACCGGATCGGCAAGCGGGCGCTTAAAAACAGTGCGATGATCTTGATTGCGGTTGCGGCCTTTGTTGCGATCTTTGCCTTCGGGGTTCCTTTTCCCGTGATCATTCTTGTCGCCGGAATGATGGGTTATGTTGCGGCACGCCGGAATATTGCGGCATTTCGCAGTGGCGGTGGACATGGGAAAATCGGTGCAGTTCAGGTTGCCGATGCCGACACCCTGCTGGGTGAAGAATCCCCGGACCATACACAGGTCAATCGGGCCTGGGCCTTTCGCGTTTCAGCGATCCTGCTTGGCCTTTGGCTGGTGCCGGTTGGGGCGCTGTTTCTTGCGCTTGGCCCGGCCCATGTCTTTAGCCAGATCGCCGGGTTCTTCAGTGTGATGGCAGTGGTGACCTTTGGCGGAGCCTATGCGGTTCTGGCCTATGTCGCACAGGAAGCGGTGCAGAATTTCGGTTGGCTGGCGGCGGGTGAAATGCTTGATGGCTTAAGCATGGCTGAAACCACGCCGGGGCCGCTGATCATGGTGACACAGTTTGTCGGTTTCATGGGGGCGTTGCGCGATGCGGGCACCCTGCCGCCGCTGATGGCAGCGACTCTTGGCGGTTTGCTGACAACCTGGGTCACTTTCACGCCCTGTTTCCTGTGGATATTCCTTGGTGCACCTTTCATTGAAAGGCTGCGCAATAACCAGAACCTGACAGCCGCACTTAGTGCAATTACTGCCGCGGTGGTCGGGGTCATCCTTAACCTTGCGGTATGGTTCGGGCTTCATGTGGTGTTTGCCGAAGTCAAACCGCTTGATGCACCCGGACTGGATTTGCTGATCCCGGTTCTTTCGTCGGTAAACCTGGCAGCGGCAGCACTGACCGTGATCGCACTTCTGGCGGTTCTCTGGCGGGGAATGGGCACTATTCAGGTGCTGCTGCTATGTGCCGGACTGGGTGTTGCGGCCAGATTGACGGGTATCGCCTGATCGCGGTGGAACAGGATCGTATTTTCAAATCCGGTCCAGAAACAGATAGGGCGCGACCAGTACATGGCCGCGCCCTTTTATTCTTCTGTAAGTGCGATCTTTATTTCGGCATCTGCCATTTGCCGTTTACAAGGCGCGGGATGTTAAGCGGGTTTGCGTCCTTGAGGGCTTCGGGCAGCAATGCATCCGGGAAGGCCTGATAGGAGACCGGGCGGATGAAACGCTTGATCGCGAGCGACCCGACCGATGTTGCACGGGAATCCGTGCTTGCCGGATAGGGTCCACCGTGGACCATGGAGTGGCAGACCTCGACCCCGGTTGGCCAGCCATTGATCAGGATGCGGCCCGCACATTTTTCAAGGGCGGGGCGCAGTTTCCCGGCCAGTTCGGCATCGGCATCAACCATATGAACGGTCGCGGTCAACTGCCCGATCAGGGTGGCGGACAGGGCAACCATTTCTTCGGGCGTGTCGCATTCGACAATGATGCCAGCCGGGCCGAACATTTCTTCGGCCAGTTCCGGGTTGGCCTGCCAGTCGGCAGCGGTGGTGCGGAAGATCGCCGGGCTGCCTTCGAACGGGCCGTCGCTGTCGCGGCGTTTAAGCGCGCAGGTTACCTTGGCGTGACCGGCCATGGCATCGGTTACATGATGATAGGCGCTTGATACACGATCCGTCAGCATGGCGGCACCGCCAACCTGACCGAGTTCGGCGGCAGCAGTTTCGACAAAGGCGTCAAGATCGGCACCCTTAAGCGCGATCAGAAGACCCGGATTGGTGCAGAACTGGCCAACACCCATGGTGAGCGACCCAACCCAGCCCTTGGCGATTTCAACGGCCTTGGCACCCATTGCTTTGGGCATCAGGAAGACCGGGTTGTTGCTGCCGAGTTCGCCATAGAACGGGATCGGTTCCGGGCGCGAAACGGCAATATCAAACAGCGCACGACCGCCACCGGTCGAACCGGTAAAGCCAACCGCCTTGATCAGCGGATGGGCGACCAGCGCCTGACCGACCTTGCGGGTGCCGCCATGGATCAGGCTGAATACGCCTTTGGGCATGCCGTTTTTTTTAATTGCGGCTTCGATGGCCTTGGCAACGACTTCGGACGTGCCGGGGTGGGCCGCGTGGCCCTTGAACACGACCGGGCAACCCGCAGCCAGTGCCGATGCGGTGTCACCGCCCGCGGTCGAAAATGCCAGCGGGAAGTTTGACGCACCGAAAACACCGACCGGGCCAAGTGCCTTGTGCATCACGCGGATGTCGGGCTTTGGCAGGGGTTGACGATCCGGCTGGGCGGTTTCGATGCGGGCTTCGAACCATGATCCTTCTTCGATCCAGTCGGCAAAGAAGCGCAACTGGCCCACGGTGCGGCCGCGCTCGCCGGTCAGGCGTGCCGCGGGCAGGGCTGATTCAAGATTGCCGATTTCGGTGATTTCATCGCCGCGTGCGTCGATTTCATCGGCAATCGCGCGCAGGAAGGCCGCGCGTTTGGCCGGCAGCATCGCCGCAAATTCTTCGGCACAGGCATTTGCCGCCTGAACCGCCTGATCCACCAGTTCCTCGGTGCCGTGCTGGAACTTTGTTGGCAGTTTTTCACCCGTCGACGGGTTATCGGCCTGAAACACATCCGGACCGTTCAGCCATTCGCCTGCAATATAGTGCTGTCCATTCAGCATGGAGCCTCCTGTGGGGTTGGCGTGTTTGTATGATGATACCGTGCAAAGGGTTGGGCCGTGGATTGCGGTAATCTGCAAACGCCCGATTTGCGCGGTTTTCTTCGGCGCAGCTTAGGAAATCGGGGCGGCGATGTAAATATCATATTATATGACAAAATCGACATCGGCAGCCGCCAGTAGAGATTCAAACAGTTAAGCATCATTGGATAATTTATACAATTATATTTGGTCAGAGAAAGCGACGGGCGTGTGTGCCCGTCAGAATTCAGATTACTGACAAAGCCCGGAATGGATCAAAATCGTCATTTCGGGCAAAGCGGCGCGCAGACCCGGAATCCATATCCCATTGAAACAGACTGGATTCCCGCCGTCGTGGGAATGATGATCTGGTTGGGAATGCTGTGTCAGTAGTCTGCGGGCGTGTATGCCCGTGCCGTATAGTGCTGCGCTGTGTTGTGCCGCGCATTACGGCCAAGGATTACTGGCTAGGGATTTCTGGCGTGTTCGGGCGGAAGCTGCGTGGTCCGCCCCATGACTTCACGGAAGCCGATAACGGGTGCTGATATTTGAAAATCCCGACCCATCACTGGCCGGATTAGCTGGCAACCGATTTGGGATTTCGGCCAAAGATGCTGGCGAAATCGGTTTTGGCCGGTTTGGGGCGTTGAAGCTGCAACCGGTCGCGAATGGCATCAAGGTGTTTGGCCATTTCAGCGGCCGCCAGATCCGGGTCGCCGCCCAGAAGGGCGTTCAAAAGGCTTTCATGTTCCGAGTGAGAGCAATCAACCGGTTGCGGGCTTTCATACATCGCAATGATCAGCGAGCTTCGCAGGATCAGGCGTTCCAGAAATTCCTCGATCACCAGGTTGCCGGCAAGGCGGGCCAGCAACAGGTGGAATTCCCCCGAAAGGATGATGGCGGCGCGGTGGTCGCCTGCGTGGTGGGCCTGATGTTCGCGTTCCAGATGTTCGCGGATCTGGCTTGCGCGGTCGGGCGTCATGTTGGCGGCGATTTTTCGGACCACGCCGTCCTCGATCATGCGGCGGGCTGAAAAGACTTCGATGGCCTCGTCAATGGTCGGTTCGGCGATAAAGGCACCACGATTGGGCACCAGATTGATCAGTTTGTCGTGTGCGAGCTGTAAAAATGTGGCCCGGATGCGCGCACGGCTGACCGAGAAGGTTTTGGCAAGATCTTCTTCGATCAGTTTCATGCCCGGTTCCAGCCGCCGGTCAAGAATGGCGTCGAGCATTTCCCGATAAATCAGTTCTTCCGGGCGAAGTTTACCGCTGCCTTTATAGGGGGTGGGCTGTGCGGGGTTGGCCATCGCGGCGCGTCTTTCCGGTTGTTCATTCGAGGGGTCAATTCTTTTCTACAAAATTGTTGACGATCTGCAAAACAAAAAAATGCGACAGCCCTTTCTGGTGAGTCGGAATGGCATTGCATCAGGTTTAATCAAAAGAATGTTGCTGCGCAAAAATTGCGCACAAGTTGCGTATGAATCGGGCATTGGCCGGTTTTGTCGCCTTGGGGTTTTGTATGCGCTTCGCGGAAAACTGCCGATCCTGAAAGTGGCATGCAATTTGCCTACAATCGAAAATATGGATTGTTAACAATTTTGCATGCAGTAACGGGTGGGCGCATGAAGGGTAACGGGGCCATTGAGTTGATCGCTGTCAGTAAGCATTACGGCAGTACCATCGCAGTCAAATCGATCGACCTCAAAATACCGGCAGGGGCCTATTGTTGCCTGATTGGTCCATCCGGCTGCGGCAAAACCACGACATTGCGCATGATCGCCGGGCATGAGGTGATCAGCGAGGGTGATCTTCTGATCGGGGATCGCAATGTGACCGAGCTTCCGCCGGTCAAGCGCGGCACGGCCATGATGTTCCAGAATTATGCGTTGTTTCCGCATATGACCTGCATGGAAAATGTCGCATTTGGTCTGCGGATGCAGGGCGTTTCAACAGCAGAGCGCAATGAACGGGCCAAGGAAATGCTGGCCCGCGTCCATATGGAAAAATTTGCGGATCGCAAGCCCGATCAGCTTTCGGGTGGGCAGCAGCAGCGCATTGCGCTTGCGCGTGCGTTGATCACGCAGCCCTCCGTCCTGTTGCTTGACGAGCCACTTTCAGCGCTTGATCCGTTCCTGCGGGCGCGGATGCGCGACGAATTGCGCCGCCTTCAGCAGGAGCTTGGCATCACGTTTGTCCATGTCACCCATGCCCAGGACGAGGCGCTTGCGCTTTCGGACATGGTTGTTGTCATGGAAGACGGTGTCATTCGCCAGAAGGGCACGCCCGAGGAAATATTCAACAAGCCGCGTTCGCGCTTCATCGCCAATTTCATGGGCGGTCAGAATATCTTCAAGGGAACGGTTTCGGAAAGCAGCCCGGCGGGAACGCTTCTGACGCGTGGGCCCGATAGCTTTTTCCTGCCCGGATATGGCGATGGTGCCACGGGCGAGGATCTTGAATTCACAATTCGTACCGACCTGATCGGACTGGGTGAAACAGCGCCCGGTGATGCCGAAAATGGTCAGATTCCCGTCGAAATCACAACGGTCGAGTATCTCGGCCTTTGGGTGCGGATTGTGGCGACGACCAATGACGGCAAGGAAATCACCCTGATGAAGACCGAAAGCGAATTTCGGCAGGCGCCTGTGCGCCGGAAGGAAAAGTTCATCGCCTACTGGAAACCCGAACACGCGCATGTTCTGGCCTAAAAAAACATCATTTATCAGGAGCTTCACATGACGACCGACAATTCCAAAACGACGAAAAACCTGCTTTCGACCAAGGAAGTCACCCGCCGCGGTTTTGTTAAAGGGGCGGCTGCGACTGCCGGTGTCGCGATTGGTTCAGGTGCGATCACCGGTTTCCCGACCATCTGGGCGCAGAACATCAAGGATGTGACGTTGCGCCAGTTCGGCACGGGTGTTTCAAACATCAATGCGGTTGCCGACAAGGTTAAGGAAGACCTTGGTTTCACGCTTCAGATGACTGCCCTTGATTCCGATGCGGTTGCCCAGCGTGCGGTAACCCAGCCGAAATCGTTTGATATTGCCGATATCGAATACTGGATCTGTAAGAAGGTCTTCCCGGCGGGCACCATGCAGCCGATGGATACCACCAAGCTTAAAAACTATCAGTATATCTCCAAGCTGTTCATCGATGGCAAACTGACCCCGGATTCCGAGATTGCACAGGGCACGGCACCGCACACGGTTGGCTTTGTCGAAGGGGCCGACAGTGTCGAGTTTGCATCTGCGCCGACCCAGTGGATGACCCTTGTTCCGACGATTTACAATGCGGATACGCTGGGCATTCGCCCGGACCTGATCGAACGTCCGATCAATAGCTGGGCCGATCTGCTTGATCCGGCCTTCAAGGGCAAGGCATCGATCCTGAATATTCCGTCGATCGGGATCATGGATGCGGCCATGGTTTGCGAAGCCATGGGTGAAGTCACCTATGGTGACAAGGGCAACATGACCCAGGAAGAAATCGACAAGACGATTGCGATCATGATCGATGCCAAGAAAGCCGGTCAGTTCCGTGCCTTCTGGAAGAGCTTCGATGAGTCGGTCAACCTGATGGCATCGGGCGAAGTCGTGATCCAGTCGATGTGGTCACCGGCGGTTGCTGCCGTTCGGTCCAAGGGCATTGCGTGCAAATACCAGCCGCTTAAGGAAGGGTATCGTGCATGGGGTGGTGGCATTGGTCTTGCCAAGCACCTTACCGGCCTCGAACTTGAGGCGGCGTATGAATATATCGACTGGTACCTGTCGGGCTGGGTCGGGGCGTATCTTAACCGTCAGGGTTATTACAGTGCAGCCCCGGCAACCGCACAGAAATTCATGTCCGAAGACGAATGGGGCTTCTGGATGGAAGGCAAGCAAGCCCAGGGCGATATCCTTAGCCCGGATGGCAAGGTCATGGAAAAGGCCGGTGCGGTTCGCGATGGCGGTTCGTATGAGGAACGCATGGGATCGGTTGCGTGCTGGAACTCTGTCATGGACGAGAACAAGCACATGGTCCGCAAGTGGAACGAATTCATCGCTGCCTAAGGGCATCTGAATTTGATCGGGCGCAGCTTTGGTTGCGCCCGATATCCTGATTTCCCTGATGATTTTTCCGGTTCAAAGGGCAGACAATGGCGTTTGATATGTCCAAGCGATCGTCGTATTTCCTGATCTCGCCGATGGCGCTGATCTTTGCGATCTTTCTGGTCGTGCCGTTGCTGACGATTATTGTCGTCAGTTTCTGGGACTATGACGAATACCGCATTCTGCCCGACTTCATTTTTGAAAATTACAAATACCTGCTGGGGTCTTCAGTAACCTGGCAGATTTACCTTAATACCTTCAAATATGCCGCGCTTACCTGGGGCTTTACCCTTCTGATCGGGTTTACGGTTGCCTATTTCCTGGCGTTCCATGTGCGCAGCCTGACATGGCAGATTGTCCTGTTCATGTTGTGCACGATCCCGTTCTGGACATCGAACATCATTCGCATGATTTCGTGGATTCCGTTTCTGGGGCGCAACGGGCTTTTGAATTCGGCCCTGATGGGGCTGGGAATTGTCGATGAGCCGCTTGAATTCCTGCTGTTTTCGGATTTTGCGGTCGTTCTGGCGGATGTGCATCTTTACACCCTGTTTATGGTGGTGCCGATTTTCAATTCGATGATGCGCATTGACCGTTCCCTGATCGAGGCGGCGCGTGATGCCGGGGCATCGGGGTTTGAAACCCTGCGGCACGTGATTGTGCCGCTATCGAAGCCCGGCATTGCAATCGGTTCGATCTTTGTCATCACGGTCGTGATGGGCGATTTCATCACGGTGCGTTTGATGAGTGGCGGGCAGAGTGCCTCGGTCGGGCTTCAGATTTCCAATGAGATCGGGTTGCTGCAATATCCGGCGGCGGCGGCCAGTGCGGTGGTGCTTCTGGTGACCGTGCTTTTGATCGTGACGGCGTTGCTTCGCATGGTCGATATCAGGAAGGAGCTTTGAGATGGCGAAGACCCGTGAAAAGCGCCCGACAAGTTTCTATTTTCTGGCGGCCTTCTTTGCGCTGTTTGTGCTGTTCCTGTATGGGCCGATGCTGACGATCTTTATCCTGTCATTTCAGGGTGAAAATGGCGGTCTGACCTTCCCGATGAATGGATTTTCGGTCCATTGGTTCGGCAATTTGTTTGAGCAGCAGGCGGTCGGGGATTTTGGCGGATCGTTCCTGCGATCTCTCAAGCTTGGCCTGATTGTCATGGTGGTGACGGTTCTGGTGTCCTTTATGGCGGGGTTGGCGTTTCGCAAGCGGTTCAAGGGGGACAGCGTGATTTTCTATCTGGCGATTGCCAGCCTGATCGTGCCGTCGATCCTGATTTCGCTTGGCATCGGATTGCTGTTCAATATCGTGAGCTGGCAACCGCAATGGTTTACATCGGCCCTTGGCGCGCATCTGACATGGACCTTCCCGTTCGGGCTTCTGATCATGTTTGCGGTGTTTAACCGGTTTGATCCGTCCTTTGAAGAAGCCGCGCGCGATCTGGGGGCGAGCAGTTGGCAAACCATCTGGCATATCGTTTTGCCGATGGTGGCACCCAGCCTTATTGGGGTCGCGATGTTTTCCTTTACCCTGTCCTATGACGAGTTTGCCCGGACGCTGATGACGGCGGGGGCGCTTAATACCCTGCCGCTTGAGATTTACGGGATGACGACCAATGTGACGACACCGGTGCTTTATGCGCTGGGCACGGTGACGACCGGTTTTTCGTTTGTGGTGATTGCCATAGCCCTTGGTTCGGTCCTGATCCTGCGGCATCGCAAGGGGCAAAAGGCATGACCCGGATCGCGGTTATCAATCCCAATATGTCGGTCGGGTTTACCGAAAAGGTTGGTTTGCAGGCGCGCCGTATTGTTGCGCCCGGTACCGAGATTGTTGCCCTTAACCCGCAGTTCGGCCCGGCCAGTATCGAGGGCTATTATGACGAGGCATTTGCCAGTGTCGGGTTGCTTGCCGCGATGCGCGGGCTTGAGGCAGACGGGGCTTCGGGCGGGAAGATCAGCGGATATGTGGTGGCGTGTTTTGATGATACCGGTGTCGATGCCGCGCGCTGCCTGACCAAAGCGCCGGTGATGGGGTTGTGCGAGGCGGCCCTTCGGTTTGCGGCCATCGTTGCGTCGCGTTTTGCCATCGTCACGCCGATGGCGGTATCGGTGCGGCCGCTTGAACATCTGGTGTCGAAATATGGGGCATCTTCGCAATGTGTGGTGCGGGCGGCGGGTGTTCGCACACTCGATTTCGAGGGCGAGAATGCGGATATGGCCTATCTGGCGCTGAAAATTTCGGCGGAAAACTGCCTTGCCGAAGATGGTGCCGAGGCGATTGTTCTGGGTTGTGCCGGAATGACCGATATTGCCGACCGATTGCAGGCCGAGCTTGGCGTGCCGGTGATTGACGGGGTCAGTGCGGCGGTCAAGCTGATCGAAGCCATGGGGATGCTGGGGCTTCAGACCAGCAAGGCGGGGGCCTATGCCAGCCCGCCGGTGAAAACCTATGACGGGATATTTGCCGCGTTTGCGCCGGTGGCGTGAGATGGTTTGGGCCGGATTTCCGGTCAGATTTGCTTTAGGGCCTGTTCGACCTGAACCAGATGACGGCGCATGGCGTCTTCTGCGCGTTTGGGGTCGCGCTGTTCTATGGCATCGACGATCTCGCGATGCTGGGTGCTCAGATCATTGATCAGGCGGTCGGAATGGCTGCTTTCGCGCATACGCGCCCATGCGGCTTCGCGGCGGACGGCACTGACGGCTTCGAACACCGCCAGAAACAGGGTGTTGCGGACACTTTCGGCCAGTTTCTGATGAAAGGCCGCGTCCCATTTTTCATATTCGCCCTGATTTTGGGCTTTGGCGGCGTTTTCGACCATGGTGCGCATGGTGTCGATATCGGACTGTGATGCACGCAGGGCGGCAAACCGGGCCATGGATGGCTCGATCTCCTGGCGGACTTCCATGATTTCAAACGGGCTTGTTCGGGTGGCCAGTCCTTCGAGTTTGCGAAGGCGCGGTGTTGGCGGGGTGCCGACAAAGGTGCCCTGACCCTGACGACGCCAGATCAGGCCATCAGATTCAAGCTGATCCAATGCCTTGCGCAGCGCGCGGCGCCCGACATCAAGCTGTTCGGCCAGTTCGCGTTCGGCGATGACGCGCCCGTCCTTGACGAATTCTCCCGCGGCGAAGCTTGTTCTCAGCTTTTCTGCCAACCCCTGGGTTGCTATGTCATTCATGGCGTTTTTTATCGTTATCTGGACGTTTAAATCTTATCTGTTCCGGCCTGTTGCCCGCATGTTGCACCCTTGCGGTTTCGTCAGCCCGGAACAGCATCAATCCCAATCAGATATCAGGAAATCAGATCATAGAACATGCGCAATGATGTGATGGCCAGAAACAGGCCAAAACAGATGCGAAGGGCCCGCCTTGGGATGGAATGTGCGATGCGTGCGCCAACCGGTGCGAAAAGAACCGTCATCGGGATCAGCAGGGCCGCGGCCAGCACGTTCACATAGCCCAGCGAGAAGGGCGGGCGTCCGTCGACACCAATGCCGGACATGGCATAACCAATGGTGCCGGGCAGGGCGATGATCAGGCCGATTGCGGCCGATGTGCCCACCGCACGGCGGATGTCATATCCAAGGAAGCTTAATACCGGTACGCAGATCGTGCCACCGCCGATCCCCATCATCGCCGACAGGCTGCCCGCGATCACACCCAGTATCGCCCAGACGGATTTTGGCGGGTTTTTCTGGGTATCGGTTTCGCGATCCCGGACCAGAATCATATTGGCGGCAACCAGCAGGGCGACGACGGCAAACACGATGGTCAGAACCCGGCCATCGGCAAAGCCACCAATCGCGGTGCCAATCAGAACACCGACGACAATTGCCGGGCCCCAGTGTTTAAGCAGGGCGATATCGACCGAACCCTTTTTATAGTGGCTTCGGGTGGATGAAATCGCGGTGGCGATAATCGTTGTTAAGGAGGTGGCGACGGCAACCTGCATGCGCAGGCTTTCATCCACACCCATGGTGGTCAGGAAATGATACAGCACCGGCACAATGACGATACCGCCGCCGACGCCCAGAAGCCCGGCCATGATGCCGCCAACGATGCCGGCAAACAGCATTGCCGCACCCCACAGCAGATACAGGCTCATGGTGCCTTCGATTTCAATCATGATGAACCAATCCAAACCAATAATGACTATCTAGGTGTATTGGTACTAACTCTGATTGGTCGTAGTTGGCAAATGTTTTGCGCCATTAAGCAGCTTAATCTGGCAATTAATCACGATTAATCAGATTTAATAGTTGCGAACCAAATGCAAGAATGCCAACAATATGGCGACAAAATGAACAAACCAAATATAAATTGGTTCAGACTCAGGTATCAAATCTCATCAGGAGGCAGAACATATGTTCCGCAAGATTGCCGTAGCCGCCGGTTTGATGGCTGCTGCCTTTGCCGCACCCGCGCAGGCGCAGAGCTATCCCGAAAAACCGATTGAATTCATCGTGCCGTGGGGGCCGGGTGGCGGCAGTGACACGTTGATGCGTATCGTTGCACAGGGCCTTGCCGAAGAAACCGGACAGGCCATTCCTGTCATCAATATGCCCGGCGTGGGTGGCAATGTCGGCCTTGCCGAATTCGCCAAACGTCCGGCAGATGGCTATACCATTTCGCAGATTCACGAAGGTCTTCTGGTATCGAGCCAGACCGGAATTACCGAGCTTAACTGGGACAGCTTTATCCCCGTCGCACTGGTGGCATCGTCGCCGCAGTATCTGACGCTTTCGAAGAACGATAATTTTTCGAACTTCGAAGAAATGGTCGCCTATGCCAAGGCGCATCCGGGTGCCGTTCGCGCCGGTGTGACGCTGGGCGGGATTCCGCATGTTCATATCGCGATGATCGAAGAAGCCATGGGGCTTCAGTTTTCCTATGTCGGTTACACCGATACGGGTGAGCGTATCCGTGCGCTGATGGGTGGTAACATCGATATCGCAATTGGCGATATTTCATCTGCCAAGCAGTTCGTCGACAATGGCGATCTGGTTTATGCCGCCGTTGGCACCGCAGAACGCACCGATGATGCACCGGACGTTCCGACGCTTAAGGAACTTGGCATGGATGCCGAGCTGGTGATCACGCGTGGTGTGGTTCTGCCGAAAGGGACGCCGCAGGAAACCGTTGATGCGCTTGAAGCCCATATCGAAAAGGTCATGCAGCGCGAAGACGTGATCAAGCTGATGAAAAATGCCGGTGCCGATCCGGTGTTCTATGGTCAGGAAAAATACAGCGCCTATCTTGAAAAGCTTAATGCGACCATCGCGAAGCTTGTAGGCAAGCTCGAAGGATGACCGTCAAGGTGACGGAGGCAGCAGCAGCGGATACAGGTGTATCCGCTGCTTCGCGCGCCCGCACCGAATTGGCGCGGCTGATCTCCTATATCGTTTTTGGTGGCGTTTCTGTTGTTCTGTCCTCGATGGCGGCCGGTTTGCCGACGTCACGCTGGGAACCGCTGGGGGCGGGCACCTTCCCGAAGCTTGTTTTTGCCCTGCTGGCGGTGCTTTGCCTGATTGCGGCTGTTCGTTCGATCATTGAAATCGTGCGGGCGGGTGGTCTTGCGGGTGTGGGGGCTGCCTTTACCCAGTGGCTTTATGTGCGTCGGGTATCCATCGGCCTGTTTGCGCTGTTTGCGGTTTATCTTGGCGTTCTGCCGTGGACCGGGTTTTCGCTTGCGAGTTTTGTCTTTCTGCTGATTGCGCAGTTGATGATTGCGGGTGTTTCGCGACGCACGGTCATGCAGTCCATCATCGCCGCCCTGATTTTTTCGGTCGGGTTGAACCTGCTGTTTGCAGAAGTTTTCAATGTGTTCTTACCGCGCGGCGTTCTGTTCGCGGGTTAGGCGGGAAAGTTTAAATTATGCTGGATGCGTTTCTTGCCGGGGCCCATCAGGTATTTGCCTTTGATACCCTGACATACATGCTGATCGGGTCGGTTGCCGGGATTGTTGCCGCGGCCATCCCCGGTTTTACCGTGACAATGGCAATCATTCTGACGCTGCCGCTGACCTTTGCCATGGAGCCGTTGCAGGGTGTTTCGGTGATGCTGTCGGTTTATGTTGGTGGGTATACCGGTGGCCTGATCAGTGCCGCCCTTCTGGGGATTCCCGGAACACCAAGTTCGGTTGCCACAACCTTTGATGCCTTTCCGATGGCACGCAAGGGGGAACCGGGCCGGGCCCTTTCACTGGGTGTATGGGCATCGTTCTTCGGGACGGTGATTTCGACCATCGTTCTGATCGTGGCCGCCCCGCCGCTGGCGCTGATTGCGGTCAAGCTTGGCCCGTGGGAATATTTCGCGCTGATCGTCTTTGCGCTGACGATTGTTGCCAGCCTTGTCGGGAATTCGTTAATCCGTGGTTTGATCGCGGGCGTCATTGGCCTTGGCATTGCGACCATCGGCCCGGACCCGATGATGGGCAAATCGCGCCTGACCTTTGATACCGATCTTCTGATGCCGGGCTTGCCGTTCCTTGTGGTGCTGATTGGTATTTTCGCGATCAGCCAGCTTCTGAGCGAAGTGGAAATTCATGGCAAGAAGGCCAATCAGGCGCTGATCCCCGATGTGATCGACTTCAAGACATGGAAAGTCATGCGCGAAGTCCTGATGGCACCGGTCAATCTGTTCCGGTCATCGATGATCGGGGTTCTGATTGGGGCGTTGCCGGGTGCGGGTGGATCGATCGCCAATCTGCTGGCCTATGATCAGGCCAAACGCAGTTCGAAAAACCCGGAAAAATTCGGCGAAGGCTGCGCCGATGGTGTGGTCGCGTCCGAGGCGGGTAACTCTGCCACGGCGGGTGGCGGCCTGATCCCGATGATTGCGCTTGGTATCCCCGGTTCTGCGGTGGATGCCATTCTGATGGCGTCATTGATGGTGCATGGCATTTCGGTCGGCCCGCGCCTGATCATGGATCATGCCGATCTGGCCTATGGCATGTTCATTGCCATGATCGTTTCAAGCCTGATGATGCTGGTGGTGTGTGTCGCTTCCATGCGCCTGTTCCTGCGGGTGACCGACATCCCCAAACAGTTCATCGTGCCGACCGTCATCATTTGCTGCGTTATTGGGGCGTTTGCGCTTAATAACCGTGTGACGGACCTGTATCTTCTGGGGATTATCGGGTTGGTTGGTTATGGCCTTAAATGCCTTGATTATCCGCTGGCACCGCTGGTGCTGGGTGTGATCCTGGGGCCGATTGCCGAAACCAATCTGCGTCGGGCATTGATGAGTGATCCCGACTGGATGACTTTCTTTACCCGACCGATTTCAGCCGTCCTTCTGGCGGCGGCGTTGCTGTCGGTTATCTTCAGTGTCCGTTCCATCCTTAAAATGCGTAAAAAGAACCGTCCCGCCACCGATGAACAGGACGGCGATTAAGCCGATCAGGAGACTCCAATGAAACTTCGTCATGACGCGCTTTATGCCTCACGCCGGTCACCGGTGCTTGCGCGCAATGTTGTATCGACATCCCAGCCATTGGCGGCACAGGCCGGTTTGCGCATGTTGCTGGCGGGCGGGAATGCGGCCGATGCTGCATTGGCTTCTGCCATTGCATTGACGGTGCTTGAGCCGACCGGCAATGGGCTTGGTTCGGATGCCTATGCGATCATCTGGGATGGCAAGGAGCTGCATGGGCTTAATGCATCTGGTCGTGCGCCCGCGGCATGGTCGCCGGAACGCTTTGCCGGGGCGGATGCCATGCCGCAGCGCGGCTGGGAATCTGTGACCGTACCGGGGGCCGTTTCGGCCTGGCGCGAAATTTCCGACAAGTTTGGCAAACTGCCGTTTGAAAAACTGTTCGAGCCAGCCATCGAATATGCTAGCCGTGGTTTTGCCGTCTCCCCGATCATTGCAACCCTTTGGGAAAAGGGCGGCAATCTTTTGGGCAAGCAACCGGGCTTTGCCGAGGCGTTTCTGCCCGGTGGCAAGGCACCGAAGGCGGGTGAATTGTTCATCAACCGTGCGATTGCGGAAAGCCTGACAGATATCGCAGAGACCGGTGGCGAGAGTTTCTATCGCGGGCGGCTGGCGGCCAAAATTGCGGCTTTTGCCAAGGAAAATGGTGCGGTCCTGACCGAAGAGGACCTTGGAAATCATAAAACCGACTGGGTCGGAACGATTTCGCAAAGCTTTGGCAAGGTCAAGCTGCATGAAATCCCGCCAAACGGACAGGGCATTTCAGCCCTGATTGCGCTTGGTATTTTGCGTCATACCAACATTGCCGATCATGCACCGGACTCGGTCGAGGCCCTGCATCTTGAGATCGAGGCGATGAAGCTGGCCTTTGCGGATATGCATGAATATGTTGCCGATCTGGATCACATGCGTGATGTGACGGTCGAACATCTGCTGTCCGATGATTACCTGAAATCGCGTGCGGCATTGATTGATGCCAACAAGGCGCAGGATTTCAAGGCCGGTGCGCCAAAGCATGGCGGCACGGTCTATGTCACGGCGGCGGATGAAAGCGGCATGATGGTGTCGTTCATCCAGTCGAACTATATGGGTTTCGGGTCCGGTGTTGTTGTGCCGGGCACATCAATCAGCCTGCAAAACCGTGGTTTCGGTTTCACCCTGAAAGACGGTCATCCCAATCAGGTGGCAGGCGGAAAACGCCCGTTCCAGACGATCATTCCGGGCTTCCTGATGGGGGACGACGGCAACCCGGTCATGAGCTTTGGCGTGATGGGCGGCCCGATGCAGTCACAGGGCCATTTGCAGATGACGCTTCGGACCCAGCTTTGGGGGCAGGACCCGCAAACGGCGGCAGATGCGCCGCGCTGGCAGGCGCTTTCCGGGCTTGAGGTTGCCGTTGAGGCCTCGGTCGGGGCGGATGTGATCGATGCCCTGAAAACCAAGGGGCACGCGATCAAGGTTGAGGCCCCCGATAGCACCAATTTCGGTTTTGGTGGTGCGCAGCTTATCGCGAAAACCGATGCCGGATATGTTGCCGGTTCTGATCCGCGAAAAGACGGTTGTGCCGTCGGATATTAATCTTCCCATCCTCAATTCAGATGAGCTCCCCTTAATTCATCTGGTGCAAAGGCCGGTCATTAATTTGACCGGCCTTAATTCTTATGAAAATCCGATATTTTGATCTGCTAATGTTTTTCGGTTCGTCAAGATGGAAATCACCGCAATTCAGGGGGATAGCCCATGCAAAAATGCTGCTTTGAGTCTGGGCCGGAAAAGCGTAAAGACGCAAGATGCGGAATTTGAAATGCTGGCAGCACCGGATTCTTATCAATATGCTGTCACATTGCTGCCCCGTTCTTTAAGCAAAACATCTTTGGCGGGAAAATCGCCGATCAGTTGGAAAACTCAGACGGGAAATATGTACAGATTTCAAAAGCGTGTCACCAGTGTCTCGGTTCATGCTCTGCTTGCGGTTGCGCTGGCGGGGTTTTTAACGTTTGGGGCGAGTGGCCCGGTACACGCGCAGGATAGCAGCACTACGACCGAAACTTCGTCAGGCGAGCAGCCTGCTGTACCCGTACAGGCCGAAACGGCCAGCCCGGCAGCAGAAAGCACAGAGCCGGCGGCGGATAGTGCCCAAACCCCTGCTGATAATTCTGCTGAAAATCCTGTGCAACCTGCTGAGGGTGCGGCGGCACCAGAGACGGCTGAAAAACCGGCGGTTTCCGTGCCAGTGGCCTTTGATCCCGCACAGGTGATCGAGCGGGCGCGCAATCTTGCAAAACAACCGTTCGAGAATCCGCATCGTGAGCTGCCCGAAGCACTGGCAAATCTTAGCTCCGATAATTACGCGAAGATCCGCTTTAAATCCGAGAAAGCATTTTTCAGTCAGGCGAATTCGGGTTTCGCACTGGACCTTTATCATCCGGGCAACATGTATGACGTGCCGGTTGCCATAAACCTTATTCGTGAAGGTCAGGTGCAGGCTGTTCCCTATTCTGCGGGATTGTTCGATTTTGGCGAGACCGGCCTTTCGGGTAATGATTTCTCGACACAGGGATATGCCGGTTTCCGTCTGCGGTATCCGTTGGGGAATGTTGCAGGCAGTGATGAACTGGCGACCTTCCTTGGCGCTTCCTATTTCCGCATTCTGGGGCGTGATCAGGTTGCCGGGCAGATGGCGCGCGGCCTGACCATTGATCTTGCCGGTCCGTCCGGCGAAGAAATCCCGGTATTTCGTGAATTCTGGATCGTGGCGCCCAAACAAGGCGAGCGCACGATCACGGTATTTGCGCTTCTTGATAGCGTGCGCGTAACCGGTGCCTATCGGTTTGATATTCGCCCGGGTAACAACAGCAAAGTTGATGTCAGCAGCACGCTTTTCTTCCGGGATCGTGTCGAAAAGATCGGCCTTGCGCCATTGAACAGCATGTTCCTTTATGGCGAACAGAAGCGCCGCCGCCTTGATGATTATCGTGGTGAAGTTCATTCAAGTGATGGTCTTTTGATCAATAACGGTAAAAATGAATGGCTTTGGCGGCCGCTTGATAATCCGGCAAATCTGCAAATCAGTTCGTTCCTGGATGAAAATCCGCGCGGCTTCGGGCTTTTGCAGCGTGACCGGAACTTTGACCATTATCAGGATCTCGATACCCGTTTCGATCAGCAGCCGGGATATTGGGTGACGCCAAAAGGCGATTGGGGCAAAGGGCATGTTGAACTGGTCGAGATACCAAGCCCGAGCGAAGGTAACGACAATATTGTTGCCTTCTGGGTCCCGCAGAACAAGCCCGAGGCGGGAACCGAGCTGACATTCGAATATAAGATTGCGGCAACACAGGATGGAAGCGACCTGCACAAGCTGTCACAGGCGACAGATACGCGCATCATGCGTATCCAGTCTGAGGGTGATGACGCGCAGGCGGCAACCCGTTTCATCCTGAATTTTGCCGGTGAAGAGCTTGAATATTATCTGGCTGACCTCGACAATCTTAAAGCCAATATCAGCGCGTCCAATGCCGAAATACGCAATGTCCGTATCATGAAGGATTCGGAAAACGGTGGGGTTCGCGTGATCTTTGATCTGATTGGGACAGGTGACGCCCAAAGTTCAAATTTACGGGCCTTCCTGCAATATGACGACAGGGTGCTGAGTGAAACCTGGACGATGCCGTGGGTGTTTTAACGCCTTTGGCCCGAATCCCGCGGGCACAATTGCCCGTGTGGTGCGTTTTGCCCGACAGTCGCAAGTTGAATTCAGGGAAAAGTAAAACCTTATGAGCCGGATTTCCGATCCTATGCCTGATAGCGCAGCCAATCATGGTGTCAACGAGGATGACCTTGACCCGACAGTCAAACTGCGCGGGCCGGGTGTTGGATCACGGCGCATTTTCCTGTTTGGCGCATCGATTTTTGCGACCGCCTATGCCGCGTGGCTGATGGCCGATGTATTGGGGGCCGACCAGCTGACCGTCATGGAAATGGTGGTTATTGCGTTCTTTACGATCAACTTTGCCTGGATTTCAGTGTCCTTCTTTACCGGGATTGTCGGGATATTCCTGCGTGGGTTCGGGCTGGATGCGATTACGCTGAAACGGTTGAAGCCGATTGCGCGCAAAGGGTCGCTCAGATCCAGGAATGTGGTGGTGATCCCGGTTTATAACGAAGACCCGGACCGTGTTTTTGCCGGGCTTCGCGCAAGTTATGAAAGCCTTGTCGCGACGGGTGAAATCGATGCGTTTGATTTCTTTGTTCTGTCCGATACCCGTGATCCCGATATCTGGATCGCCGAGGAAGTCGCATGGGCCAAGGCCTGCGCCGATCTGAAAGCGCGCGGCAAGATCTTTTTCCGCCGTCGGGCTGAAAATACCGAACGCAAATCCGGGAACCTTAAGGAATTCTGCGAGACCTATGCGACGCATTACGATCACATGATCGTTTTTGATGCCGATAGTGTGATGTCGGGCGAGGCCATGGTGAATATGGCCTATCTAATGGAAAACAATCCCGATGCCGGGATCATCCAGAGTCCGCCGCAGCCGACCGGCCGCCAGACCCTGTTTGCCCGTATCCTTCAGTTCATTTCGCGTGTGCATGGTCCGACCATGTCGGCGGGTTTGTCATTCTGGTGCATGGGTAGTTCGAACTATTGGGGCCATAACGCGATCATTCGCGTGCAGGCGTTCATTGATTGCTGCGGGTTGCCTGTATTGTCGGGCAAGCCGCCGATGGGCGGGCATATCCTGAGCCATGATTTTGTCGAGGCCGCCTTTATGCGCAAGGCGGGCTGGCGTTGCTGGCTGATCCCGCAGCTTGAAGGTAGCTGGGAAGAATTGCCGCCGAACCTGATTGATTATGCAATCCGTGATCGCCGCTGGTGCCAGGGCAATATGCAGCACGCGCGGCTTCTGTTTGCGCCGGGATTCAGGCCGCTTAGCCGTCTTCATTTCTTTATGGGGGTCATGAGCTTTGGCTCATCGCCGCTGTGGCTTCTGCTGTTGCTGTCTTCGACGATTGCGACGCTGCAGAACACCCAACTGACCTATAGCTTCTTCCCCAGCCAGTTTACGATGTTCCCGCAATGGCCGGTTGACCGGTCGTTCGAGATGCTGGTGCTGCTGGTCTTTACCATCGGTATGCTGGTGGTGCCCAAAATCATCTCGATCCTGATGGTTTGCCTTGGCCGTGACCGGAAGAAATACGGCGGGGTCATGGTGCTGGCGAGTGGTGTTCTTGAAACGCTGTATTCCGCCTTGCAGGCACCGATCATGATGATGTTGCATGCGCAGTTCGTGTTTTCGGTTCTGACCGGTAATCAGGTGGGTTGGGATGCACAGGAACGTGACGATACGGGGGTACCGTTTAAGGCGGCATTGAAAACCCATCGGACGATCATCGTGATCGGCCTTATCTGGGGGGCGGTGGCGCTGTTTGTGGATACGGCCTTCTTCTGGTGGCTGTCGCCGATTCTGGCGGGGCTTGTTCTGGCACCGTGGCTGACGCATTGGTCAAGCAGCCTTGCCATCGGGCGTGCGGCGCGCCGGATGAAGCTTTTTGTGACACCCGAAGAAACCGAATCCCCCGAAGAACTTGCGACATTGGCGCGCCTGACAGCGGAAGCGCCCGATGAGGATGTCAAAGACGGGTTGCTGCGCCTGATCGAGGACCCGTTTGCCAACGCATTGCATTCGGCACTTTTGCCCGCGCGTAAACCTGATCGTCGTACCCAGATCGAGATCGGCATCATCTATGAAAAGCTGTCCCGGTTGGGCGTCGAAAGCCTGACAAAAGACGAGAAACTCAAGATTCTATCGTGGCCGGTCAAGCCTCTTGATCAAATTATGGCTGGCAAAAAGGACGAAAACGCAAAAATGCCCGCTAATTCGTCATAGTGCATTGATTTTCTTGCATAGGTCGCGCCACAAAAACGCCCTGATTTAATCAAAATATGCCGCGGTTTTTAGGTGATCATAATCCTTACCAAAGAGTTAATCATCGATTGTCGCCATTTAGCCCGAAGGGGCCGCAAACATGACTGATCTGACCATCGCATCAAAAGGCTTTTCCTACGCTGCTTTTGAATCTGCTGCTGTGACTCGCCTGATCGATGAAACCGCGCGTGCGTGGTTGCGTTCGTTCAGTGTTGATAATCCGCAGGCCCATCAGCGTCTGGTGAACGAATTGCGTACCGCCTTGCAGCAGGACACCGTTGCGACAACCGAAAAAGAAAGCATGCAGGACATCCTTGATCAGGCGGCCCATGATGCCATTGCAAGCTGGTTTGCCGATCTGAGCGGCCAGAACAACTGTTTTGGTTCTTCGGGCTTTGCCATGATGCGTTGTGCATTCCTGTCGGCAAACTGCGACAAGGCTTGGTCCGAGCGTTTCCTGGATCGTGAACACAGCAACAATGACCTGGCCCTTGCCCTGTCGGTACAGATGATGTGCCCGACCCCGGCGGTGAAAAGCTGTGTGATGCCGCGCCAGTCGCTGGATCGTCGCGCCGCGTCCTAAAAGAATTTACAGATTTGCGCTGACTTGTTTTACCCTCAACGTCATTTGCGCATTCCCAATGAAGCACTGCCATAAAGGCGGTGCTTTGTTGGTTTGGGGGCATGCAAAAAAGAACCCGCCCAAAAGGGCGGGTCGAGTTCAGCGGGCGAGTGGGACCTGATCCCGATTGAAATCAGATCCCGATGACGTCAGGGCACACACTCCCCAACGCCGACGAAAAAGGGTTCAGGCGGCATTAGAGCCTTGTCCGTTTAGATTGAAGCGTTTTGCCGGAGACATTCTTCTGTCCTGCAAGGAAAGGATCGCAGAGCGTAGCGGGGGGCTACGGTCAAGATCCTTGACGCTGCGGGGCAGAAGAATGTCCCGGCCCGAAGGGTTCGTGTTTGGCGACGTTTCGCTGCGTTACACCGCTTGAACGATGCCCCGCATCGCCCTGCGCGCTGTGCCTTGCAAAATCGTTCGCCAAACGCGAACAAAATCGCTTCAATCTAAACGGACAAGGCTCTATGGGCCGCGGACAGTTTTTCAAGAAGCCGGGCGACATTCGGATCGTTTTTGCCGTTTCGGTCCAGTTCAAGGAAGAAGTCCGGATAGGGCGATTTGCCCGGTGTCAGGTTATAGGTTTCGAAATCGGTGATCCCGATGGCTTCCAGCACGCTTTCATCGGTGAAGAAACCACCGGTAACGTCGCGTGCGGGGGATGTCAGGATGGCGTGCGCGGCATCGGCAAGAATTTCGGGGCTACGCGCACGGCCCTGTTCAAGGCCGGGGATCATGTTAAGGGCGGCGGTTTCGATCACGGTGACGGGCCAAAGCGAGTTAACGGCAACACCTTCGTCTTCGAATTCCGCAGCAAGACCAAGCGTCACGAGGCTCATACCGTATTTTGAAATCGTATAGGCCGTGTGATTGGCAAACCATTGTGCCGACAGGTTGGGCGGTGGCGACATGGTCAGGATATGCGGATTGTCCGATTTCATCAGATGCGGCAGGCAGGCCTGCGCACAGGCGAAACTGGCCCGGGTGTTGACCTGATACATCAGATCGAACCGCTTCATCGGTGTTTGCAGGGTCGGGGTCAGATTGATCGCACTGGCATTGTTGATCAGGATGTCGATCCCGCCAAAGGTATCAACGGTTCTGGCGACGGCATCGGCGATCTGGTCTTCTTCGCGAATGTCGGTTTTAAGGGCCAATGCTCTGCCACCGGCTTCCTCGATCTCGGTGGCGGCAGAATGAATGGTGCCGGGCAGTTTGGGATGGGGTTCATCGGTTTTGGCGATGATCGCAACATTTGCCCCGTCGCGTGCCGCACGCAGCGCGATTGCTTTGCCGATCCCGCGCGATGCGCCGGTGATGAACAGTGTTTTGCCAGCTAAACTTGCCATGATTTTCTTCCCTGAATTTTCTTATGATTTGCCAAATTGCGGGCTGCGTTTTTCGACAAAGGCGCTGACACCTTCGCGGAAGTCGTGGCTTCCGGCGCAATTGGCGAAGGCTTTGGCTTCCAGTTCCAATTGTTCGGCCAGATCGTTTTCGGGCGCGGTGTTGAGCAACGCCTTGGTGCGGGCAAGGGCATCGCGTGGACCGGCGGCAAGGCGGGTTGCATATTTGGCCGTCGCCGATGCCAGTTGATCGGCGGGGACGACCTTGTTGACCAGACCGCATTCGTGGGCGTCGGCCGCGGTGAACCGGTCACCCAGAAAGGCAATTTCCTTGGCCTTTTTCATGCCGACAAGGCGGGGCAGCGAATGGGTTGATCCGCCGTCGGGTGACGTGCCGATATGGATATAGGCCAGTGTGAAAACGGTTTCCTCGGCGGCAACCGCAAGGTCGCAGGCATTCATCAGGCTGATGCCAAACCCGGCAACCGCGCCATCAAGCTTTGCAATAACAGGGCGGGGCAGGGCGGTTAGGCGGATGATGATGTCATGCACCCGGTTGATCATGGTTTCGATCTGGGGGCGGGATTCTTCCACCGGGTTTTTTGATAGCTCATAAAAGAACTTAACATCGCCACCGGCCATGAACGTGCCGCCTGATCCTTCGATAATGACCGCGCCGATATTGGCAATGTCCGCCTCGATCCGATCAAGGGCATCACCAAATCCTTTGATCATGGACTGATCAAGTGCATTCATCCGGTCGGGCCGGTTCAGGGTGATCGTTGCGATCTGATCGGTGATCGACAGCAAGACGGCATCAGTTGAAGTCATAAGAATTCCTCCCGCGGGCTTGTGCCCGGTTCTTTTGTCAGGCGGCAAGCCGTGCTTCGATGGCGGTTTCCATGTCCGGCCAGCCTGAAAGCCAGTCGGGCATTATCGGTGACGTTTCATCCGCACCCACCAGCCTGCAAATCTGTTCGGGCGGGACGATGCCATCGGGGCCGACAAACACGGCCTTCACAACGCCAAGTGCCAGAGTTTTGCCCTTCGCGGTAAAGCGCTGTTCCAGATAGAAACCCTTGTCATCCCAATAAAGGGCCTGGGTTTCGAGTTTGAAGCGCTGAAACGGTTTGATCGCGCGCTTGAACCGCATGGTCGATCCGGACACGACCGGCTGCCATTTGCGTTTGAGCATCTGTCTGGCGATGCCGTTGCGCAGGATCAGTTCGGTTCGTCCCAGATCCATCAGGGCGAAGTAGCGCGAATTGGTCATATGGACATTGATATCCAGATCCAGTGGCCATGCACGGAATGACAGGACAGACGGATCAAGCGGATGCAGACCGGGCCGCAACCAGGACAAGACCAGCACACGGATCAGTCGGAAAATCAGATTCACGACAGGCTCCTTGTGCCGATATATGCCGGTTGAGGGATGCGGCCCGTTTGCATGATCAGAACAGATCCTCGTCCAGTTCCATCATGGTGCCGGACCCCGCCATCATCGCGCTGAACAGTGCGCCAGACTGCGGCAGGATGCGTTCCATATAGAATTTGGCGGTGATCAGTTTCGCCTTATAGAAACCGTCCGGATCGTCGTCCTGTTTCGCCAACGCGATTTCCGCCATGCGGGCCCACATATAGCCAACCGCGACCAGACCAAACAGGCGCAGGAATTCGGTGGCCGCGGCCCCGGCTTCGTTCGGGTTTTTCATGCCGCGTTGGGCCAGTTCACCGGTGGCCTGCTGCAAACGCATGAAGGCCTTCGCCAGTGGCTGGATGAAATCGCCAAGCCCGTCCTTCGATACGTTGGCTTCGATATATTCCTGCACCGGGTGGAAGAAACGCCGAAGGTAACGACCGGCCTTTGCCGGCATTTTACGCCCGACAAGGTCAAGGGCCTGAATGCCGTTGGTGCCTTCGTAAATCTGGGCGATGCGGGCATCACGAACATATTGTTCCATGCCCCATTCACGGATGTAACCGTGGCCGCCAAAGACCTGAACGCCAAGATTGGTGTTATCAAAGCCCCAATCGGTGAACAGGGCCTTGACGATTGGGGTCATCAGCTGGACGAATTCGTCGGCTTCTTCGCGTTTTACCGGATCGGCATGATGTTTGGCGGTATCAAGTGCGCGCGCCACCCATATGCCCATTGCCCGGCATCCTTCGTTGGTCGCGCGTGCGGTCAGAAGCATCCGGCGTACATCGGGATGGACCAGCAGGGAGTCGGCGGGGTTTTCGGGGCTTTTCGGGCCGGTCAATGCCCGGCCTTGCAGGCGGTCACGGGCATAGGCAGCCGCCCCCTGATAGGCGGCTTCGCCAAGTCCAAGACCCTGAATGCCAACCGAAAGGCGTTCCTGGTTCATCATGGTAAACATGGCGGGCATGCCCTGATGGGGTTCACCGACCAGATACCCGATTGCGCCATCAAAGTTCATGACACAGGTGGCGGATGCCTTGATCCCCATCTTGTGTTCGATCGACCCGCATTTGACCGCGTTGCGATCCCCAAGCGATCCGTCGTCGCCAACCATGAATTTCGGGACAAGGAACAGGGAAATGCCCTTGGTCCCCTTGGGTGCATCGGGCAGTTTGGCCAGAACCAGATGGATGATGTTTTCCGTCAGGTCATGTTCACCGGCCGAGATGAAAATCTTGGTGCCGGAAATGGCATAGGATCCGTCTTCAAGTGGTTCGGCCCTGGTCTTGATGATGCCAAGATCGGTACCGCAATGTGGTTCGGTCAGGCACATGGTGCCAGCCCACGTGCCTTCGACCATTTTCGGAAGATATTTATCCTTCAGTTCGTCCGAGGCGTGGCTGTGAAGGGCGGCGTAGGCCCCAAAAGACAGACCCGGATACATCCCGAATGACAGGTTGGTCGAACAGATCATTTCCTCGACCAGGGCATTGATCGTTTTCGGCGCACCCTGACCGCCATAGACGGGATCGCAGGCAATGCCCGTCCATCCGCCTTCGGCAAAGGTCTGATAGGCTTCCTTGAAGCCCTTGGGCGTGGTGACGACACCATCATCCCAATGACAGCCTTCCTCGTCACCTGTGCGGTTGATCGGGAACAGGAGTTCCTCGCAGACCTTGGCGGCTTCTTCGAGAACGGCATCGACGACATCCGGTGTGAAATCCTCGCATCCGGGCATCTGGTTGATGTCGTTATAGTCAAACAGTTCGGTCAGGACGAAGCGCATGTCGCGCAGCGGTGCTTTATATTGGGCCATTTTTCTGTCCTCCTCGTCCTAGTTTCGCAACGGCTTGCCGGTCAGAAGCATATGTTCGACCCGGGCCATGGTGCCTTCGTTGCGGACCAGACGCATGAAGCCTTCGCGCTCCAGTTCCAGAATGTCATCTTCGGAAAGTTCTTCGGTGATGTCGGTGTCACCACCGGCAAGAACCCTGGCAAGTTCACCTGCGACGACACGGTCGTAATCGGTGGCCTTGCCCAGACGATAGAAACCATCAACCGCCATCTCGAAGGCAACCCGCGCACTTTCGCCGGGCAGGCGATAGGTGAATTCTTCGGGTGCTTCGTAGCCATCGACCATGGAAAGCGCACGCGCCTTGGCATCGGCCAGCAGACGGTTGCGGTTCATGGTGATGCCGTCATCCGGGCGGAAGAACAGGTTTTCCTTGGCTTCCATTGCGGATTTGGCAACGGTTGCGACCGAAATGATTTCAAATGCCTTGGCACTGGGTGCCATTGGGCCCTTGGGGAATTTCGGGTTTTCCGACCAGCGACGGATCATTTCCTTGCACCCGCCCCAGGCCGGGATCAGGCCAACGCCGGGTTCGACCAGACCGATATAGGTCTCCCCATGGGCCTGCACCGCATCACAATGCAAAAGGACCTCGCAGCCGCCGCCCAGTGCCATGCCGCTGGGTGCGCCAACAACCGGGAAGGGTGAATATTTAAGGGCTTTGTAGGTTTCCTGACCGGTTTCAACGAGATTCTCGATTTCCGGCCACGCGGCGATATTGGCGGCAAACAAAGCCAGACCAAGGTTCGCCCCGGCGGAGAAATTGCTGCCTTCGTTATAGATCACCATCGCCTTGAACTGCTTTTTGACAGTCCGGATGGATGTCTTGATCATACCAAGAACGTCAGCATCAAGCGCATTCATTTTGGTATGGAATTCAAGACAGGCAACGCCATCACCAATATCCCAAAGCGATGCTGCGCGGTTACCGACAACCGGTTCGGATTTGCGTTTGATGTCTTCAAGCAGAAGAACACCGTCCGGGCGGACGACCTTGGCGTATTTGCCATCAAAACCAAGGAAGAACAGCGTGCCGTCTTCGATCTTGTAAAACGATTTCCCGGCGGCCTTTTTGAGTAATGCCGGGACCTCGATACCATCGGTTTCAAGCATGGCAATCAGAGTATCAACCCCGATGGCATCCATCAGTTCGAACGGGCCGGTTTTCCACGCATAGCCAAGTTTCATCGCGTCATCGACATCGACAATCGAATTGGCGGCTTCTTCGGCGATGAAGGCAGCATAGGCAAGGGTTTTGGCCATCACGGCACGGCCATAAAGGCCACCCTTGTCCTTTGCTTCCATCATTTTGCGCGGGTCTTTACCGGCAGAACGAACGCTTTCAAGGCGGGCTTTTTCCGATTTGGCGAATTCACCGGTCTGAAGATTGACGGATTCCTTGACCTTTTCGCCACCTTCGCGGTTCAGACGGTAAAAGCCGCCCTTGCCCTTGCGACCGGTATAGCCATCCGCGATCAGTTTTCCGACCAGATCACTTTCGCGGTAAATCGCGTGGAACGGATCGGATTTATCAAGGGCACCGGCCATGCTGGATTGGACATGCGGCATCAAATCCAGACCCACCAGATCCATCAGGCCAAAGACACCGGTTTTGGGAATGCCGAACGGGCGACCAATGACGCTGTCGGCTTCTTCGACAGTCAATCCCCGGTCCATGGCTTCGACCATGGCGGCCTGAATCCAGTAGACACCAAGGCGGTTGGCGATAAAGCCCGGTTTGTCATGGCAGATGACACAGGTCTTGCCCAGTTTATGGTCGGCAAATTTCGCGACCATATCGATGACACCGTTTCGGGTGACGTCTGATCCGACCAGTTCCAGCAGACGCATATAGCGCGGTGGGTTGAAGAAATGCGTGATGATGAAATCCTGCGCAAACCCGTCGCCCATGCCATCAATCAGTGTGGCAAGCGGAATGGTCGAGGTGTTTGACGAGACAACCGATCCCTTGGCTCGAACCGCATCAATTTTGCGGTATAGATCCTGCTTGATATCAAGGCGTTCGATGACGGCCTCGACGATCCAGTCGCATTTGGCCAGCTTATCAAGGTCGTCCTCGATATTGCCGCACGTGATCAGCTTTGCGACACGTTTGGACATGAACGGGGCCGGATCGGTTTTCAGCATCTTGGCAACCGCACCTTCGGCCACCGCGTTGCGGTTTTCTGATCCTTCGGGAACGATATCAAGCAACAGAACGGGCGTGCCCGAATTGGCGATATGGGCGGCAATCCCGGCCCCCATAACACCGGCGCCGATAACGGCGACCTGTTTGATGTTGGTCATTACATCGCCTCCAGAATGGTCGCGATCCCCTGACCCCCGCCAATACATTGCGAGGCAAGTGCGTATTTGCCGCCTTCACGTTTCAGAAGGGCGGCTGCCTTGCCAACAATACGTGCGCCCGTTGCGCCCAGCGGATGCCCGATGGCCAGCGCACCACCGTCGATATTGACGGTTTTGATATCCAGACCAAGGTCGGAAATGCTGGCGATTGCCTGCGATGAAAAGGCCTCGTTCAGTTCAACGACATTCAGGTCGGATGCCTTGATACCAGCACGTGCCAGCGCCTTTTTCGAGGCGCCAACCGGCCCGATTCCCATGATTTCCGGCAGGCAACCATCAACCGCGACGGACTTGATCCGTGCCAGCGGGGTCAGGCCGTGTTTCTTGGCATATTCTTCGGAGCAGACCAGAACGGCCGATGCGCCATCGGTCAGCGGCGAGGATGTGCCCGCGGTCACAACGCCATCCGCCTTGAAGGCCGGTTTCAGATCGGCCAGACCTTCGGCTGTGGTGTCGCCGCGAATGCAGCCATCTTCGGCGATTGTGCCATCGGGGCCTTCTATCGGAATGATTTCGTCAACGAATTTACCGGCGGATTGTGCCGCAGCGGCCTTTTTGTGGCTTTCCACGGCAAAGGCTTCCTGATCGGCGCGCGACAGGCTGTATTTGGTGGCGACGTTTTCTGCTGTGTCACCCATGCCCATATATGCCTCGGGCATTTCCTTATACAGGGCCGGGTTTGGCATCGGGTTGAAGCCCATCATCGGCACGCGCGACATGCTTTCGATACCGGCACAGATGAAGGCGTCACCGGCACCAATCGCGATTGCACCTGCTGCCTGATGGATCGACTGCATGGATGATCCGCAGAAACGGTTGACCGTAACACCGCCGACCGAACGCGGCAGACCGGCAAGAAAAGTAACCAGTCGGGCAACGTTAAGCCCCTGTTCGCCTTCCGGAAAGGCGCAGCCCAGAACCAGATCCTCTATCGTGTTGGGATCGATCCCGGTTTTATCCACCAGACCTTTGACAACCTGTGCAGCAAGATCGTCAGGACGGACCTTGGCAAGGGCACCTTTGCGTGCCGGGGTGAAAGGTGACCGGACATATCCGGCAATTACGGCATTGGTCATGGCGAAGTATTCCTTCCTGAGCTGTCAGCGATTCCGGAAAGCAATTGTTACGCTACCGGATCGAGTCCTTTTTCTTTAAGCGCATCAATCGATTGTTGTTCGATGTCACGCAATTCATCCAAAGTGACGTCCAGTGCCTGGCGTTGATCTTCCAGGGCTTCTATCCGTTCCCGGACCCGGGTCAGCAACATCCTGATCTGTTCGGCCTGGGTGGGGTCTGCGCCATAAAGATCCAGATAATCTGCAATCTCTTTCAGCGTGAAACCCAGTCTTTTGCCCCGCAGGATGATCAGCATTCTGGCTCTGTCCTGCCGGGTGTAGATCCTTGTCGTGCCGGCACGTTGTGGTGCTACGAGACCTTTTTGTTCGTAAAACCGGATGGTGCGTGGCGTAACCCCCAGATTTTCGGCCAGTTCGGGAACGGTATAAAACCGGTCGTCAATTTTCGTCATTTGATCGCCCCTATGGTATATATTTTTATCTTTACGTCAATTAGTTTACGTTAACGTCACTTGGATTTTCTCCATTCTGTGTGACATGACGTTAACGTATTGAATTATTGTGCTTTTCCCTCGCGTTTCAGGCGCTCTTCCTCGACCAGTTCCTTCTTCGACAATTTGCCGACCATGGTTTTTGGAAGTTCTTCCCTGATCTCGATTTCACGTGGCATTTCGATTCTCGAAATCTTGTCATCAAGGAATGTTCGCAAATCTTCGGCGGTCACATCGGTGACATTGTCCTTCAGACGCACAAAGGCCTTGGGTGCCTGACCGCGATACTGATCGGGAACGCCGATAACCGTGACCTCGGCGATCTGTTCATGCAGATAAAGCGCTTCTTCGATGGCGCGCGGATAGACATTGTAACCGCTGCATAAAATAACGTCTTTAAGTCGATCAACCAGAAATATATATCCGTCCTGATCGGCATAACCCACATCGCCGGTCTTAAGCCAGCCATCGACAAAGGTTTCCCTGGTTGCGGTTTCGTTCTGCCAGTATCCCGGCATCACCTGCGGGCCGCGAACGCAAACCTCGCCCTTTTCCCCGGCAGGCATGATCTGATCGGACCGATCAAGCGACCTGATCTGGATATCGGAGCCGGGCAAGGGAATGCCGATTGATCCTTCCTTATTGACGCCTTTAACCGGATTGCATGTGCAGACCGGGCTTGCTTCGGTCAGGCCATAGCCTTCGACCAGTTTGGCACCGGTGATTTCTTCGAACCGGTGTTTGACTTCAACAGGAAGCGGCGCGCCGCCCGAAATGCAGCAACGGACCGAAGACAGGTCATGTTTGAGCGTTTCCGGCGAATTATTGATCGCCGTGTAGATCGTCGGCACACCGGGGAAGATCGTGACGTTTTTCTTGTCGAGTGCCTTTAACAACGCATCAAGTTCGAAGCGCGGCTGTAGAACAAGTTCCGCCCCGAGATTGATCGACGTGTTCAGTGCCACGGTCATTGCAAAGACGTGGAAAAATGGCAGCACACATAAAGTGACTTCATGGCCGGGATTTGCATCGGGCATCCAGCGTGTCAATTGATCGACATTGGCGCTGAGATTTCCGTGGGTCAGCATTGCCCCCTTGGGGCGACCGGTTGTACCACCGGTATATTGCAGCACGGCCAGATCGTTGACCGTTACGTCCGCAACGAAGTTTATGGGTTTGCAATCAGCCAGCCGCGAAAAAGGAATATGGCGCAAATCTTTGGGGATTTCGGCAAGTTCGCTGCGCTTGAACAGGCTGAAAAGAACGCTTTTGACCGGGGGAAGGATGTCGCTCATCTCGCAGACGACGATCCGCTTCAGGCAGGTTACATCCAGGCAATCGGCAACCTTGGAATAAATCTGCTTCAGGTTAAGCGTTACCATCAGGCGGCAACCGGAATCCTCGATCTGATAGGCGATCTCGCGCTTGGCATAAAGCGGGTTGAAATTGACAACGACGCCGCCGCATTTCAGCACGGCATAGTAGCAGATCACGTAATAAGGTGTGTTGGGCAGGCACAGCCCGACCTTGTCGCCTTTACGCACGCCGAGCTGATGAAAGCCTTCGGCGACGCGATCGATTTGTCTGGCAATGTCTTCGTAGTCGTAAATACGACCCAGGAAATCAAGACATGGGCGCTTGGCAAAACGCTTTGCCGCATCATCAAAAATCTCGTGAACCGGGCGCATACGCACTGGCGAGCTGATATCGACACCGTTTTGCAGGACAGGCGCGTCTTGGACGTTTATTTGGTTCATACGCGTTAACTCCATTACGTTAACGTCACTTTGCGGGCAAAAAAAACCGCCCGGTGCGGAATGGCAAACCGCCATCCCGCATCGAACAGTATAACCGATCAGAACTTGAAATTCGCCTGTAGAGCGATGATGTCGACGTGTGCGTCGTAATCTGCCGCGTAACTGCCAAGGAATGTATCCGTCTCGTCAACGCGTGCCGAGTTTGCGAAAACGTGGGTATATCCAAGGCTTACGGCCGCCCAGTCTGCAACCTTGTATGCGGCACCAAGTGAGACCCAATAACGGTCGGAATCAGGCAGTCTAACATTGCGATATTCGGTTTTTATTGGCGATTCATCAAAGGCGACGCCACCCGTAAAGGACCAGTTATCGTCATACTGGTATCTTGCGCCAAGTGATGCAAACCAGGCGCTACCCCACTTATATTCGTCAGAGGTTGAGCTTTGCGTTCCGGCTTGCGGACTGATGTCACCATCATAATTGAAGGTGAGCGTGTCGATGGAGTTCCAGTTGGTCCACTGGGCGTCTGCCATAACGGTCCACTGACTGCTCAGTTCCTGGGAGACGCCAAAGGTGATTGATTCTGGCGTGGCAACCTTTGCCGTCGCATTCCGGTCGGTATAACCAAGTGCGTTGGCGGCCGTATCAAAGTCAATTTTACCGTCAAGTTCGTGCTTGATTTCAGAGTTGTAGGAAAGACCGATTTTCGTACCATCAATCACTTCCCAGTTGATACCAGCGGCCCAGCCGGCATCCACTGAATCACCACTTACTTCACTGTTTCCTTCGCCCGCACCAGCAAGGTTTGGAACCGATCTAGCGAGCGACGCATCCATCTGCTGAATTTGAGGTCCAGCACCGATCGACAACCCGTTATCAAATCTGTAGGCAAGAACAGGCTTGATATTGATGGTCTGGATTTTGGAGGTTGTACCATAAAAGCGCCCTGCAAAATCAGGTTCATAGTCAGTGACCAGTCCCCATGGTGACGTAATTGAAACACCCAGATTTAACTGGTCATTTAGTTTCCAGACGGCATGAGCGTTAGGTACAAACGCGTCCTGTGCCATATCTTTATAGCTGCCGTTGTTGAAGGTTTGAGTGTTTGTGACAAGGCCTCCGGATGCCTCAATGTTTTTCGCTTTCGCGACAGGCATAATCAACGTGCCACCAACACTGTAGCTCGTTTCTTTGTATTGGCCGACTGTTCCGGGATTGTAGAACATGGTTGATGCATCGGTTGAGAGCGTCGACATGCCCGCAAAGCTGGAACCCTGTAATGTGCCGCTGGTTTCACGGACCTGGAAGCCTGATGCGTGGGCGCTGCCGCTTGCGGCAAGTGCGCAGATAAGTGCTGTTCCGGAAGCTGCCCCCCACAGGCAGCCTTTCTTGAATTTGGACGTCATGGGTTTCTCCCTGGATCATAACGGTTTTGGAATTTGCGCTTTTTGCGCCCGCTTTTATTTTTGAAGGTCTGTGGCATCGACCCGGATAAAGTCGATGTCGTAACCCTTTCTTTTGAAACTTGTTTTCAGAAGCCTGCCGTCGTCGCCATACCAGAGATCGCGTTGGACATCCCCGGTCATGGCATAGTGTGTGGCCGGTATTTCCCGGTTCTTGATGACAAGTGTTTCTGTCCCGGTTTTCCGGGTTGTTACAGCGTAAGGTTCGGCATTGATGACGCTGTAAAGACTTGTTTTCGCGGTGATATCCTCGCGCCAAAGCGTGAGGGGCCATGCACCGTCGCAGGCATCACGTTTCGCGATTCCCTTGCCGGCGACCTCATAGCAATCGCCGTCATATTCAGCCTTGTAGGTATATGGGGTGCCGTCATCATTTGTGTCGGTATCAACCGACATAAGCTGATCGTTCCGCCATTTTTCAAGGCGTGAATGGCCATATTGGAATTGAAGAAAAAGGACTGTCACATCGGTGCGTGTGGTGATGGCGGCGGTATAACCATCTTGCGTATCGGTGATTTCGACCGTTTCAAAGCCGATGGGTTCACCATCCTTCAAGACCTGGTAATTCAGCGTTTCGTCGGCATGCGCCGATGAAGTTGCACCAAGGCTTCCGATCAATCCGGCGGCCAAAGTGCAAAGAACGGTGCTTTTGATAAAGCTGTGCCGCATCCCTGTTCCCCTGACGATAGAAATCAATCCAGCATGGATGAAAGTTTTGCCGCGACTCCCATGGAGCCCTTGATCTTGAGCTTGCCCATTGTAAAGGCGAGCATCGGATCAAGTTTGCCGGCAATCATCTTTTCCAGATTGGCTTTCTTGATTTTCAGGATGCAGTCCGCGTCGCTCATATCGTCATCACTGATTTCCGGCTCGGGGCCGGTCGCATCAATGACGATATGTCCATCTTCGCCGCAATCAAAGGCAACCACGGCATTAAGGCCGCGCAATTGCGGAAGTTTCTGTTTTACGGATTCGAGGATATCCTCCACGAACGCCTCCCTGTGAAGCTGATTTTGTTTTTCTGTTTATGTCAGCACTGTAACGCAAAGTGACGTTAACGTAAAACAAATTACGATATGGATAGTTAGACTCCTATTAAGTCACTGATCTGGATAAATAATCGACCGCAAAATTGCGGTTCCAGACAGCAGAAAGGACCCGGAAGTTCCGGGTCCTTCAATATACAACTACGCGTATAGGTCGTATTTTCGGCAGGCGATATCAAGATACGATCTGCCAGCTTCCATCGGGTTGCATGCAGGCTGTGCCATAGCTTTGCTTCTGATTTCCGCCAATGACGGTTGTTGCCGTATATTCGCGGCAATAACGTCCCGCCGTATTTTGCCATGTCCGGGTTGGCGTCATATCAAACTGGCGTTGCGACTCCGGGTTGATCCAGTGGGCGGTCTGTCCGTCCGGAATTTGTTGAAGGGCATATCCCGTGCAGGCGACATCGGCCTGATCCAGGCTTTGCCCGACAGAGTACCCACCCAGCAGGCCAAGGATCGCACCGCCAATCATGGCAACGTCACGCCCGCTGCCTTTGCCGATTGTCGATCCGATAGCCGTTCCTGCGCCGCCGCCGATCAGTGCACCAATCACATCGCGGTTGCATCGCAGGAAATTCCCGTCTGATACGAACATGTCGGGTCGATATCCGCGGTCATAATCCCTGTGGTGGTGGTGTTTATCATTATGCTTTGCACGATGACCGTGCGCCGGTGCCCAGGGTGGCGGGTCGGCAAAGGCCATCGCCGGAATGGCAACCGGTGCGACGATGCCAATAGAGACCGCAGCGGCCATAATGCGTCGGGACCATTTCAAGCCTGTCACTTCCGGCGTTCCTCATTTTCATGAAGGATATAACCGGCACCGGTGCCAACGACCCCGCCAATTAAAGCCCCGCAGGAAATACATCCGCCCGTGACGGCTGTACCCACAACGCCAACACCGGCACCAATGGCGGCGCCGCTCAGCATTTTCTGATCCCTGTCACCCAAACCGCTACAGGCCGACAATCCCAGTGTGCTGGCAACGGCCAATGTAATAGCTACGTTTCGCATCTCTCGTGTCCTTCCCATTTTGTTTTATCGTGGTGGCATTCCGGGAAATGGATACGCCGCCGATCAGACAGTCTGATCGGGCAACAAGGAAGGCATCGGGCGGCTTTAAGGAGAGAGTGCGGCAGATAAGGTAAGAAAAAGGCATCGGGGAATGCCTTGATTCAGAACGCGTTTTCGCCTGTGATTGATGCGATTTTGAAACATCATTTGCGTTGAAACGGTTCAGACATCCCGCTAGCTTGATGGCGCGGCATTAGGCGCGATAAAAAAACTCAGAAAGACCAAGGGAAACGTCATGACATTTGCGGCCTGGTTGTCCGTTGCGACAATCTGCATCCTTGGCGCGATGACGCCCGGCCCCAGTCTGGCCGTTGTTTTGCGATATTCCGTCGGGCAATCACGTCAGGCGGGGTTTGCCTGTGCGGTGGCTCATGGATTGGGCGTCGGTTTTTATGCCGTCATCACCATGACCGGCCTTGGCATACTTTTCCAGACGGTTCCGGCATTTCGCAATATCGTCAGCGTCCTTGGCGCACTTTATCTGATCTATCTGGCGATCAGGGCCTGGCGTGCGGCAGGATCAGGCGCACGGTTCGAATCTGATCAGAATGGGCAGGTCGCCGATACAATGACGCAGGCAGCGCGTGATGGTTTCATGATCGCGTTTCTGAACCCGAAGATTGCGCTGTTTTTCCTTGCCCTGTTCAGTCAGTTCGTGTCCCCGGAATTTGAATGGGGCGGTAAATTCCTGCTGGCTTTCACCGCCGCGGGAATTGATGCTGCCTGGTACTGCCTTGTTGCTGTTGGCTTGTCGCATGGCGCGGTTTTGCCATGGCTGCGCGCACATTCGATGTGGATCGAACGCATCATCGCGGTATTGTTTGTCGTGATTGCGATGCGTGTTCTGATTGGCATTCTGCCGGTTTGATCGATCTTTCTGGTGCATGAATAACAAAGTTACTCAGGCTTTCCCCGCCACCACCTTCGCCGGAGTATTCCGATGACCCAAAATCAGGGCGGTGTTGCACCGTCTGAAGCTTCGCCCGCTGTGTCCCCAACGCAGCAGGATGGAAACACGCGATCAGCCGATCCCGCGGCACGCGGATTTCGTCACCTTGGTCCGCATATTGGCTTTCTGCTGGCGCTTTTGCTTTTGGCAGCGAACATGCGCGGCAGCATCGTTGCCATGGGGCCGCTTGCCGAGATTGTCGGTCTTGATCTGCAGCTTTCGGGCGTGCAGCTTGGGCTGTTGACGACCATACCGGTTCTTAGTTTCGGTGTGTTATCGATCTTTGCGCCGCGCCTTGGCCAGCGGTTCGGGTTGGAGGCAACCCTTCTGACCATGTTGCTGTTTATTGCGGTGGGGCAGGGACTTCGCGCGACCGGCAGTTATGGCATCATGATTGTTGGCACGATCATTCTGGGGTCGGCGATTGCCGTTTTAAACGTGCTGACCCCGTCGCTGGTGCGGCGCAGTTTCCCGACCCGTGTTGCTTTGATTACAGCGCTTTACACCTTTACAATGTCGACCGGTGCGACTGTTGCGGCATTCGTTGCAATTCCGATACGAAATGCGGCGGATGGTGATTGGCGTTATTCATTGGGGATCTGGGCGGTGTTTGCCGCCCTTGCCTTCCTGTTGTGGTTGCCAATGTTGCGTTATCGACATAAGGGCCCGGCACCCGTTTCTGTCACACAGGTTTCACTGTGGAAAAATGCCGAGGCATGGTGGCTTGCGCTGTTTTTCGGGTGCCAGTCGCTGATGTTTTATACCGGCACGGCCTGGGTCGCGAAGGTCTTCATCGATAGCGGCATTTCCGAGGGGGAGGCCGCAACCCTTCTGACGATCTTTAACGTGTTTGGCATTCCGGCGGCGTTTGCCGCACCGCTGATCTATTCGAAAATCGCCAACAAGAAACTGGCGATGGTCATTTTGCATGTTCCGTTGATGATCGGCATTCCGGGGTTTGTTTTTGCCACGACCGAGCTTCCCTATCTTTGGGCGTTCTGCATGGGGCTTGGCCAGGGGGCGATGATCAGCATCGCATTGACGCTGGTGGGTATCCGCGGGGCGGACCCGCAAACCTCGGCGCGATTGTCGGGGATGTGTCAGTCGGTTGGTTATTTGCTGGCCGCGGTCGGTCCGGTTTTGTTTGGAGCCCTGCATGACCTGCTTGGCAACTGGGAGGCGGCCTTGTCCTTCCTGTTCGTGATTGTGTGCATTCAGATGATTGCAGCCCTTCGTGCGGGATCTGCCAGCAAGATCGGTGGATAAGGTTTCAAGCTGTTCGGGTCTTTTTACGTGGCCGGCTATTCGGCGGCTTCGGCGAGTGGTGTGATATTGCGCGCTTCGTTTGCCAGTTGATCGAGTTTCTGCAGGACTTCACGGGTCGCAGTTTCCATGCGGGCGAAGGCCGTTTCCGCGGCAATAATATCGCGGTTCCTGAAGGCCGTGATTGCCGCATGACCGGCTTCGTGTTGTGCCAGATGCGGTGCCCGGATCGCGTCGAAAGACGGCAGATGGCGGAACGGTTTTGATGCCGGGCTGTCATACCATTTGCCAAACCGGCAGGTTTTGGCATCGCCCATCTGGATATCGGCACTGCTGCCCAGTCCGGCGAGCAATTCGGCAACGGATTTGAAGAACACGGCATGTTCGGCGCGGGCACTTCGTATGGTGCGGTTCGGAATTTCATACTGAACCAGTTCGGAAACCTGTGTTTCGATCAGGCCTTCGACCTGACCGATAACACCAATGGCCGAGCGGATTGCCGCAACCTGCCCGCCGGTTTGCCCTGCGATACCGGTAATGCCATCGCGGACGGCATCGGTTGCCTTGTTCTGTTCATCAAGGATGGTTGAAATATCGGCAATGCGGCGTGTGGTGTCTTCCATCTTGCTGCCGATGTCACCCATTTCGCGGGCAACATCATTCATCACATTCTGCCCGCGTGAGACGGCATCATTGCCGCGTGCCATGGCATCGACGATGCCCTGTGTTTCGCCTTGCAGGTTAACGATGCGGCTGCGGATTTCCTCGGTCGCGCGTGCGGTCTGCTGGCTAAGGGCCTTGACCTCGCCCGCGACGACGGCAAAACCCTTGCCGGCTTCGCCCGCGCGGGCGGCCTCGATTGTAGCGTTGAGCGCCAGAAGGTTGGTTTCGGCGGCAATTGCTTCGATGGAGGCGACAATCTCGCCGATTTTTTCCGATGCCTCGGCCAGGGCATCGACCCGGCCAGATGCGTCCGACACCGCATGTGCGATGTCATCCATGCTGCCGACAGCTTCCCTGACGGTTTGCTGGCCGTTGCGGGTGGCGGTGATGGCATCGGTCGCGTTATCGGCAGCAGCCCGGCCATTTTCGGCGATGTGACTGATGCCGGAAACCATCTGATCGATGGCAGCCGAAATCGATTGCGCCTTGCGATCAACGTCTTCGATGACATTCATCATGCGGGCATTGGATACGGCACTTTGATTGATCGCAACCGACAGTTCCATTGTGCGATCAAGCTGCTGATCGGCGAAGGCATTTTCCGATGCATTATGGCGTTTGACGGCACTGGCATCGCAATAGGCGGTCAGCGTCAGTTCGATATCGAGCAGCATGACTGATGTCAGCGAGGTGACGATGTTTGCCGCCTGACCGGCGTTCCAGCGAAAGCGGGTTATGATGGCCTCGATCAGGGCATCGGTGATCGCATTGTAGGTCGCGATGTAAAGCTTTGGGGTAATGCCGTGGGTTTCGTGGGTCTGGCCGATCCGGTTGGCCTGTTTGACGAAATTTTCGTCGACCTTGCCGTCAAACAACTGGGTCCAGTGGTTTTGAAGCGTTTTTATCAGGGATGTAATGGTGGCGTCTGAAAGGGGATCGGATTTCAGATCTTCGCTTTGGCTAATGGTCCGGTAAAATGTCTCGGCGCGTTGGGCCGATTTATCGTGGATCAGTCCTGATGCCTTGCGGAGGGCACCAAATGTTTCCGGCAGGATGTTGTAAATCGCCAGACGGTTTTCCAGTTGTGACACAACCATTTCCCTATACCCCAGTCATTCCCCGAAGGGCCACCCCTGTCTGAACATCCTGCAACGGATGCCCCTGCCTGACCGCCTGAATGGCGGCTCTTATACATATGGATGGGAACTTTAGGGGGCGTGGATTCAATCGGCAATAAAATTCGTTGTCGGGATATATCCGTTGAAGGATGTCATGCGGCGTTTGATTGTGCTGATTCCACCCTGCATGTCGCGATGATCCAGTCGCGGAAGGCCCGAACCGCAAAGTTGTTTTCCTTTTCTTCGGGGTAAACAACGTAATAGGCGTGCCGGTTGGGGATCGATACGTCAAACGGGGCGACAAGCCGCCCGTTATCAAGTTCTTCGCGCACCAGAAATTCCGGCAGAAGGGCCAGCCCCAGTCCGGCGACGGCGGCCTGGATGACCATATGGAAATGTTCAAACCTGGGACCGGCCAGTTCATCCACAACCGCAACACCGGTTGCGGCCAGCCAGTCCTGCCAGGCACGGGGACGGGTGGAATGTTGCAACAGGGTGCAATTGCGGACCCGTTCACGTGCAATCGGCAGATCGTCATTTTCCTTAAGGATTTTGGGCGCGCAAACCGCAATCAGGGTTTCGCCCATCAGGCGGTGAAACACGCAGCCGGGCATGTTGTCCTCGCCAAAATGGATGGCGATATCGATGCCTTCGCGGGTGAAGTTGAATTCGCGGGTCTGGGTGATCAGGTTAAGCTGGATATCGGGCCATGTGGTTTTGAAATCCCCCAGTCGCGGCACCAGCCAGCGCGCGCCAAAGGTCGGCAATGTGCCGACATTCAGCATCCCGCCCGCGTCGGAATAGGCCATGACCTGCAGGGTTGCGGCTTCTGCCCGGTCGAGAAGGTCGCGCACCTGCGCGGCATAGGCTTCGCCCGCCGCGGTCAGTTTCAGGCGCTTTTTCACCCGACGAAAAAGATCCCGGCCCAGATATTCCTCAAGTGCGCGGATCTGGCGGCTGATCGCGCTTTGCGTCACGTTCAGTTCCTCTGCCGCACGGGTAAAGCTGAGATGCCGGGCGGAGCTTTCGAAAAATTGCAGGGCAGTGAGGGACGGCAGGACGCGACGCATGTGTTTTGATCCCCAAGTTCATTACCAAATGGAATGATATGGTGCGAATATATCGTTTGTTAGAATTCCTGCCAAGTCTTAGCATTTCAATGGTTCGGAACCCCTCGTGCCACCACATGATCCTTCCGGACAGTAAAATTGATCGGGTAATTGATAATATTACGGAAGGAGAGGCAGAAATGCCCCAGCCAGTTAAATCCCCCTTGAACAGCCAGCTTGGCGCGGTGCTTAAGGCCGTTATTGGCGAGACAAAGGCCGATTATCTGTTTCGGATGATTGATGTGAATGACCGGCTTTTGGCCGATCCTGCGAATGAGGCCGGAAAAGTCAGCCGCCTGACGATGGCGCAGGCGCTTAACATGATCCTGTTTGATGGTCTTCTGGAAGCCGTTCCCGAAGGCAAAGCCTATTCCGAGGATAAACTGGCCGCGGGCGAGCCGATCATTTTCGATCATGGTGCCATTCGTACCGTCGATGGCCCGGCAACCGGCGCATTGCCGCGCGGTCATGTTGCCATGGCACGCATCCTTGCCCCGCTTGGGTTCGATATTGCCGGTCTTTACCCGTTGTCGCGTTTGAAAATGACGGGCCGGGCGTTTTGTCATGCAGATGAACCGGAACTGATCGCGCAGTTCTTTGTGTCCGAACTTCATGTCGAAGAATTCAGCCCTGCCTTTCAGCAGGCGGTTGCCAATACGGTTGGCAAATCGGTTGATCCGCTGTCGCCCGGTGCCAAGGTCCTGCTGGATCAACTGGCTGCTAACGGCAATATCGGCTTTGCCGATGCGACCAAGCTTCTGCCGGTTCTGGTCAAATGCTTTGGGGCGCAGCACGGCCCGGTAGCCGAGGCCGATTACGAAATACTGTTGGCTGAATCCGCCGAAATGGCGTGGATTTCAACCGAAGGCAATGCATTCAACCACGCAACGGATCGGGTTGACGATATCGAGGCGGTCGCCGACGAACAGCGCGCCAAAGGCCGCCCGATGAAGGAGAAGGTCGAGATTTCCAGCACCGGATCGGTGCGTCAGACCGCGTTCAAGGCAACCCGTGTTCTGCGTCAGATGCGTGATGCCAATGGCGATCTGGTGACCCGCGATGTGCCCGGTTCCTTCTATGAATTCATCAGCCGTGATCACGTGCGTGACGAGACGACCGGGGAGCAAAAACTGGATCTTCGATTTGACAGCAGCAATGCACAGGGCATCTTTAAGATGACCGCCGGAAGCAAGGCGGCATAAGGAAGCAAAAAGACCGGAATGCCGGAACGGGTTATACCGTTCCGGTTTCAAAACATTCTATCGGGTGATAGGCGATCATGGGTTCAATGGACGAAAATTATGATGTCATCATTGTTGGCGGGGCGGTTATCGGAAGCTCCGCCGCGTGGTTTTTGACCGGCCGGGATGATTTCAAGGGCCGGGTTCTGGTCATTGAAAAAGACCCGAATTATGAATTCTGTTCGACAACCCTGTCGGCGGCATCGATCCGTCAGCAGTTTTCGACCCCGATCAACATTGAAATGTCGGGTTTTGGCATTGAATTCCTGCGTAATCTGAAACGTGATCTTGATCCCGACGTCGATATTTCCTTCCATGAAAAGGGCTATCTGGTTCTGGCGACCGAGTCCGGCCGCGATATCCTGCGACATAACCACGCAACCCAGACCAAGCTGGGGGCTGATATCGTCTGGATGGAGCCCGATCAACTGGCCGCCAAATATCCGTGGATGAACACATCCGATCTGGCGGCGGCCTGCTGGGGCCGCACCGGGGAAGGCTGGTTTGATGCCTATTCCCTGATGCAATCCTTCCGCAAACAGGCCCGCCGTCAGGGGGCTGATTATATCGACGGCGAAGTCGTCGAAGTGCTGCGCGATGGCAATCAGGTCACGGGTGTGGTTCTGAAAGACGGACGGCGGTTTGGCTGCGGGGCGCTGATTAATGCAGCGGGAACCGGTGGGTCAAAAGTTGCCCGCATGGCGGGGCTTGAAATCCCGGTGGAGCCGCGCAAACGGTGTATCTTTGTGTTTGATTGCCGGGATGCGGCCGACATTAACGCGGCCTGTCCGATGCTGATTGATCCAAGTGGCCTTTATGTCCGTCCCGAAGGCGATCTTTTCATTACCGGCATTGCGCCGCCTGCGGATCGTGACCCGGAATGCTGGGATTTTGACGTCGATTACAGCCTGTTTGACGAAATTATCTGGCCGGGGCTTTACGAGCGGTGTGAACGGTTCGAGGCGATCAAGATGGTCAATGCCTGGGCCGGGCATTATTCCTATAACCTGCTTGATCAGAACGCGATCATCGGTCCGCATCCCGAGGTAAAGAACTTCTTCTTTGCCAATGGATTTTCGGGCCATGGATTGCAGCAAAGCCCGGCAGTTGGCCGTGGTCTTTCAGAACTGATCGTTGCGGGCCACTACCAAACACTTGATATGTCCGTGTTCGGATATGAGCGCATTCGTGACAATGCCCCGGTTCTGGAACTGAACGTGATTTAAATCGATTTCGAAACGAACGTTCGAAATCAATATCTTAACGATGAAAGCCGGAGCAACCCCACATGCCCCGTGACGATATGACCAACCAGACATCTGATGCCGTGATGGACGCCGCCACTGTCACGGCACGCCAGAAACACAGTGTTTCAAATGGTATTCGTACTCTGCACCCGATTTATCTGGATCGGGCGCTGAATGCCGAAGCCTGGGATATCGATGGCAATCGTTATATCGATTTCATCGGCGGGATCGGGGTATTGAATACCGGCCATCGCAATCCGGTCGTCATGGCCCGTGTGGCGGCGCAGTGCGAACGGTTTACCCATTCGTGCTTTAACGCGTTGCCCCATGAACCTTATGTCGCGGTAACCGATTGGCTGGCGCAAAACTGCCCGATTGAAGGTCCGGCAAAATCGATGCTAACCAATTCCGGGGCGGAGGCGATGGAAAATGCCCTGAAACTTGCCCGTGCCTTTACCGGCCGGACCGGTGTTATTGCTTTCGAAGGCGCGTTTCATGGCCGAACGCTTGCGACCCTTGCGCTGACGGGTAAAACCAAACCCTACAAGACCGGATTGGGGCCGCTTCCGGGGCCGGTTTACCATTTGCCATATCCCTGCCGTGAAACCGGTGTATCAGTGGCCGATGCAATGGATGCCATCGCCAGATTGTTTGCCTTATCGGTTGACCCCGGAAGCATCGGTGCCGTGGTGATCGAACCTGTGCAGGGCGAGGGCGGTTTTCGGGCGTGCGACGCGGCCTTTCTTGTCGAACTGCGCCGTCTTTGTGATGCCAATGGCATGGTTCTGATCGCTGATGAAATCCAGTCGGGCTTTGGCCGGACGGGTAAGATGTTTGCCATCGAACATGCCAATGTCTGCCCCGATATTATCGTGATGGGCAAGGGTATTGGCGGTGGTTTTCCGCTGGCGGCGATCACGGGGGCCGAAGATGTGATGAATGCCCTGATGCCCGGTGGCCTGGGTGGGACTTATTCCGGTAATCCGGTGGCCTGTGCGGCGGCGACCGGTGTGTTTGAAGTGCTGGAAAAAGACGATATTTTGCACCGTTCCAGGCAGCTTGGCGAAAAATATGCCACCCATATTGCCTGGCTGCGCGATTTGCCCGGTGGGCATGTGATCGGTGCGATGCGCGGTATTGGTGCGATGCGCGCCTTTGAACTGATTGCAGATGACGGCACCCCGTCGCCAAAACGACTGCAAACATTATTGCAACTGGCCCGTGCGAGCGGGCTATTGTTGATGCCAAGTGGTGAACACGCCAATGTGGTGCGCCTTCTGGCCCCGCTGACCATTCCGTTCGAACAGGTCGATGAAGCCTTTGCCATCATCGGCAAGGTGTTGCCAAAACTGGCAGCGGTGTCGGATGCGGATGACCGGTCGTGATTGCCGTAAAACTCAAAAAGAAGGGAGCTTAACCGTGAGTTTCAAAAACATTCTGACTGAACTGGGCCTGTCCGAGGCCGAGATTTCCAATGGTACGCTTAAGGTTCAGACCCCGGTTGACGGTTCTGAAATTGCGGCTGTTGCCGAAACCGATCCGTCGGAAATGAACGACATCATTGCGCGTTCGAAAAAGGCATTTACCCAGTGGCGTCAGGTGCCCGGCCCGCGTCGCGGTGAACTGGCCCGTCTTCTGGGTGAAGAACTGCGCGCAGCCAAGGAACCGCTGGGGCGTCTGGTGTCGCTGGAATGCGGCAAGATCTATCAGGAAGGTCTTGGCGAAGTTCAGGAAATGATCGATATCTGCGATTTCGCCGTCGGCCTGTCCCGTCAGCTTTACGGTTTGACCATCGCGTCCGAACGTCCGGGCCATAAAATGATGGAAAACTGGCACCCGTTGGGTGTTGTTGGCGTCATTTCCGCGTTTAACTTCCCGGTTGCCGTCTGGTCATGGAACACAGCCCTTGCATTGGTTTGCGGCAACTCGGTGATCTGGAAACCGTCGGAAAAAACCCCGGTTGTGGCGCTTGCCTGCCAGAAAATCTTTGAAAAGGCATTGGCGAAATTCGGTGATGCCCCCGAAGGCCTGCATCAGGTGGTGATCGGTGATCGCAGCATTGGCGAAGCCCTTACCGACAGCCATGATGTCGCACTTGTTTCGGCAACCGGTTCAACCCGTATGGGCCGCGAAGTTGCACCGCGTGTGGCGGAACGTTTTGGCCGGACCATCCTGGAACTGGGGGGCAACAATGCGATGATCGTGACCCCGTCTGCCGACCTTGATATGACCGTGCGCGCGGTGGTCTTCTCGGCGGTTGGGACATGTGGTCAGCGTTGCACATCCTTGCGTCGCGTGATTGTCCACAAAGACGTCAAAGACGAATTGCTGCCGAAAATCGTTGCTGCCTACAAGTCTGTCAAAATCGGTGATCCGCTTGCCGATGGCACGCTTGTCGGTCCGCTGATTGACGAGGACAGCTTTAACAACATGCAGACCGCGCTTTCCAATGCCAAGAAAGACGGCGGTAAAGTGCATGGCGGTGAACGCGTGTTGGCCGATCAGTATCCGAATGCCTATTACGTCACCCCGGCGGTTGTCGAAATGCCGTCGCAGACCGAAACCGTGCGCCACGAGACCTTTGCGCCGATCCTGTATGTCATGACCTATGAAACGCTTGAAGAAGCCATTGCGCTTCAGAACGGTGTGCCACAGGGCCTGTCATCCTGCATATTCTCGACCGATCTGCGTGAAACCGAACTGTTCCTGTCAGCCGTTGGTTCGGATTGCGGTATCGCCAACGTCAATATCGGCCCGTCGGGTGCGGAAATCGGCGGTGCTTTTGGCGGCGAAAAAGAAACCGGTGGCGGTCGTGAATCGGGTTCGGACGCATGGAAAGGCTATATGCGCCGTGCGACCAACACGATCAACTATTCCCGCGAACTGCCGCTGGCGCAGGGTATCAAGTTCGATATCTGATCTCGTCGGATAATTTACGATGATAAAAGGAGTCCCGCTGAGTGCTTGCAGGGCTCCTTTTTCATATTTTCCGCTGTGTTACTGTTGGTCGGCAATAGTCCAGGAGAAGTCAGTTTTCATGACGCCTTTGAACTCTGATCCGCCAAAATCAATCAGTTTGTCATAGTTTGACGGATAGCTGGGCGGGTTTTCTGTGCCTTGTGCCGCAACATTGGCAGAGCCATGACAGCTTACGCAGTTTGACTGGATACCATCGGGGATTCCGGGGCTTGTTTCCAGATACGGGTTATAGCAAAGGTTCATGGTTGCACCGCGATCATAGCTTTGATCATAGGCAGTACACATTGCATAGCTTGACCAAGGCGCGCCGAGTGAAGATGGTTGACCCTCAAGGCTGCCTGGACTGTTGGTTTCAAAAGACGGATCCCCCTGCCAGTAGAATGTCTGCCAGGTCCAGGAATCGGTTTCCTTGCTGTTGACATGCATAGCCATAAGCGCACCGAAGTCGCCTGCCTTAATGTCTGGTTGTCCTTCGAATGCGGCTGCTTCCAGTGCGGTCAGGCTTTGCACAAACACCATACCAATCGGAGCATAAAGATAGCTTGCGCATTGCAAGCCCGGTGCGGCATAGGCACCATTTTGTTCATTTGCCGTGGCTACGCGCATACCGGTTGTCGCTGTATTTTCTGCATCAATGATGACACAGGTTTTCCATGTTTCCGGTACGGGATTGGTTGTATTTGTTGTGGCCGATGAACTGGTTCCCTGCCAATAGGGCATGATGGATGTGCCCTTGCTTTTCAGGGCGTAATATACCGGTTTGGTCTCTATCGCTCGGGCATCGAAGTCGAGAATCGCTTTTGCTCCAGGGGAATAGCTGGCCGGGAAATCGTTGGCATAATTGTCAATGTTGGCTTTACCCAGAATGGAATAAATGCCTTGTCCAAAGGGCACAATCTGAGGTGTATTCGCCGAAATTACCCAGGTTCTGTTAAATCGTTCTGTCTCCAATGTATACACAATCTCGGGGGCGGCGGCAGTGTCGGCTTTGGCTTTTACTTCTGCCTTTTTTAGGTGTTTGAATTGCTTTGGTCGGCGCATGGCGGTTTCTTGCGAGAGTTCAAATAGTAATTCGCTAGCACCTGATTTGGAGAATATCGGTTTTAGCGCCTGCGTTTGGTCCGGCCAGGTGGTCCAGATTGGAACTTCGATTTCTGCAATCGTCGCGCCACCGGAACTAATGCCCGTCATTTGCGTCATCCCATTCCATAAATCCCATCCATGATCGCGGATGTTTTTTAATCCGGCAGCTGAGACGGTTGTGTCGCTTGATCCTGCATTTGTTATCCATTGCTGGATGACGTATCCAGGTGTTGGAAAATTAAAACCGGCTGGAATTACTGCAAGGGTAGGGTTTTTAGTTTGAGCGGTTGCCTGGCTCAGCATCCCGGTATTTGTGAATGCTAGAATGATTGTTACGGTGGCAGCTTCACGCAACTTTTTGAATTTTATAGGCATGGCTGATCCCTCTAAGGCGTTTATCGGGATTTAAATATAATCATAGGTTGAATAATGATCAACTAATATATAAAGGTAGATTTATGACAAAGGACGGGCTTGGTTTCCTGCTAGCAGGAGGTCCTTCATCCGTTTGACGGAGCATATTATATTGGTACTGAGGTGACCAATATACCGAGTGTGCTTGGAAAGTGACCAAAAGCTTGATGTTTGGCTCATAAAAAAAGCGGCCCGCATCAGGGCCGCTTTTAAATTCAATCTCAAAGCTTTGGGTCTAATCAGCCAGCTTTGGAGAAACGTTCTGCAACATATTCCCAGTTCACCAGGTCGTTGATGAACGCTTTGACATAGTCCGGGCGCGCGTTGCGGTAATCGATGTAGTAGGAGTGTTCCCAGACATCGCAACCGAGCAGCGGGGTCTGACCGTGAACCAGCGGGTTTTCCGCGTTCGGGGTTTTGGTCACGACCAGCTTGCCGGATTTATCAAGTGCCAGCCAGCACCAGCCCGAACCGAACTGGGTCACGCCAGCCTGAATGAAGGCTTCCTTGAAGGCATCGACAGAGCCGAAATCTTCAACGATTTTCTTTTCCAGTTCGCCCGGAATGTTGCCGCCGCCATTTTTCTTCATCATCTGCCAGAACTCGATATGGTTCCAGTGCTGGGCAGCGTTGTTGAACAGGCCGGCTTTGGATGCATCGCCATAGGATGCAACAACGATTTCTTCGAGCGACTTGCCTTCAAGGCCGGAACCTTCGAGCAGCTTGTTGCCGTTCACAACATAGGCGTTGTGGTGTTTGTCATGGTGAAACTCAAGGGTTTCAGCCGACATGACCGGTGCAAGCGCGTCATAGGCATAGGGGAGTGCAGGGAGTTCAAGAGCCATGATACAGATCCTCGACTTTCGTTATTGGTTTGTGCGGTCAGCACAGGGCTTCCGCAACATATCCCCATTACCACCTGCCGTAAAAGTGAAAATCCCATGCAACCTGTTGGAAAACTTGTTGCTATGGATGATCACTGTCTTTTGGCTGGTTTGGAAACGGGCATGATGGAAAACCTCGTGGTCTTAATCCTCGGCCTTTATCTAGGACAAAGGAAGCAGCGCGCAATGCCTTGGACGGCTTTGCGATATTTCATACCCTTTAAACAAGCTGAGGCGCGCATCGTTCCATGGATGCGAAAATATTTTGAATTCTGCGAATGTCTGCCCGACAGGCTTCTGTTATCGGGCGTCATGTACCCCGAGCCGGATAACCGGTCAGCCCGCTATTCCTTATAAAGGCTGACCATGTTCTGAATATCGGTGCCATTGCGGATCATCACGTCATATTCCCCCTTTTGCAGGCGGGAAATATCGATACGGCACGGAAAAGAGCCGCAATCTTTGTTCAGCGCAATCGATCCGTCCTGAAAGGACAGGATGACTTCGCCTTTCGGCTGATCAGCATGGATGGTGACACTGTCGGTGGTCGCTTTCGGTGCGACGCGGATTGCAGCCAGTGCGGCTGTCGTCACTGTCAAAACTCCGACGAGGGCGATTACAACCGGCTTGCTGCGCAAAGATCTAAACATGTTGTTTCCTCGCGCTTCTTTTTGGTGAAGTAAAGATGCGCGGTGAAGACGGGAAAATGGCGGCGCAAATGCGGCATTTCCGTGCCGAATGTTTCGATTTTCCATCGGTCACAGGTAAAAAGCCCCCTGAACAAAAGGTTAGGGGGCTTTCTACAATCAGATCGTGCGCGAAATTTTTATGAAATTATTACTTTCGGCGTTCCATCGCGGCCTTGAGTGCGGCGGCCATCGCACCACCGTCATTTCCGGCACTGCCTTGATTGTTACGCGGACTGCTTTGATAATTTCCGCCGTGCTGGTTGTTTCGCCCGGTGTTGCCGCGGGCCTGATGGCCGGGATTGCTTTGATTGCCACGGGACTCGGTACGCTTTTCACGGGTGCCTTCATAGTCCGGTGCTGATTTCATCGACAGGCCGATACGTTTGCGCGGAGCATCGACTTCCATGACGGTAACCGACACGATCTGGCCTGCCTTGACGACTTCACGCGGGTCGGAAACGAATTTGTCGGCCAGTTGTGAAATATGCACCAACCCGTCCTGGTGGACACCGATATCCACGAACGCCCCGAAATTGGTGACGTTGGTGACGGTACCTTCAAGCTTCATACCGGTTTTAAGGTCCTTGATCTCGTTCACACCATCGGTGAATTTCGCGGTTTTGAATTCCGGGCGCGGATCGCGGCCGGGTTTATCAAGCTCGGCCAGAATGTCGCGGATCGTCGGAACCCCGAACACATCATCGGCATAGTCATCCGGGCGCAGGGTTTTGATGAAGGGCGAGTCGCCAATCAGCTCTGCCAGCGGTTTGTTGGAACGCGTGCTGATACGTTCCACCAGTTTATAGGCCTCCGGGTGAACGGCCGATGCATCCAGCGGGTTTTCACCGCCGCGGATGCGCAAAAATCCCGCACATTGTTCGAACGCTTTGGGGCCCAGACGTTCGACCTTGCGCAAGTCCGCACGCGACCGGAACGCGCCATTGATATCGCGATAACCGACAATATTGCGCGCCAGTGTTTCCGAAAGTCCGGCAACACGGGTCAGAAGCGGAATAGACGCGGTATTAAGGTCAACCCCCACGCCGTTTACGCAATCCTCGACCACGGCATCGAGCGATTTGGCCAGTTTGGTTTCCGATACGTCGTGCTGATACTGCCCGACACCAATGGATTTTGGTTCGATCTTCACCAGTTCCGCCAACGGGTCCTGCAGGCGGCGGGCGATGGATACCGCGCCACGCAGCGACACATCCAGATCGGGGAATTCTTCGGCGGCAAATTGTGACGCGGAATAAATCGATGCGCCGGATTCGTTGACGATGACCTTGGTCGCCTTAAGGGCCGGGAAGCGTTTGAGTAACTGACCGGCAAGCTCATCGGTTTCACGCGAATAGGTGCCATTGCCAATCGCGATCAGTTCGATCTTGTGGCGGGCGGCAAGGGCCGCCAGTGTATTCAGCGCCCCTTCGACGTCATTGCGTGGCTGGAACGGGTAAACGGTTGCGGTATCAACCATCTTGCCGGTGGCATCGATCACGGCAACCTTGACACCGGTACGCACCCCCGGATCAAGACCCATGGTGGCCTTCTGCCCGGCCGGTGCGGCCAGCAGCAGGTCCTTGAGGTTATCGGCAAACACCTTGATCGCGTCTTCTTCGGCGCTGTCACGAAGGGTGCCGAACAAATCAAGTTCGATGGATAGCGACAGTTTGACCCGCCAGGTCCAGCGAACCGTATCCACCAGCCATTTGTCTGCGGCACGGCCACGGTCGGCAATCCCGACATGGGCGGAAATCATGATCTCGGCCCGGCCCTGCTCGGTGCGCGGGCGGTCTTCGTCGGCGGCCCCCAGGGTCAGTTTAAGTTGCAGGATGTTTTCGTTGCGTCCCCTGAACAGGGCCAGTGCGCGATGCGACGGGCAGGTTTTGATTTTTTCGGAATGTTCGAAATAGTCGGAAAACTTGGCACCTTCAGCCTGTTTGCCATCGATCACGCTGGCACTGATTTCGCCATCATTCCACAAAAGGTCGCGCAGCTTGGCGACCAGATCGGCATCCTCGGCAAAGCGTTCCATCAGGATCTGACGCGCACCATCAAGGGCGGCCTTGGTATCTTCGACGCCTTTTTCAGCATCGACATATTTTGCGGCCTCTGTTTCCGGATCAAGGTTCGGATTGCCGTACAGATCATCCGCCAGCGGCTCCAGCCCGGCTTCGCGAGCGATCTGGGCCTTGGTGCGGCGCTTTTTCTTGTAGGGCAGGTACAAATCTTCAAGGCGGGTTTTGGTGTCGGCCTCGTTGATGGCCTTTTCAAGTTCCGGCGTCAGCTTTTCCTGTTCGCGGATGCTTTCAAGCACGCTTGAACGGCGTTCTTCCAGTTCGGTCAGATAGCGCAGGCGTTCTTCCAGCGTACGAAGTTGGGTATCATCAAGGCCGCCGGTTTTTTCTTTGCGGTAGCGCGCAATGAATGGAACGGTGGAGCCCTCATTGAGCATCTCGATGGTGGCAATGACCTGTTCCGGCCGGCATGAAAGTTCTTCGGCGATACGCTGGGGAATTGGACGCATGGTTTCTCCTTGGTTTGCTCGTCTGCCTGAAATAGCGGCTTTCGTGCAGGGGGGAAAGAGCCAGTTTCGGATAAATGGCTGTCTGCATATTTGATGGATTTTCTCGTTGAAATCCCAAGCTGCTGAAATCGAACGGATTTTGGAAATCCTGCCAGATATTGCTGCCCTATAACTTGCCCCGACGGTGCAGGCGGGCTATTTCTGGGATAACAGTTCCATCGGGCAGTCCCGACAACCGGAGAATAAGGATGGCCGGAAAGTTCCGCGAAACCGTCATTCACGAGGTGCCAAAAGAAAAGGCAGAACCGAAAACCTCGGAAGAAAAGAATGAAGCCATTGCCGGTGCAGACATGGCACCTGTTCTGTCACAGGATGCAATCAATGCGCTGGCCGAAGCCAAGGCCGCTAAGGAAGCTGCTGCAAAACAGCGCGAAATCGGCGGGCCCAAAGGCCCCGAGCCGACCCGATTTGG
>TARA_R100000049_G_C1957828_1_pt1 | contig 92230 bp, 90 predicted proteins | sample TARA_R100000049 | Tara Oceans TARA_R100000049 (sample SAMEA2619992) | marine metagenome | biome: marine biome (ENVO:00000447); feature: mesopelagic zone (ENVO:00000213) & marine oxygen minimum zone (ENVO:01000065); material: "saline water (ENVO:00002010), including plankton... | reverse complement strand
TTCAAATATGATCTGTTCTGCCGCCCCGGTGATGTGCATGCGCATTTCTTTGGCACGGCGACGCTTAGTTTTGCCGATGGCATCAAAACGCAGGATGGCGACGAGTTCGAGATCGAGGCCGCCCCGTTTGGCCGCGCATTGCGCAACCGGCTTAAAACGCAGGCGGAACGCAAGGTGACGATCAGGTCGATCTGATTGATTTGATTGGTCTAACGGCCAAAGGGATATCAGGGTTTTACCAAGGGGCCGCGATAAAAGCCCCGTCTCCCTCCAGAGCACTTCGTGCCCCGGCTCATGTTATTGGGCCGGGGTTTTGTTTGGGGGGAGTTATACAAAATGAGAGAAAATATGTTGCTACATTGTACGTCTCAAATATCGAAAGTCTTTACAGTGTGATCACAGTATGACAATAGTATCATTACACTATTGTCATACTGTGAGGATTCGATGATTGTTACATACAAGATTCCGTTTCGTGATGGTGAACTTCGTATTGGGTGGGCCTCTTGGGATAAGGGGAGATACGAGCATCGCTCCATTAAATATGCATATAAAGATAGCAGCGGTAAGATTTCGCGTGGCTCACCGGAAATTCCCCTCGATATGCTGGTAGAATTAATTGCCGCAGCTTACGAACAAAATGAAATTCCCCAGAATTTACCGAAGCTAGAACTGGAAAATGTTCGAGAAGTTGATTTGGAAAAATGCTCTATGGATGATCTGAAGCAAAAAAATGACATTTTGGTTTCCGTTCTAGCTACCATTCAGGGAATGATGACGAAGGTGAACTATCCTGAATGGGAAAAAATATATGATCGTGTGGCTTCTGAGAGAGAGGCTGTAAAGCAGGAGACCGAGCGGCGTCGATTGCTACGGCCATGAAATGGCAGTTTAGCTTTTCCAATAGCGTTGCAATACAGGGTGGCTAGCTGAATGAGATTGTCAGGCCTAGGCCTCTTGGCAGCTTGATGCGCAACCGCCTGAAAGTGCAGGTAGAAAACGCAAGGTGACGATCAAGCCGATCTGATCGGCAAGGGATATCAGGACGAGACAGGGCCACGATAAAGGCCCCGTCTTCCTCCAGAGCACTTCGTGCCCCGGCTCAGGTTATTGGGCCGGGGTTTTGTTTGGTTGGGTGAGCAAGAATCCTAATTTCCAAAGCGTGCCCGGTAATTTTCTCATTTGGAAAGAAAGCTATTTACCATCATAAGCTATCAATTTTTCTGCTCGGACCTGTGAACCCACTACTTTTGCCTAGGTGAACTACCCTTAGTGGATGTGGACCAGCACTCCAGTAGTTGTTTAGGATAAATTACTACTAGGGGGGGGGGCATATGAGAGTCTGTCGTATAGATATCAGTCATTTTCGAGGTATCAATACTGCCAAGGTGTTGTTGCCGAAGCACGCAGTTCTGATCGGTGACAACAATACGGGTAAGACAACCATTTTAGAGGCTTTAGACTTAGCTTTAGGGCCAGATCGACTTAATCGTTTTCCTCCTATTGATGAACACGATTTTCATCAAGGGAAATACCTTGTGAAAGCCTCGGATGACTCTGCCCAAGCCAAGGAGGTGTTAGTATCTGGTGTGCAACAAGCCGCAGCCGCTGTAGCCGTCGAAGGTCAAGAAGCAGAACGCGCCGAAGCACCTCTCATCGAAGTCGAAGTTTCTATTGTTGATCTCTCCGAAGAGCAGAAAGCGCGTTTTGGCGAATATGTCGAGTTCTGGGACACGAAAGAAGACAAATTCTACGACGATCCCGCCCCTGAGGGGATTGATCCCGGCCACATTACTGAAGCACTGCGAGTGACGTTCCACGGCTGGTATGATTCCGAAGAAGACGACTTTCAGGGCAAGACGTACTTTACGCGTAGTCTGAGTGAAAGCGGTAGCCCGGTTGAGTTCCGCAAGAAGGACAAACAGGTTTGCGGTTTTCTGTACCTTCGTTCCCTTCGCACGGGAAGTCGGGCCTTAAGCCTAGAACGCGGGAGCCTCTTGGACATTATCCTCCGGTTAAAGGAAGTTCGCCCGCAGATGTGGGAGGACACCATCGGTAAGCTGGCGGAGTTTACTGTCGCGGAAGACCCTCGGGTCGGTATCTCCGGTGTTTTGGAGAGCATCAACACAGCCCTGAAGAATTATGTCCCCAAAGAGTGGGGGGTCCAGCCGCACCTCAAGGTCTCGAACCTTACTCGCGAGCATCTACGAAAGGTCATTACTGCGTTCATTGCTACAGGTGAAGGCAACCATGCCGCGCCATTCTATCGACAGGGAACTGGTACAATCAACATGCTGGTTCTAGCCATGCTGTCACAGATTGCCGCTGGCAAGCAGAATGTGATTTTCGCGATGGAAGAGCCAGAGACTGCTATTCCACCCTATGCACAAAAACGTATTGTGCACGAAGTTCGCTCTCTCGCTTCGCAGGCCATTTTTACTTCACACTCGCCTTACGTTCTTGAGGAATTCGATTTGAGTGAGACTGTAGTGCTCGGTCGAGATGCAGCAGGTAATCTGACTCGTCAACCCATCAGTCTACCCGAGAACTTAAAGTTAAAGGCATATCGACAAGATTTTCGCACGAGGTTCTGCGAGGGGCTCCTGTCTCGCCGTGTGCTTATAGCTGAAGGAGAGACGGAAACCACAGCCTTTCCAGTTGTTTGTCGGCGCTTGGCTGAACTGAATCCAGCAGACTACAAGTCGCTTGAGGCCTTGGGGATATGTACGTTAAATGCAGGTAGTGATTCCAAGATTGCGAATATGGCCAAGCTTTTTCGGTCATTGGGAAAGCGGACTTTCGCCCTCTGTGATAAACAGAGCGCTGAGAGCGAGGCATTGATCAATGCTGAGGTCGAGCTTCTTCTCATGCATGAGAAGAAGCGGATTGAGGACCTTGTCCTCGAAGGCACTACGGATGAAGCCCTCAATAGATTTGCGGGTACGTTGGAATGGCCTCCTCACATTCAACAAAAATATCCAGACCCGATTGCAGAATCCCGCAAAGCACTTGCTGATTATTTCTCTTGGGCTAAAGGCAACTGGGGGTTAGCAGACTTCTTGGCGCAATGCGACGAGGCGGAGATTCCTCAATGGTTACGTGAAGCTTGCAAGAAATTGATGGAGGCCTGCGATCCTGTTCCAGCCGATGGAGATGTAGATTCTACTCCTGACGATGCCGAGCTAGAGGCTGCTGCTCATGAAGCTAACTGAGAAGCAGCACAAGGTCTTGGAGAGTGAAGGGCATTTACTCGTTACTGGCGGACCGGGTTCCGGTAAAACAACAATATCAATTCTGAAGGCTGCTCAGATTGCCGAGAATGACCTTAGACCTCAACAGAAGGTGCTATTTCTTAGCTTTGCTCGCGCCAGTGTCGCTCGCGTCGTTGAAGCGATTGAGGAAGAACAGAGTATTCCTCATGACGCCAAAGGGCGCATCGAGGTTGAAACCTATCATTCCTTTTTCTGGCGTATTCTCAAGGCGCATGGCTACCTCATAGGGTTGCCGCGCAGACTGGAAATTCTCACGCCACCGTCTGAAGCGATTGCCCTTTCGGCGATACGGAGTGGGTTCGACACAGACAGCAAACTTTCGGTACAGGAGAAAGAGGAGAAGATGGCCGCCGAAGCTGCGGAAAGGCTGCGGCTTGCGACGGAAGAAGGGCGAATTTGCTTTGATCTCTTCTCTCCGTTAGTTGGTAATCTTCTCCACGGAAGCGAGCGACTGCGGCGGCTCCTCGCTACGATGTACCCTGTCGTTATTCTCGACGAGTTTCAGGACACTAATGCCGAGCAATGGAATGTTGTCCAAGCGCTTGGAGCATTTGCACGTCTAATTGCGCTTGCTGATCCAGAGCAGCGCATCTTTGACTTTATTGGTGCGGACCCAGAGCGCCTTAATCACTTTCATCAGTCCTTCATTACTACCGACATTGATTTCAGCGGCACCAATCACCGCAGTGCAGGTACCGACATTGCCAAGTTTGGTAATGACATTTTGACCGGTAAATTTGATCAAGAAGGCTACAGAGGCGTCTACGTCGAGTGCTTCCCGCCGTTCGTGGATCAAGCGATATCTAAGCTGGTGGCATGCACTTATGCCGCTCGAAAGCGTCTCGTAGATAACGGAAAGTCAGACTGGTCATTGGCGATACTGGTTCCTACGAAGAAGATGACGCGCCTCGTGTCTGAGAGGCTTCGAGATCCGCCAGCCAGCATGCAGGCCATCGCACATACCGCTGTTGTCGAACTGGAAGCAGCCATCCTCGGCTCCGAAATTGTCGCACACTTATTGCAGCCCGACAGGAACGTGCGACTGAACTTTTTTTTAGACCTCTTATGCAATTACTATCAAGGGAAGGGTGGAAACCAACCTTCTAAAGGTGCTCTGAAGGAAGCGGAGAGTCTACGTAAAGCTTATAAGAAGTGGTGTTCAGCGATTGAAATGGGGAAGGAACCTCCAGCTAAAAGCATCTTGCGTGCGACCTTCGAAGTCTATGATGCGGCCTGCAAGACCGTGTTGACCGGAGACCCCGATACAGACTGGCGAGTGGTCAGAGCCGTATTGGAAAATGGAAAATGCACGCGTCTTAGGGAAGTCGGCATAGAAGTTCGAAATATTCGTCTGCTGGAACGCGGTACGCAGCTTCGCCAGGATCTTACGCAGGATTGGCGTGATAATAATGGGGCATACGCAAATGCATTAGCGATTGTTCAGCAGGCGTTTGTTCAGGAGCACTTTGCTGCAAGTGCGAAGCCGGAGAGCGGTGTTGTGGTCATGAACATGCACAAAGCCAAGGGCAAACAATTCGACGAGGTCATCATTTTCGAGGGATGGCCGCGTTTCGCAAACAAAAAGATTGTAGCGAATTTAGATCGTATTGTGCGCAACAACGACCGCGCCGAAGCTAGCGAAGGTAGTCGTCAGAATTTTCGTGTAAGTGTCACACGAGGACGACAACGAACAACGATCCTTACACCGGAAGGTGATCCATGTGTTTTATTGATTCCGACTGAGTGAGCTCGTGTATTGAAGACTAGATAGCTGATGGGCTCATATGATTGGTCTCTTAGCGATACGCTTAATGAATGCATCAAAAAGGAATAGAACAGATGGGAAGACGTTCTCGTTACCAGATCGAAAGAGATGAGCTGCGATCCGATTATGGACATGCTTACGCGGGAGTTGGGCTATGGTTTCCGGGAACTCCAGAGACCACGTCCGCAATTCGAATAGCCGAAATGCAGCAGCAGCATCTAAAAAATGCAATAGACTTTCTGGAACGTGAGATTGTCGCGATTGAGAGTGAGTTACTTTCGGGGGCGCTTAAAAGTAAGGAAGCAGTGGAAGGGCATATTTATGCAGTGAATTCGAAGATATCTGAAATGAAAAAACACATAACGAAATAATATTGGGTATCTGTTGGTAGTAATAATTTTGAGAAGTTAGTTGTGGTGGTGTGTCTATGCCAAGGGAGATAACGTTTGATTTGGCTATGACCGTCTCATGCGGCGAATGACTTGAGGGTTTGAACCACCCGGCTCGGGAGACTGGGCCGGGTTTTGTTTGGGGCCTCGCGTTTTGATAGATGGGTTCCCACCTAGCGCCGGAATGATGGGGGATTGGGAGGGGATGTTTCTGGTTCCGGCTTGCGGAATCGTCCGGTGAGGACTACAATAAGACTACGTCGTTTATAAGGAGATTTCCGATGTCCGCCACCGAAACCTATGTCCGGGCAAGAATTGACAGCGGCACGAAAATGCGGGCAACCAGCGCGCTTGATGCGATGGGGTTGACGGTTTCCGATGCCATCCGGTTGCTGATGCTGCGCATTGCCGACGAGCAGCGCCTGCCGTTTGATGTCAAGGTGCCCAACGCGGAAACGCGGGAGGCCATCGAAGAACTGGAAGCCGGTCGCGGCAAAAAATCCAAGAGTGTCCATGCCCTGATGGCAGGGCTGCATGAGGACGATTGAGTATTCGACCAGATTCAAGCGCGACTATAAACGTGAGGCAAAGGGCCGTTTTCGATCAGATATTGATGCGATCCTGATGCCGGTTCTTGAGGACCTTGTCGCGGACAAACCGCTGGATGCGCAATATCATGATCACGATCTTTCAGGGAACTGGCGCGGCTACCGGGAATGCCACCTGAAGCCCGATCTGCTGCTGATCCACCGGAAAGACGGGGCCGACATCCTCAGGCTTGCCCGCCTTGGATCGCATAGCGAATTGTTTAGCTGATTACCGGTTTCGGACAAGCGGCATACTATTTCCGTGTGCGTTGCGGTCTATTCAGACAGGGCATCATCATTATGAAAAGTGAAGTCAAACGCCGGGGCAACCTCGCCGCCGGGCAGCTTTCGGGCAAAACACCCCGAAAGGTCAAGCTGCCTTTTTCAGAAGCCGGGCTTTTGGCCGGGCTTGATGCGCATGGGGCGCATGCCGATGAACCTGGCCTGCCTTCTGCATCTGAAACGGGCGGGTGATGGTGGCAAGCCTGATCCAGCCCCAGCCCCAGCCCCAGACTTTGCCATGGAAAGGCCGGAAGGCCAAAGTCATCGCGCAATGTTACATTTCGCCGGTGCGGATGGTTTCGGCACCCTTGGCATGGTCAAGCTTGCCCAGCGTTGTCGCCAGAGCGTGCTGCATTTTCCTGGCCGCACCAGAATATGCGCCTTCAAGCGTGGCGGCCTGTTCGCTGACCACTTCGGGTTGGCGTCCTTCCAGGCGGGCCTCGATGAGGCAATGCTTGTCGGACCGGCCGGATTTGTCGCCATCTGCATCGGAAAGGTGGACTTCAATACGGGTGATGTGTCGACTGTAGCGATCCAGATGGTTGTGGATCCGGGTCGCAATGCGGGCGGAGAGTTCTTCTCCGCCCGCTATGTTATTGTCGGTATTGACCTGAATTTGCATGACGCATTTCCTTGCTCATTCTTGCGTTTTTTGGGCGGGTTTATTGCTTGATGCGGGAAATCTTGGTGCCTTCGATGCTGACGCTGAGCATCAGGCCTTCCTGATCGAAGATGAAGGCATAGGCATCATCCTTTAGGGTTGATGTGGACAGGTTCTTGGCCGCACCTTCGTCCATCACCACCACGGTCGGGCCAACGCCGATTTCCCAGCCGTTGGATTTGTCGAGATAGTCTATCGCCTTGTCGGTCATCAGAAACACGGCATAGCCAAAGGATTGCGCGCCGGCCTGAAGGCCCCAGGAGGCCGAAACGGAGTTGTAATACTTGTCGATCTTGCCGTCCTCAAGAAGGACGCCCTCGCCATAGGCACCGCCAAAGACCAGACCCGCCTTGATGATGCGCGGGAACACCAGGATCGCCTTGGCATCCTTGGAAAGCTGTTGGGCGACCGGGTGGGTGCCATAGAGCTTTTGCAGGGACTGATTTGATTCAGTGTTGAGTTCCTCGACCGAAGCCGCATGTGCGAGCGGGGCCGTGGTGATCGAGATTGGCAGGGCGGTCGCCCCTGTGAGGGCGAGCGCAACAAGCATGGTTCGGATATTTGTCATGGTGGCAGTCCTTATGAATGAGAGACGTTCTTAGGGTCACACGGCGCGGCCCCGGACGGCGCGGCCCCGGACGGCGCGGCCCCGGACGGCGCGGACAGGCCGGAACGCGATGAGTATCGTCAGAACCAGACCGGGAACACCGCCCGGTCCGTTGCCGTGCCAGTGATCGGCCAGTATCACGCCTTAGCGCGATCAGGCGGCGACCGAGGTGATGCCGTAATAGGCCCGGAATTTTTCTTCAAAGGCCGGATCAATCATTTCAGAGGCGTCGTAGGCCTCGCTGTCTTTTATCTTCTGGCGATTGACGCTGATATTCACCAGTTCGTCCTCCGAATTGATGTCCTTTACCGAGCGCGGGGAGATCAGCACCTTCTTGCCGGCCCACCAGTTTTTGGTATCGATGACGAGGTAATGAATGCCCCAATCGGCATCCTGGATGATGACGTCCTCGACGTGACCGATCTCGCCGTCGGTGGCATTGATGTGATAGCCGGTGACCTCTTCGACGCTGCGCAGATGCACGTCACCGCTGTTTTTGCGGGCAAGGATCATTTCCTCCTCGCGCTGCTTTGAGGCGGATGAAACCGGCATCGCGCCGCCCATTCCGCCCATGTAACCGTAACCACCGGCCATGCCCGCACCGCCGGTCATGCCATAGCCGCTATTCCAATACGGGCTGTATCCGTAGTAACCGTAAACGTCGGTTTCCATCTGTCGCGACACGGGCTTGTCCGTGTCTACCTTCGGGCTTTCCTCGATCTGCTTCTTTGTCAGTTTTATGGAGCATTCCTCTTTGTCGGTATCGAGGTGGTCCATTGCCGATGTCGGCAGCAGAACCTTGCGACTGGAGAGCCAATTGCCGGTATCGACAACCAGCCACCGGACGAGCCAGTTGGTGTCATCGAAGAAAAAGTCGCTGATCTTGCCGATTTTGCCGTCACTTGCCGAGATGGCGTAGCCAGTGATCTTCGATCCATTCCACAACATGTCAGACTCCTTTACGTTATCGGGGATTGTTGATAACGCAGTGATTCTTAAACTAGTTCAGGTGGAACGGAGCTGATGCATATTAACTTCCGCGTGCATTTATTTGATTGGTTGAAGGCAGCGTGATGGGGGGCTGCATAAAGAAAACCCCGGCAGTCAGGGGAACTGCCGGGGTGCTGGGTCTGCGCGTCAAGCATCAGGGTGGGGGTGGGGCGATGCTTAAGCCTGTTCGGTTGCGGGAACAGGGGCGGTCCGCAGACCCAGTGTCACGATGATCGAGGCCCCCACCAGCAACATGCCGGCGATGGTGAAGACGCCCAGCGCGCCGCTGGCGTCAAACAGAAGGCCGCCAACGCCAGAGCCCGTCGCAATGGCAAGCTGGAAACCCGCGACCAGAAGGCCGCCGCCGCTTTCGGCTTCGTCCGGCACGGTGCGCGTGATCCAGGTTGACCATGCAACCGGCACCCCGCCAAAGGCCATGCCCCAGATCGCGACAAGCACGGTGGTCGGGACAATCGCGCCCTGGATGGACACCATGCCGATCCCGGCCAAGCCCATGATCATCGGCATCAGGGCAATCGTCATGCGAAGCGACCGGGCAACCAGCGCGCCGCCGACATAGGTACCGATGAAATTGGCCAGACCAAAGCCCAGCAGAATGCCCGAAACGCCCGCCGTCGCAACGCCGGTGATGTTTTCAAGGAACGGCCGGACATAGGTGAAGAGCGCGAAATGGCCGGTAATGATCAGGACGAGCGAAAACAGGCCGAATTTCATGCGCGGGCGGCTGATGACCTCGACCAATGTCCGTAGTGTTGCACGGCCCCGCGGCGGCATTTTCGGCAGGGTGAGGAACTGCACGACAAGGGCGAGCACGCCGAGCAGGGAGGCGAGCAGGAACACATCGCGCCAGCCGATCACATCGCCAAGATAGCTTCCGAGCGGAGCGGCAAAGATGGTGGCAGCCGAAACACCGCTAAACAGGATGGAGAGCGCGCGCGGAATGCTTTTTTCCGGGACAAGGCGCATGACGGTGGCGGCCGACATGGTCCAGAAACCGCCAAGTGCGATCCCCAGCAGAACACGACCGGCCAGCAGCACCGCAAAGCTTGGCGCGGTGGCGACCATGATGTTCGAGATGGTCAGAAGCACCGAAAAGCCCAGCAGGACATAGCGGCGGTCAATGCTGCGGGTTACGGTTGCGGTCAGAAGGCTTGTGATCAGGGCGAGAATGGCGGTGGTTGACATCGCCTGACCCGCCAGACCCTCGGTAATTTGCAGGTCATCGGCCATCGGGGTCAGCAGGCTTACGGGCAGGAATTCGGCGGTGACCAGCCCGAAAACCCCCAATGTCATGGAAATAACCGCCCACCAGGCCGGCGCGCCTTGCGCAGCAGCAGCCGTGGGCTTATTTACTGTCTCAGTCATCGAATGTCCTCTCGGATAGAGTGTTTGTGCATTGCAAACAGAATAGAGTGGACGTGCCGGACGGGCTATGCCAGTTTCTCCTTGATTATTGATCAATCGTCCGAAAGATGCCGGAACTGATGACATGCAGATGCTTTCCAGTGACCTGATCAGCGAGCTTTTGCTCGGCATGCGGCTTGACGGGCTGCATTACAACCGCATCCAGATTTCCCCGCCATTCGGCGTGCGATTTGGCGAGGACCCGACGCGCGCACAGTTCCATTTCATCGCGCGCGGGCGGGTTTACCTGCGCACCGATAGCGGGGTTGTCCATACGCTTGAGGCCGGTGATGCGGTGCTTTTGCCGCGCGGGGGCATTCATGCGCTGCTGTCTGATCCATCCATCCCGTGCCTTGATGTCACCGATTACAGTGTCACGACGATCTGCCGCCGGGTGGATGATATTCATGCCTGCAAGGCGGAGCAGTGCCGCAGCACCGATACCCTGATTTTCAGCGGCTGCATGGAATTTGACCTTGGCGGGATGCATCCGCTGGTCAGCATGATGCCAGAGGTGATGCAGGTCGGCACCCTTATTGATCGAAACCCCGAACTTTTACCGGTGCTGGAAGCCATGGCGCGCGAAGTTTCGACCGAGCGCGCCGGTTTTGCCGGGATCCTGACGCGGCTTGCCGATGTGGTATCGGCATCAATCGTGCGTGACTGGGTCGAATGCGGATGCGGCGATGCGCAAGGCTGGGTCGAGGCATTGCGCGACCCGCGCATGGGGCGTGTGATTGCCGCCATCCATCGCGATCCGGGCCGGAACTGGACCGTCGAGATGATGGCATCGGAAATGGGCAGTTCACGCTCGGTCTTTGCCGAACGGTTCCTTGAGGTCGCCGGGGTGACGCCGCTTCGCTATGTCACCGAGCTTCGCATGCGCCTTGCCAGCCAGTGGATCACGCGTGATCGCATGGCGATTGACGTGGTGGCGGAGCGGCTTGGCTATGGCTCGCAGGCGGCATTCAGCCGCGCGTTCAAACGCACGACGGGCAAATCGCCGGGCACGATCCGCAGCACCAAACCAGCCCGTGACGGGGAGCCGGTTCAGGTTGCCTGAACCGGCCTGTGCGATTGTTCCTATGGCATCGACAGCAGGGCCATGGCGAGGGATGCGATCAGCAGGGCGGCAAACAGGATATTGATGATCCGCCCGAAACGCGGATCGGATAGCAGGCGCGCAAAGCCCGCCCCGAAAACCAGCCACAGACTATTGACCAGCACGATCACCAGCGCCAGAGCGGCGATTTTAAGGGTGTTATCCAGCCATAGGGAATGTGGCGCGATGGCATGGGCGGCATAGACCGCGCCGATGGCGGCGAAGGCCTTGGGATTGGCGATTGCCAGCATCACACCGCCGCGGAAATCGGGGGCTTTGGGTTCAGGAGTGGTTTCGGGCGATTTGCTGGCTGTTCCTTGGGCGGGCCTGATCGGGGCGGTGGCGATTTTCCATGCCAGATAAAGGATATAAAGCGCGGCAATCGCCGTCAGGACCTGACCGGCAATTGGATGGGCGAGAAGGGCGGTCGCAATGCCGGTGGCGACCAGCAGCAAAACGGCCGTGGTGCCGATGATGATCCCGCCGAGATAGCCAAGGCTTGGCCGAATGCCAAAGGCCGAGCCACTTGCGGCCAGGCTTATGGTGGCGGGGCCGGGGCTGCCCATCAGCGGCAGGGCCGCCAGCCAAAGCAGCAGCAGATTTTCAATCACCATGTTGCACGCCTTTCCGGTTTTGGGGCCACTGCCGGAAATGTTGCATGGTTTGCCGGATGTCGTCTTGAACGATTGTGACGATCAGAAATGCCCGTAAAGGGCGCGTGTGCCGTTTTCGGCAGCGTCGTGCAGGGCCGCCAGAACGTGATCGCGTTTCTGTTCGATCAGGGTCGGGGATGCGCCGAATACCGAAATGGCGGAAACCATGCGGCCATGCTGGGTCAGGATCGGGACGGCGACGGCGTAAATGTCGCTTTCGCGTTCGCCGTTATTTGTTGAAAAACCCTGTTCGCGGATGGTGCGAAGCTCCGATTTGAGCGCCGCCAGATCGGTGATGGTGCGTTCGGTCATGCCGGTCAGGCGGACCTGATCAAAATAACGATCCTGTTCATCGCTTCCCATGAAGGCCAGCCAGAGTTTGCCATGGGCGGTGCAAAAGGCATCAAGGCGCGATCCGATGCGGATATCGACATAAAGCGACCGATCCGGCAGGGCCTTGGCGATGCAGACCGCCATGTCGCGGTCAAATTCGGTGGCCATGCAGGCATCCCCCACGCGGCGCGCCAGATCGTCCAGCACCGGCTGGATCAGGTTGGGCAGGCTGCCATCGCGCAGTACACGATCCCCCAGATCGGCAAAGACATAGCCCAGCCGGAACACCCCGCGCGCGACCATGCGAAGTGCGCCTGCCTGTTCCAGCGTATGCAGGAACCGGTGGGCGGTGATCATGTTGATGCCAAGGGCCGCCGCCGTGTCGCTGGCGGTCAGTTCAGACCGTCCCTCGGCAAACAGTTCAAGAATGCGGAAGGCCTTGAGCACCGATCCGTTTAGCTGGCTTGTCATGATCCGTATCCTTTGCCCGGGTGGCATATGTTGCACGCGCATGATTTTGCGTCGCGGTGCCTTGACGGGAGCGCGATTTCAAGAATAAACTATATTATAAATCAAATTTCAAATATAGAAATATGGCAGGAACGTCAAATGAAAAATGACAAGGCGCACATCACGCTGACCGCGGGCGGGGCCGTTCTGGCGCGGATGAAAGCGATCGGGGTGGATTATATCTTTGCCAATTCCGGCACCGATTTTCCGCCGATCATCGAAGGGCTGGCCGAAGCCAATGCGAAGGATATCGAGCTTCCCAATGCGCTTGTCATGCCGCATGAAAATGCCGCGATGGGCATGGCGCATGGCTATTACCTTGCGACCGGCAAAACCCAGGCAGTGATGGCGCATACCAATGTCGGGTTGGCTAATTGCGCGATTGGCGCGATCAATGCCGCGACGGAGCATGTGCCGGTGATCCTGATGTCAGGACGCACGCCCGTGATGGAACAGGGGCGGCTTGGCGCGCGGACCGTGCCGATTGGCTGGGGCCAGGAAATGCGTGATCAGGCGGCGATGGTGCGCGAGGCATCGAAATGGGAATACGAGCTTAAATTCCCCGAACAGGTGCCCGATGTTGTTGATCGGGCCTATGCAATCGCGTCCTCGGTCCCCAAGGGGCCGGTTTATGTGTCCCTACCGCGCGAGGTTTTGTGCGAACCCTGTCCGGGGGATGCGATTGACGCGCCGCTTCGCATGCAGCCGGTCCGGGTGATGCCGCCCAAGGAAAGCCTTGAGGATGCGGCGCGCATCCTTGCCAATGCGAAAAATCCGGTGATCATCGCGCAGCGCGGCACGGGCACGGTCGAGGCGTTTGATCGCCTGTCGTCACTGGTGGATCAGTGGGGCATTCCGGTGGTGCAATATTGGGCGATCCAGCTTGCCCTTGGCACCGATCATCCGATGATGGCGGGGATGGACCCGGCACCGTGGCTCAAAGACGCTGATGCGGTTCTGGTGATTGATTGTCTGGCCCCGTGGTCGCCGGAGATCCATAAATTGCGCGATGATTGCAAGGTGATCCAGATCGGGCAGAACCCGCTTTTTTCGCGTTTTCCGGGGCGCAATTTTGCCGCCGATCTTTCGCTTGCCGGGGAAACCGGCGATGTGATCATGGCGCTGGCCGACGTGCTGGATCATCATCATGGCGATCATCGCCAAACCTGTGCGGACCGGCGCGAAAAGGTCGCGGCGATCAATGCGGGGACGCGCAAAAAGGTGCTGGCGGCGGCGGATGCCGGATCGGTTGACCCGATGAGCAAGGCGTTTGTTTCGCGGTGCCTTTCGGAGGCGATTGCCGGGCGGTCGGCAACGGTGTTTTCCGAGCTTGGCTGCCCGTTGGAGCCGCTTTCGCTTTCGGAACATGGTAGCTGGTATCAGGAACCGCATTCCGGCGGGCTTGGCTGGTCCTTCCCGGCGTCGATGGGCTATCAGTTGGCCGATAAAAACAAGCTGGTGATCGCGACCATGGGCGATGGATCATACATGTTTGCCAATCCGACGGCGTGCCACCAGATTGCCGAGGCGCTGGAGCTTCCGATCCTGATCCTTGTTCTGAACAACAATGAATGGGGGGCGGTGCGCCAGTCGGTGACCGGGATGTATCCCGATGGCTATGCCGCGAAAACCAACCAGATGCCCCTGACCGGGCTTAAACCGAGCCCCGATTTCACCAAGGTTGCGGAAGCCAGCCGGGCATGGACCGCCAAGGCCGAACGGGCGGCCGATTTGCCGGAAATCCTGCGCCGTGCGATTGCGCATATCGATACCAACCGCACCCATGCGCTGGTTGAGGTGACGATTGCGCCGTAAAGGTTGGCGATACTGAACCGTTGATGAAAACCGGGTGTCGTGGTGATGATGCCCGGTTTTTTATGATTTAGGCGCATCATCGGCCTATGATTTACCGATTACGGAATCAATCGACGCGGGAGCGTTCGCAGAACATGGAAAATCTGATGGAAAAACATCCGGAGAAAAGCGTGCCCGCCAAGGATGTTCATGACGGGGTGAAGCTGCTTGATAGCGGTGTGAATTTTGTCGGCGAGCAGGTGAGCTATCCCAAGGGAAAGGCCAGGATCAGATCGGTGCTGGCGACGATGGCGCCGGGGCAGAAAACCGGCTGGCACAAGCATGGCGTGCCGACCTATGGATATATCCTTGAAGGGCAGATCACGGTTGATTACGGCGACGGGGGAAAAACCACATATCGCGCCGGTGAAGGCGTGCTTGAGGCAATGGATTACTGGCATGAAGGGATCAATGACGGTGATGTGCCTGCACGTGTCGTTGTCGTCTTCATGGGGGGCGAGGGCGCGGAAAATGTAATCTATAGGCCCGAAGATCCATCTGACGGCGACTGATTTTGCAACTCGGCAGCAGGCGCGACGGGGTTGATTACTGCTGGGCTTCCTTCAATTGGTCAAAAATCCATTGTGCAACCGGGCCAAGCGGCCTGTCCTGACGGTGGGCGACGACAATATCGAGGGTCGGCATGTGATTTAGTCCATCCCAGCTTTCGGGATCGAGCAGGGCGAGGGTTCCGTTGCGGATATGGTCGGCGACCATATGTTCGGGCATGCCGCCCCAGCCAATCCCGCGTAAAATCATAGCAAGTTTGGTTTCAAGGTCATTGACCTTCCAGTAATTCAGGGCCTGAACGGCATGATTGCGTTGCAGGGTCGGGGCATCGCGCGCCGATGTGATGATCTGGGTGTGGGCGTGCATCGCATCGATATGGATTTTTCCCGGAAACCAGGCGAGCGGATGGTCCGGTCGTGCCACGGCGCACATTCTGACGCGACCGCAGGCGGCCCGGGCGTAGTCGGAGCCAAAGGGAATGAATTCCGGCAAAATCGCAAGATCGGACGCGCCGTTATCAAGGACTTCGGTTGTCTGGATCGTTACCGTTGACAGGCTTACGCGGACTGTCGGGAATTTCCGGGCGAGAACCGACAGAACCTCCATCAGCGGAGCGTTTGGCGCGTATTGACTGATTGTGATCGTGATCGCGGCTTCGAGCCCGTTCGCGATGCCTTTGGCGTGCTGGCGATAATTTGAAATATCCGCCATGACCTTGCGCGCGTGGGGCAGCAGGGAGTGTGCCGCCTTGGTCAGGGTCGGGCGATAGGCCGTCCGGTCAAACAGTTCAAGATTGGTCTGTTCTTCGAGTTTCTGGATCGTGTAGGTGACCGAAGATTGTGTCCGGTTCAGGTGCCGCGCGGTGGCGGCGAAGCTTCCGAGGTCGGCAATGGTGACGAAGACCCGCAATTGATCAAGGGTGATGCCGGACATGAAGCTTCAACTTTTTTGAATGAGATAATCATAAATATAGAATTTTTTTTATGGTCTGACACACGTAAATTTTGTGCAGGAGCGAAATAGGGGAGGGGCACAAGGAGTGTAAGATCGTGCTGGGCGTTGATCCCCATGAATTTTTAGTGCCGTTGATACGGCAGTCCGTTTTGATGATGCACCTGTTTGCATTCGCATTTGCGTTTGTTCTGGTGGCGCGGGCAGACATTGCGATGCTGCGTGGTCAGTATCAGGAAGGCAGGTATGACCTCGGCAGGGATGCCGTTTACACGGCTTGGCTGTTGGGGCTGCTTTGGGTGTCCGGGGTGGCATTGATCGGGCTTGGCATCGGGTTTGATGTTGCCGCCATCACTGCGAACGGCAAGGTATTTTCCAAGGTTACGGTCGTCACTATCCTGACGATCAATGGCTTTTTCCTTCACCTTTATGCTTTTCCTGTATTCGCCGACAAACAGGAAAAAGCGTCATCGGTCAGGCTTTTGATATGCACGATCCTTGGTGCGGTAAGTTCCGTGTCGTGGTTTTGTGCATCTGCGTTCGGGGCGGCACGCGTGGTTGCGCCGTGGCTGGGTTATCAGCACTTCATGCTGTTTTATGGCATCAGTCTGGCGGCCGGGCTGTTCGTTGCGATTTTGTTCGTGCGACCGGTGTTGCGGCGTCAGCTTGAGCGTCGGTCATCGGTTGTGCCGTCTGCCGGCTTTGTTGCAGGGGCGGTTGCCGAGTAGTCATGAACAGAACCCGGAATGCCTTCTGCCGGATGCGGATTTTCAGATTTCAATCACTACCCGGCCATGTGCCGGGTAGGTTTTTTGTTGCGTGATTGATTGTCTTTGGGCCGGGATCAGCTTTTGAAAGGTTCGGCTGCCTGCTTTGTTAGCACTTTGAAATCGTTGCTTGCATCATAGGCAAAATCATTATTTGATTAAGGTGAATTCCTGATTTGCCTGCCCAAAGGAGCCAGCATGGATCGCGTTATCGGAACCTCGGGGCGTATTGCGTTCGCAAGTGCAATGCGCAATCTGCTTGCGGATGTGTATCCGGAACATGATCACGCCGATCTGGTGCGCCGGGTGTTTGAAGTGCTGGGATTGCCGCTTGAGGGTGATGGGGCGGAGCCGTGCGAGGAATATCTTCGCAAATGGGATCAGCGCGATGCGTTTCTGATTACCTATGGTGATAGTATTTCGCGCGACGGGCATCATGGGCTTGAAAGTCTTGGCGATTTTTATCGCACGTGGCTTAAGGACTGGCTGACGGGCATTCATATCCTGCCGTTTCACCCCTTTACGTCCGATGATGGTTTTTCGGTCAGCGATTTCAGTACGTTGCGCCCGGAACTTGGCACGTGGGATGATGTGAAGGCATTATCCAAGGATGCGACCGTGATGGCCGATCTGGTGGCGAACCATATTTCGGCGTCCCATGTGTGGTTCAAACAGTTTCTTGCCGGGGAAAAGCCCGGTGTCGATTACATCAAAACCGCCAGTCCCGATGATGATCTTTCCGATGTGGTGCGCCCGCGCAGCCATCCGCTGTTAAGCAAGGTCACGACATCGGATGGTGAAAAGCATGTCTGGTGCACGTTCAGCTATGATCAGGTCGATCTGGATTACGGCAACCCGGATGTGTTTTTTGAAATCCTGAAGATCGTTCTGGAATATCTTAAACATGGCGTCCGGGTCGTGCGGCTGGATGCCATCGGCTTTATCTGGAAGGTGGCCGGGACCAGTTCGATCAATCTGGATCAGACGCACAAGATCATCAAGGCATTGCGACTGGCGACCACGGCGGTACATCCCGATGTTTTGTTCATTACCGAAACCAATCTGCCGCTGCTTGAAAACCTGTCCTATTTCGGTAATCAGGACGAGGCGCATCTGATTTATAATTTCAGCCTGCCGCCGGTGATCATTCATGCGCTGTTATCGGGGCGCAGCGATTATATCCGCAAATGCATCATGTCGATGCCACCAGCACCGGCGGGTTGCACGTTTTTCAATTTCACCGCCAGCCATGATGGTATTGGATTGCGCCCGGCCGAGAACCTGATCCCGGATGCGGATATCGAGGTGATGACCGACCATGCGCGCAAGATGGGCGGGCAGGTCAGTTACCGGTCGCTTAAGGGCGGCGGGCAGAAGGCCTATGAACTTAACGTCACGCTGTTTAGCATGCTGGCGGAGAGTTTTGGCGGGGATCGCACATACGGACTGGAACGGTTTGTGATGAGCCAGGCGATTGCCATGTCGCTTGAGGGCGTTCCGGCGATTTACGTGCAGACGATCTTTGCCACCGAAAATGATCAGACGGGATATGAGGAAACCGGCATTCCGCGCAGGCTTAACCGCAAAATCTGGCAGCTTGAGGAGGCCGAGGAACGGTTATCGGAAGAAGGCATCGCCAAGCGAGCGTTTGACCAGTTGCGTGCATTGATGTCGATCCGCATGGGGCAGCCGGCATTTCATCCCAATGCGACGCAATATACCCTGAACCTTGGCCCGGAATTGCTGGGCGTGTGGCGGCAAAGCCATCTGAACGATCAAAGCATTTTCTGTGTGTTCAACCTGACCGATCAGGTGCAGGACCTTGATCTTTCGAAGATCAACCTGATCATGACCGAGGGCTGGACCGACCTGCTGTCCCAGCAGGTGATCGAGGATTTCAACGGTATCCTTGCGCTAGCCCCCTATCAGATCGTGTGGATTTCAAATATCGACGGGCGCAATCGCATTGATAGCCGGTTGTTGCAACGTTATCGCGATGCGATGCCGGTTTGAGGTGGGTTTTCGGCCTGATTGCTGTGTTGCGTTACTTAAAATCAGAAAAAACTGATGTTTGCGCCTTGCATTGCAGCCTTATGCGTTCCTATGATCGATATCGATAGAATGGACGTGTCGGGGAGCTTGTTGCGCGATGGCCTATGCGCAGGAAATTCGGCTGGATGACTTGCCAGACGATGTGGACGGGCAGGTTTCCCGATTGCTTGCGCTTTGGCAGGATGCCTGCCGTGACGGGGATATTCCCGACCGGCGTGATCTGGATTCCGACATGCTGGCCCCATGGTGCGATGATATCGGCATTTACGAATATCAGCCCGATCGCAATGATTTCGTCATTCGCCGCGATGCGCCGAACATGATCGCGGCCAGTGGCGAGAATTATCAGGGATCAACCCCGCGCCAGATCGATCTGGATTTCGGAACAACGGTCTATCCGACCCTGTGCGAAGTGATCAAAACCGGACAGGCGCAAATCCACATGATCGGGGTCGAGCGCAAGCAATGGGAAAACTGGTTGCGGTTGATGTTGCCGGTGCGCACAAGATGCCGGAAGGGTGATCCGGTCATTCAGGTTCTGGTGGTGCATTTTCTGCACAAGGTATGAGGCGGCGGATTTAATCAGCCGCATCTTGTTATTTCACCTTGTATTCCCAATTTTACTAATGTGGGAGAAGCAGAAGGTCACGCAACAGAATGGCCGAGACGACAGATTTCGAACTTGATGAATTGCCCGAAAATATCGGACCGCATGTTGCGGATCTGGTCCGGCTCTGGCATGAGGCGCGTGCAGAAGACCCGGAGCAGATCGTGCCGTCGCGCGACATTCTGAGCGCAGAGCGGTTGCACCGCTGGCTCGACGATATCACCATCTATGAATATATGCCGATCAAGGAAGATTTCGTGGTGCGGATCGATGCCCCGTCGATTGTGTCCCTGAACCGGGAGAGTTTCCAGCGCGCCAGCCCGCGCGAGATCGACATGAAATACGGCACCTGCCTGACGGCGGCATTGTTCAACACGATGATGTGCGGGGAGCCGAAATTCTATCATGTCACCCTTGCCGTGCGCACCGATCAGCACTGGTTGCGCGTTTTGTTACCGGTGCGCACGCGCAATCGGGACAGGGACCTGATTGATCAGATACTTGGCATCCGGTTTGATTATGAATGCCAGTATCATATTTGACCTATTGCGATGGGCAGGTGCGCGTCAAGTGCCGATCCCTGCATCGTTCAGGTCGTCTTCGACAGCAGCCGAGAGCTGTTCGAAGATATCGCCCATCGCACTTTCAACGCGCTGCCAGCTTGGAATGAAGGGGCTTTCGAGCGGGTTATCAAGGTAATGCTGGCCGGCACTCATGATGACTTCGGCCAGCACCTCGACGCATTTTTCTTCTTCGTCGCGATTGATTTTAAGGCCGTTAAACAGCGCGTCCGCGCGGTATTGTTCAATCAGGTCAAGGGCGGTGCGATAATAGGTTGCCTTGAGGGTTCGGAAGGTTTCATGCGAGAAAACCGTGCCCTGGGTGGCGAGTTTGCGGAACAGGGATTTGGCGATATCGCTTGCCATGCGTGACAGGCCATCATCCTTTTCAGCCGGGTCAAATTCGCGGTGCTTGTGATCATAGATATCGGCGATATCGACCTGTGCCAGACGGTGAACCGTGTGGTTGCGATACATTTCCGACAGCATAGAAACTTCGAGGCCCCAGTCGGATGCCACACGCAGCCCATAGGCAACGTCAGTGCGGATCGCCATTTCCCCCGATAGCGAATAGCGGAAGCAATCAAGGTAATTGAGGAATTCGGTTTTGCCGACGACCTGTTTAAGTGCGCGGATCAGCGGGGTGACAAACAGGCGGCAGACGCGGCCCTTGAGCGTGCCATTGGCAACGCGGGCGTAATAACCCTTGGCAAAGGCGAAATTAAACGCCGGGTTGGCAATCGGATACATCAGACGGGCCGGCAGATCGGGCTTATAGGTTGCGATGTCGCAATCATGAATGCCGATGACCGAGCTTCGGCCCGATGCCAGCGTATAGCCAAGGCAGTACCAGACATTGCGGCCCTTGCCCGGTTCATAGCGGGCCAGATCATATTCCGCCAGACGATCATGGACGCTGCGCAGGCGCGGGCCGTCATTCCAGAGGATGCGGACATGTTGCGGCAGGTCTTTGAAAAATTCCCGCGCATAGGCGTATTGCGTGGCGTCCGCCCGGTCCAGCCCGACAACGATCTGATCGATATAGGTGGCCTGTTTCAATCCATTAAGGATGGTGGTCATGGCCGGGGTTTCAAGTTCGGAATACAGGCAGGGCAGGATCAGGGTTTGCCGACGCTGGCGGGCGAAGGCGGTCATTTCATAAGCGAGTTCTTCGGGGTTGCGGTCGATGATGCGGTGCAGGGTCGTGATCGGCCCGCCCTGATGAAAATCAGCCATGAAGTACCTCGCTTTTGTTATTGGTATTGGTCAATTGATCGAGAAGGGAGTTTACGCCTGCGTTCCAGCCCGAAGGGCCGGGTTCAGGCGCGATGATCAGTTTTGGATCCTGTATCAATGCGGTTGTTGTGATTGCGTGTTTTTGCGGTATCTGGATTGCGATATCGGCCGCGGCAAGCATGGTGGCGTCATTGGCGGAATCCCCCAAGGCGATTGTGCAAGGCGTTAAACCCGTTGAAGGCAGAACGCCGTTTTGCGCCAATAGTTCCAGCATGCGCGCCATGGCGGCCCCCTTGTCGGTCGGGCCGCAAAGGGTGTGAAAGCGCCCGCCCTTGACCAGTTTGAGGCCAAATGTTTCGGCAATGGCACGCGCGATGGTGACATCTTTGTCCATCGGTGCCCAGATCAGCGGATCGGAGCAGTGCCGAAGTCCGGCGCGCGCGGCATCATCGGGGGAAAGGCCGGTTTGGGCGGCGATGATTTCGGGCGATGTGCTGCGGAAACTGGTGACGGGAATGGAGAGGGCCGCCCGGATGGCATCGCGGGCGGCATCAATGGTTTCGGTGGCGGGGCCGGGTTGTTCGGTTTGATTGCCAAGGCGGATCACGCCGCCATTTTCGCCAATCAATCCATCAAACAGATGATCCGTGGCATTGAGATGGGAAAGTTCGGCCAGCGTTTTTGACGAGATCGCAATCAGCGGAATGCCGAGCTTTTTTATGCGTTCAATCGCCGGGGCTGCCGGGGCCCAGGAATAGGTGTCATGATCAAGCAGAGTGCCGTCAAGATCGGTGAAAATGGCGCAGTGGCTGTGTTCTGTCATTGTCCCGTTTGGTCGGTTTCAAAAGGCTTTTGACGGGGCCGGTGCAATAACCGGAACTTACCTTAGCATACAGGTCAAGACAGGGCGACAGTGGAAAGGTTAAACTTTATGCGTCGTTACATGTTGATGAAATTAAAGGCATTTTGATCCGGTATCGTGATCGCGCGTATGAAAAATAGCGAATTTGGCGTTTAATAATCCGTCAGGCTTATCAACATAAGATAAGTTCAGAAAAAACAATAAAGTGACCTATCGGGGTAAGGCGGCAGCATATGCCGGAACCATGCAGGAGTATGGTGTGGGGAAAAGACGAACGGGTATTGTTTTGCCGGTACTAGCATTGATGATGCAGATCGTGTGGGGGGCGGTTTGCGGCATGGTCCCGGGTTTGACAGGGGCGGTCGCGCAGGAAGTCGGCAAAACCACAGAAGCATCGGCGCAGAAGCCCGAAGTTCTGTTTGCGGTAGGCGAATGGCCGCCGATGATTACGGAAAATGCCGCCGGATACGGCATTCACACCAAGCGGGTGACCGAGGTATTCGAGGCGATGGGATACCGGGTGCGGTATGTTTTTGTGCCGTGGCGGCGTGCTTATGAGCAGACCATTGCGGGGCAATATGCCGCGACATTCAGCTGGATCTGGACCGACGAACGCGCGGCCGAGGTGCTTTATCCGCGCTATCCAATCGCAAGGGCGCGACAGATCGGATTTTATCGCAAGGACAGGTTTCCGGTCGGGCTTGATGTTAACGCAATCGCCGATATTGCCCCCCTGGGGCTGCGTCCGGTCGGGGTTGCCAGTTATTGGTACGAGGTTGAATTTCGCCGTCTGGGCATTCAGGCTGATATTGTCACGTCATCGGAAGCCGCATGGCGGTTTCTGGATGCCGGGCGGGCTGATATCTATTTTGACGAAAAGGATGTCGGCCTGATGGATATGGCGCGGGTTCTGGGCGAGGATGCGGTGAAACGCTATGGCATCACCGATCCGGTGCAGTCAGATACCATGTTCATCCTGTTTTCCCGGGATCACCCGCAAGGCAAAGTGTTGCGCGATGCGTTTGACGGGTTCCTTGATACCCCCGAAGGCCGGGCCATGTGCCGGGGTTGGGGAGTGTGCGAACAAACCGCAAGTGCCACGCCCGGACCGAAAATGACGGTTAACGGGCAGGGGCGCGTGCCGGGAAATCCGAGCGGGGCAGATCAGGTGGGGGCAGATCAGGTTGGCGGTTTTTGACCGCCTTTTGATGATCCCTTGACCATCAGCGTCCTGATCAAAACCATCGGGATATGTTGCGATAACCATTGCGGTATAGATGTTCGATTTGTCCTATCCTTTTCCCGGTTTGTCCATTCTTCCCATGTGAAATCAGACGTATTCTTTCCTTATTGGAACGGTTCTTGTTCCGCAAAACCAACAAGAATAGTCAAGTGAGGTTTACGTCATGCATGTCCCTGTTGCCATTATCGGCTGCGGTCCTTCGGGGTTGCTGCTTTCGCATCTGCTGCATGTGCAGGGAATTGACAGCATTATCCTTGAGCGCAAGGACCGCGCCTATGTCGAGGGGCGCATTCGGGCCGGTGTTCTTGAAATGGGGACGGTCGGCCTGATGGAGCGGGTCGGCGTTGATGCCCGCATGAAGCGCGAGGGCATCATTCATGGCGGCATCTATATCAGTGTCAATGGCAAGCGCCAGCATGTGAATATCGAAGAACTGACCGGTGGTTCGACCGTGATGATTTACGGCCAGACCGAGGTGACCAAGGATCTGATACAGGCGCGCCTTGATCATGGCGGCGAGATCGTGTTCGAGGCGGAGGATGTCAGCCTGCATGATATCGAAACCAGCAAGCCGCGTGTTCGATATGTCAAGGATGGCAATCCGGTTGAACTGAGCTGTGATTATATTGCGGCCTGTGATGGCTTCCACGGGGTCGGGCGGCAGACGATGCCGCAATCGAAACTCAAGACTTATGAAAAGGTGTATCCGTTTGGCTGGCTGGGCGTTCTGGCGAAGGCAAAGCCGGTGGCGGACGAGCTGATTTATGCGAGCCACGACCGGGGATTTGCGCTTTGTTCGATGCGATCCGAAAGTGTGGTGCGCCATTATGTGCAGGTGCCGAGCAGCGATAAGATCGAAGACTGGTCCGATGACCGGTTCTGGAGCGAGCTTCGGGTCCGCCTTGGCGAGGCGGACGGGGAGCTGGTCAATGAGGGCGAGGTGTTTGAAAAAAGCATTGCACCGCTTCGAAGCTTTGTTGCCGAGCCGTTGAGCCACGGGCGTCTGTTCCTGGCGGGGGATGCGGGGCATATCGTGCCGCCGACCGGGGCCAAGGGGCTTAACCTTGCGGCGAGTGATGTGCATTACCTGTCAGAAGCATTGATCGGTAAATTCAAGCAGAACCGTGATGATTTGCTTGAAACCTATTCCGATACAGCGCTTGCGCGCGTCTGGAAGGCGGAGCGGTTTAGCTGGTGGATGACAACGATGCTGCACACCTTTGATGATCATCACGATTTTGACGGTCGTATCCGTCGCGCCGAACTGGAATATATCCTGTCATCGAAGGCAGGTTTGACGACGCTTGCAGAAAACTATGTCGGTTTGCCTTACTGATTATCTTGCTGATCGGCATGGTTTGGAGCCCCACACTCCGTAATCCGCCCGGATATCTGCAAGGAATGAACGGCCCGTTCCCACGACGGGCCGTTCTTTTTTGTCAAAAGCGGATTTCTATTGGAAAAATATGTTGGCCCGGGGCGCAGAATGCCGCGGTTTGACGCGGGTGCCTCCAAATGATCACAATCTTGTGTGGAACTTCTTTGGGGTCCGGTTCGTTAAGCAAGTGTCGAATAAGTTAATGGATAACCACAGGAGTTTTATGATGGTGACCAAGACTGATACGGATAATGCAAAACTTCAGGCCGATGTCGAGGCTTTGCGCAAGGATCTTGCCGAAGTCACCAAGACGCTCAGAACGATGGGCAGTGACCGGGCCAATTCTGTTGCCCAGTCCGCCGCAGAGCGTGTTCGCGAGGTTTCGGGCCAGGTTCATGACCAGTTTGACCATGCCCGCGGCGTTGCCGTTGATCAGGTGCGCGAACGCCCGCTGACCTCGGTTGCGGTGACGTTCGGCATTGGCATGCTGGTTGGCGGTCTGCTTCGTAAATGATCGATCAGCTTGTTGAAGCGATCACTGAAATCGCAAAGGCCGCCGCCGTAAAGCTGGCGGTCTTTGCGGTTATCGGGGTGACGATCCTGATCGGGATCGGGTTCCTGCTGGCGGCGGTGTTTATCTATCTGGCCGCACAGTTCGGGACACTTGGTGCCGCCCTTGGTCTTGGGACGGTTCTGGTCGCACTTGGCTTGGTGGCGCTGGCGATTGTTCTGCAACGCGACACAAGTGACGGGATCGCACGCGAAGACAAGGCAGGTGCCAAACCGGCACGCGATGAAGATGCGGTTCTGTTTGATATGCTGATCCATGCGGCCCGCGCCGGTTACGCAACCGGGCAGGGCGACAAGCGGCACATGCAGGACGGTCTGGAGCGCCTGTTTGCCGATTTATCGGCCCTTGGCGTGTTTGACCGGCCGGTTGGAGCGACAACAAGCCCCGCCGCACAACCGGGGACGCCAGACCAGCCGGAAAACAGCAGCACGACATCAGAGTCAAAAATGGCGGGATAACCGGATGGTTCCCGCCATTTTCATTTCAGATTTCCGAAAGCTTATTCGCCGTGGAAATGCACCGTGCCGATAAAGGGCAGGTTGCGGTTGGCCTGGGCGTAATCGATGCCATAGCCGACGACAAATTCATCGGGAATGTCAAAGCCGCAATAATGGATCGGAATTTCGACTTCGCGACGCGATGGCTTGTTTAGCAGCGTGCAGATTTCAAGCCGGTTCGGATCGCGGGTTTTAAGCAGGCGGACGACTTCGGACAGGGTATAGCCGGTATCGATGATGTCTTCGACCAGCAGAACGTCCTTGCCGCGGATCTGGCCATCCAGGTCCTTGACGATGCGGACATTACGCGAGCTTTCGGTGGAATCGCCGTACGAAGACGCGACCATGAAATCGACTTCGACCGGAACGGTCAGCTTGCGGGCCAGATCGGCGATGAAAACGAACGATCCGCGCAGCAGACCGACAACGATCAGTTTTTCAGTATCTTTGAAGTTTTCATTGATCTTGGCGGCAAGCGCATCGATCTGCGTGGCAATTTCGTCCGCCGTTATCAGCGGCTTGACATCATAATCGGCCATCAATCTCGGTCCTGAAGCGTTGTGGGATGATTTCCCGCTTGCTATCACAAGCCGCCCCCCATGACCAGCCCGTGAATGGTAACAGAAGTATAATCCCGTAGAATTCATGCCCTGTTGCACGCCCTGATTGTGCAACAGTCACTCCATCTATACGACGGCTTTTTCATCAGATGGAAACAGGCAGGCGGCAACCGGTCAGGCTGCTTTGAATATCACCGGTTCATCGCCTTCGTACCATTGGTCATATCTGACCATCGCATCGGCAAACCAGCGGGAATTCAGGAAATCATCCAGCCAGCGTTGCAGATGGACAAAGGGCGCGGCATCAAAGGCGTCCCTGTCGGTATTGGCGAACTGGCGGATGAAGGGCGCAATGGCAAAATCGGCAAGGGCCGGGCGGGTGCCAAACAGGTATTTGCCAACCGCCAGACGGCCATCAAGCCGGTTGAGGATTTTTTCGGCATCGCGGCGATGTTCGGCCGGATCGGCATCCTCGTAGCGGTTGAAATATTTATAGCGGTCGAGATGATGTTTGAACGGGCCGTCATTTTGCGAAATCAGGGCGAGCATGTCTTCAAGCGTGCCGCTTTCGGGCTCCAGCCATTTTTCCGGGTCATTTTCGGCCAGTGCCCAGACCATGATTTCAAGGCTTTCGTCGATCACGCTGCCATCGGGCAGGATCAGGACGGGCACGGTGGCCTTGGGGGAGGCATCGATCATGGATTGCGGTTTGTCGCGCAGCACGACTTCGCGCAGTTCGACATCGGTGCCGCTTGCCAGCAGGGCCATGCGGGCGCGCATCGCATAGGGGCAGCGACGAAAACTGTATAAAACCGGGCGGGTATCGTGATCAGTCATATAAGTCGATTAGCGCCTGGGGAAATGCATTGCAACCGATTATCGGGCACAAAGCGGATTGTCATGCGTTAGACATTCACGTATCGACTTCCTATGTTCAAAAGACGGACAAGACGGGATCGCGCAAAAAATTGCGTCCTTTGGGGCCTTTTTTGCGCAAGCGGGGTTGATTTCATGGCACAGTTTGTGAAAGGACAATGCCCGTCATTCATTTAGCAAGACCCGTTCGGGGACGTGCGGGCGCAGAGGGTGCGCCATTTGTACGGAACGCGGTCGAAGACCAAAGCCGACCTGGCACAAGCAAGGGACCAGTTACATGACACCGACCGAAATCGCGCGCGTTACAGATTATCTGCGCCGTACTTTTGATAATCCGAAAATTGCCGTCGATGCGCCCAAGCGCAAAGGCCACCCGATTGAGATGCGCGTTGGCGACGAGTTTGTCGGTGTTGTGCACCGTGACGAGGACGAAGGCGAAGTCAGCTATTCGCTGAATATCGTCATCCTTGAAGAAGACCTGCCGCCAGCCGTTTAAGGTTGCGACATTGCCGATACAAACGCCCCGTGCCGATGGCCGGGGCGTTTTGCATTTGGGGATTGGTGTTTTGTGCGGGGGCCGTTCGCGGGAAACAAAAGCGGGTCGGGCACGTTGGAAAAGGGGCGCGTACCCGTTACCCGGTTTGTTTCATTTCAAAGGACAGGCATGATTGACTGGATCGAACAGCACAGCACATTGCTTCAGACCGCGGTCAGCCTTGCGACCTTGCTGGTGTGGATTTTCTATGCGCAATTGCTGTTTCAGAATTACCGCCGGGTGCGGCGGCCCAAAATCGTGATCAACCAGATGCTGGGGAATTCGGAAAATGCGCGGTTCCTGATCAGCAATATGAGTCAGGAAGCGATCCATATCGAAACGGTGGTGATGTGCCTTGGTGGCGGGCAAAACCGCGTTTGCCAGCTTGTGACCGATGCCGACCCGGATGATGGCACGCGCCAGAGTGAACAGAATGACCAGAATAAAAAGACGGCCCTTTCGGCACGGCTTGACGAGGTGACATTGCAGGGGCCGTTGCCATCAGGCCGGTGTATTGAACTGGGCGCGATGCAACGCCTGCTAAGGCGGTTTGATCACGCGACCCGGCGTGATTACGAAGATGCGGCGGCCAGCAATCCGGTCCGCAACGGCGAGGATTGCCGGGTCGAGATTATCGTGATCGGGGTTTATAGCTCGGAAAAAGGGGTGATCGGGGCCAGCCGGAGCTTTATTTACGACCGAAACGGCCAATTGCGCCCCGAAGAAGTCCAGACCACCCAGCATACCGGCTTTTTTGCCCGCCGCCGGATGGCGCGTCTGCATTCGCGCTATATCTGAGGCAGCATCCCGGCTATGGGGCCGCTTTAGCGCGATTGAAGCAACTGGCGGATTTCATCCGCCGTGGCGACCTTGCCTTCGACGATAATGCTTTCATCGACCATCAATGCCGGGGTGCGCATGATACCGGCATCAATGATGGCGTTGGTATCGGTGATTTTTTCAAGGTCATAGTCCAGTTCAAGCGCCTGTGCGGCGGCGGTGGCATTTTTGGCGAGTGTCTGGCATTTGGCGCAGCCGCTGCCGTAAATTTTCAATTTCATGGCGGGGTTCCTTTTTCGATCAGTTTGCGGGCCAGTAATTGCCATAGATGAAGCCGGTGATCGTCGCCATGACGATCACAAGCGCGCAATATACCATTGTTTTCTGTGTGCCGATGACGGTCCGGATCACCAGCATATTGGGGAGCGACAGGGCCGGACCGGCCAGAAGAAGCGAAAGGGCGGGGCCTTTGCCCATTCCGGCCCCCATCAATGCCTGTACAATCGGGACTTCGGTCAGGGTCGAGAAATACATGAATGCGCCAAGGACCGAGGCCAGGATTGTCGATTTCAGGGAATTGTCGCCGACGGCTGCATTGACCCAGCGGGCGGGGATCAGGCCGTCATGGCCGGGACGGCCCAGCAGCAGGCCCGCGACAAACACCCCGATCACCAGAAGCGGCAGGATCTGTTTGGTGAAATCCCAGCTTTGATCGGCCCATTCACGGTCTTTCGGGCGCGAAAGTGCGATCAGCATCATGCCGCCAATCCCGATGGCAAAGGCAAGTTGCGGCGCATCTGGGACAATCAGGGCGGCAAGGATGACCAGCCCGGCCAGTAGCAGCAGATGCGTTGCCGACCAGTTGAACTGCCAGATCAGCAACACCGCAAGCCCGGCCGAAAGCACAATGGTAATCAGCCATTTATGGTTGAAAACCGCCATCCAGATCGAATTTTCAACCGGCGCCCAATTGGCAAAGACCAGAACCGCAATCATCAGGGCGAAAAACGTGATGGTGGTGCCAAGCGGCTTTTCGGTATCCGTGGCGGCAAAGCCACGCGCCGATGTTTTGGCCCTTGCGGCTTCTTCGCGGCGATAGATCAGATGCATGATCATGCCGATCACAATGGCAAAAGCAATTGCGCCAACACCGCGTGCAATGCCGATTTCCGCACCAAGAATTTTGGCCGTGACCACAATGGCAATGATGTTGATCGCCGGGCCGGAATAGAGGAAAGCAATGGCCGGGCCCAGACCGGCCCCGCGTTTGTAAATGCCACCAAACAGGGGCAATACCGTGCAGGAACACACCGCCAGAAGCGTCCCCGAAATCGCGGCAACGCCCAGGGCAATCGGCCGGGATGCATCGGGGCCAAGATACTGCATGACCGATCCCTGACTGATATAAACCGCCATCGCACCGGCAATCACAAAGGCGGGCAGAAGACACAGGATGACATGTTCGCGCGCATACCAGTTGGTCAGGCGGACGGCTTCGAGGACGGCATTGTCAAAACGTTGGGTGCCAGCAGGGATAAAATAGATCGCAAGAAAGCCCGCCAGAACAAGGGCCGCCAGATGCGCCTCTTTCGGGTTGTCGCGATAAAGTGTCCGCAAAGAGTTGAGCATGCCATCCCCCAGACTGGATCAGTATTGCAATCTAGCGGGTTTCAAAGAGCAAAACCCTGATCTAGCGCAAGATCAGGGTTTTGTTTCGTGGCGTGTTTTTCAATCTTTTGGGGCGGAATTATGCGGCCTCGGCATCCTTGGCCTTGATGACCTTGTGGTTGTCTTCGTTCAGGCCAAGTTTCCAATAGCTTGAGATATAAAGATCATCCTTGCCCAAGCCCCGATCATTGCGGAAATGATCGCGCAGCATTTTCATCGCGGTAAATTCGCATGCGGCCCAGACCGACGGGCGGCCATCAGCCCAGGGCAGTTTTTTCACCACATCGGGCAGGGCATTGGCATTTTCGCCCGGATGTGGGTTGATCACCCATTCGATGGTGACGTTTTCGGGCTTTGCCAAATCCTGCATATCGGCCTCGGACGCGATTTCGATCACGGCGTAACCGCGTGCATCGGATGGCAGAATTTCCAGATTGACCGAAATGGCGGGCAGGGCCGTCATATCGCCGACGATCAGGAACCAGTCGGCGGTGATATCGACCAGCTTTTTCGGGCCGGGGCCGCCGATGGTGATCTGATCGCCGGGCTTGCAATTGACCGCCCAGTTAGAGGCCGGGCCGCCATGATCGTTATCATCGGAACCATCGCCATGCATGACGAAATCGATATCGATCTCGCGGCCCTGATCGGTGATGCGGTCATGTCGCACGGTATAGGTCCGGCGCAGAACGCGGTCCTTTTCATCGCCGTCAATCGGGAAGATCAGTTTGACATAGGCGCTTTCCTGATCGTCGGGGAAGGATGCGATGCCGTCACCGCCAAGCGTCACGCGCAGCATATTGGGCGTGACATAGGTTTTGCGGATGACGGTCAGATCGCGGGGTGCTGGTCTGTTCATTCCAAGCTCCTGTAGGAGTTATCTGTTTTCAGGATTCCAGATTGTCGGCCATCAGGCTGGCAATTTCGTTGAAATCCGTGATTTGTTTCTGGCTTAAACCGGTGGCCATGCGCGTGCGGATTTTGGCTTCTACGGCCCGGTATTCTTCCATCAGCGCATCGCCCTTTGGCGTCAAATGCAGGGTCTGGCTTCGCCCGTCTTCGGGATGGGGGCGGCGTTCGATCAATCCGTTTTCTTCGAGTTCCTTGACAAGCCGCGTGATGCGGCCCTTGTCCTGCCCGGTGCGGGCGGCGATTTGCTGTGCGGTGACGCCGGGGCTTTTGATGATCCATTTCAGCGTGCGCATCTGCGAAATCGGCAAGGGCATATCGGCATCCTGCAAACCTTCGCGCATGGCACGCTTGAAGGCATGGACAAGCCGGTGAAGGGTTTCGCCGGGGACATGCGCATTTGCGGGGTTGGTTGTTGGCGTTTCCGTTGGCGTTTCCATTGGCGTTTCCATGGGCTTACTCATCGATATGTTTCTGCCGCGCACAGGCGCAAGGTGTTGCGGGGGTTGTTATGATGGCTTTGCGTCGGCTTCATAGCCATGCGGGGCAATGATGCCGGTGCGGATCGCATATTTGCGGCCCTCGCAAATGGCGGCGGATATCAGGGCAAAGCCCGCCGCAACCCCCATGATTGCCGTCAGATCAAACGCGCCCCCCGTGCCGATCAGGATTGCGGCCAATGCCGCCCCGACCGATTGCCCGGTCAGGCGGGCGGTTGCCAGCATCCCGCCGGCACCGCCGCTTCGGTCCCGTGGGGCGCTTGTCATCATCAGGCGGTTGTTGGGCGACTGGAACAGGCCAAAACCAACGCCGCAGATCATCAGGCAGGCAATGATCGCAAGGGCGGTATGGGGGCTTCCGGCCGGGATCAGGGTGACGGAAAACAGGCCGATGGCAAAAATCCCCATGCCGATCCCGGTCAGATGGATCGGCGAATATTTATCGGCCAGCCGCCCGGCGATGGGGGCGATGATGGCGGTGGCGACGGGCCACGGCGTCATCAGAAGGCCGGTATCGACAGCACTATAGTGCAGCACGTCATGGAAATAGAATGGGAGTGCGACAAAGGCGATGAATTGCGCGCAAAAGCCCGCAATCGATGACCCGATGGAGCAGGCAAAGACCGGACGGGCCAGCAGATCAAGCGGCAGCATCGGCCGTTCGCGCGAAAACTGCCGACGGACAAGGAAGAACCCGGCGGTGATCGCAATCACGAACTGGCCCGCGATCAGCATCGGGTGGCTTTGGGTGCCGACATTGCCAAGCGCCGAAATCAGCCCGCCAAAGGCCAGCACGTTCAGGAATGCGCTTATGTAATCAAACCGGGTGCGGGTTGGTTTGGTATAGGGCAGGGCGAAGGTGCCAAGAATAATGGCGATGATCGAAATCGGAATATTGATCAGAAACAGCCAGTGCCATGTCGTGACCGCCAGAATGGCCGAGGCGATGGTCGGCCCGGCGGCGGCGGAGATCGACACCACCATGGCAATCAGCCCGATGGCCCGGCCAAGCTTTGCCTGCGGGACGCTGTGGCGCATCAGGGCTGCGTTGATGCTCATCAGTGCCGCACCCCCCAGACCCTGCAGCACGCGGGCGAAAGTCAGGAATTCGATATTGGGCGACCAGGCGCACAGGGCGGACGCAATGCCGAAAATCACCATTCCGGCCAGATAGACCTTGCGAAAGCCAATCGCTTCGCCAAGGGCGGATAACGGCAGCAGGGCCACAACGACCGCCAATTGATAGGCGGTGATGACCCAGATGGCGTGCGCCGGGCTGACATTCTGATCCTGTGCTATGGCGGGCAGGGCGACATTCATGATCGAGCCGTCAAGGACTGCCATCATGACGGTCAGTAACACGGCGATCATGGCGAAGGACCGCTGGGGCTGCGGCAATCCGTCGGCGTGGATGGTTTTTGATATCTTCATGTGGGGCAACATTCCGAAAACAAAGCGTGCGGTCGCAAGAGGCGGCGCGAGGAGCGGGCAAACGGGGCAAAATGCCACCCGATATTGCGGTTGCGGGCACGGTTATATGGTTGACTTTATCAACCAATATAAAATGTGGTTGATTTTGTCAACTTGTTTTCGGGGCTGTCCTTAGGGGTAGTGTTCGGGGGTATATTAGAGGTGTATCATTCGGGGTGAACGGAACTTAAATCGGTTCCATCGAACGTTGTGCACGCCCACTATCAAAGAAACTGCCGTGAAATTTGAACTTCGCTTCGTTATTTGCCTCAGGTTATGCGTGTCATAAGCTCTCGCCGTTGGGAGAATAACATGTCCAACGGCGAGGTTCGACCTAACCTGATTGCTTAGACAGTTTTATTTTTTGTAGACCTGAGATAACGCATGAAAAACAGCTATCTCCGGTAGAAGCTCGTCTATGTCAATTTGGTGGCCGTTTGATGTGTCAGGAACCACATTGATTGGTAGATTCGGATGGTTTTCGTGATAGCTCAAAGACGATGTTAGGATTCTTCCTTTGTGAAGAACGCGGCAGTTTATGTGGAATAATTTAGCGGTGAACGGAGACATTAGCTCCTCGAAGGAAAAAGCATTCTTCCTTCGTAGAAATGGCGAAATTGTCTCAATCACATCAATCTCAGAATTGTTTTTAGGAGTGTCTATACCTCTTAATTTAAGCATTCTTCTCGTCAGTAATTCAGTGTCTTTTTGAATCTGATGTACAAAAAAGTAATCTCCGTACCCGACTATCTTTCCATCGTCATCTGTATCAAAAGTCATGAATAAATGTAGCGTTGGTGGCGGATCCTGAAACGTCTTACCATTATAAACTTTGCTTGAGTAGTTTCCCCCAACGTTCACCATAAGTTGCTCGTTTGAGAAATAATGGTTCGCCATGAGTGCAGATACACGTGAATATACTACTTCAAGATCTTGATATGGGTTTTTGGAGTATATTGGTGACGACTCATTGAATTCCCGATAATACTCCTTGCCGGAGCCAATAGCATAGCCGCCCCCGTGTAAAAATTCTTTTGTTCCAAAGTCAAAGCAGAAGCATATAGGTCCTTCTACGGTTGCTATTACGCCAGTACAGGTAAGGTCTAACTGGTTTGATTTTGCAATATTTATTAGTCGACTTTCAACATCGGACACGCTTGCATCAGGCATATCATCTTGCAAAATATCGTGAAGCTTCAGTGAATCTATCATTGTGCCTGCACAGCCGAGTACAAGCTCTGGAGACAGGGACATTATTTTTGTCGCCATGTTACGATATATGCCATCCAAACCCAACTCGGACAGTCGCGCAGATGATTGCGGAATTAATGGAAAGTCGTGCTTTCTAGTTTGATCGCTGTGGGGAGATGTTAGTAAAGAGTCGGCGACTAGAGCTCCATATTTGGCCCACGTGAAGACAAGTGTCATATGTGTATTACCTCAAATTAAATTACCCTCATAAGTAGTATTTAGCATTAAGCATGCAGTCAACAAATACCCCCCCGTCGGTGCTTCCCAATCGACCATCTCGCCCAGGCAATAGGTGCCGGGGCGGTTTTTGAGTTGGAAATTTTCGTCGAGTTCTTCCCATGCCACACCGCCCGCCGTGCTGATCGCCTCGTCAATCGGGCGGGGTTTGGTGATTTTAAGCGGGAGGGCCTTGATCGCGCTTGCGAGTTTGGCGGGGTCGTTCAGGGTTTCGCGGGGGGTGGTTTCGAAAATCAGGGCGGTTTTGGTGGCGTCCAGACCGAGCGTTTTGCGCAGGTGATTGCCAAGCGAGTTTTTGCCGCGTGGTTTGGCAAGGCGCGCGGTGACGTCGGCCAGGTCGCGGTCGGGCGTCAGGTCGAGTGTGACGGTGGCATCGCCGGTTTCAAGCCATTGATCGCGAAGGGCCGCCGAGATGGCATAAACCGCACTGCCTTCGATCCCGGTTCTGGAAATCACGAATTCGCCGCGCACGGTTTGCGGGCCGGATTTGGTTGCGACCGTCAGCGTCACGGCCTTGACAGGCGACCCCGCACATTTATCGATCAGATGGTCGGTCCAGGCGACGTCAAAGCCGCAATTAGCCGGTTTGAACGGGTTGCATCTGATCCCGGCGGATTTCAGGATTTCCATCCATTTGCCATCCGACCCCAGCCGTTTCCAGCTTCCGCCACCCAATGCCAGAACGGTGATATCGGCCTTGGCGGTCACTTCGCCGTCCGGGGTTTTGAAAACGGCATTTTCGGTTTCATCCCAGCCGGTCCAGTAATGGCGGTAATGGATTTTGCAGCCCAAGCCATCCAGACGCCTAAGCCATGCGCGCAAAAGCGGGCTTGCCTTCATCGCGGTCGGAAAAACGCGGCCCGATGACCCGACAAAGGTTTCGATGCCAAGCCCGGCACACCAGTCGCGTATTTCGGTTGGGCCGAATTTGCGTAAGTGCGGTTCGAGCCGTGCACGTGAGGTGCCATAGCGCGACAAAAACGTTTCGAGGTCTTCGGCATGGGTAATGTTCAGCCCCGATTTCCCCGCCATCAGGAATTTGCGCCCCGCACTTGGCATGCCTTCATAGATCGTGACCGCATGACCGGACCCGGCGAGGCGTTCGGCCGCCATCAGCCCCGCCGGACCCGCGCCGATGATCATCGCGGTTTTGCCGTTTGGTTTTGGGGCTGGGGTATCCGGGTTTGATGACATTGGTGGCCTTTGGGTGCGGGGTTATGTCTGGCGGTTTTAGCCGGTTTGGCGGGGGATGGCAATTTGCGGGATTACAGGCGGCGGCGTGGGAGCGGGTGGCACGATGGACTCCCGCGTTCGCGGGAGTGACGGTAGAGGGGCGGGCGATGGTAAAGGAAGCGAGGCGGGGCAGGCACCGTGGCAGTGGCGATAGAGAGGCGGGGCGACGGTTGTTTTGCGCAAGGCAAGTATCGGGGGCTTGACCCATCCCCGTCATGCCCGCGAAGGCGGGCATCCAGTTTGCGGTGCGGGGTTTCTCCGATTTCGGTGATGGAGGTTGTGGCCCGATGGGTTCCCGTTTTCGCGGGAACGACCGTGGAGGGGTGCTAGAAAGATGGGAGAGCGTGGTACGGCAATGTCGGGAGAGCCGCGCAAATTCGACCTTGGCGGAAATAGGGGGCGGGGTGACTTGCGCATTAAGGGTGAAATCGACCCTTTTGGCGGAAAAATGCGGCAAAGATTGGCAATTTGTCGATAAATCGGCTAACAAAATTCCGAAGGTTATAACGCATTCAAAAATAATGATCCTGTGGAGGAAACATGGTTTCGATGAGGGGAATGGCGGGCGCGGCGCGGCTGGCGCGTGGATCGGTTGTCGCACTGGCGATGGGGGCGAGCGCGCTTGTGGCGTTTGGCGCACAGGCCGCACAAGCCAATGAGAAGGTCGAGATTGCCGCACTGGCGTTTGTTTCAAGCGCGCCGTTATTTATTGCCAAGGAAAAGGGTTACCTTGCCGACGAGGGCCTTGATGCCGAGATTTCGATCTTTCAGGCGGCCCAGCCCGTCGCGGTTGCGATTGCATCGGGCGATGCCGATTTTGGCGTGACGGCGTTCACGGGCGGTTTCTTTAACCTTGCGGCCAAGGGGGCGCTTAAGGTTATCGGTGCGCAGTTGCATGAAGATCCGGGTTATGACGGATCGGCCATTCTGGCATCCAATGCGGCGTTTGATGCCGGTCTGACATCGGTTGATAAATTGCCCGGTCATAGCTTTGCCCTGTCGCAGGTCGGATCAAGCTTCCATTACATGATTGGCAATGTCGCCGAGAAGGCCGGGTTTGACCCGGAAAGTGTTTCGCTTAAACCGTTGCAGTCCGTACCCAACATGATTGGCGCGCTTAAAAGCGGGCAGGTCGACAGCATGATCATCGTGCCGCATATCGCAAAGCCGCTGGCCAATGCGGGGGCGGCACATATTATCGGCTGGGTGAAGGATTACGTGCCTTATCAGGTCGGTGGCCTGTTTACATCGACCGAGAATGTCGAAGAAAACCGCGAGATGGTCGAAAAGTTCGTGCGCGCCTATCAGAAGGGTGTGGCGGATTACCGTGCGGCCCTTCTGGCGACGGATGCGGATGGCAAGCTTGTTGAAAGCGACACCACGCAGGAGATTTTGGAGATCGTGCATAAATATGTCTATGCCAACGATCCGGCGGACAAGGCCTATCCGAAAATTCGTGATGGCGCGATGTTCATCACCGAAGAAGCCAAGCTTGACGTTGCCGATGTGAAGGCGCAGGTCAAATGGTATCAGGATCGCGGCTTTGTTTCGGCTGATGCCGATCCGGCGAAATTCATCGATACCAGCTTTATCCCGGCCTTGACCGAGTAAGCCGATATTTTCCCGACCGGGCCGGTGTAGACTGGCCCGGTCGTTTCATTTTTAGATTTCAGATAAACGGATTGTGCCATGCGGCTGCAAATCAAGGGCATTTGCCATTCATATGATCAGGTCGAGGCGCTGCGCGATATCGATTTCGGGATCGAACCGGGCGAGGTCGTCGCCCTGATCGGGCCGTCGGGCTGCGGCAAATCGACATTATTGTCGATTATTGGCGGGTTGCTGGCCCCGACACGCGGCGAGATTCTGATTTGTGACAAGGCGACGCCGGAAGGGTGCCTTAACCCGCTGACTTATGTGTTTCAGGATTTCGCGCTTTTGCCGTGGCGGACGGTGGCGGGCAATATCAGCCTTGTGCTTGAAGATCATGGATTATCCAAGGCGGACCTTGAGGCGCGGGTGGCGGAGGTTCTGGCGCAGACCAATTTATCGGATTTCCGCGATGCGTATCCCAAACAGCTTTCGGGCGGGATGAAGCAGCGGGTCGGGATTGCGCGGGCATTGGCGGTCCGCCCGGCGGTTTTGTTGATGGACGAGCCGTTATCGGCGCTTGACGCGCAGACGCGGATTTTGCTGCTTGATGAATTTGCCGCGTTATTTGCGCGGACCGGCATGACGGCGGTTTATGTGACGCATAACCTGAACGAAGCGGTGCGGCTGGCCAACCGGGTGGTGGCATTGCGCCGTCGCCCCGGCACGATCAAGGAAATCCATACAATCGATATTCCGATAGCAGAGCGGCGCGAAGGCATGCCGGAACTGATCGCGCATGAGCAGGCCCTTTGGAACCTGATCCGGGATGAGGCGATTGCGGCCGATAAGGAGCTTGAAAATGTCGCATGATATCAGCGAAGTCCGGCCCGCCCCGCAAAGCACGGCATCGCCGGCAAGTCATGTGCGGTTTCGTGCCACGGGCTTTAACCCGAAGGCCAATCCGGTTGCAGCGTGGGGCTTTTTTGTTGCCGTGATTGCGCTTTGGCAATTGGGATCAAGCACGGGTGTGATCAGCGAACTTGCGATGCCAAGCCCGGTTGCGGTGGCCAAGGCGCTTTGGCAATTGATCGTCACGGGTGATCTTTGGCTGCATCTTGGCGCGTCGTTGCAGCGGCTTGTTGGCGGCTGGATCATGGGGACGGTGGCAGGGCTTTTTGTCGGTTTTCTGGTCGGGATGTTCAGCTGGGCGCGCTCGCCCGGTGTGGCGTTTGTATCGGCCCTTTTCCCGATCCCGAAGATTGCGCTTTTGCCGCTTTTCATCATCTGGTTTGGCATTGGTGAACCATCGAAATTTGCCACCATTGCCTTTGGCGTGTTCTTCCCGACCGTGATCAATACCTTTGGCGGGGTGGATAATGTGCAGCGCAACCTGATCCGCATGGGGCAAAGCTTTGATCTGCCGATGTGGTCGGTGATCCGCAAGATCATCCTGCCCGGTGCCTTGCCGACCATCCTGTCGGGGTTCCGTATTTCATCCTCGATCGCGATCATCCTTCTGATTGCGGCAGAGATGATCGGGGCGCAATACGGGATTGGCGCACTGATCCTGGCGGCGGGGAACCTGTATCAGACTGATCAGCTTATTGCCGGTGTGGTGGTTCTGTCGCTTTTGGGGTTGTGTGTTTCGTGGTTGCTTGGGCGGTTGGATCGCTGGTTGCTGGGCTGGCGATAATCGATTTCGGACTGTTTGATCTGCCTTGATATGGAACCAAAGCTGTCCCCGTAACGTTCCGGGGACAGTCCCAACAAAAAGGCAGGTTGAAATGCATAAGAACCAGTGGATTCTCGTGGCCGACGGTGGCAAGGCGCATGTGATTGCGGTTACGCGCGATGCCGAAGGCCGTCATCTGGAAACGGTCGAGGAAATGCGGGCCGACAATCGGTCCAGTCAGGAAATCGCCAGCGACAAACCGGGACGCGGTTTTGCCAATCCGGCAGGTAATCAGCAACGCCACGCCATGCCCCCGGCATCCGATCCGCATGAACATGCCCAGAAGGAATTTGTCGATGATGTCGTCAGATATCTTGCCGATGAGTGCAAGCAGGGCAGGTTTGACAATCTGATCGTCATTGCGCCGCCCAAGGTGATGGGTGAGGTCCGCACCAAAATGCCCAAGCCATTGGCCGAGGCACTTGATGGTGAAATCGTCAAGGACCTGACCAATGTGCCGCTTGGTGATTTGCCCAAGCATCTGAGCGGCACGGGTGGCTGGCTTTGACCGGTCCCGGATTTGGCCGGAGTTACCGGTGATCCTGCCGGAACTGAACCGGTGACATCGCGGCCTTTTTGGCGAAAAAGCGCGAAAAATATCCGGCATCGCGAAAGCCCAGTTCATCGGCGATCTGCTGAACCGCGATGTCGGTATAGATCAGGGTGCGTTTGGCCTCAAGGATCAGGCGGTGATGGAGGACTTCGATGGCGGTCATGCCATAGATGTCCTTGGCGATGCGGTTGAGCTGTGTGGTGGTGATGCCGATTTCGCGGGCGTAGAATTCCAGCGGCTTGTGCTGTTTGTAGAAGGTTTCGATCAGGGATTGGAATTTGCGGAACTTGGCGGTTTTCTGTTCCTTGCGGCTTAGCCGTGCCGGATCACCCGAGGGTGCATCGCGCCCGATGCCGAGCAACAGCAACCCCAATATATTGCGCAGGGCATATAACCGCCCGGTATTATGTCCGAAATATTCCGCGACCAGTTGACGGATCAGGAAATCGGTCGGGCTTGGCTGATCGGCGGTTGCCGATGCATCAACGCAAAGTGGTCGGTCAAGGCGTGCAAGCAATTTCGGGGCAGGGGCCAGAATTTCCTGCAAATGATAGTCGGTCAGTGAAATGACCCAGCCGTCGATATCGGGGCTGAAGCGAAAGCCGTGCACGGTGCCGGGCGGCAGGGTCAGCAGATGGCCGACCTGCATGGTGAATTGCCGGTCGTCAAATTCGATCCCGGCGTGGCCGTGCGTGATGTAAAGCAATTGAAACAGATTGGCGTGACGGTGCGGCTGAATGTGCAGGTCATGCAGTTTGGAGCGCGACGGGATGCTTTCGAGATGGAAGAATTCCGGTTCGGAAATGGCAATCTGTTCGGCGGTTCCGGGGACGGTATCGCCGGTTTCGCCGTAAAGTTTATAGACCGGAATGCTGTTTCGGGTTGCGACCATGATCATGTTTTGCTGTTTGCTTTGGGATAGTCTAGCGGTTTTCGGGTTTGACCAAAAGAAAAGCCCGCCACAGCGGGCGGGCTTTTCGCAAGCTTATGATGCGCGTTGCTAACCGCCGAGGAATGTTGGCACAAACAATGTCAGCACCGGGACAAAGATCAGCAACATGATGCGGACGATCTCGGCGGCAAAGAAGGGCATGACGCCGCGGAAGGTCTGGCTCATGGGGACGCCATCGGCAAGGGCGTTGATGATGAACACATTCAGCCCCACCGGGGGCGTTATCAGCCCCAGTTCCACGACAATCAGGGCAAGGATACCGAACCAGATTTTGAGGTCTTCGGCCCCCATGCCATAGGCCGCGGTTGCCGCCGTTGCCCAGTCACCGCCATTGATATCGACCAGGGCCGGCCAGAAGAACGGGATGATCACAACGATCATCGACAGGCTTTCCATGAAGCAGCCCAGAACGATCAGGGCGAGCAGCATCAGAACCATGATCAGCCAGGGATCAAGGCCGCTGGTGGCGGCGGCCTCGGCCATATAGGCCGGAAGGTTGGCACGGCTGAAGAAACCTTTAAGGATTTCGGCCCCCAGCAGGATGAAGAAGATCATCGAGGTGGTGACAGCCGTATCGCGCAGCGACTGTTTCAGGCCGGAAAATGTCAGGCCACCCTTGCCGCGCAGGCGCATATAGGCGCCGTAAACCAGAATGGCAAACACGCCCACACCGGCCGCCGGGGTCGGGGTGAACAGACCGGCCCCAAGGCCCAGAATGATTGATCCGAAAATCACTATCACCGGGATCAGGCGCAGCAATGCTTCGCGGCGTTCCGCCGGTGCCATCGGTTCGGGGATCGGGGCGAGGCTTGGGTTAAGGCGGACCTGAATGGCGATCACACCCATAAAGAACGCAACCGCGATCAGGCCGGGGATGATGGCGGCCTGAAACATCTGGATGATCGATGCCTCGACCGTGACGGCGTAAATCACCAGTGCGACAGACGGCGGGATCAGGATGCCAAGTGTCCCGCCCGCCGCCAGCGTACCGGTGGCAAGGCGCGGCGAATAATTCAGGCGGCGCAATTCGGGCAGGGCGACCTTGCCCATGGTCGAGGCGGTGGCAAGCGATGATCCGCAAACCGCGCCAAACCCGGCGCAGGCCCCGATGGCGGCCATGGCAACGCCACCCCGGAACCGGCCCAGAATGGCATTGACGCCCTGAAACAGATCGCGCGACAGGTTGGCCTGACTGGCGAGGTAGCCCATCAGGACGAATAACGGCACGACCGAGAGTTCATAGTTCGAGACAATCCCGTAAAACAGGGATTTGAACTGTTGCAGATAGGGTTCAAAGCGCAGGAAGGGGAAGAACAGGCTAAGCACATAGTTGCCGCCGATCCCGATCCCGATCATGGCAAGCCCGACCGGAACGCGCAGTGCGAGAATAAAGAACAGCAGTACAAGACCGCCAAGGCCGATTAATTCGCGTTCAGACATTGGCCGTGGCCTCGCTTTCGAAAATCTGGCTTGCGGCAATCAGCGCCCACAGGAACATCGATACGATGCCCGGCACATAGAACGGCCAGATCGGCCAACCCAGAATTGCCGACAGGGTATTGTCGCTGCGGACTTCGATCAGGCCGTTGATCATCATATAGCCAAGGAACAGGGCCAGCAGCGTCATCAGGATGCCCGATACGATATCGACACCGCGCGCGAACCAGTTGGGAAACATTTTGATAAACACGTCGACGGCGACATGGCCGTAACGGGTCTGGCAATAGGGGAAGAACATCAGGGCCGCCGAACTGACAACCATGCTGACGAAATCCTCGTAGCCGATAATTGCCGGGAAATTCGCACCAAACAGGCGCGCGAGTTTGTCCAGGCCGAATGCGGTAACGTTGACGATGGTCACCACCGCGATCAGCAGGGCCAAAAAACCACCCGCCACGGCAAGCCATGATGCGGCCTTGTTAAGCACGTGTTTCATCTGTCATTCATTCTCGCGGGCAATCTTGCGGGAAAACGGGGTTACGTAACGTGATGATACGTAACCCTGTCAGATTTGCCAGTAATCTGGAAAGATTACTGCTCGGTATGGGCGAGAACGGCAGCCTTGGCCTTTTCGACCAATGCAGCACCGTCGATGCCGTTCGATTTGGCTTCTTCGATCCAGCGATCAACAACCGATGCGGATGCATTGTCAAAGGTCGCTTTTTCTTCCGGGGTCAGTTGAACAACCTGACCCTTGCCATCGTTGATCATTTTCTTGCCGACTTCTTCGACATTGTTGAAAACATCACCGATCTGGGCGGCAAAATCGCGGCCGGAGTTACGGTCGATGATTTCTTTCAGGTCGTCGGGCAGGCTTTCGTAACGGTCCTTGTTCATGGCGAACAGGAAGACCGAGGTACCAAAGCGAGAATTAACGCCCTGGCCTTCGACGGAATAGGAAACCAGTTCAGCCAGTTTCAGCGGCGGAACGACTTCGAACGGAACCAAGCCGCCGTCAACCACGCCAAGCGACATGGCCTGCGGCAGGGCCGGGACCGGCATGCCAACCGGTTCTGCACCCCAGGATTCAATCACCCATGAACCGGTACGGGTCGGTGTGCGCAGTTTGAGGCCTTTGACATCGGCAACGGTGCGGACTTCTTTCTGGGTCAGGTGGATGGCCTGACCGGCATGGACGTGAACGGCGAGCGGATGGATGTCTTTAAGGTCCGGTGCCATGTCTTCCATCAGGTCCCAGATCGCGAGGTTGGTCGCGCGTGCATCCCCCAGATGAACACCCGGAAGTTCGAAAACTTCGGTATGCGGGAAGACGCCCGGGGTGTAACCCGGCAGGGTCCAGACGATATCGGCGACACCATCACGGACCTGACGATACAGTTCCGGCGGGTTGCCACCCAGCGACATGGACGGGAAAATTTCAAACTTGATGCGACCGTTGGATTCTTCTTCGATCTTTTTGGCCCACGGTTCGATCATCTGGGCCTGTGCCGGTGCTTTCGGGCCCAGGAAGTGCTGGATCGTCAGGGTGACTTCCTGTGCGTGGGCGCCAAACGACACCATGGTCGCAACGGCGGCACCTGTCAGCAGTTTCGTGATGTGTTTCATTCTTTCCTCCTTTGAACGTCCCGTGGCGTTGCCAAACGCCATCAAACGTCTCAGCCATGATGCGTTTTTTATCTGCAAAGTTTTCCTGAAGTTTTTTTCTTGTTGTTTTTGTTATTCTTTTTGTTCGCATGTTTGCCGTTTATGCACAGCTGCCATGCCAATTTGTAATCAATCTAATGGTCGTCGCATGGTTATGTATAATGATATTGGCGCTTGTTTTCATAACCATATGATTATGTATCGTGGCGGGCATGGGTTGCATGATGCCGGGCGGCTTCTTCGCGGACCGCATTGATCAGGATTTCGACCGGGGGGGGAATCGGGCTGTCGATACGGGTGGTCAGACCCACCGGGCCAAAGGTATCGCTGGTATCAATCGGCAGTTCGACAAGATGACCTTCGGCAATGTCGGATGCCACAGCCCCGTTCGAGATGATCCAGATCGCATCGGTTTCGCGGGTAAAGGCGCGGCCAAAAGATGTCGAAACGGTTTCGATCCGGTCGGGCAGGGCACCGATGCCATGCGCAATCAGCATTTTGTCGACAGTCGAGTGAATGATCGCCTGTTTGGGCGGCACCAGAACCGTAAATTCGCGAATGCGCGTAATGTCCGGGTTTTTATCGGCCAGCAATGGATGACCGGGCCGCGCAACCAGCGAGATATGTTCGGAATATAGATGTATGAAGGACAGGCCCGACATCTGATCGGGTTCGGCCAGACGACCGACCACCAGATCAAGTTCGCCGACACGCAATTGCCCCATCAGCATGACGTTTGGCCCGGCGACGACCTTGACCGTTGTGTCGGGGCTGAGTGCCTTGAACCGGCGGATGGCGTTTGGCATGACGCTGGCGGCGACGGTTGGCAGAACGCCAAGATTGATCGAAAGCCCGCCCTGCATGCGCACCTGACTGATGCTGTCGACACCCTGACGCAGGGCGGTGACGCTGGCCCCGGCATAACGCAGGAACACCTTACCGAAATCGGTCAGGGTGACGCCGCGTTTGGACCGGTCAAACAGGCGGGCGTCAAGATGTTCTTCAAGTTCGCGGATGGTTTTGGAAACCGCTGGCTGGGTGATCGATAATGTGTCGGCGGCCTTGACGACGCTGCGCTGGCGGGCGACCTCCAGAAAGCAGGTCAGATGGCGGAATTTAATGCGTTGATCAAGCATGGTTACCATTCCAGAAATCAAATATTCCTGTTTTATATAATTGTATAGTTATGCATTTAACGCAAATCCTCATTTTACATAACCAAAGTCGCCTGCCAGATTGGGCGTAACAAGTCAGGGTGGAAATGACATGAGTTTACAAGTCGCCCCGATCAACGGGACACATATCCATTATTGCCAGACCGGCCCGAAAGATGGCCCGGCTTTGGTGTTTTCAAATTCGCTGGGTACGGATCTGCGTATCTGGAACGATGTTGCCCCGGCCTTTGCCGACCGGTTTAACGTCATAACCTATGACAAGCGCGGGCATGGTTTATCGGGCATTGGCGGGGCGGATTACAATATCGACCTGCATGCCAATGACCTGATCGGGCTTCTGGATTATCTCGGCGTCAAAGACGTGATTATTTGCGGTTTGTCCGTCGGTGGACTGATTGCGCAGAAAGTCACCGAACTGGCGCCGGAGCGCGTTCGCGGCCTGATCTTGTGTGATACTGCGCCGAAACTTGGCGATGCGGATGGCTGGAACACGCGCATCAATGCCATCAAGGAAGGCGGTATCGAGGTTCTTGGCGATGCGATCATCGAACGGTGGTTGTCGCCGACATATCGCCGTGACCGTCCGGTTGAAACCGCGATGTATCGCGACATGCTGGTGCGCACCACGGTGGAGGGTTATGTCGGAACCTGTATCGCGCTTCGTGATGGGGACCTTCGCGATGCGGCAACCCGGATTTCGGTGCCGGTCCTTTGTATTTGCGGATCGGACGATCTGGCGACACCGCCCGATGTCGTGCGCGAGATGGCCGGGATGATCCCCGGTGCCCAATTCGAACTTATAAACGGGGTCGGGCATTTGCCGTGCCTTGAAACCCCGGAATTGCTTTCCCGGTTGATCGACCGATTTATCAAGGAGAAGAACCTTGTCTGAGAACCGGTATGAAGTCGGTATGAAAACCCGCCGTTCCGTTCTGGGCGATGCCCATGTGGATCGTGCATCGGCGAATGTCACGGAAATCGATGCCGGTTTTCAGCGTTACATCACCGAGAATGTCTGGAATGGTGTGTGGACCAGCGATGCGTTTACCAAGCGCGAACGCAGCATCGTGACCATCGCGCTTCTGGCCGGGCTTGGCCATGAAGAAGAACTGGCGATGCATATCCGTGCAACGCTTAATACCGGTGCCACGCGTGAAGATATCCGTGAAGTTCTGATGCATGTTGCGGTCTATGCCGGTGTTCCCACCGCCAATACGGCGTTCCGCATTGCCAAACAAACCTATGCCGAGATCGATGCGGCCGCCAAGGGAGAGTAACGCCATGTCCACATTCAAACCGCGTGACTGGGGTTCCCACGCCCCCTTTATCGCGCCCGGTTACAAATCCACCATTCTGCGCGGTCCGACGCGCGCCCCGCTTGCCATCAAATCCGGTCTGACCGAGGGCACTGGCCCGCGTTTTGCCCCGGCATCAGTTCGCAAGCTTGATTTCGATCTGACGAAAAACGGTATCACCAATGGCGAACCGCTGGGCGAACGCATTGTGGTGCATGGCAAGGTCATGGATACCGATGGCCGCCCGCAGCCCGATATTCTTGTGGAAGTCTGGCAGGCCAATGCAGCCGGGCGTTATGTGCATAAGGTGGATCAGCATGATGCGCCGCTTGACCCGAATTTTCGCGGGTCGGGCCGGTGCATGACGGATGCCAACGGCAATTATGTTTTCTATACGATCAAGCCGGGAGCCTATCCGTGGGGCAACCATTTCAATGCATGGCGTCCGAACCATATTCATCTGTCCCTGTTCGGGCCGGGTTTTGCCACGCGCCTTGTGACCCAGATGTATTTTCCCGGCGATCCGTTGCTGGAACTTGATCCGATTTTCCTGGGTACCGAGGACGCCGCGGCACGCGAACGCCTGATTGCGAAATTCTCGATCGAGAAGACCGAGGAAGGCTTTGCCCTTGGTTATCAGTTTGACGTCGTCCTGCGCGGACGCAATGCCACCCCGATGGAGAGTTAAGTCATGGCATATGGTGAAACCCCCTCGCAGACGGTTGGTCCGTATTTCGCCTATGGCCTGACCGCCGGGCAATATGCATACGACTTTACCGACATTGCCGACACGACCATCGCCGGACCGGACGCGGAAGGCGAACATATCCGCATCACTGGCCGTGTTCTTGATGGCAACGGCGATGTCGTCAATGACGCGATGATCGAAATCTGGCAGGCCGACGCCAAGGGAAACTATGCCGAAAATCCGGTTGATGTTGCGTCATCGGGTTTCCGGGGGCTTGGCCGTTGTGGCACCGGCACGGATGCGCAGAACCGCTTTTACTTTGACACCGTCAAACCGGGTGTTGTTGCCGACGGTACGGCCCCGTTTGTCAATGTCATCGTGTTCATGCGCGGCATGCTGGTTCATGCCTTTACCCGTTTCTATTTCGATGACGAGGCGGCATTGAACGCCAGGGATGATATCCTGCAATCGGTTCCCGCTGATCGCCGTGACACGCTGATTGCCAAGCGTGTCGAAACCCGTACCGGGGTTGAATACCGGATCGACATTCACATGCAGGGGGACGCGGAAACCGTGTTCTTCGACGTGTAAGTCGCTTCGGTCCGGATGGCTGTGTTCGCTGCTTTGGGGAAAGCCGGTAGGCGCAGCCATCCAAATCATTCCAACGCATCCGGCTGAGATATGCCGCGTTTTCTTGTTCTGGTTACCACAGGAGTTTTACCGTGGTTGCACGTTTCATGTCGCTTAAAGAGGCTGTCGCATCCTGCATCAAGGATGGCGATACCGTCTCGATGGAAGGTTTCACGCATCTGATCCCGCATGCCGCCGGGCACGAGGTCATTCGTCAGGGGATCAGGGATCTGACCCTGATCCGGATGACGCCCGACATGATCTATGATCAGCTGATCGGGGCCGGTTGTGCCAAGAAACTGGTGTTTTCGTGGGGCGGGAACCCCGGTGTCGGGTCTTTGCACCGGTTGCGCGATGCGGTTCAGGAAGGCTGGCCGCACAAGCTTGAGATCGAGGAACACAGCCACGCGGCAATGGCCAATGCCTATGACGCGGGGGCGGCAGGTTTGCCATGTGCGGTGTTCAAGGGATATCGCGGGGCGGAATTGCCGCGCGTGAACAAGAATATCAAATTCATCGAATGCCCGTTCACTGGTGAAAGCCTGGCCGCTGTTCCGGCCATTCGCCCGGATGTTGCCGTGGTCCATGCCCAGAAAGCCAATAAAAAGGGCGATGTCCTGTTTGAAGGCATTGTCGGGGTTCAGAAAGAAGCCGTTCTGGCGGCCAAAAAGTCGATCATTACGGTCGAGGAGATCGTCGATAACTTTGACGATGTTCCCTACAACGCCGTGATGCTGCCGAACTGGGCAGTGACCGCGATTGTCGAGGTGCCGGGTGGCGCACATCCGTCTTATGCCCAAGGCTATTACAAGCGCGACAACGCGTTTTACAAGGCGTGGGACAAGATCGCCAATGATCGTGACAGCTTTAGCGCGTGGATCGATGAGCATGTCATGAAGGGCGGCCCTGAAGATTTCGCCGCCAAGCGCGAAGCGAACAAAGGGTAAGCGGAGGAAAGATCATGGTTGACTATACCCCTACCGAAATGATGACGGTTTCTGCCTCGCGCGCACTCAAGAATGACGATGTGTGCTTTGTCGGCATTGGCATGCCGTCGGCAGCGTGCAACCTTGCACGTTTGACACATGCGCCGGAACTGACCCTTATTTATGAAAGCGGTACGATTGGCACGAAGCCGGACGTATTGCCGCTATCCATCGGCGATGGCGAGCTTTGCGAAACGGCCGTCAATACCGTGCCGGTGCCGGAAATGTTCCGTTACTGGTTGCAGGGCGGCAAGATTTCCGTGGGCTTCCTTGGCGCGGCACAGCTTGATAAATACGGCAATATCAATACCACCGTGATCGGCGATTATGATGATCCCAAGGTCCGCCTGCCGGGCGGTGGCGGGGCACCGGAAATCGCGACCAGCTGTGGCGAGGTGTTTCTGGTGATGAAACAAAGCAAGCGTGGCTTTGTTGAAAAGATCGATTTCGTGACCTCGCTTGGTCATGGCAAGGGCGGGGATGACCGCGCGTCTTATGGTGTCGATACCAAAGGCCCGTCGCGACTGATTACCGATCTTTGCATCATGGAACCGCATCCGGTTGGCAAGCATTTCATCGTGACATCGATCCATCCGGGCGTGACGCGCGAAGATATTATCGAAAACACCGGCTGGACTGTTGAATTTGCTGATGAAGTCGCCGAAACTCCGGTGCCCGACGCGCACGAGCTTCAGGTCCTGCGTGACCTGCATGCCCGCACCGCCAAGGCCCATGAAGGCCAGCAGTAAGGACCCCACATATGGCTGATGCTTATATCTGCGATTTTATCCGCACCCCGATTGGCCGTTTTGGCGGCAGCCTTTCATCGGTACGCACCGATGACCTTGGTGCCATTCCGCTGAAGGCACTGATCGAACGCAATCCGAATGTTGATTTCGGCGATGTCGATGACGTTATTTTCGGATGTGCCAATCAGGCCGGGGAAGACAATCGCAACGTGGCGCGCATGTCGTCGCTTTTGGCCGGATTGCCGGAAAATGTTACCGGCACGACGGTCAACCGTCTGTGCGGGTCGGGCATGGATGCGATCATCATGGCCGCACGCGCGATCAAATCGGGTGAAGCCGATCTGATGATTGCCGGCGGTGTCGAAAGCATGTCACGTGCACCGTTCGTGATGCCAAAGGCCGAAACGGCCTTTTCACGCAATGCGGAAATCCATGACACCACGATTGGCTGGCGTTTCATCAATCCGGTGATGAAAAAGCAGTACGGCGTTGATTCCATGCCTGAAACCGGTGAAAACGTGGCCGAGGATTTCAAGATCAGCCGTGCCGATCAGGATGCCTTTGCCGCCCGTTCGCAGGACAAGGCGGTGGCAGCACAGGAAAACGGCAATCTGGCCGCGGAAATCACGCCGGTCACCATTCCGCAGCGCAAGGCCGACCCGATCATCGTTGACAAGGATGAACATCCGCGTCCGGGCACCACGGTTGAAAAGCTGGGCAAGCTGCCGACCCCGTTCCGCGAAGGTGGTTCGGTAACGGCGGGGAATGCATCGGGGGTTAATGACGGCGCGGCGGCATTGATCATTGCATCGGAGGCGGCGGTCAAGAAATACGGCCTGAAACCGATTGCCAGGGTGGTTGGCGGTGCGACGGCGGGTGTTCCGCCACGCATCATGGGCTTTGGCCCGGCACCGGCCAGCAAGAAGCTTCTGGCGCGTCTTGGCCTTACGACCGATCAGCTTGACGTGATCGAACTGAACGAGGCCTTTGCATCGCAGGGGCTTGCGACATTGCGCGATCTTGGCATTGCCGATGACGATGCGCGTGTGAACCCGAATGGCGGGGCGATTGCGCTTGGTCATCCGCTTGGCATGTCGGGCGCACGTATCACCGGGACGGCTGCGATGCAGTTGAAACGTAGTGGCGGCAAATATGCGCTGGCGACCATGTGTATTGGCGTCGGGCAGGGCATTGCCATTGTGCTTGAAGCGGTCTGATTGATCGTTTGCTTTCAAGAAGGCCCCTGTACCGTTGGAAGAACGGGCAGGGGCTTCTTTTTGTGTTGTTGACCGAACGCAGTCGCAGCGCGACACTAACGACCTGAAATAACACCTGTTTAAACGGTGGACCAAACCAGATGACGATTTCGCCCTTTGATTCTGCGATGCTTGGCAATCTGTTTGCCGATGCGGAAATTGCCGCCCTGTTTACCGATGATGCACAGATTGCATCAATGGTGCTGTTCGAGGCGGCATTGGCATCGGCCGAAGCACGCGCGGGCGTGATCCCGGAAACAAGTGCGAACCGTATTGCCGATGTGTGCCGCGAATTTCGCCCCGATCCCGCGACATTGGCGGCAGGATCGGCAAGTGCCGGTGTGCCGGTTCCGGCATTGGTCAAGGCGCTTAAGGCCGAGGTCGGCGGGGATGATGCGCGCTATGTCCATTTTGGCGCAACCAGTCAGGATGTGGTTGATACCGGGCTTGTGTTGCGGCTTCGCGATGCGGTGGGGATTATTCGCCGCCGGACGCGCAAGCTGATCAAGGCATTGATTGCACAGGCCGAAACCCACCGGGCAACGGTCATGATCGGGCGGACCCGTTCACAACAGGCGGTGCCGACCACATTCGGGCTTAAGGCCGCCGGATGGCTGGCACCATTGGTGCGGATTGATCAGCGGATTGATACGTTATGTACCGATCTGTTCCGGTTAAGTTTTGGCGGGGCAGCGGGGACGCTGGCATCCATCGGGGATAAGGCGATTGAGGTTGAACGCAATCTGGCCGATGAACTTGAACTGCCCCCAACCGATATGCCGTGGCATAGCCAGCGCGATGTTCTGGTCGATTTTGCCGCACAGTTAACCGCGCTGAGCGGTGCGCTTGGCAAGATGGGGCAGGATTTGGTGTTGCTGGCGCAATCCGAAATTGCCGAAGTCCAGCCGGGCAAGGGCGGCGGATCATCGACCATGCCGCATAAATCCAACCCGGTGCAGGCCGAAATGCTGATCACATTGGCGCGGTTCAATGCAGGCCAGCTTGGCACATTTGCGCAAAGCCAGATACATGAACATGAACGATCCGGGGCAAGCTGGTTGCTGGAGTGGCTGACTTTGCCGCAGATGGTCATGGCGACGGCGGCGGGCTTGGCGCAGGCGGTTGATATGGTGCCGAGCCTTAAGGTCAATGCTGACCGGATGGCGGCCAATCTTGAACTGTCACGCGGGGCGATGCTGGCGGAGGCCGCGACCTTTGCGCTTGCCGAGCATCTTGGACGTGACGGGGCGGACAAGCTGGTCAAGGATGCGCTTTCGCGGTCTGCCGCCAATCAAAGCAATCTGTTTGATGAATTGCCCGGACTTACCGATGTCGGGATCGACTGGGCCAAGCTGCGCGACCCGGCGAATTATATCGGGCAGGCCGATGCCTTTGTCGAGCGGGTGGTGACAACCGCCCGTCGGGCGATCAAGGACAGTTGACATGAAAAGGCGGTCGGGAAATGACCGCCTTTTGATTTTGCCCGCGATCAGGTCACAGGACGCAGGCGTTTTTCAACGGCGTAGTTATGTATCGGGACCCCGGCGACTTCAAAATCGCGGCGTTCAACCACGTGAAAGCCCTGTTTTAACAGGAAGCCCTTGGCGAGTTCACTGGCTTCGGAATAGAGCTTTGCGATGTTGCGGTCACGTGCCGCTTTTTCAAGGGCGTCATAAAGTATCCTGACCGCACCGGTCCCGGCAAGTTCGGGCAGGGCATACAGAAAATGGAGATGCCCGTCGGCTTCGAGATCGCAAAAGGCGACGGCCCGGTCGTTTGCATCGGCCGCAATCAGGCGCAGCCGACCATCATCCATCAGTTCGGCAAACCGTTCTGCGGTTGGGGCGAGAGACGTCCAGATGCCGACCTGATCAGGGTTATAGGCACGTGATCCCAGTTCCATGACGGAACGGGTGTAAATTTCGGTCAGCACCGATGCATCGGTTGCGCGATACGGGCGGATGGTGATCAATTCTGTGAACCCCATGCCGCGTCAAAGAACCGGACTTCAAGTTCGGTTGCCTTGCGAAAACAGGAAAGACAGTTTGCACGGGCCATGTCATCGAGTGTCGGTCCGGTTTTATTGAGCTGATCATTGAGGAAGGCGACGACACTTTCGAAATAGGTCCCGATATGCAGATCAAGCCATTCGGCGTACCAGAATTCTTTGGGGTGGCTTTCGATTTCATTGTGAACCCGATCCGCCCAGCCAAGATAGGTGCCTTCGGCCACGGCCAGAACCGCCAGCATGCTGGCGTAGTCGTTGCTTTCCATGGCGGTGCGCATCAGATCCTTGAAGGCCGCGGTGACGTCCCAATCCGGCATTTCGCGGCGTTCCTGTTCGGTGACGCCCAGCGCATCAAGTGATCGTTCGAAATAGGTGTTTTCCGGTCCGGTCAGAAGGGCGAGAAACTGGCAGGCCGGGATGCGGTCCGGCAGCGTTGGCGCACGTGATACGGCACCGGCCAGAAGGGCAACAAACCGGTCGATGAAACGGTGGTCCTGAATCAGATAGTTTTTGAGATTGCGGTCGGGAACTGCGGCCTTGCCCCAGGCATCGGTAAAGGGATGGTGGGTGACCTTGTGCCAATCATCGGCAACACACGCCTTGAGCCACTGGGAAAATGTGCCCGCCGGATTTTGCGCCTGCCAGACTGGCCAATCAAATGTTGAGGCGTTTTCGGGTTGTGATGCAACGTTGTCGGCCATGATCCATCCCCAGAAATTTTGATTTGAGAGGGGCTTAGCACGCGCGGGAAAGGACCGCAACCGGGCGGTTTTGTGCATTGCATTGCGATGGATCATTTTTAACACAAAAAAATGATAAAATTACATTTGATTATTATAATGTTTAATTATAACCTTTGAGCCAGAGATTATTCATCCATTTAAAAAGCGGAGTTTCGCGATGAAAGCCAATGTTGGAACATTTGATCGTGTGGTACGGATCATCCTTGGTCTTGTCCTGATTGTATTGCCGTTCATCCTTGCGACCGAGGCCGGTCCGTTTGCCACCCTTGGCGGTTTTGGCTGGCTTGCGATGATTGTGGGCGCCGTCATCCTGTTGACCGGGGTTATGCGATTCTGCCTGCTGTATCGCATTTTGGGTATTTGCACCTGTCAGACATCCACGAACTAGCATTATCGGCGTCCGACAATACCGGAGGAGTGGCATGAGTATCGGATCAGGCAAACCGTCGCTTCGGGCGGACAAATCGAAAATGCCGGTGGTGAAGGCATTTTTTGACGAGGCGACCTTTACGATCAGCTATGTGGTGCGCGATCCGCAAAGCAGTTGTTGCGCGATTGTTGACTCGGTTCTGGATTATGACCCGGCAAGTGGCCGAACCAATACCGCTTCCGCCGATGCGATTGTTGCCTTTGTCCGCGAGGAAGGGCTTACGGTGCAATGGATACTTGAAACCCATGTCCATGCCGATCATCTGTCGGCGGCCCCGTATTTGAAGGACAAGTTGGGCGGGCGCATGGGTATCGGATCAAAGATCAGTGTGGTGCAGGAAACATTTGGCAAGGTGTTTAACGCCGGAACGGAATTCCAGCGCGACGGCAGTCAGTTCGACCATCTGTTCGAGGATGAGGAAACGTTTGAAATCGGCGGGCTTTCGGCGCGTGCGCTGCATACGCCAGGGCATACACCCGCCTGCATGTCCTATGTGATTGGTGATAGCGTTTTTGTCGGTGATACGTTGTTCATGCCCGATTTCGGCACCGCAAGATGTGATTTTCCGGGTGGGGATGCGGCGACACTTTATCGGTCGGTGCAAAAGATTCTGGCCCTTCCGGGAGAAACACGGATGTTTCTTTGCCATGATTACAAGGCACCGGGGCGCGATATTTATATCTGGGAAACCACGGTGGCCGAAGAACGCGCCCATAATGTCCATGTCCGCGAAGGTATCAGCGAGGATCAATTCACCAAAATGCGCAAGGCCAAGGACGCGACATTGGATATGCCGCGCCTGATCCTGCCATCGGTTCAGGTAAATATGCGCGCTGGGGAGTTGCCACCAGCCGAAGATAATGGCATCCGTTATCTCAAGATCCCGCTTAACAGCCTTTGAGGGCAAAGGCGGGACGTTTCCGACGCGAAAGAATGGATGCAAGGACGATGAAACGCCTGAATGACGATCTTACCGTATCGCCCCAGATGCCGATTGAGGCACTGGATCACATTGCCCAAGCCGGTTTCAAGACGATCATTTGCAACCGGCCGGACAATGAAGATCCTGGCCAGCCACCGTTTAGTGCGGTCAAGGCGCGGGCCGAGGAACTTGGCCTTACGGCGGTGTTTCAACCCGTGATGAGTGGCAATGTGCAGGACGGCGATGCCGATGCCTTTGCCAAGGCGTTAAACGAATCCCCCAAACCCGTCTTTGCCTATTGCCGGACCGGAACGCGTTGCGCGATTTTGTGGTCGCTTGCCAATGCCGGGAAGATGCCGGTCGAGGATATTGTCAAAACGGCCGCGGATGCGGGGTATGACATGTCTGGTCTGGCACCGCGGATTGCCGCACGGAGCTGATAATTCAGCGGTGCGGCCATTGGCGGAAACGGGTCGACGTGATTTGTGGCCTTGATGGCCCGGAGTGCCGAATGTGAAACGGTTGCACCGTTATTTTCCGATCCTTGACTGGGGACGGACCTATAACCGACACGACGCCGCCAACGATATGACGGCGGCGGTGATCGTGACGGTAATGTTGATCCCGCAAAGTCTGGCTTATGCGATGCTGGCGGGATTGCCGCCCGAAGTCGGGCTTTATGCCTCCATCCTGCCATTGATTGCCTATGCGGTGTTTGGCACGTCCCGTGCCCTGGCCGTCGGGCCGGTTGCGGTCATTTCATTGATGACGGCATCGACCATTGGGGCGGCCCAATTGCCCGAGGGCGTTAATGCCTTGATGGCGGCGGTGACATTGGCGGTGATGTCGGGTTTGATGTTGCTGGCGATGGGGATTTTCCGTTTGGGATTTCTGGCCAGCTTTTTGAGCCATCCGGTCATATCAGGTTTCATTACCGCATCGGGCATCCTGATCGCGTTGGGGCAGGTACGCCATATTCTGGGCCTTCAGATCCCGTCAGGAAATGCGGTGCAGACCGCGATTGCGATTGTGCGATCCGTTGCAGACAGCAACCTTTCGACGGTTTTGATCGGGATTGGCAGCCTGATTTTCCTGTTTTGGGTGCGGATGTCGATGGGGTCGCTTCTGGTGCGGTTGGGGATGGCCAGGGTTTGGGCGTCGTTCTTGACCAAGGCGGGGCCGGTTCTGGTGGTGATCGTCACAACATGGCTGGTCTGGCAGTTTGATCTGGCGGCGGTGGACGTGCGGATTGTTGGCGATGTTCCGGTCGGGTTTCCCGGGCTGTCGATCCCATCCTTTGATCCGGAACTTGTCGTGCAATTTGTGGTGCCGGCATTGCTGATCAGCGTGATCGGATTTGTTGAATCGGTTTCGGTTGCCCAGACATTGGCGGCCAAGCGCCGCCAGCGCATTGTTCCCGATCAGGAATTGATTGCCCTTGGCGCATCGAACATCGCCGCCGGTTTTTCGGGCGGATATCCGGTGACGGGCGGGTTTGCCCGGTCGGTGGTGAATTTCGATGCCGGGGCGCAAACACCCGCCGCCGGTTTGATAACCGCAATTGCGATTGGGGCGGCGACATTTTTCTTAACGCCGCTTTTGTATTTTCTGCCACATGCGACATTGGCCGCAACCATCATTGTCGCGGTATTAAGCCTTGTGGATATTGCGGCGATCCGGCGGGTCTGGGTTTATTCGAAACGCGATTTCAGCGCGATGATGGCAACCATTGCCGTAACGCTTTTGTTTGGTGTCGAGCCGGGGGTGATCAGCGGTGTGCTGCTGTCGATCATTTTGCATCTGCATCACACCAGCCGCCCGCATATTGCGGTGGTCGGTCTGGTGCCTGGAACCGAACATTTTCGCAATATCCATCGTCATCAGGTTTTGACCGGCACGCGGGTTTTGACAGTGCGCCCCGATGAAAGTCTTTATTTTGCCAATAGCCGTTATCTGGAAGACCGGATTTATGATCTGGTGGCGAAGAATCCGGGTTTGGCGCATGTGATTTTGATGTGTCCGGCGATTAATGAAATTGACGCCAGCGGTCTTGAAAGCCTTGAAGATATCAATCTGCGTCTGCGCGATGCCGGGGTTAAATTCCATCTATCTGAGGTCAAGGGACCGGTGATGGACCGGTTGGCGCGCACCGCGTTTTTATCGCATCTGAGCGGGCAGGTGTTTTTATCCCAATATGCCGCGATTGCCGCCCTTGACCCAATGATCATCAACCCGGATCAGGATGGCGACGGCATCGCGACCGTAGAGGCAGGATAGCGTTTTTGCGTGACACATCTGCCAAAATTGCACTTTAAGTTTCGAGAGATTAGAACGATATGGTCACGGCGCGCGACAATGGCGCGCATGCCATGTGTTTGAAGGTGCCGTTTTGAGCGACTTATCACTTCGTATGGCGGTCGAGGGCGATCTGGATGCCCTTTGTGCCATCGAAAACCAATCTTTTGCCATCGACCGTCTGTCACGCCGCGCGTTCAAGCGTTTCCTTGGTATCGAGACCGCGCGTCTGTGCGTTGCCGAGAAGGGCGGGTTGGTGATTGGCTATGCGCTGGTGATTTTCAGGTCCAACGTTGCGATGGCGCGGCTTTATTCCATGGCGGTGCTGGCCGAACATCGTGGGCTGGGTATTGGCCGCGCACTTTTGAACCGGGCCGAGGAGCTGAGCCTTGATTTCGGCGCGCCGATCCTGCGTCTTGAAGTCAATCTGGATAACGATACGGCGATCCGTCTGTTCAAGGCGGCAGGTTACCGCGAATTTGCGCTTTATCCGGATTATTATCCCGACCATTCCGACGCGTTGCGTATGGAACGGGTTCTGGTGCCGCAATCATTGCGTCGGCCATCACCGATCCATTTTTATCATCAGACATTGCCGTTTACCTGTGGTCCGGCGGCGTTGATGATGGCGATGAATGCGCTTGATCCCGATATTGAAATGGATCGCAATCAGGAGATTGCGCTTTGGCGCGAGGCGACGACGATTTTCATGACGTCGGGGCATGGCGGGTGCGGGCCACTTGGTCTTGGACTGGCGGCACATCGGCGCGGATTTGATGTCGAGGTTTTAAGCAGCCGGGACGGGCCGCTTTTTGTTGATACCGTGCGCAAACCCAAAAACCGCGAGGTCGTGGAGCTGGTGCATTATGATTTCGCCCGTCAGGCACGTGAAGCAGGCATTCCGGTAACCACCGGGCCCTTTAGCATTGCGGAAATCGAGGAACGGTCAAAACAGGGCAAGATCGCGCTTGTTCTGATCAGCCAGTATCGGATTTACGGCGATAAAATCCCGCATTGGGTCGTGGTTTCGGGATTTGATGACCGGTATGTCTATGTCACCGATCCTGATATTGGCGAGGATCACGAACCGTTTAGTGGCAGCGATTGCGTATCGACACCGATCCTGCGCAACGAGTTTGACCTTATGGCGCGCTATGGCCGGGACAAGCTTCAGGCGGCAGTGTTCATCGAAAAAAGGGCCGGATAAACCGATCCTTTGTTTGTCATTTCGAGTGTCCGAAGACCTTCAGGGGCGTGCGATCTTGCCCAGAAGATGGGCGATGATCCGGCGATACAAATCCATACCCAGCACCACATCCTCGACCCCGCCATCGATACTGGGGTTGTCATTGACCTCGATCACCATCGGGCCGCGCGGCGTTTCCTTCATATCGACACCATAAAGCCCATCGCCCATCAGGCGGGCTGCGGCAAGGGCGGTTGAAACAATATCGGCTGGGGCGTCTTCAACCGCGACGGTTTCAAAACCGCCTTGTTCAAACGATTTGCCATCATCTTCATGTTTGACGATCTGCCAATGGCCCGGCGCCATGAAATAGCGGCTGGCAAAGAGCGGCTCGCCCCCCAGAACGCCGATGCGCCAGTCAAAGGTGGTTTCGACATATTCCTGAATGACCAGAAGTTCCGAGTTTTTGAACATTTCGGTCGCGACTTCGGCCAGATGTTCGGGCGATTTCACCTTGCGCACCCCGCGCGAGAAGCAGCCATCGGGCACCTTCAGGACCGAGGGGAAGCTGAACAGCTTGCCGATTTCGGCAATGCGGCGTTTATCGAAAATCATGCTGCGCGGGGCCGGGATGCGGTGCGTGCGCAGCAATTCGGCAAGATAGACCTTGTTCGTGCAGCGCAGGATTGAGTCCGGATCGTCAATCACCGGAATGCCTTCCTTGCGCGCGCGCTTGGCAAAACGATAGGTATGATGATCAAGGGCGGTGGTTTCGCGGATCAGCAGCGCATCAAATTCCGACAGATGGTGGAAATCCTTGGCGGTGATCAGTTCGGCCTTGGCACCAAGGTCGGCTGCGGCCTGAACGAACAGGGCCAATGCGTCATTATCGGATGGCGGCAGAACCGCATCGGGATCATGGAGGATTGCCACCAGCGCACTTGGCGGATTGCCGCCAGATGCCGGTTTGCGCACGCGACCGCGCAGATAGGCACGAATGGCACTTTCAAAGGCGGGCAGGTCTTCGGCATCCAGTTGGCTTAGGGCTGGGGCTTCGATTTCGCGCAGGATTTTCTTATCCGACGGGTTCAGATGCAGGCGCAGGATCGGGCAGCGGAACTGATCGAAGGCGCGTTGCGCGATATCGCGAAAACGCTTATCGACGGTGCGGCCGAAAAAGACGTCAATTCTGGTCGGGTGATCGCCGGGTTTGGTCAATGCTTCGACGATTTGCGAGCTCATTTCCGCGCGGGCGGTTTTTTGCAGCCGTTTCCAGTTCAGATCCAGAAGCACGTCGGCTTCGGGGATCACGCGTTCGCTGCGTGCGGCGGCAAGCAAGCTGCAATAATAGCCGCGTGACAGATATTCATAGGACTGACACAGGTTGATCACACGCCGGTTGCGGACCCCGTGGTCAAGCGCAAGATATTCGCGCACCCGCATGATGCGCGCACCGGGCACCTGAAACGGCAGATCCTTGAGGCGGTCCACAAGGATCAGGGGGGCACCGGTTGCAACCGCAGGGGACCGTTCGGTCGGAATATCATAAAGATCATGTTGCAGGCGAATGCCATCGGCCCCGTCTTCGTAATAACCGGGCAGATCGGCAATCTGTTGATAGCCATGGCGATCATAAAGATTGCGGGCATTGCTGTTTTCAACACGGACTTCAAGGCGGATACGCACACATCCGGCATCAATCGCCAGGTTTTCAAGCCCGGCCAGAAGTTGGGTGCCAAGGCCCTTGCCGCGCCACTTATCGGAAATTGCCAGCGAATAAATCCGTGCCGTTGTCGTATTGGCGCGCAGCAAAAGCAGGCCATAACCGACGATATCGGGTGTTCCGCTTTCGCCGGCATCGGCGACCAGAAGACGGGCGGAAGATTGGCGCAGGAAGCGCGAAAAGCCCGATCGTGAAATCGCGTCGCTTGTGAAGCTGCCACTTTCAAGAGCGCAAAGGCCATCCAGATCGGACCGGGTCGCCGTACGGATGATAACGGGCAGGGAGGAATTTGATGTCGCGTTGGAGTTCACTTAGGGGCCTCCGGCTTTTTGGGTGGCAATGGCAAAAAAATAGCCTTCAACTTCGAGTAAGCCGGGCACATTTTTATGACAAGTGCGTTTAACGATCACAGCCATGCCATTATTTCATGCTTTCTGAGCCTTGGCGTCTTCGACCAGTGTATAGAATGAAAAGATGGCAGGCGCTTGGCAAGTGCCTTAAAACAATAAATGGATCGGACTGCGCGACGAATGCAGCCGACCGTTGCATAAGTCTATCGGGACCGAGTGAAAATATTGGGGACGTCTTTGGTGAACAGGGGTAAACGCTACAGCCGCAAATCCAGACTGCGTGGCATTGGTGTTGTGTCTGTTCTGCTGATGGGGTCAGCCGTTTCGGGATGTTCAGGGGATGGTGTCTTATCCGAATTTGGGTTCGGTAAGGACAGCGATAGTGCAGCACAGGATGTGTTGGGTGTCCAGATCCCCTATCAGGTCAAGATAGAAGGTATTGATCCGCAGGAGGAAAAGCTGATCAATGCGTTGCGCGAAGTCAGCACATCGATCCGGTTGCAATCGCGTCCCACGCCATCACTTGCCGGGCTTGAGCGCCGGGCGGAGGATGATGTGGAGCGGTTCGAGACCGTTTTGCGGGCCTTCGGGTTTTATGACGGGCAGGTCGCGTTCAATATCCGCAAGGCCGAACCCGATGATCCGACCATATCGGACGACGAAAATGGCGGCGATGGCGATGACGTTGTCAGCGCGACAAGCGAGCCGGCTGCTGGCGCTCCGGCGGGTGGGGAACAACCTGATCCGGTCGATCTGATTTATCAGGTCGACGTCAAGCAGCCCTATCTTCTGTCTGAAGTGAAATTTTCAATTGTCCGTCCGGACCATACGACCAAACGCGAGGCCACGGATGAGGAGCTTGAGCGGTCGAATTTGCACCTTGGACAGCGTGCAGCCGCAGATCCGATTATTCTGGCCGAACAATATGCCGTCGATATCATGCGTGATCGAGGTTATCCATTGGTGGAAGCGGGCAAGCGAACCGTGATCGCCAATACCACCGAAAAGACCATTTCGGTGACCTATGAACTGATCACCGGTGCGCAAGCCAATTTTGGCAAGGTCAATGTCAAAGGGGCTGAAAGTGTTGATGAGGATTTCATCGCCGGTTATCGCAGTTGGAAACCAGGGCAGAAATATTCCCCCGAAGAAGTCAAAACGACGCGCCGCGATCTGGCGCAATCCAACCTGTTTGACAGTGTGATCGTCAAACCGGTCGGGCCGGTTGCCGAAAATGGTGAAATCCCCATCGAGATCGAAGTGCACGAACGCAAACATCGCACGATTGGTGGCGGGGTTGATTTTTCAACTGCCGACGGGCCGGGGGCGAATGCATTCTGGGAAAACCGCAATCTGTTCGGGGCGGGCGAACGGCTCAGACTTGGTATCGAAGGGTCGGGGCAAAGCCAGGGCCTTGAAGCTGCATTCCGCAAGCCGCAGTTTCTTAAGCGGCGTCAGGCGCTGGTCGCGGATGCTTCGGCCAAGAGTTACAGCACGGATGCCTATGACGGCGAACTGGTCGAAAGCTTTGTCGGTATTGAACGCAAGTTTGGCGATTACTGGTCGGTTACGCTTGGCCCAACGGCGGAATATTCCGACCTGACGGGGGCAGATTCGCCCAATGAGCAATTCTATCTTGGCGGGTTACGGGGTGTTTTGCGGCGCGACAGCACCGATAATCCGCTTGATCCGACCGAGGGCAACCGGCTTGAATTCAACCTATCGCCCTATAGCAGTCTGAGCGGCCCGAGCGCGCAATTCACATCCGTTTCATTGAACGGGTCGCAATATTATGCCTTTGACGAAGAAGGCGATTATGTCATCGCGGGGCGGGGGCGTGCCGGGATGATCATCGGCGAAGACAGATCGGACCTTCCGGCCAACAAACGGTTTTATTCCGGTGGCGGCGGATCGGTGCGCGGTTACGAATATCAGAAAGTCGGGCCGATTGATGAGGATGGTGATCCGCTTGGCGGGCGTTCGGTGCTTGAAGCCGGGATCGAATTCCGCGCACGTCTGACGGAAAGCTTTGGCATCGTGCCATTCATCGAAGGCGGCAACGTGTTTGAGGCAAGTGACCCCGAAGACCTTGATCTGCTTTGGGCGGCAGGGCTTGGTTTTCGTTATTACACGGCGGTCGGGCCGCTTCGTTTTGATGTCGCCGTGCCGCTTGATAAGCGTGACAATGTTGATGACGATTTCCAGATTTATCTTAGCCTTGGACAAGCATTTTGACGTCGCCTGAAAATCCGAAACCATCGAGAGCCACCAAACGCGGAAAGGTCGCCAAATGGGTGCGGCGTGGCACGATTGCGTTCATATGCCTTTTGCTGACCGTGATCCTGATTGTCGGTATTGCGGGGACCGGGCCGGTATTGCGTGCGCTAACGCCGTGGTTAAACACTACGGTTGCAAAGACGATAGAGGGCGATTTCGAACTGGGCCGGATCGAGGGCAGCCTTTGGACGGGGCTTTCGCTTGATCGTTTGTCGATGTCGATGCCGTCATCCGGCTTGGCCGTGGATGTCAGTCAGTTCGGGTTTGACTGGTCCCCGCTGGCCCTTTTGGGTGGGACGCTTCGGATTGATCGGATTGAAAGTGTCGCGATTGATGTGGTCTTGCCCGATATGTCGGGCGTAGATGAAACGGCAGAGGACGAAGAGGCCGCATCAGGCGGTTTTGCGCCGCCATTGGCCATCGAGCTTGGCAAACTGGCGCTTGGCAATGTGCGTATTTCCGACCCTGCCAGCGGCAAAAGCTTTGAATATGGTCTAAGCGCCAGTGCGGCAATTCGCGAAAACCTTGAAGCGGTCTTGTCACTTGATCTGCAACCGCTTGATGACAGCATTGACCGGCTGCGTGTCGAGCTTGATCTTGACGCCGATGCGCAGCGATTAAAGGCCGATATCGAAGGCGAGCTTGATCGTGCAGGCTTGGTCATGACCCTTGCCGGGTTGGCACCCGAAGATGCGCCAAATATCACGATCAGCCTGAAGGGTGATGGCCCGGCGACAGGCTGGAAAGGGCGGATTGAACTTGCGGCAAGTGACCTTGTGACGCTTGGCGGTGATTTGGGCTTGCGGCTTGATGAAAGCCGGATCGGGTTTGACCTTGATGGTGTTCTGGCAACGCAGGGAGAACTGGCCGATCAGCTTCCCGACCCGTTGCAGGGTGATCTTGATTTGGGCATTGGCGGGCAGTTTGATGCGGATGCCAATATCCTTTCGGTCACGCGCGGCGATATCGCGAAATCCGGGCTTGCGACGATTGGCGCGACGGCGGAAATCGATTTTGATGAGAGTACTCTTCTGGCCGATCTGCACGGGGATATTGATCCGGCGACATCGGCCCTGATCGAGGATGCCGTGACATGGGGCGGGCTTGATGTGACCGCCCATGCCGAAGGGCCGCTTGAATTGCCTGATGTGACGGTGATGCTGCGTGGGGATAAGGTCGTAACGCCGGTATCAACCATCGCGACGCTGGCACTTGATGCCGATCTTCGTGGTGATGAGGACGGGTTTTCTGTTCAAAGCCGGGTCGATGTTTCGGGCAATGACTGGCAGGATGCCGATCTTGGTGCGATGCTGGGCAATGCGCAGCAGGTTGCCCTTGATGCGGCAATCGCACCGGATTTCAGCAATTTTGCACTTGGCAACATCAATATCACAACGCCGGGCATTTCGGTTGACGGCAAGACCGATATCAATGACGTGATGGCGGTGACGGATGGCGAATTGATTGCCGATATCCGTGATCTTGCGATTTTTGCACCGATCTCGGGGCTTGATCTGACCGGGACGGGGCAGGTTGCGATACGCGATCTGGCATGGTCGGTTGAGCAGGGCGGGACGGCGAATATTGCAATCAAGGCCGATCAGGCCGGGTTTGGCATTGCCGATCTTGATCGTATTGTCGGGGCTGCGCCGACCATTGACGGCAAGCTTGCGGTTAATGATGCATTTGATCTGTCGATCACGCTTGATCAGATTGCCGCGGCGATGGTTTCCGGCCCGGTGCAGATCGATATTTCAAATGAATTCAGTAATTTGTCGGTTAAATCTGAACTCTCGGTTCAGCCCGGCGTGGTGCCACCTGATATCGGTGTTTCCATCGCCCCGGCGACGGTTGCGATCAATCTTGATGGGGATATCGCGGCACCGGTCGGGACCATCAAACTTTCAACGCCATCGGTTTTGGCCGGTGGGCAGAAGTTTGAAAAACTTGATCTTGTGAGCGAAATGCGCTGGTCCGATCAGGCGGTATTATCGTTGATCAACAAGGCCGGGTTTGCCTTGATGGGGCGCAATTACGATCTGGCGGCAGATGTGGTTTTGCCCGCCGATGGGTTGCGGGTGGATAACATTGCCCTGAGCGGTGAGCGGCTTGAGCTTGTCGGTAGCCTGATGTTGCCAGATTACGCGGTGCCGATGCGTGGCAAGCTTTCGGTGCGTAAACTCGATGCGGTGATGCTGTCGGATTTCGGGGCGTCGGTGACGAATGGTGCGCTAACCGCCGATGTGGCGTTTGTGCCGAAATCGGGCCAGCAGCAGATTGATGTGAATGCGAACATCAAAGGCATTCGGCTTGCCGCCGAAGAAGGGACAGAGCCGCCCGCAATCGAAGAAATCGTTCTTGCCGGTTCGATCCTGAACGCGTTTGAAAAGCCCGGTTTTGATTTGACCCTGAACGGGCGTGATATTCGTTTTGCGCCGCTTGCGATTAATGAGTTGCAGACCGAGATTTCCGGCGATCTTTCGGCCATTGGAATTGCGACGAATGCCAATGGTCAGCTTCGCGACACTATTCCGATTAAACTCGATAGCACCGTCGAACTTGGGCTTTCGGATGGCATCAATGTTCGTGCCGATCAGCTTGATATCAATATCGGCAGCCAGAACATCGCCCTTCGTGAACCATTGCTGTTTAGTCAAACTGGCAAAGGGCAGCAGAAGCTTGATGCGGCATTGAATGTCGGCGCGGGGCAGGTGATTGCCAAGCTTGATCTGACGCCAAAGAAAAGCTTTGCGGCCGAAGCGCAGATTTCCGAGCTGGTACTAGGCCCGTGGGGAGAGATGTTTGGCCTGAGCGGGCTGGACGGCACAATGAATATCACCGCTGAGATGTCGGAACGTACCGGGGAACTGCCGGTGGCGACCGTTTCGGGCGGGATTGGCAAGATCACGACCGTCGCGGTCAAGGACCTGAAGCCATTTGAAATGGTGCTTGATCTGGCGTTGCGTGACGGTCAGTTCGATGGCAATGCGACCCTTGGCAATGATGAGGCCCAGATTGTAGAGGCGCGCGGCACCGTGCCGCTTGGTATTTCCATACTCAAACAGGATTACACCCTTGATCTGGTGGCTCCGATTGATGCGCTGGTCAAGGTTGATGGCGAAATCGCGCAATTCTGGCCTTATGTCCCAGCCCCTGATCATGTCATGTCTGGCAATCTCAAACTTGATGTGGTTGCCAAGGGTACACTCGATGCGCTTGACTGGAATGGCAACATCGCCCTTTCGGGTGGGGCGTATGAGCATCTGGAATATGGCACGCTGTTAAAGCAGATCACGATCAATGGCGATTTTGATCAGAACGGTTTGCGGGTTTCGGAAATCTCGGCAACCGATGGCGGCAATGGCCGGATTAGCGGGGCGGCCGAGGTGACGTTGGGTGGCGATCCGCTTGTCAGCTACAAGGCGGAGCTTAAGGTTGATAACGCAGCCCTGTCGCGTAAGGATGAACTGCAATTCTGGGCTGATGTGACGGCATCTGTTACCGGAACCGAACAGACTGCTGATATCCAAAGCAACGTGACGCTGCGCCGTGGCGAAGTCGACCTGACCCTTGCGCTGCCAGTGTCGGTCTCGACGCTTGATGTCGAGAATATCGAAGATTCCAGGCAGCGTGAGGAAGAAGAGGAAAAGAAAAACGCCGCATCGGGTTTTGTCGGCAATCTTGACGTGACGGTTGATATTCCGGGGCGTTTGTTTGTGCGCGGGCGGGGGCTTGATTCCGAATGGGGTGGCAAGCTTGATATCAGCGGGACAACTGCAGAGCCGATCATTGTCGGGCAATTGCAGGCGCTTCGCGGGCAGCTTGATATCATTGGCAAGACATTCGTGATCAAGGATTCCAAGATCACGTTTTCCGGTGCGACACCGCCCGATCCGTTACTCGATATCGCAGGGGTTTATACCACTGATGATCTGACCGTAACCGCCGGGTTCCAAGGCCCGGCAAGCGACCCGGAACTGGTTCTGACATCCAATCCGTCCCTACCGGAGGATGAAATCCTGTCGCAGGTCCTGTTTGGCAAGTCCCAAGGCAGCCTGAGTGCGATTGAGGCCGTGCAGCTTGCCAGTGCGGTGAACGAGCTTTCGGGTGGTGGCGGTGGCCTTGATATTGTTGGGTCGATCCGCCGCTTTATCGGGGCTGATGTTTTGCAGGTGGGCGGCGGCGAAGACGGCCCGAACGTCAAGGTGGGAAAATACCTGACGGACGGGGTCTATGTCGGGACCAAGACCGGAACGACCCCGGGGTCAAGCGGGGTCGAGGTTGAGATTGAATTGACACCAAATATCAGTGTCACCAGTGAAACCACCGAAATCGACAGCAAGGCTGGCGTTCAGTTCCGGCTGGATTACTGATCGAGTTTGATATCGCTGATATCAACAAGCGCACCGCGCCGTGAAATCACGCGGCCGGCAACCTTTTGCGCAACCGCAATCGCGGCGGGCACGTCACGCCCGGCATTGCGGGCAGCAAGGTATGATCCGTTAAACGAATCCCCGGCCGATGTCGTATCGATGATATCAGTGACCTTGGGCGGTGTGACGGTGCCGGTTTCACCATCCTTGATCGAATAAAAGGTTGGTTCGCCGCCGCATTTTACAACGACTTCTGTTGCGCCAAGCGCATGCCAGCGGTTGGCCGTGGCATCGGGGGTGGCGTCACCAAATAGCGCGCTGTCGTCATCAAATGTCGGCAGGACGGTGTGGCAATGGGGGGCCATCGCCAGATAGGTTGCCATTGCAATGTCCTGATCGGACCAAAGGCGCGGGCGATGATTGGTGTCAAAGCAGACCTTGCCGCCCTGTTTGGCGAAGTTTGCAGCGATATCGATCAGGGTTTTGCGATCCTTTTCCGACAGAATCGCAAGCGTGATCCCCGAAAGATAAAGGCAGTCAAACCCGCGAAGCGCATCGCGCAACACGGCATCGTGGCCGCCCTGAAGCATCTGTTTGGCCGCGGCATCATTGCGCCAGTAGGAAAAGCTGCGTTCGCCGGTTTCATCGGTCTGAATGGCATAAAGACCGGGCAGGGCGCCATCGATCCGGCGGACCAGTGATGTGTCGATATTGTCGTGCTGCCACGCGGCAATCATCGCATCGCTATAGGGGTCGGTCCCCAATGCCGTGATGAAGGCAACATCTGTATCAGGCGCTGCAAGCAGGCGGCTGGTGCGTGCCATATAGGTCGCACCATTTAGCGTATCCCCGGCAAAGCCAAGGTTCGCCGCGCCAAAAATGCTGCCGGGGGATGTTCCGGCAAGCTCGATCATGCATTCGCCGATAAAGGCAGTACGGGTCATTGGGGCCTCGATGGGATGGTGGCGTGATTAGTCGCCGATGGGCTGGCGACCTGTCGGCGGATTGAGAGTCAGCAAAGATGACCTGATCCGGCGAAGTTTTTCAAGCGTTCGGTCCGGCGTGCGCCGGGCAACCGCAGTGGCAATGATATCGATGGTTGCCAGAAAAACGTGCCGGGTGGCCGTTGGCTTATAAATATCAGGGTTTTCAGGCATATCAATGCCAATCACAAGGTCGCTTTCGGCGGCAAGCGGACTTTGCGGGTGGGTCATGGAGATGACCTTTGCGCCATATTGGCGGGCAATGGCGGCACTGTGGATCAGTTCGGTCGGTCGGCCGCTGGTGGAAATGGCAAAAAGCACATCTTCCTCGCCAAAGGTTGAGGCCAGCATGCGCTGAAGGTAACCATCACTTTGTGCCTGTGCGGGAATGCCAAGCCGGAAAAACCGGTTGGCGGCATCAAAGGCAACCGTGGTTGAGCCGCCGCCAACGCCCATAAAGGCGATCTGGCGGGCATTGGCCAGAATATCGGCGGCCTTGTCGATTTCAGTACTTGAAAGCTGTTCACGCAAAAGGCGCAGGTTATCGACAATCACGCCCAGCACGTGATTGGAAAGCACGTCGGCGGCTGTTGTGTCGTCGGCAAGGTCTTCGGGGGCCAGGTATTGCATGCTGACGGCAAGGTTCTGCGCCAGCCGTATTTTGAAATCACGAAACCCGTCGCACCCAAGGGTCCGGCAAAACCGGATCACGGTCGGTTCGCTGACGCCGACCTTTTGCGCAAGATCAGAAAGCGCGATGGTGGTGACGTCCTGCAAATGATCCTGAACGTAGTCGGCAACCCGTTGTTCGCGTGCGGGAAAGGTTCCGGCCTTTCGACGCAGGAGGCTGATGATATCGACAGTAGGTTGCATGCAAGCGTTCCGATCATTTTCGAATATGAGGTGTTGTTGCCAACACCCCGCTGATAAATATCACTTTTTCAGTTTGCAGGCGATAGCTGCGATCTTGATCCCGAGATTGCCCATCCTGCCGGATTTAACCGCAAAGCGGGTAGGGCGTTGATTGCCGAAATGCTTGATCGCCGTTGTTGTCTTACGGTGGTTTTGGGCAGGTGACCCAATAATATAGGTAAAAATGTAGTTTAACTACCTATAATATCATTCGTCTCGGAACATTTGGGGTGATATCTAAGATTATGGTGCAAAAATATGTAGACAAGCTACAAAAATATCCTCAATGTGTAGAAAAATTACACAAAACATTCATCAGCGGAGAGATTGAGTAAGATGGCGCTGCGCCGTGTTGAAACCACAGCCGCAATGATCAGCCGGTCGTTAAACTGGCTGGTCGAACGAGTGATTGCCGTCCTGATGCTGGCCCTTGTGCTGGATGTCTGGCTGGGCGTGATTGATCGATACATTTTTCACTGGCAACTGCCCTGGCCCGAGGAGCTTGCGCGCTATCTGATGATCTGGGCTGCGCTTTTGGCGGTATCGGCCGGGATTGCGCGGCGTGAACATATCGGCATCGGGATGTTTATCCTTAATACGCCAAAGCCGGTTCAGCGCACGGTTCTGTTCTGTGTCGATCTGATTGCGCTGTGTGCGTTTCTGTATCTGGCGATTTATGGCTTTGATTTTGCCGTGGGCGGTATGCGCCGTCAGGCGATGATTTTTGGCATGACGCTGGCACTGCCTTATGCGGCGGTGCCGGTTGCGTCACTTCTTGCTGCCATTCAGCTGTTGCTGGTCGCACTTCGCGATCAGGGACGTTTTGTTCCCATTGATCTGGCGGAGGGCGCAGAATGATCGTCGGTATTGCTTTTGTCGTTCTGATGGTTCTGGGCATGCCGATTGGTTTTGCCCTTGGCGTTGCCGGGGTGATTGGCCTTTATGACATGGGCGGGGGCATGTTCCTTGTTCAGGGGCCCAGCAAGGTCTTTAACGGTCTGAACGTATTCCCGTTTCTTGCCATGCCGTTCTTTATTCTGGCGGGCGAAATCATGAACCATATCGGCATCACCAGCCGCCTTGTCCTGTTTGCGCAGGCGCTTGTCGGGCATTTTCGTGGTGGGTTGGCGCATACCAATATGCTGGCGTCGGTTTTCTTTGCCGGGTTGACCGGGGCGGCGACCGCTGATGCGGCGGCCTTTGGCAAGACACTGGTACCAGCCATGGTGGAACGGGGGTATCGCCGCGATTATGCCTGTGCGGTGACGGCCGCCGGATCGATCATCGGCCCGACCATTCCGCCATCCGGTCTGATGGTGGTCTATGGATCGTTGATGGGGGTTTCCATTGGCGGGCTGTTTGCCGCCGGTATTCTGCCGGGGCTGATGATCTGTCTGATCTGCATGACGGTGATTGCGGTAACCGCCCGGTCCAAGAACCTGCCGAAAAACGAACGTCGGGCGAACCTTCTGGAAATCTGGAAGATTTTCAAATCATCTATCACGGCCCTGATCATGCCTTTGATCATTCTGGGCGGCATTCTGGGCGGGATTGTCACCCCGACGGAGGCGGCATCGGTCGCCGTCGCCTATGCCCTGTTTATCGGTATCTTTATTTACCGTGCGCTGACATTTGCCGATTTCTTCAAGATGTTGATCCGCACCGCGCGCGTTACGGGGGTGATTTTCATCATCATCGCCTTTGCGTCGATCCTTGGCTGGTGGCTGAGCTTCAATCGCATTCCGCAGGAAGTCGCAAGCCTTGTGCTGAGCCTGTCGTCTGATCCCTATATGGTCATTTTCATGATTGTCGCCCTGTTGCTGATGATCGGGATGGTCATGGATATCAATGCGATCCTGATCATTCTGGCCCCGGTACTGGTGCCGTTGACGGTTCAGATCGGCATGGACCCGATCCATGCCGGGATCATCTTTGTTCTTGCACTCAATATCTCGTTGATGACGCCGCCCGTGGGGGCCTGCCTTTTCGTGCTGTCGTCTGTCACGGGTGAAAAGCTTGAAAAAATTGCCGCCCAGCTTTGGCCGTTCCTTTTGGCGGAACTGGGTGTGCTGTTCCTGTTTGCCTTCTGGTCCGATCTTGCCCTCGCGATCCCGCGATTGCTGGGCTTCCGGTAACCGGCGGCAATGAAACGCCCCGATCAGGTCCGGATCGGGGCATCAAAACCAAGACCGTGGACAGAAATAAAAGGCCTTAATCAAGGAGAGGTAGAATGAATACGATGAAGCGTTTCGGGGCATTTGCCCTTGCGACGGCCATGCTGGCCAGCACCACGTCATTGGCTTATGCGGAACCCAAGGTTCTGAAATTTGCCCATGACAACAAGGAAGACCCGTTTGAAAACCCGGCGCATGCCTGCACCGCTGTTTTCGCCAACATTGTCGAAGCCGACACCAATGGCGAGATCAAGGTAGAGGTTTATCCGTCCAACCAGCTTGGTTCGGCGGCCGAACATGTGCAGATGGTCCGTGATGGCCTTATTCAGGCGACCCTGACCTCGACCGGGGCGATTGCATCCTATTATCCGCGTATCGACGTCCTGAACCTTGCATTCGCGTTTGACAGCAACGCATCGACTTATGACGTGTTTGATGGTCCGTTTGGTCAGAAACTGGCAAGCGATATCGAAAGCACCCTTGGCGATGTCAAGGTTCTTGGTTTCCCGGATACCGGCGGGTTCTTTGCCGTGACCAACTCCAAGCATCCGATTGCGACGCTTGAGGACTTCAAAGGCATTCGTGTTCGCACCATGTCGCTGCCGTCGCATCAGAAAATCATGCAGTCACTGGGTGCAGAAGCCTATCCGATGGCGTGGGGCGAAGTGTATGCCGGTCTTCAGACGGGCGTGATTGATGGTCAGATGAACCCGGTTCCGACCGTGACCTTTGCCAAGTTCAACGAAGTGCAGGGCTATCTGACCCTGACCAACCACCTGTTTTCGCCCTACACCTTTATGCTGTCGAAAGCATTCTGGGATGATCTGACTGCCGATCAGCAGAAGATTGTTCGTTATGCCGCACAGTCCTGCGTTGTTGCCAGCCGTGGTGTATCGCGCGTGATCGAGGCATCTGATCGTGGTCTTGCCGGTTTGACCGACAAAATGGAAATCACGGCATTGAGCGCGCAAGAGCGTCAGAAGCTTAAAGATGTGACCCAGCCGGTCGTGGTCAAACACGTTCAGGAATCTTTGGGCACGGAAGGCGTTGAACTTCTCGAACTGTTCCAGACGGAAGTCGATAAGGCCAACGCCCACCGCTACATGGAATAATCCATGCGCGTGCGGGTGGTGCTTCACCCGCACGCATTTTTCTTTTGCACATAAAATATGATGATTACAAAGAACAAAAAGGATGGGGTCATGAGGATTTTTTGCGCCTCTATTGCGACCGAAACCAATACATTCTCGCCGTTGCGCACCGATTTTTCCGATTTCAAGGAAAGCTTCTATGCACCGCCCGGACAGCATCCGGTGACCCCGACGCTGTGTAGTGCCGTCTTTACCGAGGCGCGCGTGCGGGCGGCAAAGGAAGGTTGGGACCTGATCGAGGGAACCGCCACCTGGGCCGAGCCGGGCGGTTTGGTTAATCGGGAAACCTATGAACAATTGCGCGACGAGGTTCTGGGCCAGTTGCGTGCGGCCATGCCGGTTGATGCGGTTATTCTGGGCCTGCACGGGGCGATGGTGGCGCAAGGATATCTGGATTGCGAAGGCGATCTGATTTCGCGTGTTCGCGACATTGTCGGGCCCGACGTTATTATCGGCACAAGTTATGACCCGCACAGCCACCTAACAGAGCAGCGCATTGCGAACGCTGATATTATCGTCGCGTTCAAGGAATTCCCCCATACCGATTTTGTCGATGCCGGGCGTTCGGTGGTTGATCTGGTATTGCGCACGCTTCGCGGCGAGATCAAGCCGACCAAGGCGGTTTTTGACTGCCATATGATCGAAGTTCTACCGACGTCACGCGAACCGATGCGATCCTTTATTGACCGCGCCAGGGCGATGGAGGGGGCCGGTGATGTTCTTTCGGTATCGTTTATTCACGGATTTATGGCCGGCGACGTGCCCGATCTTGGTGCCAAGGTGATTGTGACCACCAACAATAATCCGGCCAAGGCAAGCGAGCTCGCCCAAAAGCTGGGTCAGGAGCTTTTCGGGTTCCGTGGTACGACACGGCCAAGTTTTGTAACCCCGGATGTCGCCCTTGATCAGGCATTGGCAAGCGATGCACGGCCGATTGTTCTGACCGATGTGTGGGATAATCCGGGCGGCGGTGTGCCGGGTGACAGCACGATTTTGCTGCGTGCCGTAATGGCGCGCGGGCTTGGCGATTTTGCGGTTGGCACCATCTGGGATCCGATGGCGGTTCGGATTTGCATATCGGCCGGCGAGGGCGCGACATTGCCGTTACGCTTCGGCGGGAAAACCGGTGCACATGCGGGGGCACCGATTGATGCCGAAGTGCGGGTGAAAAAAATCCGCCGTGATTCATGGCAGTATTTTGGTGACAGCATCGTGCCGCTGGGCGATTGCGCGGTGATCGAGCTTCCGAACGGAGGCGAGGTGATCCTGAATTCCAACCGATCGCAAAGTTTCGATCCCAGCCTGTTTTCAAATATGGGCATTGATCCGACGGCGAAAAAATATCTGTTTATCAAATCGACCAATCACTTCTACGATGCGTTCGCCAAGATCGCGGGCGAGATCATTTATGTCGATGTCCACGGACCTTATCCGTCCGATCCGAAAACCAATGGATATCGTCATCTGACACGCCCGATATGGCCGATTGTTGATGACCCGTTTGCGGCAATTGCAAGCTGATTGCTGCCACCACCTGATTTGATAAGGACGCTGCCCCGATGACCGGAATGCCCCAATATCCCGAACTTGATACGCCGTGCGCGGTTGTTGATCTTGATATCGTTGACCGAAATATCGAAAGCTATCAGGCCTATTGCGACAAACACGGGATCGGGCTGCGTCCGCATATCAAAACCCATAAAATTCCGGCCTTCGCCGCCCAGCAGATGAAGGCCGGGGCGATTGGCATCACCTGCCAGAAAATCGGCGAGGCCGAGGTAATGGCAGATGCAGGGCTGGATGATATTCTTCTGACCTATAACGTATTGGGCGAACGCAAACTGGCCCGTCTGCGGGCCTTGTTTGACCGGATCAAAAGCCTGCGCGTGGTGGCCGACAATGCGGTTGTGGTCGAAGGATTGTCCAGGGCCTTTGCCGACAGTGCCAAGCCGCTTGAAATTCTGATCGAATGCGATACCGGTGGCGGACGTTGCGGGGTGCAAAACCCGGCAGAGGCCGTTGAACTGGCAAAGAAAATTCAATCGCTTCCGGGCGTGAAATTTATCGGTCTGATGACCTATCCGGCGACCGGTGGTGGTGCCAAGGTTGAGGCATTTTTCACCACGGCCATGAAGGAACTGGATGCGATTGGCCTTGAATGCCCAGTGCGCAGTTCCGGTGGGACGCCCGATATGTGGTTGGCCCATGAAGTGCCGTCTGTGACCGAACATCGCATCGGGACTTATATTTATAATGACCGATCCCTGATGGCGCGTGGGGTTTGCAAGGAAGATGATTGTGCGCTTCGGGTTTTGACGGAAATCGTATCCTTGCCAACGCCGGGCCGGGCGATCATTGATGCCGGGTCAAAGGTTCTGACATCCGATTTGCTGGGCCTTGACGGATACGGCTATGTCGTGGGGCATCCCGATGTTGCGGTCAAGGCTCTGTCCGAGGAACACGGCATTTTGCATTTCGATCCGGCGACAAAACCGTTTGAAATCGGCCAGCGGATCGAAATCATCCCGAATCATGTCTGCGTTGTCAGTAACATGCTGGATCAGGTGCATCTGGTGCGTAATGGCGATATCGAAACGGTTGATGTTGCCGCGCGTGGTTGCGTGCTGTAAGGCAAGCGTATCTATGCCGGGTCGTGATTGGGCAGATAGCCGGTGAAACCGGTAATCAGCCATTTTCCATCGATCTGTTTTTCGCAGTAATAATGGGTTTTCCAAAGCAGACGGTCGGTTGATCCGTCTGCTTTTTTTATGGTGCCGTTGAAATGTTTGCGCACCAGTGCACGATTGCCGGTGATATCGATTTTCGAAAGGTCGGTGGCACGAAAAACGCCGTCAAACAGGTCTTCGGCATAATCGATTTCCTGTGCGACAATCGCCTGACGCAGCCATTCGTCACGATAGGCTGCCAGATCGGGAAACATCATTTTCCAGTCATCCGGATCGTCGGATTTACAGGCATCAATCGCGTAAAAACCGTCTGCCTTGAAGTCATCTTGCACCATGGACCAGTCGGCCGCGACAAAGGCCGCGATGTCGCGTGGCACCAGCATTTCCCAAATCTGATTACGATCCGCATCATCGGCGGGGAACGGGCTTTGGATATTGCGGTTGCTCATGGTCTATCCGGCTGATTTTAAAATTGATTTTCGATATTCTGCCATTGCCTTTCAGGTCTTGCAATCACGACCGCATTTGTATCGCATTGCGTGATGGATTTGTGCGTAGCGTTTGCAAAAACCTGAAAAATAAAGAAAGATTATCGGACAGGTTTGATCTGCCGATAATAATTCCGGTCCGGGCAACGCAAACGAGGTTCAGATGAGTTGGGGTGGTTTTACCCTTGCCGAGCTTGAATGGCAGTATAATCCGCGCGAAACCGTGCCGGAATATATGACCTGTTTTGACCGGTTTGTGCGTCTGTCCGACGATACACGGGCAAGTGTCCACCACATGACCGATATCCGTTATGGGGGCGGGCCCCAGGAAACCATGGATGTTTATCCGGCAGCCGAGCCGGACGCACCGGTGCATGTGTTTTTCCATGGTGGGTATTGGCGAAGCCAGGACAAAAAGGACTATGCGTTTGTTGCCCGCGACCTCAACGCCGCGGGCTTTACTGTCATTTGTGCGAATTATGATCTGTGCCCGGATGTGACGGTGGCGGAAATCACCCGTCAGGCGATCCGTTGCATGACCTTCATTTACCAGAATATCGGCGACTTTAACGGGGATCGGGATCGTATCAGCATTTCCGGTCATTCGGCAGGCGGGCAGATTGTCGCGCGGCTCGCGGTTCATCATTGGGAAGATACCCTTAATGATGCCTATCCGTTTTGTGCGGTTGTTCCGGTTTCCGGGGTTTTTGATCTGGAACCGATCCGGTTCACCAGTATCAACAACGACCTGCAACTTAATGCCGCGACGGCAGCGGATAATTCACCGATGCTTGATGCCGTCCCACACGACATCAAAATGATGGTCGTGGTCGGCAGTAACGAAAGCCCGGAATTTGTCCGCCAAAGCGATGCTTATGCCGCCTATTGCAGTCGGGAAGGACTGCATGTTCCGGTTTATAAGGCATGGGGGGCGAACCATTTCACGGTGCTTGAAGAACTTTATCTTGGCACCGGTTCACTGTTTGGCCATTTCAAACGTTTTTTGCAGCGTTAATTTCACCCATTTCGGGAAGATTTTTCACCTGAAACAAAGTGAAAAACAGTGTGCGATCCTGTGACGCATGTCCTTTGACGTGGTATAAGATATCAACGCTACCACGCTGAAATCGAAAATAAATTTACAGGAAGGCCCATGCGTTTCGTATCCGCCCAAGAAATCGATAAATTCGTCTCGCCCCGCGATCTGGTTGAAGCGCTCCGTCAAGGATTTGCCGATGGCTGCGAAGCGCCGCTACGCAGCCATTTCAACATGGAACGCAGCAATGAGGATGACGCGACTTTCCTGATCATGCCTGCCTGGCAAAAGGATGGCGCGGCCGGGGTCAAGGTTGCGGCCGTTGTGCCGGGGAATTCAGCGCGTAACCTGCCGGCTGTTTCTGGGACTTATATCCTTTTGGATGCGGTGACCGGGCAACCATCGGCCGTGATTGATGGCACCAAGCTGACCACACGCCGGACGGCGGCGGCATCGGCATTGGCGGCGGACTACCTTGCGCGCCAAGATACGCGCGAAATGGTCATGGTCGGTTCCGGGGCGATGGCACCCAATCTGATCAATGCACATGCGTCGGTGCGTCCGATCAAAAAGGTCACGATCTGGAACCGCAATGGCGACAAGGCCCGCGCATTAGCCGCCGAAACCGCCACCCTTGGTTTTGAAGCGGTGGGCACGGATGATCTGGAAATGGCCTGCAAGACCGCCGATCTGATTTCATGCGCGACACTTTCGACCGAGCCGCTGGTGCGGGGCGAATGGCTTCGCGAGGGGACGCATGTTGATCTGGTCGGGGCGTTCAAGCCGACCATGCGCGAAACCGATGATGCCCTGATGCAGAAATGCCGGATTTATGTTGATAGTTTTGAAGGGGCCGCGGCCGAGGGCGGTGATGTGGTGCAGCCGCTAAATGCCGGATCGATTTCAAAATCCGATATTCTCGGCGATCTGTTCGGCCTGACGCGTGGTGAGGTCAAGGGACGCGAGACAGATACGGAATGTACGGTTTTCAAATCGGTTGGTCATTCGCTGGAAGATTTTGTTGCGGCAGTCGCGGTTGTCGATGCGGTGGGAAAGGCCGGTAAATGATCAGTACCGACCTTTTTGCCCCGGAGATGCTGGAAAGCTATCGCGGGACGGTGCCGCAGGACTGGATCGATTTTAACGGGCATGTGAATGTCGGGTATTACGTGGTTGGTTTTGATCTGGGATCTGTGGCGTTTCTGGACGGGGTCGGGATGGGGCGGACTTATCCCGAACGGCGCGGGTTTTCGACCTTTGCGCTTGAAATGCACATCACCTATGACCGGGAAATTCACCTTAACGACCCGTTCGTGATCCATACGCAAATTCTGGATTGCGATCACAAACGCATTCACATGTATCACGAATTGCGTCACGGGACCGAAGGGTGGCTGTCGGCGACCAATGAAATCATCACGATGCATATCGATATGGAAACGCGCCGTTCGGCGGCATTTCCCGATGACATTCAAAAGACGCTTGATCTGATCCGTGAGGCGCATCGCGATTTGCCGGTGCCAACGGGTGTCGGGCGCAAGATCGGTATTCGCCGCAAGGAATAACGATTTTCAATGCTCCGAAATGAGCAAACCCGCATCCAGTGATGCGGGTTTTTGCGTTCAGGCGACCTTTACAAACAGCTTGCAGATTTCACCGCTGTTGTTCACGTCCTGATCGCGTTCATAGGTCAGGCCCAGTTTGGCGAGAAGTTTAAGCGATACGGTATTTTCCGGCAGCGTATAGCCAAATATCCGATCAAAGCCCAGCGTATCGTGGCCATAGTCGATCAGGGCGGTACTGACTTCAAACGCATAACCCATGCCATGATGGCTTTCGGTAATGGCATAACCGATATCGGGTGCATCAAGCGTGTCGCGTTTGACAAATCCGCAAAGCCCGATACTGCATTCGGTTGCTTTTTCGTCCACGATGTAAAGCCCGAAACCGTGTTTCAGATAGCTGCTGAGAAGCCGGTCATCAATAAATTTTCGGGCGGCATCAAGATCATGGATGTTGCGATCCCCGACAAACCGTATCCAGCCCGGTTCGTTCAGCAGTTGCATGATAAAGGGGGCGTCGTTGTGGGTTCCGTGACGCACAAGCGTTCTTTTGGTTTCCAGTATTGTCATACTGTATTACCCTTGGTTTCGTGGTGGCGAAGACAGCATGCTAGCCTAGAATGCGCGTAAATGAACAATGAATTCGCCAAATACCGGCGGCGGAGGTCCGATATGGCTGTAAGGCCGATTAAGCTTAGCTTTGAAGGTGCACTGGGGGCACAGCTTTCGGCACGGTTGGATTTGCCAACGGGGCCGGTTCGGGCCTATGCGCTGTTTGCGCATTGTTTTACGTGCAGTAAGGACCTGACGGCGGCGCGCAAGATCGCGCAGTCGCTGACCATGCAGGGGATTGGCGTTTTGCGGTTCGATTTTACCGGGCTTGGCGGATCGGGCGGTGATTTTGCATCGACCAATTTCACATCCAATCTGGATGACCTGAAACGTGCGGCCGATTTCCTGCGGCATGAATTTGCCGCCCCCCGTTTGCTGATCGGGCATTCGTTGGGCGGGGCGGCGGTTTTGGCCGTGGCCGATAGCGTGCCCGAAGCAACCGCAGTTGCAACGATTGGTGCGCCCGCCGATGTCGAGCATGTGACCCATAATTTCGCCGATTACCTTGAAGATATCGAACGGGACGGGCAGGCCGAAGTTTCGTTAAGCGGGCGGCCATTTGTGATCAAGAAGCATTTCATTGACGATCTGCGTGCCCACAATATTGAAAAATCGGTCGGCAGATTGCACAAGGCGTTGCTGGTGCTGCATGCGCCGATGGATCAGACGGTGGGTATTGAAAATGCCGCACGGATTTTTGATGCCGCCAAGCATCCGAAAAGTTTTGTGTCGCTTGATAGTGCGGATCATTTGTTACGCGATCCCGATGATGCGACCTATGCCGCCGAGGTGATCAGCGCCTGGGCCAGGCGTTATATTACCGACGAAGACCCGGTAAATGACGAAGTGCCAGACGGTGCCGTCGTGGTGCGTGAAACCGGACTTGGCAAGTTTCAGGCGATGGTTCTGGCCGGGCATCATCGTATGTTGGCCGATGAGCCCGAAGATGTTGGCGGGTTTGACAGCGGACCGTCACCTTATGATTTTCTGGCGGCCGCCCTTGGGTCATGCACGGTGATGACGATGCGTATGTATGCCGATCAGAAACAGATACCGGTCGATGGCATTCGGGTCGAAGTCCGACATGATAAAATCCATGCAAGCGATTGTATGGAATGCGGGGCAGAGTTCGAACAAAAGGGCGGCAAGATCGACCGGTTCGAACGGATCATTACCCTGCATGGTGATTTTACCGAGGAAGTCCGGGAAAAGCTGATAGCGATTGCCAATAAATGCCCGGTACATCGGACATTGGAAGCCAAGTCATTGATCGTGACACGGGACGAGCGGGATCGGTAGAATTCATATTCCCGTGCAAATGGCCAAAATAAAAACGCCCGGCGAAATCAGCCGGGCGTTTTGCCTTCGAGTCGGAAGTGACCGGATTACGGTTTTGCCGCAACCACGATGAATTCAACCAGATAGTCCGGGGTGGCAAGTTTGGCTTCGCCGCATGCACGTGCCGGGGTGTGACCCTGCGGGACCCATGCATCCCAGATTTCGTTCATTTTGGCGAAGTCGGCCATATCGGCAAGCCAGATGGTGGTCGACAGGATGTTTTCCTTTGACGCGCCGCATTCGGCCAGAAGCGCATCAACCTTGGCAAGGCATTCCTTGGTCTGGTTGGTGACGTCGCTGCCCGGTTCGCCAACCTGGCCAGCAAGATAGATGGTGTTGCCATGAACAACGGCCTGGCTCATACGGGGGCCGGTGTGAAAACGCTGAACGGTCATCAAAGTCTCCTGATATCAAGATATGATTGGGTTTTGGTATGATTATGCGGCGTGATTATCACGTTTGGTAACGCCGCACCAGTCGGCAATGAACAGGGCAAGGACCTCGGTGACTTCCATCATGCTGGAAATCGAGACCCGTTCGTCAATGCCATGAATTCGTTCGGCTTTCGGGCCATAACAGGTCGCCGGGATATTGCCGTAAATCTGGAAGAACCGCGCATCCGTTGTTGCAGTGGAAGCATAGTTTTTGATCGTATTGCCGGTGACCTCGTGGTGAATGTCGCCGATCATGGTCATCATCGGATGGGTTTCGTCCATGACGCATCCCTCGGCCTGAAAACCGCGATAGGTGATGTCGAATTCTGCCCCCTTGCAGGCCGGGTGATTTTCCATCGCACTTTGTGCAACTTCTTCGATGGTTTCACGCACCTTGGCCAATTCCATGCCGGGATAGAACCCGACACGGATATCGGCCGAACAAACCGGCGGCACGGTTGATGCCCATTCACCGCCTTCGATCTTGCCCAGATTGAAGTTCACCGGATGGATATGCGCACCATAGGCCGCATGACGGTGGGTGGGGTGGTTCCAGATGTCTTCGACTTCTTTCAGGGTTTCGAAAAAGCCAAAGGCGGCCTCGATGGCGTTACTTCCGGCTGAGGTATCAAGAACATGCGCCGGACTTCCGGTGACATGAAGCTGGAACCACATCACGCCAAGCTGGGCGGTCATCAGCGTCTGATTGAACGGTTCGGGAATGATCGCACAATCGGCACGATATCCGGCATGCAGGCAGGCTAAGGCACCATTGCCGGTGCATTCTTCTTCGACAACCGATTGCAGGATCACCGGGGCGGCGGGCTCAAGCCCCAGATCGTGAAGGGCGGCAAGGGCGTTACAATAGGCAATGATGCCGGCCTTCATATCGCCAGCCCCGCGGCCATAAAGCCAGTCGCGTTCGACATAGGGATCAAACGGTCCGCGTCGCCATTGCGCCACTGGCCCGGTCGGCACGACATCAATATGCCCGTTTAAAATCAGGCTGCGTCCGGTTTGTTTGGCCGGTTGATGAATACCGACGATATTTTCCCGTCCGTTATATTCCGTCGTAACCGGTGGGGAAAAGCCCGGTAAATCACGCAATGCGTCAATATTGATCGCAACCCGTTCGACCGAAAGCCCCATATCGGCGAAACGATCCGCGACCCAGTTCTGGGCCGATGTTTCATTGCCCAGAAGGCTGTCATGGCGAACCAAAGCGCAAAGGTCGTCAATCGCACGATCCCGGCGATTGGCAACGGCACTGCGCAGTTCATTGCGATCAAAATGGGTCATGGCACGATTTCCGTTCAATCCTTAAGCGGTTTGGCCAAGGCCGGGACGGGTGGCGGCAAGGGCATCTTCGGTCACGCCAAGTTTCACCATCCGGTCCGGCACGCCATCGCCGCAAATCAGGCTGGCGGCATATTCGCCCATGGCTGGGGCGGTTTGAATGCCATAGCCGCCCTGACCGGCAAGCCAGTAAAAGCCATCCGCAACCGGGTCGAATGCCGATACCGGATCGCCATCGGCAAAGAAGCTGCGCAGGCCAGCCCAAGCTTCGCCGGGGCGATTGACCTTAAGCGTGGTTGCCGTCATCAGGCGGTCAATCGTGATGGCGATATCGAGTTCTTCGGGCTGGACATCATGGGGAACCGTCGGCGTCGCATCGGACGGCGACACCAGCAGGCGACCAGCATCTTCCTTGAAATACAGGCCTTCGCCGACATCAGATACCATGTGCCAGCCATGCGCATTGACATCAGATGGCAGATCAACCATCACCGCCGTGCGGCGTTTGGGGGTAATGCCCAGCGGGGTAACGCCCGCCAGTTTTGCGATTTCATCGGCCCATGCACCGGATGCGTTAACGAGGATTTGCGCCTCATAGGTTTCGCCGCCTGCCGTGACCTGCCAACCGGTTGCGGTTTTTGCAATTGCGGTGACATCGGCCTTGACCACCAGATCACCGCCAAGCTTTTTGAAATGGCGGATAAAGCCCCAATGCAGCGCATGAACATCAATATCCATCGCATCGGTTTCAAGGGCGCCACACGCGATCAGATCGGTATTAAGGATCGGGATCAGTTTTTTGATATCATCGGCTGTCAGGGCGACAACATTCGCGCCATTCGCGCGGCCTTCGGTAAGCAGTTCGTCAATCGCGCCTTCATTGCCGTGGGCGGCGGTCAGGATCACACCACGCGGAGTCAGGATCGGATTTTCGGTGAAACCTACGGGCGGGTTCAGGAAAAAGTCCCGGCTGGCGGTCGACATCTTGCGGATGATTTTCGGGCCATAGGTTTCGCTATAGAGTGCGGCGGACCGGCCGGTGCTGTGATAGCCGGGCTGATCTTCGCGTTCGAGAACCGTGACGGATTTTCCACGTTTGGCGAGAAAATAGGCTGCTGACATGCCGGCAATACCGCCGCCAATGATCAGGATATCGGATGTTTTCATTCGGGGCTCCCTGCGGTGGTGGCGTGAAAGGCGCTGATAAACTGAAAAAGGTTTTCAGCCAGTGTGTTACTGACATAACCACCTTCCTGCACTAGCACGGTTGGCAGATTGATGCCGCCAATTTTTTCGCCGATTTTGGCAAATCCGCCGGGTGTGACAGCCAGTCCGCCAAACGGATCATCCGATGATGCATCCAGACCCAGTGCGATGACAACCGCATCGGCGCTGAAATGATCGATCATGGCAAGCGCACGATCAAGGGCGGCCAGAAATGCGTCATCGCCGCTGCCAAGGGGCAGGGGATAATTGTGGTTGAAACCAAGCCCGGCATCACGGCCGCGTTCTTCGGCATGGCCCCAGAAAAACGGATAGAAATCGCGTGGATCGGCATGGATAGACAGCGTCATGACATCATCACGGGCATAGAAAATATGCTGTGTGCCGTTGCCATGATGCAGATCGACATCAAGGATCGCAACGCGGTCGTATTTGGCACGCAGTTCCTGTGCGGCAATCGCGCTGTTGTTCAGGTAACAGAAACCACCGGCGATATCGCGGCTGGCATGGTGGCCGGGGGGACGGCAAAGGGCATAGGCCGATCTGGCATTGCCATCGCGGACCTGGCGCGTGGCGGCAATGGCGGTTTGCGCACTGGCATAGGCCGATTGCCATGTGGTTGCCGATATCGGGCAGGATGTATCGCCCATATGAAAACCGGCCTTGCCCGCCGGTGATCTTGGATAGGGGCCAAGCCGGTCAAACGGATGAATACCGGGCACCACCAGATCAGACCCACCAACAGCCTTCCATTCGGCATGGATGGTTTGCAGGAATTTCAGATATTCCGGCGCATGAATGGCGGCAATCGGACCCATGCCGAAATCATCGGGGGTGCGCAAATCAAGGCCAAGCCGTTTGACGGCAGTGGTCAGTATTTCCGCCCGTTCGGGGACTTCGGGGATTGGCCGTGCTTCGCCCGCGACCATGAATGTCTGGCCGTGATGGCGAAGCTGATCGGCTGAGAAATAGGCATGCATCATGGGCGCCGCCTTTCGTTGGCTTTGCGTCGTGGTGTTGGTGGCAGTTTGTTGTTTCCTAAAAGGCGACCTGATTGGCACCTTTCAGACCCAGCATGGCGCGGGCTTCGTCCGGTGTTGCGATTTCAAGCGATAACCCGTCCAGAACGTCGCGGATTTTGCGAACTTGCGATGCGTTGTCCGGGGCGAGTTCGCCCTTGCGCAAATACAGATTATCTTCAAGACCGACCCGGACATGACCGCCCATGGTGGCCGACATGGTGGCAAGCGGCATCTGATGTCGCCCGGCACCCAGAACCGAAAACTGGTACTGATCGCCAAAAAGTTTGTCGGCGGTTCGTTTCAAATGGGCAAGATTGTCGGGATCGGCCCCGATACCACCCAGAACACCCAGAACGAACTGAATGAAAATCGGCCCTTTGATCAGGCCGCGATCAACAAAATGGGCCAGCGTATAAAGATGCCCGACGTCATAACATTCAAATTCAAACCTTGTGCCATTGGCATCGCCGAGATCTGCCAGAATGGTTTCGATATCGGCAAAGGTATTTTTGAAAACGAAATCACGACTGTCTTCGAGAAATTTCGGTTCCCAGTCATGTTGCCAGTCGCTGCGCCCGGCAAGGGCGGGGAACAGGCCGAAATTCATCGTCCCCATATTCAATGACGCCATTTCGGGTGCTGCCTGCTTTGCCGCACGAATACGGTCCTTGACCGTCATGGTCATGCCGCCGCCGGTCGAAATATTGATCACCGCATCGGTGGCCGATTTGATGCGCGGCAGGAATTGGTTGAAAATTGCGGGTTCCGGGCTTGGAAAGCCGGTTTCGGGATCGCGTGCATGCAGATGCAGGATGGCAGCCCCGGCATTTGCCGCCGCAATCGCCTGATCGGCAATCTGGTCGGGGGTGATTGGCAGGTGCGGGCTCATGGAAGGGGTGTGAACCGATCCGGTGATGGCGCAGGTGATGATGACTTTCCGGCTCATGCGAAGGCTCCGGCAAGGGTGAGTTCGTCCTGAAGCTCGCCAAGGGCGGCGCGCAACGGAATGAGGATGTCGTCAAACTGATCGTGTGTGATCGTCATGGGCGGGCAGACCATCACGTGATCGCCGCGATAACCGCCGCGGGTGCGACGCCAGTAAATGATCAGGCCCTTGTCATAGGCAATATCAACAAGGCGGGCAGCCGCAAGATGTTTAGGATCAATCGGTTCCATGGTTTCGCGGTCTTTGACCAGTTCGACCGCAAGAAGCAACCCAAGTCCGCGCACATCGCCGATGATCGGAAATTTATCGGCAAGTTTGCCAAGTTCGGCCTTTAATGCCGCCCCGCTTTGGGTCGCATTTTCCAGAAGGTTGTCTTCATCAATCACATCAAGGACCGCATTGCCCGCTGCACAGGCCATCGGATTGCCGGCATAGGTGTAACCATGGATAAAGCCACCATGATCAAGAACCGGGCCGACAATACGATCAGGCGCAATCATCGCCCCCAGCGGGGCATAACCCGCCGCCAGTCCCTTTGATACGGCCAGAATATCAGGCGTGATGCCCCAATGTTCGGCGGCAAAATATTTTCCGGTGCGTCCGGCACCTGTCATGACCTCGTCATAGATCAGAAGAATGCCGTATTGATCGCAGATCTCGCGAATGCGGGCATAGTAGCTGTCAGGCGCAACCAGTGCGCCGGTCGCAGCCCCGCCAACCGGTTCCATGATGAAACCAAGAACGGTTTCAGGGCCCTGTTTGAGTATTTCTGCCTCAAGCATGTTGGCGTATTTCAGGCCGCGTTCATGATCACTCAGATCATCGCGATCCAGATAGCAGGTCGGGGCCGGAATTTTGGGTTGGTCCACCATCATCGGGGCAAAGGGCGCATGCATCGGCGTATAGCCGGTGATGGCAAGCGCACCAAGGGTCGATCCATGATAGCTGGGGAAACGCGAAATGATCTTGGTCCGCTGGGCTTGCCCCTTTGCCAGGGCATATTGACGGGCAAGCTTGATGCAGCTTTCGACGGCTTCTGACCCGCCAGAGACAAAAAATACCCGTTCAAGATCGCCCGGTGCGCGTTCGGCAAGGCGGAATGCCAGATTTTCGGCCGCATCATTTTCAAAATGCAGGCGATAGGCGAAGCTGGCCTTTTCAAGCTGCGCATTCATCGCGGCAATCACGCGCGGGTCGCTATGGCCGATATTGCTGACCATCGCACCGCTGGAGGCGTCGATATAGCGTTTGCCATCGACATCCCACATATAGACGCCCTTGGCATGGTCGATCAGCGGCCGACGCGAACGGCTTTGATAAAACAGGCGGGATTCCCGGTTATGGCCGGTTTTGTTGGGGGTATCATGCGTCACTTCGGGTGGCACTCCAGATCCGGTCAGTCGTGATGACCGGGCAACAACACACAATTTCGGGCGGCAATGTGCATGAACACATCGGCACCTTCGTGATGGGGGCGGGCATCAATCGGGTTGATCACCTGCCAGTCACGACCATTGGCCGTGACGAAATAGCGGGCCTGCTGCCCCAGATAATCCACCGTTTTGATCCTGCCGGGGATGGCGATCACACCGTCCGTCGCACCGTTCTGATCTGACAGGCTGATTTTTTCAGCGCGGATAACGGCGCGGACGTCTTTTGAACCATTGGTTTTGGCGGTTTGTTCGGATGTGGTCAGCAATGTTTCACCACTTTGCAGGGCAACCTTGGTAAAGGCCGCATCCGGTGCGCCAACAAGGGCAGCAGGAATGATATTGGAATGACCAAGGAAATCGGCAACAAAGGCCGATGCGGGATTGTTATAGACGTCTTCAGGCGCGCCTTCCTGTTCGACGACACCGTTATTCATCACCACCAATTTATCGGACATGGCAAGGGCTTCGGATTGATCGTGGGTGACGAAAACGGTGGCAATACCCAGTTCGCGCTGAATACGTTTCAGTTCGACCCGCATTTCTTCACGCAGATTGGCATCAAGGGCAGATAGCGGTTCATCAAGTAACAGCACATCGGGTTCGATCACGATGGCGCGCGCAAGGGCAATGCGCTGCTGCTGCCCGCCGGAAAGCTGGTTGGGATACCGGTCGGCAACATGGGGCAGTTGCACCAGATCAAGGGCACGATTGACCTTTTCCCGGATGTCAGATTTGGACACCTTGCGATATTTCAGGCCAAAGGCGATATTGTCGTAAATCGATTTGTGCGGAAACAGGGCGTAGTTCTGAAACACCAGTCCCAGATTGCGTTTGTGGATCGGCAGGGCATTGACCCGTTTGCCACGGATCAGCAAATCGCCTTCGGTAATGTCGGTCAGCCCGGCAATCATGCGAAGTGTCGTGGTCTTGCCGCAGCCCGATGGACCCAGAAAGGTCACGAAGCTGTTGTCAGGCACGGTCAGATCCATGCGTTGCACGGCGGTAAATTCGCCGTAACGCTTGACGACATTTTGCAGTTCGACCGCATTTTCGATGTCAGCCATCACAAATAACCCTGTCAGAAAAAGGCGGTGGTGCCCCGGCCATTATTTAAAAACAACGACCGGGGTTCCGGTTTATGCGATCAGTCCGGCTTAGTAGCCGCGCTGAACCCGCGAGAAGGTTTTCGACCAGTCGGCTTCGTTTTCGTTCCAATAGGCCGGATCAAAGAAGCTGAGTTCCTTGAGCGTGCCGGATGGATCAAACGCGGGCAGGGTTGGGATGACTTTGCCGAGTTCGACTTTCTGCGGATCAAGAGCAGGCGGGTAACTTTGGCCTTCGGCAACCGCAATCGCGACTTCGGGTTCGAGCATGAAGTTCAGAAGTTCTTCACAGGCTGCCATCGGGCTTCCGCGCAGAACGAACAGGCATTCCTGCCAGCCAAGACCGCCTTTCGGGTCGTGATAGCCGATATCGTGGCCCTGATCCTGCAATGCCTTGATGCGCCCGGACCAGCCTTCGGTGACATAGATTTCTTCTTCGGCCAGAAGGCTCATCAGTTCGGCCCCTGAGCTCCAGTATTTCAGGGCCAGATCGCGATGGGCACGGATCATGTCCCAGACGGCGTCGATATCCTTGATCGCATTCGGGTCCTGATCGGATTGCAGGGCACCGTACCAGACGCGGGTTTTCCATTCGCCCCAGCCGCCGATCTTGCCTTTGTAAGCTTCATCGACCATCAGCTTGGCACCTTTGGCCTTGGCTTCATCGTCGCTGATATATTTGCGGTTATAGGCAATGCCGGTGGTGCCGTAATCATAGGGAACCGCCGAAATGGTACCGCCGGTGATTTTGCGCAGCGGTTCGATCAGGCCGGGAATGACGTTTTTGAGGTTCGGAATATTGGCTTCGTTCAGCTCGGACGTCAGTTCCAGACCATGATATCGGGCATAGTCAAACACACCCGACAGGTGGGCAAGGTTAAACTCGCCCGGCTGGCCCGCCTTGACGCGGGCGATATATTCGTCCGCACCGCCAAAGGTGCCCGATACGACCTTGATCCCGGTTTTTTCGGTATAGGGGGCAAATGCGTATTTTTCAAATGCCTCGGATACCACACCGCCCCAGCCGTCAAAGCGGACCTGTTCTGGTGTTGCGGCAATGGCGTTGCGGGTCAGCATGCCCATCGGGCCACCGGTGATCCCGGCGGTGACACCCGCAGCCCCCAGAACGGTTAGAAAAGTGCGACGGTTGATATCACCGTCTTTGAGGCGGGTTAGCAGGCGTTCATAGCGTTTCGTCTCGTCCATTTAAGGCCTCCTGATAAAGGTTTTTATCCGTTTTCTTGTCGGTCTTATGGTCTTCTTTTTTATGGTCTTGTTGTTGGTTTTGGCGGTTTCCCGCGGTATCTGTTGTTTGTTAGGCAGCGGCTTTTTGTGCCCGTATTTTTCGCGCTGATGCGATGCGTGCAATGGCGGTGGCAATCAATGGCAGCGCGATGGTGAAGATCACCATCACAGCGCCCAGTGCATTGATTTCCGGGCTGATGGAATTGCGCAGCATGGCAAAAATCTGGGTTGGGACGGTTTCAACCCCGCCTGGTTTCCAGAACAGGGTGCCGGTAATGTCGTCAAACGAAATGGTGAATGAAAACAGCATCCCGGCCATGACAGCCGGCATCATCAGCGGCAGGGTGATTTCAAAGAAAGTCTGGATCGGAGTTGCGCCAAGGCTCATGGCGGCTTCTTCGACGTCGCGCCGGATCGATACAAGGCGCGCCTGAACCACCAGAACCACAAAGGGCAGGGTGAAAACGACATGCCCCATCAGAAGCAGGCCAAAGCTTTTGGGCATGGAGAGGAATTGCAAAAACAGCAAAAGAGCCACAGCCAGGACGACCTCGGGGATCAGGATTGGAGCAACCAGAAGCGTTGATATTGAACGCTTCCCCGGAAAATCGTACCTGACCATGGCAAGTGCCGCGAGCGTGCCAAACGTCGTTGAAATTGCACTGGTCAGCGCGCCCAGCAACAGAGATGTTTTGAATGCACGGATAATGGCATCGTTGTTCCACAATGCTTCGAACCAGCGTGTTGAAAAGCCCTCGATCGGGAAACTGCCGAACTGGTTGGCGTTGAATGCCAACAGGATGACGACCGCGACCGGCGCGAACAGAAACAGATAAACAAGGATTGTGGCGATACGGATCAGGGACCAGCCGGACATCATTACATTCCCCTATTTGAAGCTTTTGGCGATCTGATCGACGCCAAGATAACGGGTGTAAATGACAACCAGCGCACCCAGCAGGGCCAGCAGAACAAGCGAAAGGGCGGAGCCCAGAGGCCAGTTAAGCTGTGTGACGATGGCCTCGAACACGAGATTGGCAAACATCGCGTCGCGTGGCCCGCCCAGAACGATCGGGGTGATATAGGTGCCTGCGGCCAGAACAAAACATAACAGCGATCCGGCGGCGAGACCGGGGAAGGACAGCGGCAGGGTGACTTCGCGGAAGGCCTGCCAGCCGGTGCAGCCAAGGCTTTTGGCTGCTTCAGTCAGGTTCTTGTCGATACCATCCAGGCTGACATAGACATTCAGGATCATGAAGGGCAGCAGATAGTGCACAAGGCCCAGAATAACTGTCGTCTGGTTATAGAGCATCTGGATCGGTTCATCGATGATGCCAAGCGAGATCATCAATGTGTTGAGCGCGCCCGACGTGCCAAGGATGTTGATCCACGACATGGTGCGGATGATGTAGCTGATCCAGAAGGGCAGCATCAGCATCAACAGCAGGAAAGTCTTCGATTTCATCGGGGTGTTGGCAACGAAATAGGCCGGGATATAGCCGACCAGCGCACAGATCACCGTGGTGTAAAAGGCAATGGCAAAGGTCTGAAACAGGATGTCGCGGTAAAACCTGTCGCCAAGGACTTCGACCCAGTTATCAAGATAAAATCCGACCTGATCAGCACCGGTCGCGGTGCGCAGCCAGAATGAATAAACCACGATGAACATCATCGGGATGATCAATAACAGCGATATCGTCGCCAGTGACGGCGATAGCAGGACCCAGGGCGTTCTGCGTGCCCCGGCTACATCTGCGGCCATTTTTGCCTCCCGTTATTGTGCTATGGCAATTGCTTGCCATGCGCGGTTATCTGGCCGTGAATGAATATGTCTGCTCATTTCACCCCAGACTTGCGCATAGCGCAAATAGATAAGTAGAATGGATTACATAGCCAATCGCTATGGGTGGGGAAATGAGCGACCTTTTAAAACGGCAATTCGACTGGAACCTGTTGCATACCTTTACGGTGATTGTCGAAGAAAGGTCGATCACAGGGGCGGCCAACCGGCTGCTTTTGCGCCAGCCCAGTGTCAGCAATGCGCTTAAACGGCTTGAAGATCAGATCGGCGCGCGCCTGATTGACCGGGAACGCGGCCGGTTTGAGGTCACCGAACAGGGATTGGCGCTTTATCACGAATGCCGCGAGATTTGCGGGGCGATTGGCCGACTTTCCGATGTGATGTCGGACAGTGGCAATCAGCTTAGCGGGCATTTGCATTTGTGGCTGGCAAGTCATGTGGTGTTTCCGCCGCTTGACGATGCGTTGTTTGAATTCAATCGCGAACATCCCGAAGTCACCTATGAAATCAACGTCGCGACATCCGCCCATGTCACAAGTCAGGTCCTGTCCCAGCAGGCAAGTTTCGGCATTTGTCTGGTGAATGAGCAGCATCCCCGGCTGGAATATCGCAAACTGTATCGCGAGCATTTCGGGTTCTTTTGCGGGCCGACACATCATTTGTTTGGCCGGGAAAACCTGACACTTGCCGATTTGCGCAGCGAGGCATTCGTGTCGTTTTCCACCGATCAGCTTTCCGATGCGCTGGCCCCGGTTGCGGTATTGCGCGCGCGCGAAGGCATGAAAGGCAAGGTGATCGCCACCAGCCCGCATCTGGAAGAAGTACGCCGCCTGATCAATGCCGGGCTTGGTATTGGTCCGTTGCCGATCCATGTGGTGCAAAACGCGATGGAACGCGGGCAGTTATGGCGCCTGCCACCCTATGATGCGCCGCCGGCAATTGATATCTATCTGGTGACCAATCCGCGCATGTCGCTTGGCCGGGCGGAGCGGTTTTTCATCGATAATCTGACCGGGCGGCTTGGCAATGCGCCGGGTGGTTATTTTGTTTATCCGTAAACAGGATGTGATCGGGGCTTGCGGATTGCGGGTGTTTGCGCAAGCATGTGGCCAAACACGGATTTCAAGCAAACGGGATAGAAGATGAAGCTGGTTTATTTTTCCTGGGTCAAAGACCGTATCGGCATGGCCGAGGAAGAGGTTGAACTGCCGGAAAATGTGAAAACCGTTGCCGACCTTCTGGCATGGATGCCGGGCAGGGGGGCGAATTTCGCTGATGCGCTGGCTGATCCGGCGATCATCCGGGTTGCGGTTGATCAGGAATATGCGCAAGGCGAACGTGATGTTCGTGGTGCCAGCGAAATCGCGCTGTTTCCGCCGGTAACCGGTGGATAAAAGACGAAATTGAAATGGTATTTAAAAGGCGCCCGGTTTGCGGGGCGCCTTTTTTGATGATCAGTCTGCGACGGTTGCTGTCTGCGTCAGGCTTTCAAAGAATTCCTTGCGGCCCAATGTGCCGGAAATGCGTCCCTCGCGGGTCAGAAGCACCGGATTCTGGGTGATGCTGCGCATTTCGATCAGGTCTTTGAGAAGTACGGTATCATCGGCAACGAAGATGACCGAATTGTCGGTCCCGTCCAGATCGTCCGGCAGGTTGCCGTCATACTGGATCAGCTTCAACTCGCCATGTTCGCCGCTATTGGCGGCACGAATGATGCCGTCCTGAAGCGTGATGCGGATATCTTCGTCTTCGACGGAAAGTTCGCCGGTCGTGTTGCGCTGATCGCGGTCAATGCGGTGCATGATGGCGCGACCGCGCAGGATATTGACCGGGTTCATATGGGCAACAAAATCGGCGACATATTCATTGGCGGGACGCAGGGCGATGTCTTCGGGCGTGCCATGCTGTACGACATAGCCACCTTCCATGATGGCAATTGAATTGCCAAGCTTCATGGCTTCGTCCAGATCATGACTGACAAACAGGATGGTTTTATTAAGCTTTTCCTGAAGATCAAGAAGCTCGTCCTGCAGGCGGTTACGGATCAGCGGATCAAGGGCCGAAAACGGTTCATCCATC
>TARA_R100000049_G_C1957832_1_pt1 | contig 107260 bp, 91 predicted proteins | sample TARA_R100000049 | Tara Oceans TARA_R100000049 (sample SAMEA2619992) | marine metagenome | biome: marine biome (ENVO:00000447); feature: mesopelagic zone (ENVO:00000213) & marine oxygen minimum zone (ENVO:01000065); material: "saline water (ENVO:00002010), including plankton... | reverse complement strand
GGGTTCCGGCGCTCGAAGGAGTAAGCCTGTCGGTCAGACAGGGCGAGATCACGACGATTATCGGCGCGAATGGCGCCGGAAAAACGACGCTGATGAAGGCGGTCGCGGGCCTGCTGACCCCGGCACAGGGAAAAATCCGCTTTCACGGGCAGGATATCACGGGCCTCACCCCGGCCGAGACTGTCGCGCAGGGGCTGACCCTCGTCCCGGAAGGGCGGCGGCTGTTTCCAACCATGAGCATCCGCGACAATCTTATGTCTGGGGCCTATATCCGGACGGACAAGGAGGCCATCCAGAAGGATCTGGAAACCGTTCTCGACTATTTTCCGGTCCTGACGGATCGCCTGAGCATGCCGGCAAATTCCCTGAGCGGCGGACAGCAGCAGATGCTCGCCGTCGGGCGCGCCCTTATGGCCTCACCAAAACTTCTCATGCTCGATGAACCCTCTATCGGCCTCGCGCCGACCATCGTGGAAACGATTGCTAATATCATCCAGACCATCTCTGGCAATGGCGTGGAAATTTTACTCGTGGAACAGAACGCCCACATGGCGCTCGAACTCGCCGATCAGGCCTATGTATTGGAGAATGGCCAAATCACCCTGCAGGGAAAAGGTCACGAATTAAGTCAAAATGACAAAGTTAGAGAAGCGTATCTGGGCCTTTAACTGCGTTGCCGCAGCACCGTCATTGCCTAACATTGAAAAAATACGGTCGTTTACCTGCCCGGTAGCATAAGCGACGAACGGAGCAAGCAAGGGGTGTTGTCAGCCTAATCCGAACTCGCATCCGTATGGCGTAATATGGCCCTAAAGTGCTTCTATTATACCGCTGCAAGTTGCTGCCACTTGGCAAGTGCGGCATTTCTTTGAAGCTTAATAATTACTCGATTGGTTAGGTGGTGTTCATGAAGAACATCTTCGACATTACGAACAATGCAAGACATGTGAAGCTAAATCATTTAGACTGAAATTCGCACCATGTCTTTAATGCCTTTGACCGACCGTTAGGCATGAAAAAAAGCCGACTTCATTCGATGATACGGCAATACACCAGTTGATATGATTTTCAACTTGCAGGCTCCACGGCTCTCGCATTGGTTTGTGGCGTCTGAAACTGTCATACTGACTTTCTATAGGAAACACCCATGCAGTTGGATATTGACGTTCAGTTACATTATCGCCTGAAAGAGCCAACCGATATTTTGATGCAGATTGAGATTGCCGATCTTCCCGATCAACAGTTATTGAGTACAAATCTTGAGCTGGGAACATATGAGCATTTCGCACGGGTCGCCGCCCAGGAGGGCATTGGCGATCGCATTTGGCTCCACATGAATGATGAGCTTACATGTCATTATACAGCGCGCGTCTCTGTTAATCGACCTGCTCTTGAACTTGCTGAACTGGACGCCGTACCATTACATCTTTTGCCCGGTGACACCGTCAGATATTTAATGCCATCGCGATATTGCCCCTCGGTCGAGTTTCAGTCCTTTGCAGCCGCAGAGTTCGGAAAATATGAAGGCGGCGCATGCATTGCCGCAATGCGGGACTGGATTACAAAAAAGATGCGATATGTTTCGGGCTCCAGCAATAACCAAACGACAGCCTTCGATACCTTCGTGCAGCGTCAGGGCGTCTGCCGCGACTTTGCTCATCTAATGATCACGTTTTCGCGCGCCTCCGGCATTCCTGCGCGCTTTACCAGCGTCTATGCGCCAGGCGTAACCCCGCCTGATTTTCATGCGGTAGCAGAGATCTATTTGGCGGGAAGCTGGCATCTTGTCGATACTTCAGGCATGGCGGAAGCGAATGAAATAGCAATAATTGGCGTTGGGCTGGATGCGGCCGAAGTTCCCTTTCTTAGCGGGTTTGGACAGATCGACCTATTGCACCAATCGGTCCAGACCAATGTTATGACAGATTAACCAGTTCAACGGCTTTATCAGAGGAAGGGGCGGGTCGAGACATTACGCATGCCAAGAAATCCGAACTCGGAGTGTTAGTGATTTCGGCTATACCCACTTTTATTGTGTTCTTGCATAGGATCTGCCTCTAATTTCGCGCGAACGGCATCAGGGATGGCGACAGATTTACGTTCTACCGTTGAAAAAAACACATTTACGCTTTCCGATGTTGCAACGCATTCATCACCGACGAAGCATCCATATCCTGTTGTTATCGATTTAGTGCCTAGTTTGCTAACCCTCGTACCAACCTCGACTGTATTGGGATAGTGAGTTTCTTTCAGGTAATCAATCACAACGCGGGCAAGAATAAAATCGATTTCCACATTCTCATCGGCGTTTAACAACCCGCCTAAAAACATGGTGCGTGCTGCCTCAAAATAGGCCGCGTATGCTACATTATTTACGTGCTGCAAAGGATCTTGATCCGAGAAACGAATAGTTACGGGGGTCCAGTGCCTAAAACTATCTCTGTTCGTCAAATCAACTGCATCATTCATCGTATAACCTACTGAAATTTTAATGGTCTAATAGGAGGGTCATTATTGAACTGTTCCTAGGGAACACAGGCATTCACCGTCAACAGTATATATGGCTCCCGCCGCTTTAAACAGGAACAAAATACTGAACATCCAAATCAACAGAGGCGATGAAGGTGGTTATAGCCCGGAGCCTTAATCTTCCGCTCCCGCATATAAACAAACTACAATTCAGCTGCCACAAGAACCGCTTTCGCATAGCATGCCGACACGCTATCTGCCTGTCAGTGGTCCAAATCCATCCCTAAGCACCATATTCGGAAAGTATAAAAATTGAAAGGTAACCCTTACGGGGAATATTCGACAGCTTGATCCGGATCAGGCATCAATCGATCAAGGATCACGCTTGCAACCATATCCCCAATGACATTGACTGAAGTTCTGCACATGTCGATAATTCGATCAACTCCGATTATCAGTGCAATACCGGCAGCTGGAATTCCGACACTTTCCAGAATAGTTGCCAGAATAACGATTCCAACGCCGGGTGTGCCCGGTGAACCAATGGATGCGCCCGTCGCCATAACGATAACGAGAACCATACCGGAAAGACCAATCTCAACTTCGAACACTTGAGCGAGGAAAAGTGTTGCCACACCTTGATATAGGGCTGTGCCGCCCATATTGATCGTTGTTCCCAGTGGGATTACGAAACGAGAAACACCGGTTCGGACACCCAGTTTTTCCTCTGTTGTACTCAACGTAAGCGGCATGACGGCGGCCGAACTGGACGTAGATAACGCCAACAACACTACTTCTTTAGAATCTGAAAGGAAAGTAAGGGGATTCTTACGGCCTGCAATTAATAAGATCGCCAGATAGACTGCAAATAAGGCAAGCAAGCCGACTAAAACAGTCGCCACATATACAGCTGTTGCCAAAAGTGTTGAGATACCAACGCGCGCACTTATGCTGGCAATCAACCCAAACACTGCATAGGGAACAAACTTAAGCACCCAACCGATAATGACCATACAGACTGACTGGATTGACCCAAGCAGATCGAGTATTGGTTTGCGCTGGCCCGATGGCATGGCCACGAGCGCAACGCCGATGATGATAGCGCTGATTACCGTTTGCAGCATATTACCGCTAACAAAAGTTGCGAGTGGATCTTTGGGAAACAGTCCAGTCAGCATTTCTGGAAGCTCCTTCAAAGTAGGGAGACCTACTTTACCGGCCCCGCTAACATCCGGCATTGAATCGGGGATGACTGCCTTCAAATGCGTGCTGTCAATGTATGCCCCGGGCTCGATGATGAGCGCGAACGCTATGCCAATTATAACGGCAATAACAGTAGTAAAAACAAAAAACAGTATGGTGGCTATTCCCAGTCGACCAATGTTTTCTGTCGCCTCTCCAGCTGCGATTCCCCGAATTACCGATGCGACAATGAGGGGGATAATAATAAACTGGATGGCAAGCAGAAACACCCTGCCAGGTAACGCCACCCATCCGGCAATCGTTTCGGCGGTATCCTTATCAAAAAACCCGGCTGCCGGGCCAATTAACACACCGAATCCGACCCCCAGAATCATTGCAATAATTACCTGAAGCCAAAGCCTGCCAATGATCAAGCTTGTCAGATTATCTTTCAACCCAATTAGGGATCGTGAAACCGCCATGCCTCTCTATCCTTTGTTTTGTGGATAGTATAACCAGTAGTCAGGGCGATGTCAGGTCAGCGTCAGAGGAAAAGGATATTAGTGCTTGGGATAATTAGGCGCGGCCACTCAGATTTTGAATTAACGCTAATTATCTAGAATACTGTTACTATAGAGCCTGAATTGTCATTGGCATGATGTAAGCATATCTCATGTTACATTTTGAATTTTAGTTTGCCATATCGCTGTTCCAGTATCATCTGATAACACGCCACCGCACTATTAGCTTTCCAGTCTTCCGTATCCGCGCTTGGGCGCCATTTTCCCCAGGTTCATGCCAGGATCGTCTTTTCGCTGCTCTTTATCAGGCGAAACATTCCATAGACAAAAATTACCGATCCAAAGAGTGCAATGCTCATGATAATAGGATCAAAGACATTTCCCGACCTATCATAGATCCATCCGGCAATCGGTGGGCCAACCGTCATAATCGCATAATAACCGGTGAAGAAAATCCCCATGCCGAAGGCGCGACGATCCGGCCGCATGGCTTCGCCGGCGAGGGCCATTATTATTCCGGCAGGGGCCATGCCGATCAAACCGAACAGGAGGCTGGAGAAGAGTGGGTTGCCGTCACCCGCCAATAAGGCCAACGCGACCATGGCGCCAATCATGCAGATGGTCAGGACAATACCCGGCCGACCGCTGCGATCCGCGAGTTGACCACATGCAGCGCCGGAAATAATCATGACCCAGCTTCCAACGCTGATAATTGCGGCGGCTTCAACAGCTCCGATCCCATTTTCCTCAAGCATCAGAGGTGAAAAGCTGAGATAAATCACATATGCGGCATTGAAGAGACCCCATGCCGCCGCGGCGATCAAGGTCAAGCCCAGTTCCCGACGGCTGAGTCCGATTGCTGGCTGATCTCGCCGTGTGATAGCGGCCTCTAAGGGCGGGCGGTAGAAGCTGAGGATGGCAAGAGTGCCTATGGCGCAATAGCTGGAAGCAGTCAGGAACGCCCAGCGCCAACCCACGGTCTCGGCAAGCCATTCATGCCCGATCTGGCCGATTGCAATACCAAAGGGCCAACTCATCACGAGAATACTCATTGCCGTCGCAATCTCTTTGCCAGCAAACCAATCCGCCGTCATTTTCGTAAAATATAATGTCGAGAATAAAAAGCCCGCACCGCTCACCAATCGGCCAAATCCGACGAGCATACTGTCCTGCGCAAATCCAGACAGCAATCCGCCTGCGGCCAATAATAACAGACCGCCGCCTCCCAGAACGCGATCGGAAAAGTAACGCCCTGACAGACCGGCAGGAATGGCAAGAAATAGGCCTGGCAGCATGAACAATCCGATCAGGGTGCCTATCTCGGTATAGTCCAGACCAAATGCCTCGATAAGGTTATTGCTGACGGATCCCAGCGTTTGAAATTGCAACCCGAGCCCGACCCGTGCGAAAAAAAGCAGCAAGAGGATACGCCAGCGAATAGCCATGGAACGTCCTTTGTCCTTAGTCGGTTATCGGGCCATCGCCGACCCGTGGATTGATGCGCCCACCATCGGCGATCACCATGATCATCACTATCTCGTCCGGGAGCGGGGCATCCGGTACGGAAACGGTCATAGTGTCGAAATGTGCAAAGGACCAGGCTTCGTCTTTGTGTCCAAGCGGCACATCAATGCAGGAGCCCACGGCACCGATTTTGACATTTGAGGGGATCAGCGCCTTGCCTCCGCCCAAAGCCGCGCGCATATGTTTTCCAAGTTTCGGGTGTATCAGCGCACCGCCATGCTCCATATCCCCTCTACTGCCCACAAGGGCCGCTTTACCGTAACTGACAGGCGGGCTTGGCAACATGGTCGCCAACTCATCCATAAGGCTTTCTCCGAGTGCGGCCCCAATATCAAATAATTCAGCAAGGTCTGCGTTGTATCCATTGGCAAGGGGGTTTTTAATCACAGCCGCCGCCGCAATCCGGGTAACGGGCGCGCAGGATATACCATACGGATCTGCGAAAGCGGTGTCCCGGATGATGACTATTCTTCGCTTTTCCATAGTGAGCGACCTCCAACATTTGCGAGTAAATAGATGTAACTATATGCCCAGCCGAGAGCTTTGAGGGACAATCTTCCATTCTTTCTTGCATGAGCCTAGTGAAGGAAGGAGAGGGTGAAAATCAGACAGTTGCAGTATTTTATCTACTGCATTTGATGTATAGGGCGATAACGCAAGATGCATTATGCTGCTTTGATGGCGCAATTAGCTGTTGTTAAAGTATCCCCTATTTCGGAGAATTAAGCCTTGTTAAGCCCGCGAGAGAAGGAAATTGCAGCAGCCTATGCGCGCGGCGAGAATTATCAAAGAATTGCCACAAGTCTTCACATCGCGCCCTCTACAGTCCGCACGCATCTTGCGACGATCTATCGGAAACTCGGCGTATCCTCCAAAATTGAACTACTTAAAGCTCTTGAAGGAGAACAACCACAATCCAAAAACTCGGAGGAACAAGCCATGTTGATCTCGGAGCTGGCCCTTAGTCTTGAAGAGGCGATCAGCCGGGAACGCGCATTGAGCGAAGTGCTGAGTATTATCAGCAGATCAGCGGGCAATATTCAGGAAGTCATTTCTGCCGTTCTTGGCTATGCACTCGAATTATGCGACGCGCAATTTGGAATACTGTTCGCGTATAGTCCCGAAAAAGGCTTCAAGGCGACGTATATCAAGGAGATCCCACTGGCGTTCCAGACATGGCTGACCGAGCAAGACTGGTTTCATGTCAGTCCCAATACGGGTCTCGGACGCATGGTCTCCGACACGGATATTATCAATATCGCCGATGTCCGTATGGAGGAAATATATCGTCACGGAGATCCCTTGAGGGACGCCACCGCTAATTTGGGAGGGGCGCGGTCGTTTACGGCCATTCCCATGGTATCGAAAGAAGGCCTGATCGGCGCCTTTACGATTTATCGCCAACAATTGCGTCCCTTTGAAGAAAAGAGCTTGCTGATCGCTAGAATCTTCGCTGATCAAAGCGTCATAGCGATTGAGAATGCAAGGTTAGTTAGCGAAGTGAGGAGTGCTAAAGGCAAGTGAGATTAGTTATGCATCGTATATCCATGCCACATTTGGTAGGCCTGCCGCCAAGATCGGCGAGTTGATCACATTCGGTGCTCGAAATAAATATAACCCGGCGGCCGGGAGGTATATTGACCACAGGTTTCAGCCTGGCGGCAGGCAAATTGCTTAGCGCTATTTGGATGGCGATAGACAGTTTTTCCGGTAGATGACCTTGTTGTCGCCGGGCCGATAGAAATCCTGAATTTCGACAATTTTCTCGAACCCGACGCGCTCGTAGAAGGCGCGAGCTTTGTCATAGGCGGCGGTTGACGAGGTTTCCGCAATCGAGAACGCGCCCCCCGCATTCCGGATGCCCGCCTCGACCCGCTCCAGGATCTGGGCCCCGAGCCCGCTGCGCTGACGATCCGGATCAACGGCCAGCCAGTATAAATCATACGCTTGGTCGCTTCCCGGCGTCTTGCCGTAGCAGGCATATCCTGCGAGTCTGCCATTTTGCGTCGCAAGAACGAATTCATAGCCGGAGGCCCGCCCCTTGGCGATCCGCTCTTCGGCCAGCTCCGCCGCGATATCGATTTCCTCACCGGAAAAGGCGTTGGTCGCCATGACGATCCGGCGGATTTCGGCAACGTCCGCCGGGAGAACCGACGTCCGCCACTTCATCGGCTCATTCTTGCCGGCGCCGCCTTTGCGTTTCAATTCCCAGGTCAGGTCCGGCGCTTTAACGACGCTCACCACACCTTCGAAAAAGCGCCGCGCGTTGACACCGAGATTGCGAACACGATAGCCGCCCTCCTGCACGAAAACCGTCGGCAGGCCGATCCCGGCGATCAGCGCGCCCATCTTGAAGAAATCGGCGGCGCGATAGGGCCAGGTGCCTGTCGGATCGCCCTTTGCGGCATCGAGACCGAGTGCGACCACCAGATAGGCAGGCGCAAAATCCCGGATGCGCGCGAACGCCTTTTTGAGCGCTTCGCGGTGATCCTCGGGCGTAATCGTCTCGGGAAGCGGAATATTGAGATTGCAGCCCGCCCCTGCCCCGCGACCGGTTTCGTCGCGAAAGCCGGTGAAATAGGGATAGGCGAAAGATGGGTCGCCATGGATCGAGACGGTGAGCACATCGCCGCGTTCGTAAAAGATGTCCTGCGTGCCGTTGCCATGATGGTAATCGACATCAAGCACCGCGACCCGCCCATAGCGCGATAGATACTGGGCCGCGACGGCAGAATTATTGAAGTAGCAGAAGCCCCCGAACGCGCGGCTTTCCGCGTGATGACCAGGCGGACGGATGAGCGCATACGCGGCACGCGCGCCGTTCAAGACCGCCTCCGTCGCTGTCAGGGTGCAATCGACCGCCCGCCGCGCCGCCGGATAGGCGTTGCGGTTGAGCGGCGTGAAGGTATCGATGCACCAGTACCCGGCCAGCACGGAGCGGTCCTTCGGCATCCTTTGCGCATTCCGGATCGGGAAAACATAAGGGTAGATCGATTTGCCCTCGGGCGCATCGGCGCAGGCGCGCTCGATATAATCGACGAGCCGGGTGTCATGGACCGCCTTGATATGGCGGTCGCCGTAATGTTTTGGGGCCGTCACCTCAAAAAACCCAGTCGGCTCCAGTTCTTTCAGGATCGACTTGATGCGGACCGGCGCCTCGACGTAGCCGCGTTCACGGATATGGTGAATATCATGCCGGTCGTTGACGATAAGCGGGATTTTCGCAGCGACAGCCTGTTGTTTGACTTGGGGCAGTTTACTGCCATAGCGCGGCAGCCGGATGGCGAATTGATTGTCCTTGATCGATTCCACAACCCGCTGGACATATTCCGGTGGACAAAGATCGGCATATTTCCGCTCCAGGATCGCGCGGACGATCTGACGCAAGGTCACCGCGGGCGGCAGCATGAATTCACCGAGTCCGTCAAACACCAGATAGGGACTGTCGAACGTTCCCGGCGTCACCGGCGTTTCATATTCGGTGCCCATGATTGGAAAGGCGTTGAAACCCTCATAAAAACGGAGCCGGTCCTCATTCTGCTTGCGGATCACCGGGTCGGGGCTCAGCTTCGGATCATCGGGCAGGCATTCGAAATAAATACCGCGCAAGCCCTTTTCCCGCGCGCGCTGCTGGATTTGCTCATAAAGAGCCGCGCCGACGCCGCCGCCCGATCCGCTCTTGGCTGTTGCAATCAGTTCGAGATAGCCGAAGTTGAGTTGCGGATCGACGAGCAGCAGAGAAAAGCCGCGAATACGCCCGCGTCCATCTTCAGCGACAGAGACCTTGGCGACGAACTGATGGGTGATCGGATCGAAAATCTGGTCCGGCAGCTTGGCGACATCCTTGTCCGTCATATCGGCGAACTGGTCTCGGATAATCGTCTGAATTTCCGCAATTGCCTTCTGGTTGGCAGGCGCCGAGGCGTCGGTCAGGGTACGAATGCGAAACATCAGTTCAACCCCTTCGCCAGTGCGGCTTCGACAATCATTTGGATGCCATCCTCGTAGCTCATGTCGGCCTTGCTGAGTGCTGCGGCAAATCCGGCATCCGGCGCAAGGCAGGGATTGGCGTTATATTCAAGGATATAGATCCGCCCGGCGGGATCGACGCGGAAATCGACGCGCGCGTATCCTGCAAGATCCGCCGCATACCAGCAGTCGACGCAAATCCGGGAGAGTTCTGACGCCAGGTCCGGCTCCCGAGCTTCAAGACCAAAGCGGCGCCTCGTATGATGATAGACATCGCTCTCCTCATCCCATTTCGCCGCGTAATCGACGATCGGATAGGTTCCCTCCGGCAGCCCATCAAAGCGCATTTCGGCAATCGGCAGCACCATGGGCCCCTTCTTCGTCTCCACCATCGAGATATTGAACTCGCGCCCCGGGATATAGGCTTCGGCGAAGAAACGTCCGCCAAACTCCTTCTCGCGGCGGGCGATCTCCTCCTCCGCCTCATGCCCCTCGACGATTGACTGCTGATCCATCCCGAAGGAGGCATGCTCGTTGACCGACTTGACGATGACTTTCTGCCCATGAGGCGCCGCGGCATGCCATTCTCGCGGCGTCGGCAGGTTCGCAGCGCGAAGCAGCGATTTCGAGAGCCGTTTCGAGTTGCTCTGGAAAAAGGCGGTTTCCCCGGCTCCGGTATAGGTCAGGTTGAAATGCTGGAGCAGGGCGCAGGCGAGATGGCCGAGGCGGCCGTCACCGCGAATACTCTCAACCAAGTTAAAAACAGCGAGCGGCTTCGTCATAGCAATTGTCTCAAGCACGGTGAAATCGATATCAAGCGCAATGACCTCGCTTCGATAGCCAAGCCTTACCAGCGCCGCCGCGATGCTCTTCGCACTCTCGATGGTATCCAGCTCGTCTGCGCGGAGATCGGTGCCTCCATGCAGGACCGGGATGTAGTCTGTCATTACGTCTCAGGCCGCCCGGACGCCTGTTTCCGGGAAAGTGAGGCCGTAGCGCGCACAGGCAGAGGCGGCGATCTCACCGATCAGCCAGTCATACGTGTAGCCCGCCTTCACCGTCAGGATCGGCAAATCCGAATGGGTCGGATGCAATCCGGCAATCGGATTCACCTCAAGAAACTGGGGTGAGCGCAGACCGTCGGATTTAAGATCGACCCGCGCCGCATCGCGGCAACCGAGCGCATGATAGGCAGCCAGCGCCCTCTTTCCGGCAAGCCGTGCTTCGGCGTCGTCTGCCAGCGACAGGGTCACGAACGGTTCCCAGTTTTCCTTGATTTCGTAACTATAGATCCCGCTATCCGCATCGGGCTTCACGGCAATTTCCAACACCGCAATCACTCGTGCCGACGCGCCATTGCCGACAATGCCAACCGTGAATTCACGGCCCTCAAGATAGGTCTCGGCAATCACCGGCTGCTGGAATTTTTCGATCAGCCGCGCGGCTTCGCGTTTCAGCTCCGCCTTGTTCGACACCTTCGACCGGCCGCCGCAGCCCTTGCCCGTTCCTTCCGCGATCGGCTTCAGGAATGCAGGAAAAGCAATCTCCGGCAACGGTATGCCCGCGTCCGAAATAATCGCGAAATCCGCCGTCGGGATGCCGCTGTCGCGGACAATGCGTTTCGCCACCGGCTTGTCGAGCGTCACCGCCATGGTCAGCGGATCGGAGAAGGCGTAGGGCTGGTCAAACATCTCGCAGAGCGCCGGAACCTGGGCCTCGCGCGAGCGTCCGTGCAGACCTTCGGCGATGGAGAAGACGAGATCGAACCGCTCCCCGTCCGCCAGCCGGCGCGCAAGCTCCTGCCCGCGCCCGATGCGCTCGACGTCCCAGCCAAGCTGGCCGAGAGCGCCGTCGAGCGCATCGATGGTGGCGAGGAAGTCGAACTCCGCCGTTTGTTCTTCCGAGAACCCGAGGGCGAGATAGTCGTCGCGCAGGTCATACACGAGGCCGAGCTTCATTGCGCGGCCTCCTGATGACAGGGCTCCGTCCCGATCACGCCACCCGGATCATGATAGCGGTAGGTTCCGCCTTCGAAGTTACGGAGGATGAGATCTTCCCCATCGCGCCCGACCACATAGTCGGGAAGCAACGGGATCTTGCCGCCGCCGCCTGGGGCGTCGATCACAAAGGTCGGGATTGCATAGCCCGTCGTATGACCGCGCAGACCCTCGATGATCTCGAGGCCCTTCGCGACCGGCGTCCGGAAATGCGAAGACCCGGTGATCGGGTCGCACTGGTAGAGGTAATAGGGCTTCACCCGGCGTTTCAATAGGCCATGCATCAACGGCTTGATGATCGAGAGATCGTCATTGATCCCCTTCAGCAATACCGTCTGGCTGCCAAGTGGAATACCGGCATCGGCAAGACGCGCGGTCGACTCGGTCACTTCGGGCGTGAGTTCATCCGGATGGGTGAAATGAATGCTCATCCACAGCGGGTGATGCTTTTTCAGCACATCCGTCAGCGACTTGGTGATCCGCATCGGCATCACCACCGGAATTTTCGAGCCGATGCGGATAAATTCCACATGCTCGATCGCCCGGAGACGCGTCAGCAGATAATCGAGCCGGTCATCCGACAATGTCAACGGATCGCCGCCCGAAATCAGCACGTCGCGGATTTCAGGATGCGCCGCGATATAGTCGAACGCCTTCTCCCACTGGGATTTCGAGAATTCATACTCGCCGCCCGCCTCGCCGACCATGCGCGATCTCGTGCAATAGCGGCAATAGGTGGAGCAGAAACCGGTCGCGAGAAACAGCACCCGGTCCGGATAGCGATGGACAAGGCCCGGTACTGCCGCGTCATGATCCTCGCCAAGCGGATCGTCCGCTTCGCCCGGCATCTTGATGAATTCATTACCGACCGGAATATGCGTGCGGCGAAGACCCTCGGAGGGGTTATCGAGGCTCATCAAACTCGCATAGTAGGGAGTAATGCCCATGGGCAACGACCCCGTATGGCGCGATACCGCGTCGCGCTCGTCGGCGGACAGATTGAAAATCCGTTCCAGACCCGCAAGGGACCTGATCCGGTTTCTGAGCTGCCACCGCCAGTCCAGCCATTCCGCGTCGGTGGCGAGCGGGAAAAACTGGTTCTTGAAAGCGCGGGAACGCTCCGATATGGGAAATGCAGACGGTTCCGCCATAGCGACATTATCTGCAACAATGTGAGGGAAAGGTTTAAAGTCAGTGCTTTGAAAGAAGCCTAGACTGGGAGGCTCAGCGGCCTCCTTTGCCGCTTGGCCAGCTACTGGTGAGTTCATCTTAAGATGGTTCTCTATGTCAAGAGGGGCCGTCGCGCGACAATCGTCGATTCTGTCGCCACACTCCCGAACATTCGCATAAATATTCCGATCCACGCAAACGTCAAGCGGTTTTTTTCAAGCAGTAGAAAATGCTAATTTATATTGTGGCAGAAAAACTGCTATACGCAATTAAACCCTTGATAAATGCGCTATTGGCCAAAAGACTGTGCGTTATGGATGGACAAGATTTGAGGCCTGTATGCGTGTCATATCCGGAACAAAAGTCTTTACGCCTACCTCAATCATTCCAACCGGCAAAGATAACCCAATATCGGTTTTGTGACTAAAGGGTACAAAATCCACGTGCGTGGCAGGCCGTTGATCTAGTGGATGAAGGTTTGGCGTTCAATTTCCATGCGATGTGCTGGATACTCAGGGTTTATGTGAGTGGCAAGACAGACCGGCAGAAAAGGTGTCAAGCCTCAGATCAGTTAAAAAACACTGTCGTCAAGTATCGCGGCCGCGCCTCTTTGGCTGCTCGCTACTCTCCACCACGCATCGGCGCATTATTCTTACCTGATTGAGGATATTATATGTCCCAACTTTATGTAAAACGCTTCCGTTGTCCCAAATTAGCATATCTCCAGGTTGCCATTGATGAGTGTAAGTTGCCTCTGAATTAAATTCGAGGCTGTTTATCTCTTTCATCAGCTTTACTCCGGTGGGCCAAAACTTGTTGGCTATCCGCCAAGCATGATCTCCGATAAAAAGAGCGGGACGACCGGTTTCCGGATGAGGACGGACCACCGGATGATATACGGCACCGTCACGAAATCGCCTCCCCATGACACTCGTCCACCATTTCAACTGCTTCAAAATCGATCGCCAATCAGCCTCCGACCGAAACCACTGTGATGGGAGCCGCTGTTGCCGTGCAGCTCGCGCAATTTCAAAATTATGCTCCGCCTTCAGAGTCTCGAAATAATCCTTCGTTCGCTGCTCAAGATCGTCGTACAGCCGGTACATGTTTGCAAAATGGGTTGTTCCTTCTCCCTCTGGCACCTGTATAGCACCCAGAACTGTTGCCCTGCTTGGTTCAGTCGCCCACGATCCATCGCTATGCCAATGAGTAGAGCCGGGATCTGGATGACGGCCAATGGGCTTCCCTTTCCTATCTACGTTGCTGAGATAGTGGACGAGATCGTTTTTGCTGGGATAATGCGGATTCTGCCAAAGTACCCGGCAGTGGCCGAATATTTGCGCAAATTGAACTTGCTGATCTTCACTCAGGTTTTGGTGTCGAAATAGCAGAACCTGATGTTTGAAAAGCGCTTCTTTGAGGGCAGATTTCATGGTCTCGGGGACGTTCTTTGACAAATCCACGCCGGAAACGAGCACACCGAACGTCTCGGAAAGCGGTGTACAACTTAGTGCTGTTGAACACTCAGATTGATTTCCAGCCTGACTTAATTCGTCGAACTTCATTTCCCAATTACGCTCCAGGCGCCCTGTACTTAATGCTCCACAGAAATTCTTTCATGTGCTTTACTAATAGATATAATAACTCAAGTCCTGAACAAATCGAAGAAGCGTGTATGAAACTATTGAATAGCCTTCTCGGCGGCAAAGCTGCAGTGTATAAAGTTGCCCCAAAAATTGATGAGCGGGGGAGCCTTGTTCCAGTCGATCTTTCAGAAATAAATTTTCCCATTAAAAGGGTACTTCTTATTAAAGCATCGTCAAATATCGAAAGGGGCGGACATGGTCATTATCATGGCCGGCAATTCTTAATGCATGTTTCAGGTACAATCGAGATCGAATTGCGATACAAAGGGAAAATTGAAACAGAGAAATTAGCTAAGGCTGGAGATTGCCTGCTGATAGAACACGGAGTTTGGTCTATTCAGAAATATTCGGATAAAAACTCTGCGCTCATGGTGTGCTGTGACACAAGTTATGATGAGTCAGACTATTTTTATTTGGAGCAGATGAAAGCGACCCAGTGAATCCATTCGATCAGGAAGTTTTTTAAAATGCGTATTGCCATTCTGGGGGCTGGTATTATGGGCAGCAGCCTCGCCATATTACTGGCGAGGCGAGGCGCCGAAGTCACTTTATTTGAGAAAGATGACGCGCCGATGATGGGGGCCAGCAGGTGGAATGAAGGAAAGATACATTTGGGGTATATTTACGCAGGTGATCAGACCTTATCATCTGCCCGTCACGTTCTATCCGGCGGTATGTCATTTGCACCGATAGTTTCCGAAATCCTGCAAACTGATATTCGTTCATTTTCTACTGTTGAAGATGACCTTTTCATTTTGCACAAAGATTCAGTTGTCGACGAGAGAGACTTTAAAGGATATCTGAAAAGGCTGGACGACCTAGCGGGATCGCACCCTAACGCAAATGACTACTTTGGGAATTTGCCCGGCTATACCTCTCGTCAAATAAGTAGAGAAGAGTTAGAATTAATTGCTGACCCGGAAACTGCAGTGGCAGGCTTTCGCGTACCGGAGCGCTCTGTGCAGACGGGAATAATTGCAGATCTTTATAATTCAGCATTGGCTGACAGCGAAAAAGTTAATCTGGAAACAAATTTCACCGTAACAAATGTTGTACCCCAAGATCTGGACAACGGATCCTGGCAAGTAATCGGAGAAACGGCCAACGGACCTAAAACTCATAAAGATTATGATTGCGTCATTAATGCTCTTTGGTATGGGCGAATGGGTTTGGATGCGAAGGTTGGGTTACCGCCAAGTGGCGTTTGGTCAAATCGCTATCGGGTATCACTTTTTGTAAAAACAAAAAAAGTCGTAAAAACGCCCAGTGCGTTTGTCGCTGTAGGAGCATTTGGTGATGTCAAGAATTACGACGATCAATCGTTCTATTTGTCATGGTACCCCGCCGGCCTTCTGTCAGACAGCACCGATGTTTTACCGAAAATGCCCGCGCCACTGACAACTGAACAAAAAAAAGAGATCGTGGGAAATATTCAGTCCGGCATCGCGACGGTATTATTCGGCGCTGACGACATATTAAATGCGGCGCAAGAGATTAGGGTTGAAGGCGGCTTTGTGTTTGCTCAAGGCAAAGGTTCGATCGCCAGAAGGTCCTCTACATTGCATTTCAGGGATAAATTCGGGATCAATCGAAAGGGGCAATATTATTCAATCGACACTGGAAAATATTCTTCAGCGCCTGAGTTGGCAACTATTATCACTAAAGAGCTAATGGGGTAACCAGTCGATGGAGTCCACACCCGAACCGCATTTAGACACAACCATTACAACTGAAATGTCCGAGAAAAGCGTGGATACTCCTCTCGTTACCGCCCTGCTACCCAGTTATAATGCCGAAGCATTTATCCGCGAGACGCTGGATAGCCTGGTCGCTCAAAGCTGGCCGAGACTGGAAATATTGATCGGAGATGATTTCTCGACAGATGGGACACCTGAAATCATCCATGAATATGCCGCGCGATATGAAAATATTCGGATATTGGAACGAGAGGAGAATCTCGGCTGGCTCGGCAATTGCAATGATTTGATGAAAAATGCGCTCGGAGAAATGATGTTTTTCGCCTTTCATGACGATGTCGTTGCGCCGGATTACGTATCATTGCTCGTCAAAGCTCTGCAGGATGACCCAAACGCGATACTGGCTTATTCCGATCTTGAGTTGGTGGAGCCGGACGGAACAAAACAATTTTTGAAATGCGAAGAACTTTCCGAGGTTAAGAGTGCCACAATGCGCGGTTTTCTGATTGCGCGCCGTCGTTCGGATTTTCATTGGTGGATTCCGAATAGAGGCCTGTTTCGCAAAAAAGCTTTTGAAATAATTGGTGGCATTCCAAAGAGTCAATATGGAGAGTTTAGCGCCGATTGGACCTGGATGTTAGATATGTCGCTATTGGGGTCATTTGTTCGTGTTCCACAAACACTTTGCTTTAAGCGGTATCAGAAAAGCAGCCTGAGTATTAATTGGAACAGAACTCCTGAAAAGTATCGTGGTTTGGCTCGCGCCGGAATTAGCGAAGTCATGAAAAGCGATCTGAATCCATTGGGAAAACACTTAATTTGCAATTATTTAAGATACCGTATCTTTCGTTCAAAACTTAAGTCGTTATTGATGGGATTGCTGAAAGGAAACTAGAGGTTCATCCGTGCTTGGAAATTATTGTTACGCCAAGATGCATTTGCAGCCGACAGATGTTATAGGGAGGAGCCCTCTTGATCACTTCAGCTGGATCCGCTCCTATTCAGCGCAGGCACCCTTGGAAAGGAAAACACTCATCTTTGAAAACATAAACACCGTAAATCTAACCACTGCTAAAAAATCTCATCAGAAAGAAGCATAGCCATGGGCACATCGACCGTAACATATGAAAGCCGCGACAACGTCGCCATCATCACCCTTACTGACTCAAAAAATTTAAACATCCTTACTCACGATATGGTTGATGCACTCCGCGACGCCTGGCATCGGTTTAATGCCTCAGACGATAAAGTGGCCATCCTGACGGGTGGTGGTGACAAAGCCTTTTCTGTTGGTGCGAACCTCTCGGATCCGCCGGAGCTATGGAAATTTGTTCCCGGCATCGGCGTTGAGGTCGACAAACCTGTCATTGCCGCGGTCAATGGCATTTGTGTGGGCGGAGCGGTGGTTCTGGTCCAGTTTTGTGATCTTTGCATCATGTCTGAAGAAGCCAAATTCACCTATCCGGAAGCCAAAGTGGGTTTGTCCGGCGGCTTGATTACGTCACTCGCGGCCCGTATTCCGCATAAAGTTGCCATGGAATTTATTTATGGTCTTGCGGAGATGAGCGCGGCGCGCGCCTACGAAGTCGGCTTGGTCAATAAAGTCGTCCCGAAAGACGAGGTTATGGATGCCGCGATGTCTTACGCCATAGAATTAAGAGATAGCGCCCCAATGGTTCTGTCAATGGTCAAGCGATTTGTAGGCGAGGTATTGGCAAAAGGCCCGTCAGAACGTGCTGGCATTTCCTTGCGGGACACCCGCGCCTTGCTGGAAAGCGATGACTGCGCGGAAGGCGCCGCCGCATTTGCAGAAAAGCGTGCCCCGGAATTCACTGGCAATTAAAATATATTGCGAACAATGGTCGGAGAGGTGAGAATCTCCGACCATCAGACAGTCCTTAGCCTCTCATGTTCAAGGGGTAAGATGCCTCACCATGGGTCGGTTCTTCACGCAGCCGCACTCACATATCAATCTTGTTTTAACCTGCATCAGCCTGAAAAGCCATATCGCCCTGACACCAACATCCTGGAATGTCCCGCCAAAGGCCGGAATCGGCCCGACCCGTCGACATCTTTTTCACCCATGCTCACATGGTGACTTTACTGAAAACCGGCAGGCCCTTAAACTTATCAGATACGTATATGTGCTTGGGGAGTGAAGCATGATAAACGAGGAAGAGTCCGCATCGAGAAAAGAAGCCGTCGCAAACGGGCTGGACCTCAGTGACGCACAAAAATCGCCGTCGCAGGACAGCCTGAAAAGAGAAATTTTCCTGGTTAAAGAGATGGCCTTGGTGCGAGACGTCAGCACAGAAGATGTCTGGAAATGGCTCGCTGCCGGTTGGTCTGACCTGAAAGCCAACACCGCCGTCAGTATCAGTTATGCCGCACTTTTCATTATTTGCGGGTTGATCTTGTCCATTGGTTTCTACTTCATGGGTTGGCCTTATCTGATTTTGCCGGGTCTGACCGGCTTTTTGCTTGTCGGCCCGGCCGTTGGCCTCGGGTTTTATGAGATCAGCCGCCGCTATGCCGCAGGCGAAAAAGTTACCCTGATGGCTGCGATTACCGCCGCGCGTTATAACAAGCTTGGAATTTTTGGCTTCGGCGTAGCGCTTGCCTTTGTCTTTCAGGTCTGGATTCGCATTTCATTCACGGTATTTGCGTTAAACTTTCCCGGCATCATGCCCGACTGGGGCATTATTCTGACCCGCGCACTCAGTATGGAGGGCGTCTATTTCGGAATATCCATCGCCGCTGTAGGTGCCGTTTTTGCAACCTGCATTTTCTTTATCGGCGCTTTCTCCATGCCAATGATGATGGACCGGAACTCGGTTTTGCTGTCATCACTCATCACCAGCGCATATGCCGTCGTCCGCAACCGGAACGCAATGATCCTATGGGCCACAATAATCGTTATCTGTACCGGAATTGGTCTCTTTACCGCCGGAATTGGCCTGATCGTTACACTCCCGCTCATCGGCCATGCGACCTGGCATGCCTATAAGCAGGTGATGTCCGGTGATCTTCAAGAGGGCGAGTCACATTCCATCGCGACCATCTCCGCCACAGAGTAAATCTTAAGCCTTGAAAATGTTGGCAATGGGGAAAAATATTTTGCTGGTTTTCCTCCGAGTACTCCGGTGAATGTCATTTCACTGTTTGCCGAATGTATCCGCGTTCCTCGTATGGAAAATCCCAAAGCTCTCGGTTCTTCGGATCCTGTAAATAATAGTTATTATGGTAACTCCGAATTTCCACTATCTTGTCGTTTTCGAATATATACCACTCCGTACCGCGTAAAACCTGTCGTTTTTGGTCACGAGGCGGTGTCCAGGGCATGCTCCATTCGATCACCGCTTCCGGCTCCTGAATGAGAATATGATCCAGGGTCCAGGACGCTTGTGTTCTGGGCCCGATTTTCATCCAATAATTCGCCAGAGCCTCCGACCCGCGAACCGGGCTATGGTCGACAAAATAATGTACGACATCCGGATCAAATGTCGACATCATGAGATCGAAATTTGCTGTGGAGCAGCCGTGATAATATTGCTGTATAATATTTCTGTACCGGTGCTGATTTTGAGACTTCACCCGAATCCTCCCAAGATTTCTTTTGTTTCTCCAGCGTCCCTCACGACCCCGTATATATAGCAAGTGATCCATACACGCCCATGTCGCGTAAATCACAATAACGACTATTTCACATCGCGAGGCAATATCCAATATGAAGAATTCCGCGACAACGGCCGCAGCATCTCCTTCTGTTTCCTATTTTTTCGGCAAAGCTGATCTGAGAGCGCGCTTGTTGCAATCCTGGCTAAGACGCATCCGCAGCGGTACAATAACCGTGAATATGCCGGGCGGATATCGCTTCAATTTTGAAGGTACGACCCCAGGACCGCATGCCTATCTTAATATTTACAATATGCGGGTCGTTACACGAACGCTTTGGGGCGGTGATACCGCTCTCGCTGAGAGCTATATGGACGGCGAATGGGATACTCCGGATTTAGCATCTCTTCTGGCACTTGGTCAAAATAATGCTGATGCCTTATCGGCGTCTCTGGGACCAACTTGGGCCATGCGTTTAGTCAGTCGTATTCATCACGCCCGACGGCGCAATACCAAAAACGGTAGTCGCCGCAACATTGCCGCCCACTATGATCTCGGCAATGATTTCTACAAGCAATGGCTTGACGAAACGATGACTTATTCATCGGCACTCTTTGAAGACATGAACGAAGATATAGTACCGGCACAACGGCGGAAATACCTGCGTCTGGCCGAAAAGCTTGAACTCAAACCCGGCGACCGTGTTCTGGAAATTGGCTGCGGCTGGGGAGGTTTCGCAGAAATTGCAGCCCGGGAATTTGGCTGTCACGTTGTCGGCCTGACACTCTCCAGGGAACAGGCAGCATTCGCGCGGGAGCGCATGGCCCGCCATGGATTGTCGGAGATGGTCGACATTCGAATACAGGACTACCGCGATATAACCGGAACATTCGACAAGATTGTATCTATCGAAATGTTTGAGGCCGTCGGCGAAAAATACTGGTCGACATTTTTCAGCGTGATCGACAGCTGCTTGAAATCCGGTGGGCGTGCTGCCTTGCAGATCATTACTATTGATGCAGCGTCTTTTGAAAATTACCGGCGCAATCCGGACTTCATCCAGCGCTATATTTTCCCGGGTGGCATGTTACCAAGTCCGGAAATCTTCACAGACATCGCCAACCGATCCGGGTTCAAGGTTTCGGACGCATACTTTTTTGGAAAATCCTACGCCGAGACCCTGAGACGTTGGGACCACCTATTTTGTGAGAATTGGCCTCAGATTTCTCCTCTGGGCTTCGATGAACGCTTCTATCGTATGTGGCGCTATTATTTCAGTTATTGTGAGGCGGGATTCAACCAAGGTACTATTGATGTCGGTCAGTTCATGATCGAGAGACCATGACTCCCGCAACCAATAGCCGACTCCCCCAACGCAGGCTGATCCTGTATGCCTTACCTGCTTTTGTCGTCGCCTTGCCGACCATTCCGGTCTACATCCACCTGCCTGCGCTTTATGGCGTAGAGCTGGGCCTTGGTCTCGCCGCGACAGGCCTGTTTCTGCTGTTGGCGCGGCTGTTCGATACAGTTAGCGATCCGGTGATCGGTTATTTAAGCGACCGGTATGGATTTCGAGGTGTCAGACGCAAGCCCTGGATTGCCATCGGTGCGGTTATTGCTGGTTTTGGCCTGTTCAAAATCCTTAATCCGCCAGGCGATGTTGGGGGTAGCTACCTTCTCTTGTGGTCGATTGTGCTGTATGCCGGTTGGACCATGGTGTCCGTCCCCTATCTAGCGTGGGGCGCAGAGCTGGCGGATGATTATGATGATCGCACGCGTTTGACCTCGTGGCGCGAGGCGATGACACTCATCGGGATCTTCGGCGCCGGCGCACTTGCTGCAATAACCGCCAATATGGGCTGGACATCATCCGACTCCATTGGCGCCATAGCCTGGCTTGCCATTGGCCTCGGCGCAGCAGTCATCCCCTTACTATTGTGGTATGTGCCAGATCGACCCCTCGACCGTCAGGAACTGCCCGCACTGACAGGATCATATCTAAGGTCGGTGATATCTAACGGGCCGTTTTTGCGCTTGCTGGGTGCCTGGTTTCTGAATGGACTGGCAAACGGTATTCCGGCGGCACTTTTCTTTATCTATCTGGAATTCGGCTTAGAAGCGGCGGAAGAGATCCGGCCATTGTTCATTCTTGCCTACTTCGGCGCGGGTATCGCTTCGATCCCGATTTGGCTGAAAATCAGCCAGCAGTTTGGAAAACACCGGACCTGGTGCTGGGCAATGGCGGCGGCGGCGCTCGCCTTCGTCAGTGTACTCCTAATACCAAGCGGAGGATTTGCGGCGTTTACGGTCGTATGTCTGATTACCGGTATGGCGCTCGGCGCAGACCTGACCCTGCCACCTGCCATGCAGGCCGATGTGCTCGATTATGACCGTTGGCGGTTTGGAGAGGAGCGTGCCGGCATACAATTCGCCCTTTGGGGTATGAGCACCAAACTCGCCCTAGCCCTGTCAGTTGGCCTCGCCTTACCCGCCCTGGAAGTTCTGGGGTTTGATCCAAATGCGCCAACCGAGTCGGGTAAATGGGCGATCATCGTGATCTATGCTTTGGTGCCCATCGTAATAAAGATAGCCGCGATTACAGTTGTTTGGCGCTTTCCGCTAACCCGAAAACGCCATGACATCATTCAGCACAGGTTGAAGAAGCGTCAGTTTAAGCTCAAGAAGTTGAAGGAGTTGGCATAGTGAAAGCCCGTTTATTTACGACCCTGTTCGTGATGATAGCTCTTACAGGGTGCATGCAGATGAAATCCATCGATTTTATGGATGCCAAACCGAGGTTCGTGCTAGAGGAATTCTTTGATGGACAGACTCAGGCATCCGGTATCTTCGAAGATCGTTTTGGGAACCTGCGCCGGGAGTTTGTCGTCGAGATCAAGGGCGTTTGGGACGGCGAGACACTGTTACTAAATGAGGATTTTTTCTACAGCGATGGCGAACGTGAGCAACGGATCTGGACTATCGAGAAAATTGACGACCACACCTATCAGGGACGCGCTGACGACATAATCGGCGTCGCCACCGGCGAAAGTTACGGAAACGTCTTGAACTGGCGCTATTATATGGACCTGAAGCTGGACGACAGCACGATCCGGGTCCATTTTGATGACTGGATGTATCTACAACCTTCGGGCGTTATGCTGAACCGGGCGAAAGTCAGTAAATGGGGGATTGAGCTTGGCACAGTGACTTTGGCATTTACAAAAAAATGAAAACAAGAGGATGACCGGAGTGCGGAAGTTATCTATTCCCCTTTTGAAGCATTTACCGCTCTCGATGCACCACCCTGACAGCGCCGGCAAACATATTCAATAATCGAGCCATCGCTCCCTTTAAAGCGCATTTTTACCCATCGGCCTGCATCGTCATACCAGACTTCGTTTTCCAGATCCCCGGTATAAGCGAAACGCGTTGCCTGGATGGGGCCGATCTCAGTATCAATAGACTCTCGATCTCCGGTTACGATACGCACATTATTGATGCGCCCTGTCAACGTGTTCAGCACCTTTGTCTGGTTTAGAACGCCGACATGCCAATGATTTGTCGGGAATAGCGGAACGTCGGTTTCAAACTGCCCATTTACGCTTTTAATCTGCATGAGCGCAGCATCGCGAGCTGCGGTAACGACGGTCAGTTCTCCATTGTCATCTGTCCGCGCTTCCAGTGTTTGCAGTTGACCATCTTGCCAGCGGGCATCCGATTCATAAAGGTAGCTATACGCCGTTAAAAACAGGAATTTAATTTCCAGTTGAAAGACGCTTCGAACATTCAAATACTCTTTATTTTCACTAAACTTGACCTTGTGGGATCCCACAAGGGTTCCTTCACGATAGACATCGAAAACAATTTCGTTCCCATAGAGCGCCATTGGATTGATCGACCGAGCACTATCAGCTGCCAAACCGTCGACCGTTGGGCTCATGAGAATGACCAATGCGATTAATCCGCCGAAAAGCAATCTGTTCACGCGTCTATCCTTCCCTAAGGTTTGATAGAATTACGTGACAAATCGGCGGCTAGATCACAGGGAAGCGTCCGATTGTCCTCGCCCCTTTCTCACGCCACTATAAAAACTCTCTCAAATCCGTGACAAAGCTGTCAAACTGATCATGGTGTAGCCAATGGCCCGCATTCATGTAGTTTTTGACGATTGCGTTCTTGAAATATTTTATGCGCCCGTCGTCAACCGGGTTTGAGGCCCAACTGTCATTCCCATAGCACAGCATCGTCGGACAGGTTATTTCACCCCATAGCTTCTGGGTTTCTTCATTGCTAATGTCGAATGGCGCCCAAACGCGCATGTAATGGTCAAACTTCCAGCTGAAGGTGCCATCTTCATTCTGGTTGACGGCATGGGTCGTTAAATGCAGGGCCTGCTCATCCGACAAATGCTTATTTTCAGATTTCATCCTTGCAAGGGCATCCTCAAATGTTTCATATCGGCGATGCGTACGGGCGCTTGCCGCGCGCTTTTGATCAATCCAGTCCCGCCAGCGCTTGACCGTTGGAGTCTCTTGGGTCTCCTTGATCATCTTCGGAGAGGGTCCAAGGCCCTCAATCGCGACAATCTTTCTGACAGTTTCCGGATAGAGCCCGGTATAGCGAAGCGCTATGCTGCCGCCCATGGAATGAGAAACAATTGTTACCGGACTCAATTCCTTTTGATGGATAAGCTGTGCAATATCATAAACATAGCTCTGTAGATTGTAATTACCGTCAGTCGACCAGCCGCTGTCTCCATGGCCCCGCAGATCCGGTGCGATGATATGCCAGTCATGGCGTAGTTCTTCTGCCACCCAGTCCCAGTTCCTGCAGTGATCCCGTCCTCCATGGATAAGCAGCAACGGCGGCGCGTCCGGGTTTCCCCAGTCCACATAATGAAGCTTAATGCGCTGCGAAATATAACTATTCGAAGTCGGACCCATGGAAGGCTCCCAGTGTGAGTATCAAATCATTCAGGTTTATTATAACAGGACTCTTTGTTTCTTTTTTGATATTAACTTAAAGCGCTTTGGGAAAGTAAGAATAAAAATGACCGATGTTCCGACCAACATTGACTGGCTGAATGCGACGCAAGAAGAAACCCTGGATCCCGCATTACCCATTTGCGATCCTCACCACCACCTTTGGGATTTGCGACCCGGCAGGGTGACACAACGGTATCTTCTGGATGAGATTCTTGTCGACGTTGGGAGTGGGCATAATATCGTCTCCACCGTTTTTATTGAGTGCGGCGCCATGTATCGGTCATCCGGTCCGGATGAAATGAAACCGGTTGGTGAAACCGAGTTTGTCAACGGCATTGCGGCAATGAGCGCTTCCGGGCTTTATGGCGATACGCGTATCGCGGCAGGTATTGTTGGTACTGCAGATCTTATGCTCGGAGAGGCTGTCGGGCCGGTATTGGATGCCCATGTTGCGGCGGGTTGCGGCAGATTTCGCGGTATTCGCCACCGGGCGAGTTGGGATCCGGACGCCGATGTGCCAAACTCCCTTCCCACAACAATCGAAAATCTTTACCTGGATGCTACTTTCCGCAAAGGGTTTGCAGAGCTTGCTCCCCGTAATCTCAGCTTTGAAGGATGGTGTTACCACCCGCAGATTCCGCAATTAACCGACCTTGCCCGCACTTTTCCGGATACGACAATAATCCTCAATCATTTTGGTGGTCCTTTGGGCATTGGGCCTTATCAGGGGAAACATGATGAGTATTTTCCGGACTGGAAAAAATCCATAACGGAATTGGCGACATGCCCGAATGTCGTGGCAAAGCTCGGCGGTATTAATATGGAAATCAACGGCTTCGACTGGCATCACATGCAGCGGCCACCTTCAAGCGCGGAACTGATGGAGGCAACCCGGCGGTTCTATGACCATACAATCGAACAGTTTGGGCCCGATCGGTGTATGTTTGAATCCAATTTCCCGGTCGACAAGGTCAGCTGCAGCTATAATATTTTATGGAATTCATTCAAGCGCTTGACGATGGATTATAGCGACGCAGAAAAGGCAGCACTATTCCATGACACCGCGGGCAGAATATACCGACTGGGGTAATCATCGCCTGTTCATCAGCCTCTTCGGCAACACTTCACTGTTTGAACATTCCCGGACCATTTGTGATACTAAGGTGGATCGACGCGTGATTTGTATGTTTTTGGTTTAAAGTTCACTTTTGAGCACCATGTCTCCCACATTGCGGGAAAAGGCAAAGCCACTTGATATATAGGAACATTGGTTTAAGCCAATTCTTGGCAACTTGCCAAGATACGGCGCTTTTGTACAAACTAACGGGTATCATTTCTGTTGGAGAATGATCTTGAACGATAAGCACCAGGACATGCGTACTCCACCCAACGTCCATAACCTGTCGGGAACCGTGCGGCGCGTCGGGGTGGAGTTAGAGTTTGCCGGTCTGTCATCAGAGCAGGCCGCCGAGTTGGTTGCTGACTCGTTCGACGGCACTACGAGGCCCATTGATATGCCGTTTGTGCTATCCGTAGCGGATACCAAATGGGGCGAATTCCAAGTGGAACTTGATACTCAATACGTTCACCCGGAAAAGGACCTTGGGGACATACTTGAAGAGAGCTCATTACCAGTGAGCAAGGAGGACATAAAAACTGTCCGCAACTTGAACTCGTATGTAAGGCAACACTGGGTCGGCAAAGCCCTTGCAGGCGTCGTCCCCACGGAAATCGTCACACCGCCCATCCCCTGGGATGAGCTGGGGGAACTGGAAATCCTGGTTGAGGCCCTGCGCGCGCATGGTGCCAAGGGTACCGACGACGGCGTTGTTTACAGTTTTGGCGTTCACCTAAATCCGGAAATCGCCCGCGAGGATGTTGATTATATTCTAGCGGTCCTGCGTGCGTATATGTTGCTATCGGATTGGCTGCGTGATGAAATTCACGTTGACCTCATGCGAAAAATTCTGCCGCATATCGATCCGTTTCCCAAAGAATATGCTGTTAAGATATTGGCGGCTGATTATGCGCCGGATTTGGACGCTCTTATCAAAGATTATTTTGCGATGAATCCGACACGCAACCGTGAACTGGACATGCTCCCATTATTTAAGCATTTAGCGCCTAAAACCTTGGCTAAACTCACTGATGACGAACGCATAAAGGCACGCCCGACTTTCCATTACCGCCTGCCGAATATGTGTCTTTCCGACCCTGGTTGGAGTGTTGTTCAGGAGTGGAACCGTTGGGTTGCTGTGGAAACTCTCGCAGCGGACGAAGACACCCTCCGACGGTTAGGCGACAGCTATCTTGCCAATGCCAAAAGCCCCATAGGAGAGTGGCTGAAGGAGGTGCGCCTATGGCTCGAAAATCTAACAAGCCCATAATCGGGATTACAGTCTCCCGCTATAAAAGCAAGATCATGCGGTTTTTCGATTGGCTGGCGGTATGGCGTGCCGGCGGAAGAGCTGTATTCCTGTCACCGGGACGCGATTTTCCTTCCGAACGTTTGGACGGCCTGATCATAGGCGGTGGGGATGATATCGGTGCCGATCTATATGGCGGCGAAATCAACATAGATGTCCGCATTGATCCCGAACGCGATGCGCTGGAATTGGAGTTGCTGCGTTTTGTCATCGATAAGGACCTGCCGGTTTTAGGTATCTGCCGCGGGGCCCAGATGATGAATGTATTTTTCGGCGGTACATTGTTTAGCGACATACGCGGAATGCCGCGTGAAAAAACGAATATCCGCACCGTGCTGGCCCGCAAAATTGTATCTGTGAAGCAGGACACCAAAGTACGTGAAATTCTTGGTCAGGACCTGGTGCGCGTGAATAGCCTGCATCATCAGGCCGTAGATATCCTCGGCGACGGGCTTTCCGTATCCGCCTGCGATCAGGGTGATTTTGTCCAGGCGCTGGAACATAATGACAAACGGTTTTTCGTTGGTGTGCAATGGCACCCTGAGTTCCTTGTCTTTGACAGGCATCATCAAGCCCTGTTTCACGCCCTGATAAAAAATGCGCGTCATGGAGATAAGGTCGACACTACGTCATTTAGCAAAACCCATTCACCCGCCTTGTAAATAGGGAGAATGTAACCCGATGGGGTATTCATTCATTCCAACTCGAAACCGGGAGGGGTATTGATGGCGGCTGATGGCCAATCTCATCAGCCTGACAATACATTCTCCGTCTCAATGAAAGTCCCGTGAGGGGAACAGGGCTTTTGTCATATCCCGGGGATGCCTATGCGGATTTATTGGCTTTGGTCGGCGCGTGCTTTGCGGAGGCGCCTGATGCCCCGTGCCATTCACAGATGACTGCGCTAAAAAGGCTTCATCATCGAGTTTTTCAAGATAATGGGAAAAATCAGTTATACGATCTGCAATCAGATGCGTCACAATCCCTTTCCGTTCCAGAACCCCCGATATTCTGACCAGTCGCCCGGTCATAACCGCCCGGCGATAGCGTTCAAATATTTTCCGCCAGACAACAACATTAATGCTCCCCTCCTCATCTTCCAGAGTCATGAAAATGACCCCCTTGGCAGTTCCCGGGCGCTGACGGGCGAGCACGAGGCCAGCAACGCTTAAAGAGTGCTTATGGGGAGTATTAAGCAGGGCTTTAGCCTGCACTGTCCCGGGAAACTGCGGACGAAGCAGCTTGAGCGGATGGTCCCGCAAGCTCAGGCGGAGAGATTGATAATCCTGCAGGACATTTTCACCAATGTGCATCGGGGGCAATGTAACGCTGGGGTCAAGTGACTGCTCGTCTTCTTTGGCATAGGCAAAAAGCGGCAGTGGGTTTTCTCCCTTTATTCCGCTTGCCTGCCATATGGCGTCCCGCCGGGACAGTTGAAGCGAGGCAAACGCATCTGCATTCGCGAGCCGTTTAAGGACCGCAGGCCGTATCCCTGCCCGGAACCATAAATCACGGACCGTCACATACCCGTTCTGCCGGGCAGCGGCTATCCAGTCCGCATCCTCTTCATTTAATCCCTTGATCTGACGCAGCCCCAACCGCAAGGCCAATCCATTTTCGCCAAGTTCCAGTATACTGTCCCAGTCCGAATAATTAACATCCGGCGGCCTTACCTCTATGCCATGCTCGCGGGCATCGCGGATAATCTGCGCGGGGGCGTAGAACCCCATAGGCTGGCAATTCAGAAGGGCGCAAGCAAACACATCGGGATAATGGCATTTCAGCCAGGCCGAGACATAAACAAGCAAGGCAAAGGACGCCGCATGGCTTTCAGGAAACCCATATTCACCGAACCCTTCAATCTGTTTGAAGCATCGTTCCGCAAATTCAGTGTCATACCCGTTTCCGGCCATTCCCTGAATGAATTTATCCCGGAAAGAATTAATGGTTCCCATCTTTCGAAATGTTGCCATGGCCCGGCGTAGCTGATCGGCTTCATCAGGACTAAAGCCCGCACCAACAATTGCAATGCGCATCGCCTGCTCCTGAAAGAGTGGTACGCCGAGCGTCTTTTTCAGGACACCTTCCAGTTCTTTCGAGGGATAGACAGGTTTTTCCTTACCATCTCTTCGGCGAATATAAGGATGAACCATGTCGCCCTGAATGGGTCCGGGACGGACAATCGCCACTTCAATCACCAGGTCATAGAAGTTACGCGGCTTCATACGCGGGAGAAAAGACATCTGCGCCCGGCTTTCAACCTGGAAAACGCCGATGCTGTCGGCCCGACCCAGCATGTCATAAACAGCATCGTCCCCCTCCGGCACCGAGGCCAGCGTGTGGGAAACGCCATAATGAGTTTTCATGAGCTCGAAAGCCTTGCGGATGCAGGACAACATGCCAAGGCCCAGCACATCGACTTTCAGAATTCCCAGTGTATCAATATCATCCTTGTCCCATTCGATGACGGTGCGGTTTTCCATTGCCGCATTTTCCACAGGCACGATATCATCAAGCCGTGATTTGGTGATAATAAACCCGCCCACATGCTGGGAAAGATGGCGGGGATAGCCCATAATTTTACGGGACAGCTCCGCACAGAGCCCTAATCGCCTGTCATCAGGATCGAGACCTGAAGCCCTTATATGGGCGCGGCTTGCGGCCTGATCCGAACCAGACCATCCCCATATGAGGCCCGTCATCGAGGAAAGCGTATCCTGCGACAATCCCAATGCTTTGCCCACTTCACGAATGGCCGAACGGGCACGGTAACAAATTACCGTTGCCGATAAACCCGCGCGATGTCTTCCATATTTCTCATAGATATACTGGATAACTTCTTCACGGCGTTCATGCTCAAAATCCACATCAATATCCGGCGGCTCGTTACGCGCGGCGGAAATAAACCGCTCAAAGACCATATCAAGCCGGTCCGGCGACACAGACGTGATGCCAAGGATGTAGCAAACCACCGAGTTGGCGGCCGACCCCCGCCCCTGGCAGAGGATTTTCTGTTCTGTCGCGAACTGGACAATGTCATAAATGGTCAGGAAATACGGGGCGTATTCCAACTCCTTGATAACAGTCAGCTCACGCTGGATAAGTTCTGTGACTTTTTCCGGAACACCAAGCGGAAATAAATGCGGCGGATATCGGACAGGCAGACGACGAGTGACCAGCCGTTCCAGCTCCGTTTGCGGGTCCTGGCCGTTTGATACCTCATCCGGATATTCATATTTTAATTCACTGAGACAAAAGTTGATCCGGCTGGTGATTTTCTGGCTTTCCCGGACAGCGGCTTCATACCCGGCGAACAGTTCCAACATTTCATCCGTGTCTTTGAGATGCCGTTCCGCGTTTTTTTGCAGGCGCGTCCCGGCCTCTTCAATCGTGCAATGCTCCCGGATACAGGTAAGAATATCTGCAACCTTGCGGTTTTCCGGCACATCCATCAAGGCATGATTGCTGGCAACCACCGGGATATTGTGAGCTTCCGCAATTTCATGCAGTTGCGCCAGACGTATATCATCATGGCCCAGCAGCAAATTCTCTGCCGCCATATATAGATTTGATCCCAGTTCCATCGCCCAATAGCGGACATTTTCTTCAAAGGAAAAATCGATTATTTCCGGCGGATGTAAAATAAAAAGAATGCCCTCACGCCATTCAAGCACATCTTCCTTATGGATCAGACATTGCCCTTTTTCCGCCCGTTGCCGTCCAAGGCTGATCAGGCGGCATAACCGGCCATAGGCATTTCGGTCGGTGGGCAGGGCAATCAGACACTGCCCATCTGAAAGAACCAGTTCCGAGCCAATGATAATCCGCTGCCCGATTTTTCTGGCTTCCGCATAAGCCCGGACGACCCCTGCCAGCGAATTACGATCCGTAATCGCAACTGCTTCCAATCCCAATTCTTTTGCCCGGCGGACATAATCCTCCGGATGAGAGGCACCCTCCAGAAAGGTAAAATTTGTTGTCGTGTGAAGCTCGGCAAATTGGAGCATCTTTTTAACTTCCAAACCCATGAACAAACCATTGATCTGTTTGCCCATTGGAGACGCCATAAAGCCAGACTATTGCGCCGGACTGGGTTTTTGCCCACCAGTAATCCCGCGCACCGTTCTGCCAGCCGGGATCCTCCCGCCACCAGTCAGGTGCGATCCGTTCCGGTCCAGATAAGGCGGTCAGATGACATTCCTTTCCATTCCAGCGAACCGCTTCCGGCAACTTTTTGCTCTTGTTGTCACGGATTAAAACAGACACCGGTTTTTTAAGGAGACGCAAGGGACGCTTGGCCAAAGATCCGGTCCAGTTTTGCGATCCAGTAGAATAAAGAGCCGCTCTCCGATTGAATGTGCGCTCGGGGATATGGCTATCGGCGGGAAAAAAATGTTGAACATGCCGGTTGCCGAACATGTTGGAAAGTTCATTGATTAACCTATTCAGGGCTTCTGCATGGGTCTGTCTTTTTGAATCTTTCAACCCCAGTTGATGGAACGATAATGGCGCTATCTGATCCGCCGTCAGGATCATGCGGTCAATCCCGAACCCAACATCAAGCTGTTCAAAATGATAAGAGAACAGTTGTTTCAGGGTATTGATGCTAACGCTCGGCTGCATCAGCTCAATAGAGAAAGACAACATTTTATGATCCACTCTTTCAAGACGCAGGCTTGCTTTGCGAATCCCCTGTTGCAGTGACATCAGGCGCTGGCATAATTTCTCCAGCAATTTACCCAGTGCTGCTTCCACACCGGCGCTTGTGGCCAGCGGGTCGAAAAACTGCATTTCCTCGATCAATCGCTCTCTATGACGGGAAAACGGCTTCGCGTCTGCTGCCCGTCCAAAAAATTGATCAATCCGGTTTAAATCCTGCGCTCCAATTCTGCTGGTCAGCGACGCGCGAGGCAGGTCAAGCAGGTTTCCTATCTTCTTCAGCCCCAGCCTCTGACAAAGCATTGTGGAGGCGTAGGACATACGCAGGGCTTCGACTGGCAGGTCTTTCGAGGCATCGCGCAAGGCCTCGCCAGTGATATTGTTCTTGCCCTTGCCGTAATGGGCAAACCCCCACGCAGACGATCTATTATCGGCAATCGCGAGTCGGGCCGTAAATCCAAAGGACTTTAGCTGGGAGTGAATTTTATTGAGAAGGTGGGCTTCTCCACCAAATAAATGGCTGGCGCCGGCAATATCAAGATACAGGTTATTGCCATCCTCCCGCGCGACCCGAGGCGTAAACCGGCTGGCCCAGCGCAGCAAGCCCCGCAGGCACCGGATATCCTGTTCAGGGTTTAAATCATAATACAGCATATCGGGCACCGCCGCGCGGATATCCGCCAGGCTCATTTCCTGCGTGAAACCCATATTGACCGCTTTCTTGCTCAATGCAGAGGCGAAGACGCGATTTGCTTCACGGGTGATCAGAACAAAGGGTTTCTGCGACAGATCGGGATTTTGCCTGATCAATCGCTCGCTCTCCAGAAATGGCAACCAAATGCAAATGATGCGTTGCATGGTCAATCTCCACAATCCAGTGACACGGAGACCCGTGCCGGTTTTTTGTCAAATGCAGTTCGATTTGTGTCGTCTCATATGTCCAGTGCAAAACCTTCACATACCAGCGGGTCAACGCGGAACCGAGCAAGCCTTGACACGCTGGAGAGACAGATCCTGTGTACTCAGTATTAATAACAAGGCCCAAAGTGTTGGTATTTTTTACGGCAATCTGTAGTTTCCTCATCTGCGTTTGCGTAAGCGGCTTCTGCACTTCAAGCAGCACAAACCCCGCTGCGTTCGATGACAAAACCTCATATGCAGCCTTCAGCAAATCCCGGGAATTTTGCAGGCGAACCACAATAAAGCGTTCCGGGCAGGAATCGGACTGCAATAGCCCATCCGGATAATATTCTTCATTCAGATTTTCCGTGGACAGCCAGACAATCTCACTTTTCCTTCGCCTGATAATCGCCTGCGTAAAAAGAATAGCCGCCGGTCCTGTGAGCTCATGCATAGCCCCAAGGTCAAGTCCCCCCTGCAACGCATCATCAACTCCAGGCAGGCCAAGTGGAAAAACCTGTCGCTCACTCCGCCCCAATTCCAATGCAATAATCTGCTCTCTTAATGAGTCATGCCACATCGCGCCCTCTTTTAATGTTCTCTTTTTGTTCTTACACAAAATACACAAAGAGTCAAAATGTAGAATTGCTATCTCCTGATTTCTCCACTGAAATTTAGCAGGGACCTTATCTCCCTGCATCGCTACTTGACAGTTCCATCTTTTTAATATTGTTATGTTATAACATTTCATTATAAGAAAGTGATGACGATGAGACTTATCCCCCTGCTCCCCTACTTCGCCGCCTTTATGCTTCCGGCTCTCTCCGCCACCGCCGATGATCACAAACATGACCACGATCATGATCATGATCATGGGCATGAGCATCATCACGACCACAGCGATCATCACAGCAAAAGCGGATTTTACGGGCATCTGGACATCAAGGTTCTCTATGATCATGTCTATAAAGCGGAAGAAGCGGATGAGGAAATAGACGAGGCCTATACCCATTCGCACCTTGAAATGGGGTACGGATTTGGCAACGGGTTTTCCGTAAACACGAATATTGAACTTGAGGGTGAGCCCGCCGGACATGATCATGGCAGCGGTGGGGCGACGCTGGACGGCAGCAACCGCTATTTCGAGGATACGCCTCTCTTCGTGCGGGCCCTGACCGTCAATTATGACGATGAGCATTTCGGCGCCTATGCCGGTAAATTCGATCCGGTTATCAGCTTTGACCAGCATGTCATGCCCGGCATTTACGGCTATCAGATCGTGGATGAATATACGGTGCGAGAGAAAATCGGCGTCGGCGGCTATGGCCGATTGAAAACGACAAATTTCGGTACCCACAGACTCGACGTCAGCACATTCTTTACCGATACGACTTTTCTCAGCAACTCTCTCCTTTATGAGCGTGGTGTCACCCACAAAAGTGATGGCGGTGTCTCCAATACGGAAGATTTTTCATCCTTCGCAGTTTCATTGGGTGGGTCCGACTTTTTCTCACAGAACAGCGATACTGCAGACGGCTTTTCATACCGCCTCGGCTTCGCCCGTCAGGCCGCAGGCGAAGGGGATGAAACGAGTGAGTACCGGTATACCGTTTCCGGTCAATATGAACACGCTTTCACCACAGATCTGAGAGCCCGGGTTCTGGGCGAGATCGTCCATATAAATCACCTGAATGGCGAAGCTCCCCACGATCGAACCTACAACACGGTTGGAGCGGAGCTCAGCTATCGACAATGGGTCTTAGGATCAACCTATAGCTATATCAGCAATGAAAATCCCGATGATGCAGACGAGGCACAGAATGGGGAAGTCTTCCAAACGTCACTGGCCTATCGGTTTAAGAACGGCATTTCGGTAGGCGCAGGCTATAAATACCAGGAGGAAGAAGGAGAGAAAAACCACCGTATCGGCGCGCTCATTGGCTACTCCCTCACTTTTTGAGTGTCCAGAAAGCAAACATCATCCTGTGTGAGGGGAGGCGACGGCGTTCTAACACTTGCAAAGCCTTCTATTGTAGAAAGCGGCCCACTGCTCTATCTAGGAGGAAATGCGTCATCTGACGCGCTGGTCGTCCCCACACAGGGAATAGTTCATGCGTTTGCTTTTTATTGCCTGCAGTTTTTTGATACTGACACCGCTACGCCCCGTCCTGGCGCATCCTCATGTCTGGACGGATATGACCATAGAGATTCAGTTTAATGAGGACGGTATGGTCACGGGCCTGCGACAAACCTGGCTTTTCGATGATTACTACACAGCTTATGCGACGGAAGGGATGGATCTGGACGGAGATGGCACGCCGGATCCGGAAAAGCTGGAAGAAATCATGCAGGTGAATATGGAGCATCTCAAAGAGTATGGATACTTCACCGAAGCACGGGATAAAGACGAGGTCCTCAACCTTATGCCCCTCACCGACAAATCTACAAGGATGCTCGACGGTCGGCTGGAAATGTCCTTCACAACCCCTTTTGAAAATCCGGTATCCCCGGAGGGCAATAATTTCTCCTATGCCATTTTCGATCCGACCTATTATGTCGACATGCTTCATGCGGAAACAGAAAATCCCGTAATTCTGTCCGGCGCGCCAGCGGGATGCAGCTACAAGATTATGCCACCCAACCCGGACCCGAGCGTGGTGGCGCAGGCGGCAATGCTCGATGCATCCGTAAGGGGTGAGACAGGTCTGGGCTCTTTCTTTGCTGAGCGGGTCAGGTTGACATGTCCGGAAAAATAGTCCCCGGCCTGTGTGTTGCTTTTGCTGTGCTGGCATGGTCGGTCTGGATGCCATCGCAGGCCCATGCTGCAAGCGGCGTTGCCGAACCTTCCCTGTGGGCCCGAGGCATAAGCTGGATCATGATGCAGCAGCGTATCTTTCATGAAGAGCTTGTTACCGCTCTCAAGACATTAACTGATGGAGGCGGCTTGGCCGCAGCCTGGAGCCTCATCTTCGGGAGTTTTCTCTACGGGATATTTCATGCGGCCGGCCCCGGACACGGCAAGGTCGTCCTGACAACCTATCTGCTGACCCATCCGCAAAGAGTTTCCCGTGGCGTTGGCATTGCCGCCGCCGCCGCGTTATGTCAGGGCCTGGTCGCAATAGTCCTGGTCTACGGCCTGATTTATCTTGCCGGATGGATTCCCCGGGAAACTGGGTCAGCCGTCGCCTGGAGTGAACGCATCAGCTATATTCTCGTGGCCGCCATCGGGGGTCTCCTAATCTTGCGCACGGCACGCCAACTACTGAACCGATATTTCCCGCGAACAGAGACTCATTCCCATCACCATCATCATGAAGACGGCGATTGCTGCGGCCATACACATATGCCAAGTGGAGAGCAGCTGGAGCAGATCCGCGATCTCCGTTCCGCGATAAGCGTTGTACTGGCTATCGGTCTTCGGCCCTGCACAGGCGCCATTCTGGTACTGGTGCTGGCAAGAGCGCTGACGCTTCCCATAGCTGGTGTCGGAGCCGTGCTCGCGATGTCGGCGGGAACGGGTATTGCCGTGGCTACGCTGGCGTTTCTCGCTGTCAGAGCACGGCAGAAGGCCGTTGCTTTCACAGCAGATAAAAGCCCGGTCTGGCAGGTGGCCGCCAATACCGCAGCCCTGGCAGGAGGCGGGCTGCTCATTGCCATCGGGATATCCCTGCTAAGTGCATCTTTCTACAGCCGCCATCCGCTCGGGTTATAGCGGAACACTCTCTATACCGCTAATGCAGTCGTACCTTATCTCTCAACCCAATGTTAGCTTAAGACTGGATACTTATCCTTCCCGTATAGCTTTAAGGAATGTCTCTGCTTCATTCTGCAGGGTTTCAACGTTCGAGTTCAACTGCTGTACTGACGCGTCTAGGTCATTTACCGCCTGTAATGTCTGAGTTGACGCATCATTGACTTTACTAATATTCGTCGAAACTTCACGCGTCCCTTGGGAGGCTTCCTGAATGTTTCTGCTGATTTCAAGGGTCGCAGCCGACTGCTCTTCCGTTGCCGATGCAATGGCCGCCGATATTTCATTCAATTGGTGGATTTTTTCTGTGATCTGAGCCGCCGCCCTAACGGTAGTGTCGGTGCTTGCCTGGATAGAGTCGACTTGTGAACCAATCTCGCCTGTTGCGTTGGTTGTTTGCAGGGCAAGCGATTTAACTTCGGACGCCACGACGGCAAAGCCCTTACCCGCTTCACCGGCACGTGCTGCCTCGATCGTCGCATTGAGGGCCAGGAGATTGGTTTTTCCGGCTATATCCTTGATTAAATCAACCACCTGCCCGATCGTTTCGGAAGCGTCCTTAAGGGATTGAATCGTATGCGAGGTTTTTTCCGCCTCGCCCGAAGCTTCAATTGTTTTCTCGGATGAAGAGGCAACCTGACGCGTAATTTCCTGAACCGATGCGGAAAGCTCCTCGGCGGCCGCGCTAACTGTTTGGACATTCACAGTCGCCTGCTCTGCAGCGGCCGCAACCGTTGACGCAAGGCTTTGGTTGTCAGTCGCAAAGCCTTTGAGCTGCTGGGAAATTGCACCAACGCTGGTTAGCGCCTCGACAAGAGTTTTGACCACCAGCCCGACGTTCTCTTCAAACGTTGTTGCGATAGCGAGGCGCGCAGAGACTTTCTCGACTTCCCGGCGCTGCATCTCCTCGCTGGTTTTGTTCATGAATCGGGCGCCTTCTGCAAAACTTCCCGACATGCCGGTCGTCAAGAATTTCCGGTAGAAATTGCCAGATGTCGCCGCACTGAGCGATGCTGTTGATTCCCGAATGAAACAATCCGTTAAATCTAACACCCGATTGAAATCCGCAAGCGGTTCGGTAAGCGGACCATAGCAGTCCCAATCAACAATGCGCGCTTCCATATCACCAGTTTTCAAGCGGACCGTCACCTCGGACAGGGCCGAAAACGCTGCCTTATATGTATCAAGTTCCTGACGAATTGAATCCAGTTCTTCCTGCGCATTCGTTTGGTTTTCTTGATGCATATGTTTTTTCATAAATCTTTTAAGCATCTTCACTCACCATTCCCCAAATAAATTCTTCATAACTTTTGCCGCTAACAGAAATGCTGCTTTCAAGAAGTGCGAAGCCCTTTTCCAGTCCCTCTTTCGGACTACTGCAGCTGGCCTCTAATTTTAGGACTTCATTGTACAACGGAATAATATTCTGAATGCCGGATTGATTTGGATAACGCCGGTTTGAATGATATCCGACAATGTTATTTGATCGATCGAACGAGGGCGTCACATGTGCGATTACCCAGTAATATTTACCCGTCGCAGACATATTCTTGATATAGGCGAACATTTCCTCGCCCCGTTGCAATGTATCCCATAGCAGTTTGAATACTGCCCGTGGCATATCAGGATGCCGAATAATATTGTGAGGTTTGCCGAGCACTTCCGACGCTGACATCTCGGCGACCCTGCAGAATACATCATTCGTGTAGGTGATATGGCCTTTCAGGTCGGTTTTAGAAACAATAATCTCATCGGCCAAAAACTTGATTTCCTGGTCAACTGGCACAGGTCTTCGATCCATCTTAGCATCTCCTGAAAATACCGATCATTGGGGGGCGATACTAGTCAGAGAGCAGCATTCTGCTATCTACACTCCACATGAATCCGGAAAATGGTTGTCAATAAAAGATAGTATTCAACATAAATATTAAATATTGATTATCACATATAACTCTTCTAATAATTTCTAATATTACAGAATACAATCGTATAATTTGCGATTGGAACTGATTGATATGCTTGGGGAAAATTCACATATCGCTTGCTCTGCCATACTCCGCGCACTGCAATTCGGATTCCGCTATTGTCGTCTGAAGACATAGCGGGAAAACATTCGCGCAATTGTAATATCGGCAGCAGCCTTGCTATCGGCTCCCACCGAGATTGGTCGAGTTAAAATGTGCCCGGGAGACAATTGTGGCTGGCTTTTCCTGGACGAGAGCAAAAACAGACGCCGGCAATGGTGCGCCATGGACATGTGTGGCAACCGGGCAAAGGCAAAAAGGTTTTACCATCGGCATTCAAAAACATAGAAGATACTATCTTCACCATATCCTAAGGGCAATCACAACAACCTACCCGATGGTCCATTATCTGGCTTGTGTTCCGAACGCACTCAGATAATATGCTACTTCGGGGGACTTGATTTCTTGCTATCACCAATACTTTCATTAACAACAAACGTCATCGTTTCGTGACGGCGGTATCATCTGATAATAACGCCGTCAAAGGTATGCTGTGCATGATTGCGGGAACATTTCTGCTAACCACCCAGGATGCTATCACCAAGTGGCTGACTACAGATTTTCATGCCGGAGAAATTCTTTTCTATCGCGGTATCTGGATGTTTCCAGTACTTGCGATATTAATCCACCTGAACGGCGGCGCTAGAATATTGCGATTGAAACAGCCGAAAGGCGTCCTGTTCCGCAGCCTGGCTGCCCTCGGGGCCAGCCTTTTTGTCACGATATCCTTGATTAACCTTCCCCTCGCGGAAACCATGGCACTTGTTTTCTCGGCGCCTTTGTTATTAACCGCTGCGTCGCCCTTCCTGTTGCGCGAACCGGTTGGATGGCATCGCTGGGCCGCCGTGCTCGTTGGTTTCCTGGGAGTTCTTATAATGATTCAGCCGGAAGCCGAGGGCTTCAAAGGCTGGGTCATATTTGCCATTCTTGCTGCCGTATGCTCTGCTTCCCGGGACCTCATAACTCGCCGCCTCGGCACCGCGGACAGCGCCGTCACAGTCATGTTTTATACCAGTGTCGTCGCCTTGCTTGCGGGTGCGGTTACCCTTCCCTTCGGCACCCATATGCCAACAATGCAGCAATGGGGATGGTTTATTCTGGGCGGGATCCTTGTGACATTTGCCCATCTCTTCGTCATAATGGCATTTCAGCTCGCGGCAGGCGCTATCGTCGCGCCGCTGAAGTATCTCTCTCTCATATGGTCGGCCGTTATCGGATATTTGATCTGGGGAGATGTTCCCGGGCCGATGAAATTTGCGGGGGCGACCCTAGTCGTCAGCGCCGGATTATTCATTCTGTATCGCGAGACCAGGCTGTATCGCACACACATATAAGGACGCAAACTTTCTCAATAGATGTAGTAAGGAATGCAAAGGAAAGGATGGATATTGACGGAATTAACTTTCTGGAATCCGCTTCAATTTCTATTTATCTTGTCAAGCGGCCAACAAGTCGTGAGAGCGGCTTCAAATTCAGCATGCATAATGTCTGTTTATATATAGTCCTCCCTCTGGTTTCAGCTGCTATATACGCGAAGATTTAGAACCCGAAAACAGCCGTTCCCCTCGGGCTTGTCAATCTTGATCCTTTATTATATCATCTTAGCGGAATGTATTGGGATTGGGCCTAATAACTAAAAGGGATAAACAAAATCCCAATTAATATCGCCCTTGCTCTGATGCATATTCCCAAAACTAAAAAATTGCTGCGGTATAAAAACTAACGAAAAATATGAATGTATTGATAGATCAGTACAGTGGCACAACGGGAGGAATATCATGACAAAAGATACAACACTTATCAGTCGGCGCGGGGCGTTGGCCGGTGGTGCAGCAGTTCTTGCAGCGCCAGCGTTCATCGGAAAAGCCGCGGCGGCGGAAAAAGTTACCTGGAAAGTTCAGTCGCATTGGCCAAAAGCCTCGTCATCATATGGCGATAGCCTTGCCGTCATAGCGGAAGAGCTAAAGGCAAATACGGAAGGGCAGTTTGAACTTCAGCTATTTGGTGCGGGAGAGTTTGCCAAAGGCGGCGAGATTTTTAATATCGTGCGCAAAGGCGTGGTTGAAATGGGAACCATTTCGCCAGGCTATATTCTCGGCGAGGCCTCAACAGCCGGGATCGCTCTCGGCGTGCCGGGCACGTTTCGCGAACCATGGGAGTTTGCCCATTATCTGAAGAACATGGGTTTTGAAGATATGTTTAACGAGGATCTGGCGGTGCATGGCGTCGTCAGCCGCGCGGAAAAAATCTACCCGACGGAACTTGTTGTCTCAAAACCTGTAAACTCAGTAGCAGATTTCTCTGCATTGAAATTACGGTCTTCTGGTAGCTATCTGAAATTCCTTGAGGCGGCGGGCGCGTCAACACAGAACATTGCTGGTCCGGAGCTGTATTCAAGCTTGGCAAGCGGTGTCGTTGACGGCGCTCATTGGGGAGCGGCGCAAGGCGCCATGTCCATGAGCCTATGGGAAGTCGCAAAGTACCACATGAAGCCAACTATGGGGCTCGCCATGGATACGTTGATTATGAATCAGCAGGCAGTGGATAACCTGTCTCCGGACCTTCGTGCGGAATTTTTGAACCTGCTCGATATGCGTTTCTGGAAACGCACGACGGAATATCAGTACAAAGAAAAGCTGGCCCTTTCGACGGGGCTTGTTGAGCAGAACATAACTATCAGCCAGTTCCCACCTGACGTGCTGGCAAAATTCTCTGAAGCCTCAAGCGCAATTCTGGCAGAAGAAAGCGCCAAGGGCGGAAATGCGACGAAAGCTACTGAATTGCTCGTCAGTTTCCTCAAGGGAATGGGATACGTATAAGAACGCCCCGTTCTGTCAAAATTTCGGCATAAGCTGACCACTCGCTTTCCGGAACCTTTTGCAGGCGATTGCAAAAGGTTCCGCAGAGAGCGACCAGTATTCACGTCCACAAAAATGACTGGTCGCACTTTTGCCGATGTCTGAAAATGCGACTTTTAGTATCAGTAAAGTTGAACTGGAGAATTTCATGGTTGCCTTAACCGCATTCGCGCGCGCAGTTACGACGACAAATGTCTGGATCGGGCGGCTGGTCAGCTATGTCGTCCTCATCTTGTTCATTCTACTCTTGAGCGACGTGATCATGCGTTATGTAACGCAAAGCCCTATATCCTGGTCCGCACTAGCCTCAAAAATGATCTTTGGTGTCTATGCGATCATTGGTGGCGGTTATCTGCTTGCCCGGCGGGATCACGTCAACGTCGATTTGTTTTACGCTCATTTCTCAGCGCGGAAAAAGGCGCTGACCGACATTGCCACCTCTTTCCTGTTCTTTCTTTTCCTCGGTGTCCTTTTAAGTGAGAGCTATTCGATGGCGTATGACAGTATATCACGACTTGAGGTTAGCTACGAAACAACCTGGCGCCCTCCGATCTGGCCCTCCAAGTCCATGATTTTCGTGGCAGCGATTTTATTACTGTTGCAGGGAATTGTGAAACTGATAGCGGATATCATGATACTAATGGGTCGTGAGGTGGATGAAAGTGCATTCGGACCGGTAGTTGATGACGATACCGGCGAAAAGGAGTCTGTGTGATGTATGAACTCCTGAGTATCGAGGTTCTTACCCTCCTCTTTTTCGGCCTCCTGTTTCTGTTCATCATGCTGGGTGTGCCTTTGGCATTCGTCCTCGGCGGCCTGTCTGTTATTTTCCTCTATTTTGAACAAGGCCCCATCGCATTTTATCTGATAGCGTCAAAAATGTGGGACCTGATGGAAACATCCTCTCTCATTGCAATCCCGCTATATGTTTTCATGGCGATGCTGCTCGAGCGCAGCGGCGTGGCGCATGATCTCTACCGAATGATGCATTTATGGTGGGGCGGGGTGCGCGGCGGCCTGGCCATTGGTACCGTCGGCATCTGCACAATTTTTGCGGCCATGTCCGGCATTTCGGGCGCGGCCGTCGTCACTATGGGGACTATCGCTCTCCCGCAAATGCTTAAACGGGGATATGATAAACAGCTTGCATTGGGGGCCATCAATGCTGGCGGCGGCTGGGGAATTTTGATCCCGCCTTCCATTTTGATGGTGCTATATGCGTTGATTACGGAGGTGTCGGTTGGCAAACTGTTCGCCGCCGGCGTTTTTCCGGGTCTGCTTTTGTTTGCACTGGTATCGATTTATATTGGCGTCAGATGCTGGTTCCAGCCTCATCTGGGTCCAGCACTACCACCGGAAGAGCGTGCGAGCTGGAGCGAGAAAATTTCGGCACTGCGTTCAGTCTTTTTGCCCATTTTTATCATCTTCATTGTTCTTGGAGCGATATTTGGGGGCTATGCAACCGTTACCGAAGCTGCCGCTGTCGGCGTTTTCGGAGCGCTGATTGCAAGCATTATAAATCGCAAACTGACGTGGAAAGTAATTTCGCAATCCTCGCTTCGTACCTTTCGGCTTACGACCATCATCACCTGGATTGTCTTTGCGGCGCATGCCTACTCTATGGCTTATACCGCAATGGGAGCTGAAGAGTTCATCACTCACCTGACCGAACAGATCCCGGGCGGGAAATGGGGAGCGCTCGGTTTCATGATGTTTGTTCTGTTTATCCTGGGAATGGTTCTCGATCCTGTTGGTATCATGCTGATTACCCTGCCCGTTTTCCTGCCGCTGGTCGCAAGTCATGGTTTCGATCCGGTCTGGTTTGGCATTCTTTTCGTTGTCATGATGGAAATCAGCTATATGACACCGCCGTTCGGGTTCAACCTTTTCTACTTACGATCAGTTGCTCCTCCCGATGTGACGATGAAGGATATTTACTGGTCTGTCGGGCCATATACGGTGGTCGAGTTGGCGGGACTGTTCCTGATTGTACTGTTCCCGGCAATTGCCTTGTGGCTGCCCAATTATCTATTTCAATAGAAACTTCCGGTGCGGAACTTGAAGGCGCCCGCACCGGAAAATTACCTTACAGGTCCTTTACTGAAAAAGTATCGCAGCCGTTCACATTCCCATCTTTGAAACCCGTCTTGAACCAACGGACACGCTGGGCAGAAGAACCATGGGTGAAGGAATCCGGCACGACCATACCCGTCGCCCGCTTTTGCAGCCGGTCATCACCAATAGCAGTCGCGGCGTTGAGCGCTTCGTCGATATCTCCCTCTTCAAGTATTTGACGTGTACGATCGGCGTGAAATGCCCAGACACCGGCGAGGCAATCTGCCTGCAGCTCAAGCCGGACAGACAGTTTGTTGCCCTCTGCTTCACTCAGGCGGCCTCTCTGTTCGTGAACCTTTTGCGAAATACCAAGTAGCGTCTGAATATGATGCCCCACCTCATGCGCAATGACATAGGCCTGCGCGAAATCGCCGGGCGCGTCGAACCGGTTCTGCAGTTCCGTGAAGAAAGACAGATCCAGATACACTTTCTGATCACCCGGACAATAGAACGGCCCCATAGCCGATTGCGCAAATCCACACGCGGACTGAACCGAATTGGAAAATAATACCAGCGTCGGCTCCTGATATGTTTGATCTGCATTCGCGAACAGGACACGCCAGGTGTCTTCAGTATCCGCAAGCACAACAGAGACAAACTCCGTCAGTTCATTATTTGCCCCCGTGCGTGGCATATCTGATTGGGGCGCTGACTGCATGCCTCCTTGTTGATGACCGCCCTGCAAAAGGACTGTCGGATCAATGCCAAGAAAAAGGGAAATTCCGACAATAGCAAGAATGCCCACAATACCTAGCTTGCCTCCGCGCCCTCTTGGCAGACGAATGGGAATACCACGATTTCGGCCATTTCCACTTGTGCGCTGCCCGCGCCTGTCTTCTATGTTGCTGCTACGCCGCCCGCCCCGCCAACGCATGACGCTATCCTTCACTATTTAATTCATAAAAGTGCTGAGCAGAGGTAATGGACCGCTAACACGCCCCTTCCGCAAAGCTATATAAAATAATGTCATGCTTCGGGAAAATTGTCATTAGTGAGCAAGCTGAGAGGGATCAGAGTCCCGAACGACCCACAAATCAAACCTTGTATCCAAGGACTGTCGGCAGCCATAACGCTATCGACGGGAAACGAGCCCGACAGACAAACTCATGGCCGGGATAGGCCGGACGACCCAACGCATATTATTGCAGATTAAATTTATGAATCGTAACCGGTCTGTTAAATCCTATAGAGCTATGATCGCCCATCAGGCTCCTCGGATACAGCTGGAGAGTTGCCAATTGTCCTGCGGTTCTTCGAAAAAATCCTGACGATGATCATGAAAAACAACGGGACGAAGAAAATTGCCAGAATTGTCGCCGCAAGCATACCGCCGATAACGCCGGTACCGACCGCATTTCGCGCCCCAGCGCCAGCACCTGTGCTCAACGCCAGAGGAAGGACGCCAAGGGTAAAAGCCATAGACGTCATGATGATCGGTCTCAACCGCTGCCGCGCTGCTTCGACGGTTGCCGCCATCAATTCCATACCCTGATCATGCAGATCTCGCGCGTATTCGACAATCAGGATAGCATTTTTCGCTGACAAACCGATTGTTGTCAAAATCGCGACTTGAAAATAGATGTCGTCGGGTAATCCCCTTAACAAGGCTGCAATCACAGCCCCCAGTACACCGAGCGGTACCACCATGAGCACCGAGAACGGTATCGACCAACTTTCATAAAGCGCCGCGAGACATAGAAATACGACAATAACAGACAGGGCGTATAAAGCAGGTGCCTGCTCGCCTGCCGCCCGCTCTTCATAGGACAGGCCTGTCCATTCCAACCCAACGCCCGCAGGGAGCCTCGAAACCATCTCTTCCATCGCAATCATGGCCTCTCCTGAACTCACTCCAGGTGCCGCAGAACCCTGTATATTCAGGGAAGAAACGCCATTAAACCTTTCAAGCCGCGGGGACCCGAAACTCCAACGGGTAGATGCAAACGCCGCGAATGGAACCATCTCACCCTTGTCATTTCTGACATACCAGTTGTCCAGATCATCCGGCATCATGCGGTAGCGGGCGTCCGCCTGCATATACACCTTCTTCACTCGCCCGTTTTCCATGAAATCATTGACATATGATGGTGCCCAGGCCGCGGTCAGAGTCTGATTAATATTAGCAATGCTGAGCCCCAACGCGCCTGCTTTTTCCTGATCAATATTGATATCAAACTGCGGCGTATCGCTAAGACCGTTTGGCCGAACTCCGGCGACCTTCTGATTTTGTGCCGCCATTCCCAACAACTGGTTTCTCGCAGCGGTCAAGGCGTCATGCCCTATTCCACTACGATCCACCAACTGCATATCGAACCCGCCTGCAACACCGAGTTCAAGAATAGCAGGCGGCGCAAAAGCAAACACCATTGCTTCGCGTATCTTTGCAAAAGCGCCATAGGCGCGGCCGATAACGGCCTTTACCGACTGCTGCGGGCTCGTCCGCTCAGACCAGTCCTTAAGGTTCACAAAGGCAATGCCCGAGTTCTGCCCGTTTCCGGCAAAACTGAACCCTGCGACAGTAAAAATTCCGGCAACATTTTCCTTCTCGTCTTCCAGAAAATACTCCTCAAGTTTTTTGAGAACATCAACCGTACGTTCCTGAGAGGCTCCAGCCGGAGTTTGGATCATTGCAAACATAATTCCCTGATCTTCATCGGGAAGGAATGAGGTGGGCAATCGCATGAACAGGAAAGCAAGCCCGCCAATCAGGATGGCATACATCAACAGGTAGCGCCATTTACGATTAACCACGTGGCCAACGCTACCCTGATAGAAACGATTGACAGAATCAAAACCACGATTGAACCAGCCGAAGAAGCCGCGCTTTGAATGCGGGCCGCCATTTGCCGGCTTCAGGATCGTTGCACAGAGCGCAGGCGTAAGCACAATTGCAACGACCACAGACAAGATCATCGCCGAAACAATGGTAATGGAAAATTGCCGATAAATGGCACCGGTCGATCCAGAGAAAAAGGCCATCGGGATAAACACGGCGGAGAGTACGAGCGCAATACCGACCAACGCCCCGGTAATCTGACCCATGGATTTACGAGTGGCTTCGCGTGGAGGCAGTCCGTCTTCCGCCATGACCCGCTCCACATTCTCCACAACCACAATCGCGTCATCGACAAGGAGGCCGATCGCCAGCACCATCCCAAACATCGTCAAAGTATTTATGGAATAGCCAAAGGCTGCCAGAATCCCGAATGTACCGAGGAGCACGATAGGCACCGCAATGGTCGGAATAAGAGTTGCCCGCAGATTCTGAAGAAACAGAAACATGACAAGAAACACGAGGACAATCGCCTCAAACAGAGTTTTGACAACCTCTTCAATTGAAACGCGGACAAACGGTGTCGTATCGTAAGGATAGACAACCTCGACATCGGCAGGGAAAAATGCTTTTAATTCATTAATGCGCTTTTCCACAGATTCTGCAGTTTCCAACGCGTTGGCGCCGGTGGCGAGATTAATGCCGACTCCGACCGCTTCCTGCCCGTTGTACCGGGCAACGGTATCGTAGCTTTCGGCCCCAATTTCAATCCGGGCGATATCCCCGAGTCTTACCTGAGAACCATCCGTGTTGACGCGGAGCAGAATATTGGCAAATTCCTCTGGGGTTTGCAGACGGCTTTGAGCCGTAATCGTGGCATTGATCTGCTGGCCGGAAACAGAGGGAGCCCCGCCAATCTGGCCTGCAGATACTTCTGTGTTTTGAACAACAATCGCACTACGAACCTCCGATACGGTAATGCCGTAGCTGATCAGCTTGTTTGGGTCGAGCCAAATGCGCATCGCATGTTGCGACCCGAACACGGTTACGCTGCCGACCCCATTGATGCGGGCAATCGGATCTTTCACTGAGGTCACTACATAGTCCGCTAGATCCGATGCACTGATGCCGCCGCCGCTCGAAACAAATCCGATCACCATCAGGAAGGAGCCACTGGATTTCGAAACGACGATACCCTGTTGCTGTACTTCCGTCGGTAGCCGCGATGTCGCGGCCTGTAGCTTGTTCTGGACCTGGACCTGAGCGATATCCGGATCTGTCTCCGGATTAAAGGTCAAGGTAATGGAAGACGTACCCGTAGAGTCGCTGGTAGACGACATATAACGCAAATTGTCGAGACCATTCATCTCCTGCTCGATATTCTGCGTCACGGTATTCTCAACCGTCAGGGCCGAAGCGCCGGGATAGACGGCGGAAATCTGAACTGAGGGCGGCGCTATCGATGGATACTGCTCGACCGGCAATTGCAGGACCGATATGCCACCTGCCAGCATGATCACCAAGGCGATCACCCAGGCAAAGACCGGGCGATCAATAAAGTATCTGGCCATCTATACCGTCCTCAACCTTTGGTGCTTTTGGGTGAAGCGACGTCAGCGTCAACGTCTTTGGGGGTAACCGCCATTCCAGGAGCAATACGCTGCAACCCATCGACAATAACACGATCTCCGGGATCGACACCTGCCGTTACAACCCAGTCTTCGTCGCGTGATTGCTCGATAGTAACATCTTTTGAAACAACTTTATTCTCATCGCCGACAAGATAGACATAAGCGCCTCCGTCGGGGCGCCTCATAACAGCGCGCTGGGGGACAAGATACGCATTCTCAATACGCCCCTGATCGACATACCCCCGAACGAACATGCCCGGCAGCAAAATCTTTTCCGGATTCGGAAACACGGCACGCAACCGGACGGATCCCGTCGTTTCATTAACGGTTACGTCAGAAAATTCCAGCTTGCCGGCAAGCGGATATTTCTGACCCGTCGCATCCAATACGAGCCGAACCTCGATATTCGCTTCATCCACTCCCGTGACGCGCCCCGTAGCGATAGCGTCCTTGATTTTAAGGAGCTTACCCCCCGCTTGGGTCACATCGACATAAATGGGGTCAAGCTGAGTAATCGTGGCAAGCGCCTCGGCCTGGCTGGCAGTGACCAAAGCACCTTCAGAATCGCTTGAAGCCCCGATCTGGCCAGACAATGGCGCCACTACGTTTGTATAGTCGAGTTCAATACGGGCTTTATCAACGCCGGCCTGGGCGGAGGCGATCGCCGCCTTGCTTTGCGCTTCCGCAGCGACGGCATCATCGTAGCTCTGCTCGCTGGCTGTACGCGATTTGCGCAATGCCTCATACCGTATGCGGGTCTTCGTCGCCAGTTCAAGATTTGCGCGCGCCCGGGCCAACTCCGCCAGGGCGGCATCCAGCTCAGCCTGATATTTATCCTTGTCAATCTGGTAGAGTTGTTGCCCCGCCTCTACATAGGCCCCTTCATTGAAGCTGCGCTTTTTGATAATGCCGTCAACTTGAGGGCGCACATCGGCTTTGCGAAATGCAACAGTCCGTCCGGGCATTTCGGCCACCAGATTGATTGTGGAAGGCTGTAATGTCGCGAATCCTACTTCCGCCGCCGGCGCAGCGGATGGAGCCGCAGCCTCCTTCTTCTCATTTTCACATGCGGACACCAACATGACGACGGCAGCAAAACCGAAGATTTTTATGGTTGATCTTATGGACAAGCTCTCAATCCTTCAAACCTTACAAAGGGCAACAATTTTACCCAATCATAATTAAACTATTGCGTAGGGATTATGGCATAAACATCCATAACCGGTAACTTTGTTAAATGATAAAAGTATAAGCCGTCACAACTCAATGTCCGAAAATCAAGTCACAACCGGATAACAGCAAGAATGGGAAGAATACGATTAGTGATTTTATATTTTACCATCACGCCGCTCAACCTTGGAACGGCCCACGCCCTGATTTCTGCCGGATATCGACCGAATATTTCAAGGTAACGTGTCCATCGTCACATTACACAGCCAACACAAGATAAAATTATATTTGACGCTATCTTCTAGTAACTTGCTTCTTGGCGTGCGGTAAATAACTGATCAGCAGTGAATTCTCTTATTGGTTGTTATTGGCAAGTGTCAAAACTCATTTTTAAGAATTATCTCGGAACCACGCGTCGAAAGATTGTAAAACCCACTTTAAGATTCATTCTTTTTTGGAATGACTTGTTTACAATTACTTCATCTATTGGGATTAGCCTCCAGAGCTATTTTTATTAATTTCAGCTTTGGTTACCCACTTTCATGACTGCAATATTTCTCCATCTCTTCAATGGGCACAGCCTGGATATTTCTGCGCTTGCCTTGATCCTGTGTGCTGTCGGATCCGTTATTACAATTCGGCTCTTTGAGAGAACAAGGGTTACAACTGGGGTGAAAAAGGCCCACTGGGTTTTCGTGGCGGGTCTCGCTGGCGGATGTACGATCTGGAGCACCCATTTTCTCGCCATGGTGAGTTTTCAACCCGGCGTAACCTGCGGTTACCAGCCCAGCTTAACCATCGCTTCGTTTTTTACGATCATCTTTGTCTGTATTCTGGGTTTCTTTGTTTCATCCGCCACAAAATCCAGCACTTTTATTGAACTGGGCGGTTTGATTGTGGGAGGCGGTATCGCCTTGATGCATTATATGGGCATGTCAGCCTATATTGTGGCAGGAGACACCCATTGGGACAAATCTCTCGTCATTGCTTCTATTTTGTTCGGAATGCTTTTTGGCGGCATAACAGCGAACAGAATCTCACGTCCTGTTACACGCTTTTGCCGGTACGGTTCGGCCCTCAGCTTTTTCCTCGCAATCCTGTTGACCCATTTCGTCGGCATGGCTGCATTTTCCATCACGGCTGATCCAAACGTCTATGTGCCCCCGTCGCTACTCCCTGATAACCTTCTGGTGGTTGGTACGATTGGCGTTATGGTTCTGATGGTTGGCTCCGGCTTTTCCCTCAACATCCTCGATAACAAAAGCAAAATAGAGGCGGCAGAGCATATTCGTCATCTGTCTCAGATGGATCCACTTACTGGATTGCCCCTCTTCCAGAAAGCTCTACAAAAAATGGAGAGCCGCTATTTCGATAAAGGAAATATGACAGCGAAACTCGCGTTCGCGATATTGGAACTGGAAGGCCTTCGCCAGATACGGGAAGTTCACGGCCAGCATATCAATGACCGTGTTATCTGTATTATCGCCGATCGGCTTTCGAGGATTTGCACAGAGAACGAAATAATTGCACGCGGCCGGGGCGATACGCTAGTCGCAATTTCAATGCAGTTGTTCTCGAACAGCAGCATTAATTCGTTTTTTCAGAAATTGGAAATGGCCGTGGAAGTTCCAATCGAAGAAAACGGACAGATATTTAACCTCCATCTGAACGCCGGCATTTCCCATTTCCCTGAAAATGCTGAAGAGGTCGCCCTTCTTCCAGGCCAAGCTGAACTCGCCCTTACCAGGACGGCACACAACAAAGGTTCCAACATTGTAGTATATGATCGCAATATTGACGAGGGGAAGCGAACCCTCAGCGCACTGGCGATGGATTTAAGATACGCTGTTGAACGCGAGGAACTTGAACTATATTATCAGCCGCAAAATGATGTAATGACGGGCGATCTGATCGGCTTTGAGGTTTTACTTCGCTGGAACCATGCTGAGCGCGGCATGATTTCCCCTGATAACTTTATTCCGCTTGCCGAAGAAACCGGATTAATTATCCCTATTGGCGAATGGGTACTCCGAACAGCATGCGAATGTGCAGCCGGATGGGATAAGCCATATAAAATTGCTGTAAACGTCGCTCCGGCACAGTTGACGACAGGAGATCTCCCCGCGAAAGTGCGTCAAATTCTTAAAGATACGGGCCTCCCGCATCAGAGGCTGGAACTCGAAATTACAGAAACAAGTATCATTGAAGATCACCTTCATACTTTGCATGTCGTGCAACAATTGAAACAAATTGGCATATCCCTCGCGATGGATGATTTCGGCACCGGCTATTCTTCCCTTTCGATGCTGCAGACCTTTCCTTTTGACAAGATCAAAATTGATCGCTCCTTTATTAGCGGAGTATCTGAGAATCCTCATTCTGCTGCAATTGCCCGCGCAACAATCGTGCTGGCAAACGGGCTACAGATCAACTCGCTCGCGGAAGGTGTCGAGGATCAGAAAGATCTTAATTTCCTGAGAGAAATTGGATGTCACGAAGCACAGGGTTATTTCTTCGGAAAACCAATGCCATTTTCTGGAATAGAGGAAATGGTCAACCCCAGGGAAAACGCTGTCACTTTCAATAAAAAGTATAAATTGGCACTCGTTCCTGGTGGCTAGCTAGACTAGTAAACGCCTCCAAAATCATGCTCACATCACGGGCATGAAGTGCCTTCACGCTTGCGTGCTCAGGAAATTTCCATTCCGGATTGTCAATTTTCCTTGAAACGGAGGAGAGCTTTTTTCGATGGTATTCCCAAAACATAATTTGCTAACGACCGGTTAGCTATACTATCGTTACAAAAATAATAACAAATATTAAAGCTTATGAACAACTTCACAGCCCTCAGGCCCGTCCTACCCATTCTCATTGCCGCGGCAATCATGCTCAGCCTGAGTTTCGGGTTGCGGCAAAGCCTTGGGCTATTCATGCCGTCCCTCACCGGTGACATTGCCGTCACTATTACAGATTTCACCTTTGCAATTGCCATTCAGAACCTGATTTGGGGTATTTTTCAGCCTTTGGCCGGTATGTTTGCAGACCGCTGGGGATTCCGGCCTGTTATGGTGGCCGGCGCTATTTCCTATGTTATTGGTATGTCCCTGCTCGCAAGCGCGGATGGCGTCCTGATGGTGATTATTGGCGCCGGGGTTTGTGTCGGTATCGCAATGGCCTGTGCCTCATTTGCAATGACACTTTCGGTAACATCCCGATTGGTGCCCGCCTCCATCCGCAGTACCGCACTTGGCATCGTCTCCGCCGCAGGATCAGTTGGCGCCATCGTGACTGCTCCGTTGGGGCAATTTCTTGAGTCCTTTTATGACTGGCGTGTGGGCCTGATTGGCTTCACCATAATTGCGCTGCTGATAATACCCGCTGCCTGGATAGCCGGTCGGGTCGATAAAGAAGCGCCGCTGGAGCTGTCTCCCGATAATTCTGACAGGCTGTCTGCAAGTGCCGCAATCGTTGTCGCGTTTCGTCATGTCCCCTTTGTGGTTATGGCAATCGCCTATTTCGTTTGTGGTATGCAGTTGATTTTTATCACCACACATCTGCCCTCCTATCTCATTATCTGCGGGATGGACCCGATGCTCGGCGCCTCAGCGCTTGGGATTATTGCCGGATTTAATGTACTCGGCAGCATTTTCTTTGGCTGGGCCGGGGGAAGATGGCCAAAGATGATCCTGCTTGGTATGATATATATATCGCGTTCTCTGGTTATCGCCTGTTATTTCATCTTGCCGCCAACACCCACGACTACGATCCTGTTCGCAGCGATCATGGGTTTCCTGTGGCTCGGTGTTTCTCCGTTGGTAGCCGGATCAGTTGTTGAAATGTTCGGCTTGCGCTGGCAGGCGATGATCCAGGGATTCGCTTTTTTCAGTCATCAAATCGGCAGCTTCATGGGAGCCTTTGGCGGCGGATGGCTGTTTGACCAGCTAGGCTCTTATAATTTGGCGCTACAAATCGGAGTTGGCCTAGGTCTGTTCGCCGGATCGGCCCAGATCATTTTCGCACTCTACACGCCCCCAAAAAAGCCGATGCCCGCCTAATCTATCGGCTACCTGCCTCTCATTCCCAGTTTCAACCCTTGTTACTTCATTGAGCGTTCAGTGAAATTTCAAAATATATTGACAACGTAAAGCAGGACGGGGAAGTTTGTAGGGAGCGGAGGGTGTAAGCAGAATGCATGATGTGACTGAGCCAGATCAACCGACAAAGCGTCTTCATGAAGACGGCACATCCATCCTTCTGATTTGTGAACATGCAAGCAACTTTATCCCCGAAGAATACCAAGGCCTTGGTTTATCTCCAGCCGAGCAGGCCAGTCACATCGCTTGGGATCCCGGCGCGTTTGCCGTGGCAAAGCTCATGCAGGCACCCCTGGACGCCTCACTGGTCGCATGTGATTATTCTCGATTGCTGTTTGACTGCAATCGGTCGCCCGATCAGCGAGATGCTATCCGCGAAGAGAGCGACGGAATAGTTATTCCCGGCAACAAGGATTTATCGGCGTTTGAAAAAAACCAGCGAACCCAGCGATTTTACAAACCCTTCAATGAGAAAGTCGACAGGGTTGCACGGAAAAACTCTGTGATTGTCACAATCCACAGCTTTACACCTGTATACTCCGGACAAAAACGTAACGTGGAGATTGGTATTCTTCATGATGCAGATGCCCGGCTCGCAGACGCCCTGCTCTTGGGTGCGAGAAACTCCACAATCTATGACATTCGGCGGAATGAACCCTACAGCGCCTCTGACGGGGTGACGCATACCCTCAAAGTTCATGGGGTTGACAAGGGCCGGTTAAATGTCATGTTCGAGATCAGGAATGACCTGATCCGCGACCTCAAATCCCAAAGAACGGTCGCTGACATGCTTTGCAATACCCTTCAAAAGGCTCTCTTTGAAATAACCAGCAAAAAAACAAGGGTGCGCACCGCATGATGCGCTTAATGGCCGCATATATCCGTGTTGTAGACAAGATCAACTACCGGGTCGGCCGTTTCATCATGTATGGCATATTCGCCATGATGGCCGTCCTGCTCTGGTCATCCATTTCAAAAACCTTTTTCCTCCCCTCTCTTTGGACCCTTGAAATCGCCCAGTTCTTTATGGTGGGATATTATATCCTCGGCGGCGCATATTCTATCCAGCTCGGATCAAACGTCCGCATGGATCTTTTCTATGCAAACTGGTCTGACAGGCGCAAAGCGGCCTTCGATACGGTCACAGTGTTCATGCTGCTGTTCTATCTCGGTGTCCTTCTTTATGGTGGTCTCGAAAGCACGATTTATTCACTGGAGTATGGAGAGCGAAGCCCGACAGCCTGGCGCCCCTATATCTGGCCTATCAAAATCATTATGTGCCTCGGCATTGTCATGATGCTGTTGCAGGCAATCTCCGAGCTTTTCAAGGACATCCTGAAACTCAAAAGTGAGGTGGCTTGATGTCCTATGAGATGATCGCACTCCTCATGTTTTCCAGCATGATGCTCTTGTTATTGACCGGCCAGCGGGTTTTCGGGGCGATCGGTGCCGTCGCCGCAATATCCGCTGTAGTGCTATGGGGTACTGGAGGGGCCGATATCCCCTTTGCCTCCGCCATGAAACTGATGAAATGGTACCCGCTCCTGACATTACCGATGTTTATCTTCATGGGGTATGTTCTGTCTGAATCGCGAATTGCCGACGATCTATACAAAATGTTCCATGTCTGGATGGGTCCGATAAATGGTGGTTTGGCAATTGGTACGATTGCACTGATGGTCCTCATTTCGGCTATGAACGGATTATCCGTTGCAGGTATGGCAATCGGCGCCACCATCGCCTTGCCCGAACTTCTCAGGCGCGGATATGACAAACGCATGGTCACGGGAGTGGTCCAGGCCGGGTCATCTCTTGGCATCCTCGTCCCGCCGTCTGTGGTGCTCGTACTTTATGCGATGATAGCCCGCCAGCCGGTCGGACAGCTATGGCTGGCCGGTATTTTGCCCGGCCTGATGATGGCGGCATTCTTTATTCTCTATATAGCCATTCGTTGCCGGATAAATCCGGCACTCGGTCCGGCACTCAAGGCGGAATCGAGAGATGTCGGCATGGCGGAAAAACTTCGCTTGCTGCGCGCCGGATTACTGCCGCTTGCAATCTTTGCGGCGATGATGGTGCCGTTCGTCAATGGCTGGACCAGCCTTGTGGAAAGCTCCGCCATCGGCGCACTGACGGCTTTCATAGCGGCAATCCTGAAAAGGCGTATGACCCGGGAGGTCTTTGAAAACTCAGTCCGGCAGACCCTCGGTATTTCCTGCATGTTTATGTGGATTATTCTGGCTGCCCTCGGATTTGGCGCAGTATTTGACGGTCTTGGTGCCGTCAAGGCGATCGAAAATTTATTTACCGAACAGCTTGGCCTGTCACCCTGGGTCATCTTGATCCTTATGCAGCTCTCGTTTTTATTGATGGGAACCTTCCTTGATGACACGGCAATGCTGGTCATTGTTGCGCCGCTCTATGTCCCTCTGGTCGGGGAACTTGGTTTCGACCTGATCTGGTATGGTGTCCTCTATACAATTACTACCCAGATTGCCTATATGACTCCACCCTTTGGCTATAACCTGTTTCTGATGCGAGCAATGGCGCCACCCGAGATTACGCTCCGCGACATTTATGGCTCTATTCTACCCTTTGTCGGAGTGATGATCCTGGCGCTTACTTTAGTAATGGCTTTTCCGGAGATCGCGCTTTGGCTCCCGGATTATATTTACGGAAAATAACGATAACCCGGCCGACCGGGAAAAAGACGGTATTGGACAACCAATATCAACCCTAGAAAGAAGGAGAGAAAAATGACAACAAGACGTAGTTTTATTAAAGGCGCCGGTGTTGCCGGTGTTGCTGCCGCTTCTTCATTTGCCGCGCCCGCTGTCCATGCGCAATCAACGATCAAATGGCGCCTGCAAACCTATGCGGGTCCTGCCCTTGCCGAGCATGTCATCAAGCCTGCCATCGACAGCTTTAACAAAATTGCCGGAGACCAGATGCAGATCGAGCTTTATTTCGCCGATCAACTGGTTCCAACAGGCGAGCTTTTCCGCGCCATGCAAAAAGGCACGATCGATGCGGTTCAGTCTGACGACGACTCCATGGCGTCCCCAACCGAAGTGACCGTTTTTGGAGGTTATTTTCCGTTCGCCAGCCGCTACTCCCTCGATGTTCCAGTCCTGTTCAATCAGTATGGCCTGAATGAAATCTGGGATGAGGAATACTCCAATGTCGGTGTCAAGCATATCTCTGCCGGCGCTTGGGATCCCTGCCATTTCGCAACAAAGGACCCGATCAACAGCCTTGAAGACCTGAAAGGCAAACGGGTTTTCACTTTTCCCACTGCCGGAAGATTCCTGAGCCAGTTTGGCGTTGTTCCCGTCACCCTGCCGTGGGAGGATATTGAGGTCGCTGTCCAGACCGGGGAGCTTGATGGCATCGCCTGGTCCGGGATTACAGAGGATTACACGGTCGGCTGGGCCGATGTCACAAACTACTTCTTGACCAACAATATTTCCGGGGCCTGGGCCGGGTCCTTCTTTGCCAACATGGACCGGTGGAACGAACTGCCGGACAACCTGAAAGAATTGGTCAAAATTACTTTCGACTCGTCACATTATTACCGGCAATGGTGGTACTGGGGCGGCGAAGCATCACTCCGGGTCAACGGCACAAAAATGAAACTGACCACAATTCCGGATGCGGAGTGGGACACGGTAGAGCAGGCCGCCACAGTCTTCTGGGATGAGATTGCCGCTGAATCCGCAACCAAGAAGAAGGTCGTCGATATTTTCAAGCAGTATAATGCCGATATGCAAAAAGCCGGACGTCCATACCGTTACGGCTGATATAGCGGGCGGAGTGCAGCGGTTGCATTCCGCCCCTGTCCTACCTAACTCTTATATTAATTAATAAAATACAGTTGGAAGGCGGGAATGCGTTGATGCGCATCAGCCTGAACGCCGATCTCCCGCAAAGCAATAATGGCTCTACATATGCGGCTGCCTTATTTTTGTCATCCTTGATACCGAGTTAAGGATAAAGAAAAAATAGCCAACTGCGTCGGCCTGTTGAAATTGCATACATGAAACCGCGATAAAAGGAGCGAATATAATGAGTGACAATATTTATTCCATCACCGAACTGGTCGGGAGCTCAACCACCTCCGTTGAGGATGCGATTGAACAAGCAATTGCCAAAGCATCAAAAACAATTCGAAACATCGAGTGGTTTGAAACCAAAGAAATCCGGGGACATGTCAAAGATGGATCGGTTGCCCACTATCAGGTCGTCGTGAAACTCGGGTTTCGTTACGAAGACTAACCGCCCTGATATTTCTGTTTATCAGCCCAAAGGAGGATATGATGGCAAATAAACCGTTCGATCTCGATAAAATACGCGAAGACCCCGCGGATCATTATGATACTCCGCATGATGTCATGAATGACACTAATCTCACGCCGGAAAACCAGAGTGAAATTCTGAAAGCTTGGGAGGACGATGTCCGTGCGCTTCTCCGGGCGGAGCAGGAAAATATGCCGGCTGCGGACAAACCTGCCAGCACAGCGGAATTGCTGTCCAACATTTCAAAATTGAGGGCACAGCTTGAAGCCAAGCATCCTGAAAACTGACCAAACTCCAGTATCACCCGCCCCGCCAGTTGGCGGGGTGGCCATTAGAGTTTAAAATTACTTTCCGGAAAAATTCGCGGGTCGTTTTTCGATGAAATGCGCAACCCCTTCCTTGAAATCCTCGCTGGCGAAGCTTTTCAGCATTTCTTCATTCCCCGTTGCAACAGCTTCGTTCAACGTCTGAAACTGAGCATTGTATACTTGTTGTTTCATCACCGCCATCGACCGCGGAGACACATTATTGGCGAGATCATTCGCATAGGCCATCACTGCCGGCAATAGTGCCTCTGAATCATGGACCTGATTAACAAGTCCAAGCCGCAAAGCCTCTTCCGCCGTTACCTTTCGGGAGGACAGCAGCAAATCAAGGGCCGCAGAATGCCCGATCAGGCGCGGTAACATCCATGAAATCCCGTGTTCCGCAATCAGGCCGCGCTTGGCAAACGCCGTCATGAACACAGCCTCGCGGCTGGCAAACCGCATGTCACAATAAAGCGAAATCACCATGCCAAGGCCAGCGGCAGGCCCATTGATCGCACCAATGATAGGCTTGCTAATTGACGGAAAATAAGAGTATCGCGTCTGGAAATCAGCCCGGATTGCCACATTATAGGCTTCCGTTCCATAAACAGCGCCCGGTTCACGCTTTTCCGAACCATCCTCGATCCCGCTCAGGAGATCCATGTCAGCACCGGCACAAAAGCCCCTCCCGGCGCCGGTCAGAACAATAACGCGGATGTCGCCGTCCTTGTCCGCTTCTTCCATCGCATTGCGGACTTCCCGCTCCATGGTCCGGGTCCAGGCATTCAGCTTATCTGGCCGGTTAAGAGTCACCGTTGCAACTCCATTTTCTTGTTCAAACACTATGTGCTCATACGCCATTACGATTCCTTTTTTTATTATTGCCGGAATATTACTGTAACCGAATTTAATAATCAGGTCTTCCCGTGTTTTGATTTTCGGCGGTGACAGCGGATAGGCCAGATTGATCTCAACATGGCGAATCAGGTTAGAATTCATCCATATTTCGCTCACAACCGTCAGAATCAACAACTGGAAAATGAGCTTTCATCTCTTTACCGGGTAAGTGTCTCATCCTGCAAGCAAGGGAGTCTCCCAACTTCAATTTTCCGTATCCCTTTGAAATTTAAAATTTAAAGGAGATACGCAAGTCTCCTATCACTGCTTTTTGAGTAGATCCCTATTTAAAATGGTTTTCCGTTTTGCGGGTCAGTTGAAAACAATTCTCATGTTTATTTCCCGTATTTGATTTTTAACCTATCATGACCGCGGGGGACAAATTTATGAAATCTACGCATAAAAGCCGATTTCCGGTTTTTCCTACCAATTTTTGAAAGCAGCTTCATCTTTCAAAAAATTTTTCGCCAGCTGGCAATCTAGAGGAGGGGAAAAGAAGATGACAACAACACTGGTTATTGGTCTTGACGGCCATAAATCGGGGGACCGCGTACTTGATTATGGAAAGCGAATGGCTGGCCTGATTAAGGACTGTGAGCTTCTGGTCGTCTATGTCGTTGAATGGTCACCCTATTCATTTCAGACACCTGAGGAAAACGCGGAGCGGCACAAACGCCGTGAAAACGAAATTTCAACGGCAATGGAGAGAGTAGTGGATCCCGCACTTGAAGAACTAAAGAAAGCGGGACTTCAGGCGCGTGGCGTTGTTCGCCACGGTCATGTCGCTGAAATTCTGAATACGGTCGCCAAAGAAGAGAACGCGGAGCAGATCATTATTGGTCGATCTTCCAGTAAAGGATTGGCGGAACGCTTTTTTGGAAGTTCAACATCCAATCTGGTAATGAGCGCGCATGTACCAGTAACAGTAATCGGATAGAGGGGGATTGTTATGAGAAAAGTATTTACCGCATTGCTTATACAAATCTCGGCAATGCTATTAGTTAGTCCTGCGCTCGCCCAGGAAGCGATGACGCTGGATCAGAAAGTGAATGAAACATTTGCAATGGTTACCGGCCCTTTCGTCAGCCTGATATTCGCTCCCATTCCCGGAACCAGCTTTCCCTGGATTGTGATGTGGCTGGTGATTGCCGCGTCCATTTTCACTGTGTACTTCGGCTTCGTACAATTTAGGTTCTTCGGCCATGCTATCAGTTTGGTAAAAGGCGACTATTCAGACCCGAACGACGCAGGTGAAGTTAGCCATTTCCAGGCACTTGCGACCGCTCTTTCGGGCACGGTTGGCCTCGGCAATATTGCCGGAGTGGCCGTTGCGGTTGGCATTGGTGGGCCGGGCGCAACTTTCTGGATGATCCTCGCCGGGCTACTCGGTATGGCGTCAAAATTTACGGAATGTACCCTTGGTGTAAAATATCGAAATGAATATGAAGATGGAACCGTTTCCGGCGGCCCGATGTATTATATTTCGAAAGGGTTCAAAGAACTTGGCATCCCAGGCGGCAAACCACTCGCCATTCTCTTCTCTATATTTTGTATCCTTGGGGCCCTGGGTGGCGGAAATATGTTCCAGGCCAATCAGGCCCATGCACAGATTGCCGGCATAGTCGGGGAATATCCCGGCTGGATTACAGGTGTAGCCTTTGCCGTCATCGTATTCGCGGTGATTATTGGCGGTATGAAGTCAATAGCGCGGGTAACGGAAAAAGTTGTCCCGTTCATGGGGATCATGTATGTCGCCGCCGCCATCATAATACTGGCGGTAAATTATGATCAGATCGCTTGGGCATTTGGCCAGATCTTTGCCGGCGCCTTTACGGGGCTTGGTATCGCTGGCGGTTTCGTTGGCGCCCTGATTCAAGGCTTCAAACGGGCCGCGTTCTCGAACGAGGCCGGTGTCGGTTCTGCGGCTATTGCGCATTCTGCAGTCAGAACAAAAGAACCCATCACAGAGGGAGTTGTCTCCCTGCTCGAGCCTTTTATCGACACCGTGGTCATCTGTACGATGACGGCTCTGGTGATCACCATTACAGGCCAGCTGATTATTGATCCGGCTACGGGTCATTATGTTCTGGATGGGTCATCAATCGCAACGGTTGGCGGTACTTCGGGTGTTGCTCTGACATCTGCCGCATTTGGTTCCGCGATTAGCTGGTTCCCTTATGTACTGGCTGTTGCGGTAATCCTGTTTGCGTTCTCAACGATGATTTCCTGGTCCTATTACGGCTTGAAAGCCTGGACATACCTCTTTGGTGAAGGAAAAACCACAGAGCTAATCTTCAAGCTGATCTTCTGTGCCTTTGTAATAATCGGCGCGGCGGCAAGCCTCGGACCGGTTATCGACTTCTCAGACGCGGCAATCTTCGCAATGGCTGTCGTCAACATCTTCGCACTTTACTTCCTGATGAAGGTTGTGAAGAAGGAATTCTATTCCTATCGCGAACGTCTTGCTTCTGGTGAAATCCGGAAGTTCAAAAACTGATCCTGCCGGAGGTGCCCGCTTGAGGGCACCTCCATCCCGCCGCCTGATCTTGCGTCACAAAGACTTCTAAATTAATGTGATATTTCACATGTGCAGTAATAAACAAAAATATTTGAAGATACGCCCTATACATTAAAAGCATACGGAATTTCCTGACATGCGAAGACTGATCTCTGCCGTTATCCTAATCTCTTTCATCATTATGGGCGCTGCGATTGCCGATACTGCCGTTGACAAGAATATTTCTGATGCAATGGCGGACATTGAAAGATATGAGCAGCAATTTGCGGGGAGAACCAGTGCCAACAAAAGCACGGTGAACCGAACATTAAAGCTGTTGAAACTTACGCGTCAAAGGCTGGATAGCGCCGCAGATCATTCCCAGCCAGCATGGCTCGCGGCGGATGAACGTTATAACGCTTTGGTGACACAACTCAACACCCTGCTAAATCCGTCAGCAACCAACAATACACAATCATCCCAGACCTCCGCCCCGGCAAAATCCAGCCAGCAACCGGCTTCGACGACCAGTTCACAAGCAACATCCCCGCAAATGATTTCCCATCAGCGAGTCCAGGTAAAAAAACTCAAGCGAGATCTTGAAAGCGCCATGGATACAATTGACAGGGCAGGACCAAAACCGTTCCAGGATCCTGCTTATGTCGAGAAGGTGGATAATGCCTTGGACAAATACCGCACCGCGCTCGGTAGATTTTCAGATTTTGCTGAAGACCCGGATGTCGTGGCGGCCAGCAATGCATTTCAAAAATTTGAAGCAATGGCCCAATTCGGTAGGGATCATGCTGCAAAAGAGCTCGCGGAGCTTGGCAATGTGCAAGATCGCCTGACAAAGGTAAATGCCGAAATCCGCAGTCTGGTAATACCGGATACACCGCAACAACCATATAAAAGCGGAGAGTTGTCAAACTGGCTCCGGTCCCTCGCCACGACCCGAAAGGCCGCAATACAAATCTATCAACCCCTTCCCGAGATTAAAAAACGGGCCTACCTGCCGGAAACCCGCGCCACTGTCGAGGAAGGCGGCGCTTTTGACATCAGGGATGTGGACAGGATGGAGCGATATCTCCGGGACGTCGTCGGCAAAATTGATAATGAGGTAAACACATTTTCTGCCAACCTTGCCCGCAACGTAGAAATAGAAGCTGACAGTCTGTCCTTCTATGACGAATTCGACCCATCAGACCGGCAGCAGCAAGCCAAGCATTTCCTGACTGAAGGTCGCGCCGACGAAGTGCGGCAGACGCTGGCTGGAAAGCGCCTCCTGGTCAGCGAGGCCGCGGAATATGCAAAGCTACTCAAGCATGACACATATGATGATAGAGTTGCACTCCTTGCACGGATCGACGACGTCATCGAACGATATGAAGAAAACTATAAAAAAGCGCGCCAACTTGTCCGTATGCCAAAATCGGCAACCGACGATGCTGAGTTAGTCGAAATTGCGATGGAAACCCTGGAAAGCCCCGACTATGATTATGTTGGGGAGATCAAGCGCCTCGTCGTCAATACGGAAAAGGTCCATCGCACCAAATCCACAAGCGAGACCCAAATTGACGATGTTGACGTTAGTTCAAGCGGCAAAATCACTATGAGCGGAACGGAAACCACCTATTTTTATGAATGGGATCAGTATCAGGTTGCCACAGCAGAACCGGTCGGCGACAAATTCTATATCTTTTATTCGACATTGAAGAATTATTCCTCCGGGGCCAGCAATACGCCGCTCAATAAATGGATCATCAGCAATCGTATTCAGGGAAGCGAGATACCGGAAGAAAACATAGAGTTGGACTAATGAGAACCGTATGCATATCAAGCTCGCATTTCATCTCTTAGAATCTTTGCAAGTTCAGTAATACTATCGACGTCATAGTCAAACGATACAGGCTTGTCTTCCATTATCGCGTCGGGCCCATATTCATACGGGCGATTGACATAGGCGGTCCTGAAACCCGCATTTCTCGCGCCCATTAAATCCTGCGCGTGGCAAGCGACCATCATAATTTCCGGTGGGTCGAGCTGAACTAGTTCTGCGGCATCATAGTAAATTGTTGGATCCGGTTTCACCTTCTTGAAAAAATCCGCCGAGATAATACCGTCCCACGGCAAATCATTGCGGCGACTTATATCCAGAAGGCACCGGAAGTCACCATTGGAAAAGGGAAGGATCATGAAGTCCTTCTTGAGCAATAATAGCCCTTCCCGCGCATCTTCCCATGTATCAAGCCGGTTCCATACCCTATTAAAATGATCGATTTCGTCGTCGCTCAAGCCGGACAAACCGTATTCATCCAGGAGATTAACCAGCTTGTTTCTGTGAATTTTTTCCGTCGAAATAATTTTTGCATTGCCGGAAGAAATCTCGCCAAGCGCCTTAAGATAACCGTCCACACGCCATTTCGTCACAAATTCGCCCCAGGGAATAGCATGATCAATTCTGCCGGACAATTCCTGCCCTTCCCTTGTTACAGTAGAATACCAGTCTGCAACTGTGCCAAATACATCGAAATATAGTGCCTTTATTTTATACGAGGACATTGAATTTCCTTAAGTCGAATTGAACGGCCACATTTTGGGCTAAATTCATATGTTTGATAAATGTTCGATTTTGGGCATAAAACTACCCAAAAAGTAAAAGCAAAGGGCTTTCGCTTTTTAATTCTTCTGAAGAGAAGGAGTATTTTTTGTCTGATTGGACATCTATGTGGTTTGGAAATTTGAGTAAGTTTAGAGTTTCTCCTCGGTTTTAGTATTATGTCACATTCGCATGATATTTTGACCCGGACCAATGAATTTAACGTATAAGGCAAAACAGTATGAAAAATCTTAGTTTTTATGTTTTACTTTTGCCTTGTTAATTGCCAGTTGGATTTTTATGAAGTCATTTCAGACACTTAATGATGCGGTTTTTTTCTGGGCAAATGAGGTCCCGAATGCGCCGGCTTTGCTTGCAAAAGAACAGCAGTCACTCACCTACCTTGGGTTATCTGAAATCGTTCTTGGATTTCGTGAATTTCTGTCGCACGCCGGTTTAAGCCGGAATGACCGCATTGCCATAGTTCATTCCGGCGGAGCCGACATGGCTGCCGCTATGACAGCCCTTGCCTGCAGCGTGACAGTCGTACCACTTAATACCGCATCGACCGTGGGCGAGTTTTATCTACATTTTCAGGACAAGAAAATTAATGCAATTGCGCTTGAGGATGGTTTAGCGACCAATGCACGGGAAGCAGCGGACAAGCTGAATATTCCAGTCCTGGAGATCAAGGTACACAGCCCGGAAATTGCTGGCAACGTCTACCTGAGTGGCGAAATCAATACAGAAACTAGAATTGCACCAACAGCAGCAGAACCAGACGATCTGCTGGTTGTTTTTACCACTTCCGGAACCACCAGTTATGGTAAAGCCGTCCCGTTGTCACATCGCGGCGTAATGCCGCGGCTAGCCAATATGGTGAATATGCTTCAATTGAGCCATGAAGACCGGATGCTGAATATCATGCCACTTTTCCATACGGGTGGTTTTTCCGCAGGCATACTCACCTCTCTCTATTCCGGTGCCAGTTTTTTCCCCATAAAGAATAATGATGTCGATCTATTGTTTCAGTCTCTTGCCGAAGCGCAACCGACGATAATCTCCGGGGGTTATACCGTCTTCCACTCCATTGAGAGAAAAGCGGCCGACTACACAGAAATTATCGATTCCATTAAACCTTCGCTACGTATGCTACGCACTGGAACGGGCCATCTTGACCAGAAAGTATCTAAGAATCTGGAGGCGATATTTGATACCCCGGTTATTGAAGCCTACGGATCGGCGGAAACCAGTTTCATGTCCTGCACCAATCTCCCGCCGTTGCCCAATAAACCGGGGAGTGTCGGACAGCCAGACAGAAGCCGAGTTTCCATTGTCGATCGAAATGAGGTGCCTGTTCAAGCCGGAGAAAAGGGCGAAATAGTCGTCACACGTGAAACCGTGTTTGATGGCTATGAGAATAACGCAACCGCTAATAGTGAAGCGTTCACGCAGGATTGGTATCACACCGGGGACGAAGGCTATCTCGACGAAGACGGATTCCTGTTCATTACAGGCCGGCTCAAGGAAATGATTAATCGGGGTGGCGTTAAAATCATCCCAACAGAAATAGATCAAGCCGCCATCGAGCATGAGGCCGTTCGCGAGGCTGTCGCATTCCCCTTACCACACAAAACGCTTGGAGATGATCTAGCGCTTGCGGTTGTTTTGGAAGCGAATAAGTCCGTAACGGCGAGTGAACTTAAGGCATTTCTCAAAACAACCCTGATTCCAAATAAAATCCCGTCACATGTTATTTTTGTTGAGGAAATACCAAAATCTGCTACCGGCAAACCCCAGCGCCGAAAGCTTCATCAACAACTCGACCTGACAAAATCCGATAAGTCTCATAGCGGGATGGAAATGGCCAGCATCCGTCCGGCCAGTGAGGAAAAGCTGAAGACGATATGGCAGCAAGTGCTCGGAAATGAAAACATCGGACCAAACGAGAATTTCTTTGCGCTGGGCGGCGATTCCCTGCAGGCAGTTGACCTGTTCATGCGTATTGAGAAAGAACTGGACCGCAGCCTTCCCCGCGACATTCTGTTCGAGGCGGGTACAATCCGTGAAATGGCACGCCTGATCGATGAAGAACAAACGGCATCCTGTATCGTGCCCATTCAGCCGAACGGTGATCGCCCACCGCTTTTCTTTGTTCATCCAATTGGCGGCGAGGTGCTGGGCTATCGTGAATTAGCCCGATATCTTGATGCAGGACAGCCTTTTTACGGAATTCAGCAATTTCAGTCTGGAGACAACTTCACGCGATATTCCTCAATCGAGGAGATGGCCGACTTCTATCTGAATGAAATACGTGAACTTCAACCTCACGGACCGTACTTCCTAGGCGGACATTCCTTTGGTGGGCTTGTCGCCTATCGCATGGCCCAAAAGCTTTCCGATCTTGGCGAAGAAACGGCGTTTCTGGCATTGCTGGACAGCTATCTCCCTAGCAGCAAACGATACATATCGCCGCAGGCATGGCTGATACAGCATTTCCGCATCTGGTTACGCCTGCCTATTTGGGAAAAGCCGGACTATATGTTTCAACGAATTAAGAATATCAACAAGGCTGTAACAAGTGCAGTAAGACTGAAGCTTCTTTCCGCATCAAAAGGAAAAAAGAGGCAGAAGGATTATCCTTTTAGCAATATCGACATCAACTCACTGAACGCGCGGAATTATCGCCCAACGCCTTATAACGGAAATGCCACATTATTTCGCACCGAACTACCAATTTCCATTCACCCCGATATTCACAAGGAATGGTATAGACTTGTAAATGGAAATTTGGAAATTTGTGACATTTCGGGCGGACATATCGAAATAATGAAAGAGCCAAACGTCCGCGAATTAGCATTTAAACTCAACGCGTGCCTGCAAAAAGCTCAAAGTGAAACGCAACCTGTTTAGCCAAGCCGGTTAAATGAAGTCCTTTAAATAGTGACAGAACTCACCAAATCACAAATGTGTTGGTGGACTTTGGATCAAATTTGTACAGAATGATTGTGGGCGCTTATCAAAAATTAAAAGTCACCTGTCAGGCAATATGACAGGCGAATGGAGTTTCGAAATGAGTGAAACAGCAGCCTATGTGCCTCCTAAAGTCTGGAAGTGGGAACAGGAAAGCGGCGGGCGCTTTGCCAGTATCAATCGGCCCATCGCCGGACCTACTCATGAAAAGGAGTTGCAGGTCGGCAAGCATCCGATGCAGCTTTATTCCCTGGGCACACCCAATGGCGTAAAAGTCACGATCATGCTGGAAGAACTGTTGGCAGCCGGCTTTTCCGGGGCAGAGTATGACGCATGGCTGATCAAGATCGGTGATGGTGATCAGTTTGGCAGCGGTTTTGTCGAAGTGAATCCCAATTCAAAAATCCCGGCGTTAATGGACCACAGCGGCGACAAGCCGATCCGCCTGTTTGAATCCGGAGCGATCCTGTTACATCTTGCTGAAAAATTTGGCGCGTTCATTCCGACCGACCCAGAAGGCCGGGCGGAGTGTCTCTCCTGGCTTTTCTGGCAGATTGGCAGCACACCTTATCTTGGAGGCGGGTTTGGTCATTTCTATGCCTATGCGCCGGAAAAATTCGAGTACCCGATTAATCGCTTTGCGATGGAAGTTAAACGACAGCTGGATGTCCTGGATCGCCAGCTTGCAGAGCATAAATATATCTCCGGTGACGAATATACGATTGCGGACATCGCTATTTGGCCCTGGTACGGTGCTTTGGTCCAGAACAAGGTGTATGAAGCCGGAGAGTTTCTTGATGCCTCAACTTATAAGCATGTCAATCGCTGGACTGAAGAAATAGCTAAGCGTAAGCCAGTTCAACGCGGGCGGATGGTCAACCGTGCCATGGGCCCCCTGGAGGAGCAATTACGTGAGCGTCACGACGCCAGTGATTTCGAGACTAAAACACAGGATAAAATAGAAGCCGCAAAGGAAGCAGGCTAACCTCTTCATTCTGGCCTGTCCGTCCATATGGACGGACAGGCCTCTCTAGCAAGGGACGTAATCAGATGACGGAAGACATGAAAATTACCCCTTTTCAACACATCAAGCTAACCGTTGAAGCGCAAATTCCACTCGTACGCGCTATGGAGAAAGAACTCGGACGGGATAAAGCACATGCACTTGTGCGAGAAACACTGGACAGTCGCAACCGCGCCATTTCAAAAGCGCGCGCCGGTAAAGAGCCAATGACCATTCCGAAACTCGAAGCCGAGTTTGCTTCCTTTGGCATCGGAGTAGACTTCGAATTCGACGTACAGAAACGAACCGACAAAGAATTTCATGTCGATGTGCACAAATGCGCCTATACCCGGATGATGGAGGAAATGGATGCCCGCGACCTCGGCCCGCTCTTGATCTGCAATTGTGATTTTGCCCTCGCCGAAGGCCTCGGTCTGGAACTAAAGCGCGAAAAAACCTGCATGAAAGGGGATGGTATGTGTGACTTTCGCTTTCGGAAAGTTGGGGAATAAGCTAACTATCCGAAGCTACTTTTGAGTCCATTTGCCGTTTTCGCCGAGAATCCATGTTCCCTTCGGCGCCTTGCTCAGGATTTGTGCTGCATAAACCCGCCCGACCTGATCAACGCTTACATTCTGAGATTTCGCACGTTTTACATATATTTCGCGGCGCTGTTCATTCAGGTTATCGACAAAAGCTTGCGCAGAGCCATCCCGGGCACGAGCAAATCCATCAAACGCTTCTCCAACAGCGCCCGAAGCCCTGAGGTCATCAAGCTGGTCCGCCCAAGCAGTGCCTGAAAAAAGCGGCAACCCTGAAACAATCGCAAAAGAGAGAAACGCGCCGAGAAGGAACGTTCTGCGATTCAGTTGTCCTTTGTGTTCCCCAATTGGCATATCAGAAAATCCCCGGATTATTGGTTATGTCGTCTTTTGCCTGCTCCTCGATTTTGAGGCGGACTTCGGCATCCAGCTTGATGTTCAGGTTAATGGTAATCGGTTCCGAAGGCGCTTCAACCTGAACTTTTGGCGTACAGGACGTTGTGGCAAAAAGGAAAGCCATCACACCGCATATCACAAGAATAGGTCGTTTCGCCACAGGTTGTCCTTCACAAAACTCAGCGTCCATCGACGGTAGCACGGAGTGCTTTTTCCGACAAGAGATAGCCTTCCAGCAAAGTATTGAATATCTTGTCCAGACTGGTCGTGAGGTTGATATTGAGAACAACCGGCCGACTATTCTCCACATCCGGATTGGCACCTTCGGCATGGAGCTTGACTGTATCTTCGCCACTTTGAGTTTTTGTGATTTCTATGGAGAGGTCAGAATACTGAAAATTCTCCAAGATATCGAGGAAGAGCATCGCTTGATCTCCCCCACCCTCCAGCGCCCGGCGGGCGGCTTCTGAAGTCATCTTCAATACGCCCGGACCGTCCGCCGCCAATAGTGCTTCATCAACGATCAGGCGATCACTTCCAAAAACAAGCGGGACACGACCGCTTACCTGGCCTGTCGCCACTAATTCCTCAACATTGCTGAGCGCCATCACTTCTTCAAGGTCAAGACTGGTGAGTTGCACTTCAATGCGGTTGGTTTCAGCTCCTGTATCAATAACGGCATCATCGATAACGGCCACACCCCCGACCAATCCGAGCGCCATGCGGTCTATATAAAGCTGAGGATCTCCATCTTCAGTCAATACGCGAAATCGTATGACCGGATTTTCAAGCGGGATGCCGACAACGGCGCTATCTGCAGTAATTTCCTGTGGCGCCGAAATAGTGAGCGGAAGTAACTCGTCAATATGCACCTTCCCGTTCAGGTTAGAAACACTGCCGCCAGATGCTTCGATGCTCAGGTTTTCCAGCGATACATCCGCCGAGGACTTTAATCCGGCTGACGCCCAACTCAACACCGCGTCCGGTTTTACCCGCCCCTCGAGGTTTAACCCGGCGTCAAACGGAACAAGGTCTGTAAGCTGTAATCCATCTTTTGCAAAGAAGATCGGTTCAACTTTCACCTGAGCACGCCCTTCTGACGAGGCAAGCGAATGACGGCCCTTTACCTCCAGATATGATCCCAGAAGATCTGACTTGGCATCGAGTGAAAAATCAAGATCGCTTCCCTTTATTTCTCCGCTCCCCGTAATGATCTGCCTTTCCTTGAAAGGCGCCGCTTCTCCGGGATCTATCGTCAGGTTTGAAAGGGTAAAAAGTGCGGACTCCACTGACTGTAAATTCTGGTGTTCCGCTTCAAAGACGGCTTCCAGACGCGGAATTGTAACGCCTTGCTCTTTAAATCTCGTGATGCCCGCCTGTCCTATTATGTTTCCTTGTATGGGCATGTCAGATTCGGCCTGTTTCGCCGTTACTTTCACGGTGAGATCCCTAGCGTCTATATCAACATCTGTCCAGCGCCCTTCGGAAAGCTCCGCATGTGCCGAAGAGATTATTAGGCTGCCATCATCCTCGCGGACAATCTCAGCCTCCCCCATTACAACGCCGGACAAGCCATCCGCTTGTTTTAAGAAGGAGGAGAGCTTGGAAGGCATGATACCCCCTGACCCTATCATGGTTGGCGGCAGGCGAAGAGAGACATTGCCTGATCCATCTGCAATTTGATATTGAGCGGCAACATCAAGTTCGAATTTACCAGACTCACCCCGAACCGCGCCAGTTGCAGAGATTTCTTGACGCCCCTTCATCTCACCTGATGCATTAAACGACATGGGTGAGAAATAAGCATTTGCGGTATTATGGGTCACGGTTCCGCTAAATGAGTTCAGCTCTACCATTTCGGCCAAGTTGATAATGCTCAATGACGCTGCTAGGTCTTTGATCGCAAATTCCTGCCCTGAATAGGACAGGACGACATCCGACGCCGGGAGCGCAACCCGCGTATCCTGCGACCCATCGTACAGTAAATATTGACCATTGATTTCAAGCGGGAGCCGCTTGGCCGCAACGCTCCCATCGTTAAGCTCCATATGAAGGTTGTTCATGTCGACATCCGCCTCATATGTAATCTCAGGCCCAGCGATTTTCGCGTTGGCGGTAAAATTCAGCATTCCATCGAATAATGGCAAATTATCGGCATAGCGCGAGAGGTCAGAGGGTTGGAAACCGTCCCGGCGGAAGGACAAATTGCCCACAGATACCTGAATCTCTCCATTTTCAGCTTCTGTTACATAACGTCCCTCTACTTGTGCGAGGGAATTTCCTTCCGGCGTTCGCAACGCTGCCTCTATTTCCGCAATACCGTCAATCAGTCGTCCGGATCCGGCAAGCGATAGCGGTGCCCAGTCCGGCCTATCAACATCATGACGAAGCGCTCCTGAAGCAAGCTCCACTGTTCCCGATTGAGTCGCAATATCGCCATCAACGGAAAGCTGTATATCATCCAGAAGTACGGGGCCTGCCACTGTATCAATACGCGCCCGTAACACGCTCTGTACCGTTAATTTCTGATCAGAAGAAAAGGACCCCGAAAGTGAGCCGGAAAGGGAAAAGCTCTCGCTTTCCGCAACGATAGCTCCCTTCTGCAATTGAATTTCTGGGTATGGACGCCCAGTGTCTGTTTCCGCTTTTGAGCCGTCTTCCCCGGCAATTTGAGAAATGCGTTCAAGAGCTGCCTGGCCTGGATTTGACATATCCAGATGCAGCTCTCCGATAACAATCTCATCTATCTGCGCGGAGAGAAGGGAGAATGGTCGATACTCAACCCTTACGTCTTTCAATATTATCTGATCGGAGAGGGAGAGCCTATCAATAAGTATGTTGTTAATCCCTACCGATCCCACGACAAGCGAAACCTCATCAAATCCATAGAGATTAAGGGCAGCTTTCCCTGCGGTTTCAAGTGCAATCGTGCGGAATAATACGGCGAGGACCAAAATGACCACGACCAGGAAAACCAAGCCCAGAAACGCTCTTCGGATATATCCTGTTTTCCTGCCCGCCGACATTGCCCCACCTTAAATGACCCTATGTCATTTACATGGGCATACTGAAAAAGCAAGCGGCCCTGTATGCAAAACTTCCACAATCCGGAACGACTGTAGACTCGTGACCTGTGCCCTCTTTCAAAAAAGACGTTATGGATGGCCCGGCGCGAATTCACTTTCCGGATCACCGGCGATCCGCGAATGATACATTATCCGCGGCTCGTTCATATCCCAGGGTGTCGCCTGATGCAGCAAACAACGATTATCCCAGAGAACAGAATCGCCTACCTCCCAGTGGTGATGATAGACACGTGGCTTCTGGCAAGTAAAATCTACCAGCTCCTCCAGAAGCTCTTCGGATTCTTTCTCACTTAGGCCCGGGATGTTGTAGGCATGCCGACCTATGGTCAGCGCAGGACGGCCCGTTTCCGGATGTATCTTGACGAGAGGCCTGAGCGGCGGATCCTGATCGAAAAAACCATATCCGCTATATTCGCTGTCCTTTTTCTTTTGGGTGAAGCCTGCCTTTTGCTGGCTGTAGTACAGTGAATGATAGGCTTTCAGGTCCTGAATACGTGCCCGGGTTGATTCGTCCAAAGCTTCATAAGCGGCTGACAGATCCGCCCAACCCGTTTCTCCCCCTGCAGAAGGAACGACATGGGCACTGAAAACCGCGCCTTTTGCCTGAACGGGCATATAGGTGCTGTCCTGATGCCATCCCATGTTTCCTTTCAGGATTTTCACCCTGTCATTCTCGTCTGATTTTATGAGATTTCCGGCCTGATCGACATTACTGATGGAAGAGAGATCAAACTCCATTTCCCCGAAGCGGCGGGCAAATTTGACTTGTTCTTCTGTCGAAAGGTGCTGGCTCGGGAAAATTAGCAATGAGTATTCAAGCCAGGTTTTGTAGAGATCAGCAAAATCATCTTCGCTCAAAGATTTAAGATCAAGCCCAGTAACAATAGCGCCAAATGTCGCATCGACAGGTTTAACTTGGAAGTTCATGGCATCAATCCTCCCAGAAAATAGCCAAGAGACGACGGTTATTCTTGATTAGTCTTGCTTGATTCCGTCGACATCAGGGCTCCATCATAATGTCATGCCACCTCGGCGTCCAGAGGTCACTTTCACCCCAAACATCTTAAAGCGTTTCAATAGGATATCTGGGGTGCTGTTTTGAAAAATTATGCCTTGATCATCAGGATCCAGTTTTTGCCCTCTCCCTTCCAGTCTTCCTTCACCATTTTCTGATCCCGCTCAGCCACATAACCGACACGCTCATATAATCGCCGGGCGTTGGGATTACCGTCTGAAACAATAATGCTCATTGCACGCCCGTCGCCTTCCTTTTCGGCAATTTTCAGCAACCCGGAGCCAACTCCCAGATTTCTATACTGCGGATAGGCCGCAAGAACACTGACATACTGGGTTGAAGGCGCGCTGTCTTCCAACTCCTGAATTGGAACAAAGATGGGCGGCATTTCATCATAATCTATGGGCTCAGGATCTTCCGGCAGAACATATGTCACTAAGCATCCGGCCAGCTCTCCGTCAATCTCCGCAACGATAGTATGGCGATAGGAGAAGCTGCCCTCCTCACGCTCTGCCCGGTTTTTCCCAATGTCCCACGGATCTTGCCCGGATTCGGCGTTTTTTTGCCAAAAATAATATGGGATGCCTTCACCGGCGAAGTTCACCAGATGTGCGAGATGTTGAGCATCGTTTTTTGTTGCGGGTCTGAAAGTCACATTTCGACTCATTTTTACTATCCTTACATATCAAATAACACAGCCTGCCGCGCCGAACCATCGGCACGGTTTCTGCGCGGCAATATGAGAGCGAAGCATTTAGAAAAATAGTAAGTTTGTGGTAGAGTCCGACTGTCTTTATTTATATATATTTTTCAATATGTTATAAATTTTCTACTAATGCCGGATCAGGAAAACTTAAGAAAACAGTACCTGTGGTAAAGTATCATTGCGCATTGGAGCTAATCATGCCCGGCCATGGGAAAGATAGGTTGATGATATTAAAGACAATCCAGGCAGGTGTATTGAATGTCGCCTATTATGAATATGGGCCCGCCGACGGCTCACCTATAATCATGTGCCATGGATTTCCGTATGATGTCCATGCCTACACGGCTTCGTCGATGACACTGGCGTTGAACGGAGCAAGGGTCATAGTTCCGTTCTTACGGGGCTATGGCGACACACGTTTTCTTTCAGACGAAACGCCAAGATCAGGGGAACAGGCCGTCCTTGCCTATGACCTTATCTCCCTGATGGATGCCTTGAAAATTCAAAAGGCGCTCCTGGCCGGCTATGACTGGGGAGGCCGCGCAGCCTGTATCGTTTCGGCCCTCTGGCCGGAGCGGGTCACGGCATTGGTGACAGGAAACTCCTACAACATTCAAGATATTGCAAGAGCCTTAGAGCCAGCGTCCCCTGCTGTCGAAGCATCCCTTTGGTACCAGTATTTTTTCCACTCAGAACGAGGGAGACGGGGTCTGGAAGAAAATAGGGCCGGATTTGCTCATCAGCTCTGGAAGATGTGGTCTCCCACCTGGGATTTTGATGAGGCGACGTTCAATCAAACCGCCACAGCCTTTGATAATCCCGACTTTGTGAATGTCGTCATCCACTCCTACAGGCATCGCTATGGATTGGTCGCCGGGGATCCAGCTGTTTCAGACATCGAGAGCAAACTTGTCGCGCAACCGTTCATAACGGTTCCTACCATATCGATCGATGGCGCTGTGGATGGTGTAAACAGTGGCACAGGCCATCACGCAAAGAAATTTACCGGAGCCCATGAGCATCGTATCTTTGAAAATGCCGGACACAACCTACCGCAGGAGAGCCCCGAAGAATGGACAAAAGCCGTAGTCGACGCAGCCAAGATGGGTTGAAGGATACGCGGTTCACACTCTATACATATCGGAAAACAAATAGCATCCATATATACGGACACCATCAATTTCCTTGACGTCATTGGAGAAGAATTCTGCAATAGCCTCATAGGCGGACCATTTCACCGGTACACCCAGATCAAAACAGTATTTTTCCTTAAAATGCCGCTGCAGATCCTCACGATCGAACCAGTCTTTGCGGGACCAGTCCTGAAAGAGCGGTAGATTTTTACAACAAAGCTGTCCCCAGCCTCTAATTAGGTCGAGGCCTGTTAAACAAAATGAAATTGGTTACATTTTTGTACAAACACAAAGTATACGAGCATCTGTATCTCCGGCTGAGGCATAAAGATGACCCCTGCGGCTGTCAAAATAGATGCTTTCTCCAGTTTCCAGAACGACGGGGTCTTTTCCTTCCAGCTGAACAACGACCTTGCCTTTCAAAACAAAGAAGAATTCCTCCCCTTCATGGCTGACCAGCCGATCAAACCGCATTTTTTCAAACGGTTTGAGCGTACCCAGCATCGGGATCATACTTTTCCCCCGCAAATGCGGAAACAGCATCTCGTAGGTATAGTTCTCCGTCTGGTGAAAACTATGCTCCCCTATGCGGGCAAGAGAGAATTCACCGGGTAGAAACTGCTCACCTTTCGCCATAAAAAGCTCGGATACATCGACACCCAATCCATCGGCGAGACGGCTGAATCGATCATAAGTTGGCGCCATAAGATTACGTTCGATTTTTGAGACGGTGGAAATGGCCAGACCGGATCGTGTCGCCACATCCTTGATCGTCAAACCCTTTTTACGGCGAATTTCCCGAACCCGTTCGGCGACCTGCGCCCGGCTGTTTCCATCTTCAGATATTTTTGCCGCCTCCAATCCGCTCATATTCGGAAGATAGAGAAATCAGGCCATCAAGTCCATATTTTCTAATCGGAAAAATAATTTTCCTATCGGAAATTTATATGTTAGTTTTTTACGCAATCCTCAAAGGACAGCGCAGGCACGATTTGGCAGAGCAGACTGAATTTGACGTAGCTATCATCGGAGCTGGCATCGCCGGAGCCTCACTCGCGTGCGAGCTTTCGCCGGACGTTTCCGTATTACTGCTGGAAATGGAAGCGCAGCCTGGTTACCACTCTACCGGCAGGTCCGCGGCCATGTTTGTTGATACATATGGTCCGCCCCCCATTCGCGCGCTGTCACGAGCATCGGCAGATTTTCTTGAGAGCCCCCCCAAAGGATTTAGTGAAAGCCCGCTGCTCTCCCAGCGCGGGGTCATCATGATCGCCCGGAATGATCAGCTCACCTCTCTTGAAAATATGGTCGGCGACCTCTCAGATTCAGGGGGCGTAAGACGTCTGGATGCGGCAGAAACAGAGGCTGCCATCCCGATCCTTCGTAAGGGATATGTAGCTGCAGGATTCGCTAATGACCGGGTAAGCGATATTGATGTCAACGCCCTACACCAAGGATACTTACGCAAATTTCGTTCCTCCGGCGGCATAATAAAGACTGCGAGCGAAGTTTTCGAGACCAAACACACCTTAGGCCGATGGCAAGTAACAACTTCTAACGGTACTTATGCCGCAAAAACGATCGTCAATGCGGCCGGTGCATGGGCAGATTCTATTGGTAAGATGGCTGGCGCGGAAGCAATTGGTCTTATTCCAAAACGACGAACGGCGATGGTCGTTGCTGCTCCCTCCGGCGTCAACCCCGACAGTTGGCCGATGGTTATCGATATTGACGAGCAGTTCTACCTGAAACCGGATGCCGGCAGGCTATTGATCTCGCCGGCGGACGAAACAAGCTCCCTCCCCTGTGACGTTCAACCTGATGAACTGGACGTCGCGATCTGTGTGGACCGGATTGAAACAGCATTCGATCTGCCCATCCGCCGGATTGAGAATAAATGGGCGGGATTACGCAGCTTTGTTGATGACAAATGCCCTGTGTGTGGATTTGATGACACCGTAGAAGGTTTCTTCTGGCTGGCGGGGCAAGGTGGCTACGGCATTCAAACCGCACCCGCCCTTGCTGTGATTGCGGCATGTTTGATCATGGATCGGAGCGTTCCACAGCATTTACTGGATCACGGAATTGATCTTGCTGACCTGGCGCCGGGTCGCAGCACTTTGAAAACGGATAAAAAAGAGAATCTGAAGAGGAGGATATCATGACGTTCAAGGGATTGTTTTTGGGGCTCGTTGCCTGGTTGTTGCTGAGTGTTTCCGCATTTGCAGAATGGGCACCATCAGGACCGATAACGCTACAGATTGGATTCGATGCCGGCGGTGAAACAGATACGCTTGGCCGCGTAATCGCAAAGGAAATGGAAAGTCAGACGGGCTGGGACATTGTCGTTGAAAACAAGCCCGGCGGTGGCGGTATCGCCATGTTCACCGGAATTGCCGTGGCCAAACCGGACGGACAGACACTGGGAATGGGTGTCAATATGCCAATCCTTGTGAACCTGGTGCTTCGTGGTGACAAACTGCCGTTCAATCTGGAAAGTTTCGATTACCTTGCCACTGTGGCACGGGCACAAGTCGCAATCATTGCAAAATCCGATGCGCCGTTCGACGACCTTCAGGGCTTGATTGAATACTCAAAGTCGAATAACGGGGCTCTTGTTGCGTTTGATGCCAAGCCGCAAGAACTTCTGATGAAATATGTGGATGGCGAAACAGAGGCGGGTTTCAAACTCGTCTCGACCAAAAGCAGTGCGGAAGCTATTCAGAATCTTCTCGGTGATCATGTTGTTGCCTCCTTTGCGGCAGGGGCGCATATTCCTTACATCGAGAGCGGGGATCTTAAAATGATTGCAAGCGCGAATGCGTCACGGCATGGGTATGCCCCCGACACTCAAACGGTTGTCGAGCAAGGCTATGAAATTTATGTAGATCCATATTTCTTTATTGCGGCACCCGCAGGTTTGCCTGCGGACACTAAGGCCGCTCTTGCCGAAGCCCTCCATAATGCCATCAATTCAGAGGCAGCAAGAAAAGCGATTGTCAACGCGCTGAAAACTGACCCGAGTGACTTGGGGCCAGATGGAACCCAAAACATGCTTGTCGAGGGCGTTGGAAATGTTAAAAAACTGTTTGGAAAATAAATAGAGAACCGCCGCAAGTTATTGAATATCTTTAGGCGATCAAACTTTGCGGGAGGTCCAGGCATTGCTGATCAATCGGCTATCAGGGGCTTTTATTGTCAGCTTGGGTCTCCTGCTTTATTTCATTGTCATTCCGGCACATACGGAAATCGTTGATTATGGCTGGATGCGGCCGCAGTCCATCCCAAATGCCTGCGCTATCCTTCTTGTCTTTTTGGGAATAGTACAGACCGCAATTCCTACCGGCGCGACTTCGGTTGGATTTTCCGAATTTTTACGCGTCTCAATGTTTGCGCTAGTTACTATTTGCGCACTTTGGGCCATGGCAAACTTCGGATTTTTGGCGGTCACTCCCCTTTTCGTGGGCGCATTAATGCTCCTCGTCGGAGAACGGCGGATAGGATGGCTGCTGGGCGGCGTTATTGTCTTACCCCTTGCTATCTGGCTGACCGTGGTTCCATTGCTTGAAAGAACTCTGCCATGAGGATGACCGCAAATGGTTGAGTTCACTACCGTTCTGGCCGGACTTGGCGATGCGCTGAATTTGACAAACCTGTTATTTGTTATTGCCGGTGTTGCTATTGGGCAGTTTATCGGCGCCCTGCCCGGCACCGGTCCGGTTATGGCAATGGCCGTCGCCATCCCGTTCACCTTTGTTCTGGATCCATTGCCCGCAATTGCTTTTCTTGTAGGTGTCAACAAGGGAGGCCTTTTCGGCGGTGCCATTCCGGCAATCCTGATCAATACGCCAGGGACTCCAGATGCCGCCGCGACGGCACTTGACGGTCATCCGTTGGCAAAGAAGGGAAAGCCCGTCAAAGCGATGAAAATGGCATTATACTCATCGGTTACCGGCGACACTTTCAGCGATATCGTCTTGATAACCTTGTCTGTGCCGCTCGCAATTATCGCGTTGCAAATGGGTCCGGTCGAGATTTTTGCCCTTATGATATTCGCGTTTTCGATCATTGCAGGGCTTATCGGCGATTCAGTAGTCAAAGCCCTGATTGCCGCCGTTCTGGGATTATTCTTTGCCATGGTTGGCCTCGATCCGGAGCATGGTACCCCCCGCCTCTATTTCGGTTATTTCGAATTGTTTGATGGTCTTCCGCTTACTGCCGTCGCGATTGGAATGCTGGCTGTGGCGGAAATTTTCCGCCGCCTCGCCAATATCGGAAAATCGATATTGCCGACCATCGAAATTCCTGACACGCAGGACGCCGACGATAAACGCGTAAGCCGGGCGGAATACTGGTCCTGCCGCTATGTGATGTTACGAGGCGCCGTTATCGGAACCGTTCTGGGCGCCATTCCGGGTATTGGGTCAACTGCGGCCGCCTTTATGAGTTATGCATCAACCAAGCAGACGTCGAATGACCCGGAATCATTCGGCAAGGGAAACCTTCAAGGTGTCGCTGCGACGGAATCTGCGAACAGCGCTGTAATGGGCGCCAACCTTATCCCGCTGCTGGCTATCGGAATTCCCGGCAGCATTACGGCGGCCCTGCTCATTTCTGCCTTCAAGATTCATGGGATACAGCCCGGCCCGCTCCTGTTTGAGCAGCAGGGTCGCCTCATTTACGGCCTGTTCGGGGCAATGTTGATGGCCAACTTGATGAATTTGCTGATCGGGCAAGCCAGCCTCCGGCTTTGGGCACGGATAATCAGCGCACCTGAGTCATTGGTCTTTTCGGCGGCGTTGGTTTTATGTATTACGGGGGTCTATGCCTCAACAGGCGGCATGTTCGGCGTCGCCGTCATGCTGGCCTTCGCGATACTCGGCTATGTAATGACATCATTTGGCTATTCCGTCGTTATTTTTATTATTGCGTTTTTTCTGGGAAATAAGCTGGAACTTTCGCTATCTCAAACACTGGTTATTCTGGATGGCAACCCAATGGCGATCATCAATTTCCCGGTCGCCCTGGCCTTGCTTCTACTGTCCCTCTTGTCCATCGTCTGGCTGGGTTATCTGGCCCCTCGAAGAGCCAACAAACGGGCTTTGATAGCAGATGATCAATCTGATACATCAAGCAAATGAAGAACCTCTTGAAAAGCCCTGGCAATATATTTTTCATGCCGGATGACGGCAGAAAGATGTTAATTTGAATTTGTATTATCGATACATCGAAAAATTACGTCGAGAAAACCAAGAATAATTTGTAAAGAGACATCCTTCGATATGGATCAATCTAAATTGCTGAAAAAAGTCGAAGAGTTTGCTACTGGCCATATCCGTCCACGACGGCTTGAGCTGATCACTGCGACATCATTCCCCAAGGATCTTTGGCAAGCTTTCGCAGATTCCGGTTTAGCAGGACTCTCAATTCCTGAGGAATTTAATGGCCTGAACGCCAACTATGGCATTTTATCCGCCGCCGCCCGATGTCTCAGCCGTGCGGGAGGAGTGCCCGGCGCAACAATGGTGTTTATGTCGCATTGGCTTATCAGTCGGCTTCACATCGCATCGGATGCGCCGGAAAAAATGAAACAGCAATTACTTCCCGCCCTCGCGAAAGGGGAGGCTACATTGTCTGTGGCGATATCGGAGCCCGGCGCCGGTGCGCACCCGAAATTCCTGAAGACGTCAGCCAGGCAAGACGGAGCATATTATATAGTGAATGGGGAAAAGGCCTATCTGACAAACGGGCCCATCGCCGATCACTTTATTGTTCTGGCAATCACGGATGAGACGGAGGGGAAAAAAGCATTCAGCGCGATCCTCGTCCCGGCAGATAGCGAGGAGCTGGAACGAACGGAGGGCGTCAAAATAGACTTCCTTCATCCCTGCCCACATGGGGGCATCCGCCTCAAAGACTGCAAAGTGGGGACGGAAAATCTTATTGGCAAAGCGGGAGACGCCTTCGCCCGCACATCAATGCGTATGCGGGCCATTGAAGATGCCGTCGGTGCCGGTGGATCTGTTGGAGCGTTTCAGTGCCTGCTGAACGATATCGCCTCTGTCGCCCCAAGGGAAAAGGCGCTTGAAATCGGCGCTATCGGCACCCAACTTCAGCTACTGGACGTGGGAGCAACTCACCTTGCAAAAATGGTAGAAAACGAAAGCGGCGATCATGCGCCAACAATGGAAATGCAACTTGGGTTCCATCAGCAATGCCAAACCATATGCAAGGCATTTGCGACATTGATCGAAGATCTACCCTCGCCCCTTACGACAGAAATAAACCTCCTTAATCGGGACATTGCAAAATCCCTGACGATTGCCCGCTCTACCCATGCCGTGCGCCTTACAAAGATCGGTCATTCAATTCAGAAATTATCGCAACACCCATAGGTAACCGGACTTTTATTCATCAAAACCGTGATTGCGTGAATACGGATTTTTAGCCGCCGGTTGCCAGTCCACCGGAAGGCCTTGTGTTGGCCGATAAACTTCGACCTTTAAAGGATAGCATTTCGCCGTATCGCTGGAATGGATAGTGCTACAATCTCCGCCGGGGCAAGTTGAGAGCCCGCCCAGAAGGTCAATTTCCGCAAAAATTTCCAGAAAATCACCGGGACGAACGGGGCTGGCCTTCATGAAATATTGATGCGTATCCTGCGTAAAACCGGTGCACATGAAGACATTCAACACATCATGGACATGCGCTTCCGCATCAGTTACGGCAATCTGCTTTTCCGTCGCTAGCGCCCGGGAAAGGTTTGAATGGCAGCAGTAATGATACTCCCCACCGTTCAAAAGCCGGTTAGTGTAGGGATCGCAGCGCGTTCCGATGACATCATGCACACCGCCGCCATATTCATCCCATCCATACCAATCCAGCGTGTCATGTGTAATGGTTGCCATGGGCCGCATGTAGGGAAGATTGCTCCAAAGCCTGTCGCCGGTACTGACATGGGTGCCATTCAGGGCACGTGTCTTGCCGCTGAAAAACCGCTCATTTATGTCAGCGGCATTCCAAAGATTAAGGTCACCAACTTGCGGCCCCTCAACACTTACAATGCGACAAAAATGGCCGGCCGGAACATGAAAGGTCTCGGCGTCCCGCGGTTCCACGATGATCTCATCTACCTGTTTTAAGTGATGCCGTGCTTCTGCGTAGATATCCACATTAGGGAGCGGTAGATTGTCCGTGGGATAACATATGACGGGTCGGACGGCGCGGCGAGTTGCGGCATCGGCAGGTTCTGAATTCTCCGGTTTGTATTTCATGGTTCTTCCTTTGATGTGACACGCTCTGGATGCTATGCCCGCAATCCGTGATGCAAGTGATTATATAATCGGGGGGGCAAGGCTGATGCCTTACCATCCTCCTCCGCCACCACCGCCACCACCGCCGCCAGACGAGCCGCCGCCTGAAGACCCGCTGGAACTGCCCGGCGCCGTTGACGCAGAAGAAATGGCATTTGTAAAACTGCTTCCCAGAGAAGACGAAAAGCCGGAAAGGTTGGACGCATTAAAATGACGGCCATGATACCAGGATGGGCGATAGCCTTGCGACTGCCAGGGCCCCTCCCCCGTCTCCGCAAACGCATCTGCGAACTGTTCGGACCAGGCATTTTCCACATCCAGCGCAATCGCGAACGGCAGGTAACGCTCAAACAATTCCGGCGTACGATCAGGCGGATTGAAGAAATTCATTCGATCCTTTTCCGTCACGCTCAGAAAATCCGCAAACCCCGCAAATCGATCCAGCATTTTGCGCCCCAGAAGCGTCGGAGCCTTTAACAGGTGATAAAAGACAACATTCACAATCTGGATCAGAAGAAAAATAACCGCGGCGGCAGGTGAAGCCATTTCAATAAAGAAGAATAATCCCGCGAACTCGCCGCCGATGAACGGGATAGCGATGATGGTTGTTAAAATGGCGGTTACCCCGGAAACAGCATCGCCGGAGACCATGGATCGCCAGGCACGCAACCCCTTGCGCAAGAGAAAATAAACACCGACCGTCCAACCAGAAAGCCAAAGAGAAATAAAGGCGGTAGGAATCGGTTCTTTTGCCCAAGCAATCATCAGGATAATGACGATGAGTGACAAGCCTGCGCCAGAGAAAAAATACATCCTGTTGTTATTGAAATAGTTTTTTTCAAACTCTGTCCGCAACCATTCTTTCAGACCGTCTCGGGCCTTTCTAAAATGCGTGTGATTAGTCTTTTTCAACTCAATCTCATCACGAAATCCGGAAAAGAGGCCGCGGGCAACGGCACTTTCCCCCATTGAAAGCGGCGCCTTCTCGCCGGTTTTTGCAAGGCGATATTTACCGGAACTGTCTTCTGTAATGGTCAGAAAGCCCTTCACCGCCATATTGACAATTGCCGCGGTGAAGACCTTGTTATCGAATCCCATTTTGCGGATATACCGCATGGCAGCGGGGGAATAACCTGCGGGTGGTTCAAAGAACGGGATGATCGTTCCGGCCACGGGATCACGCCCGACCCGCCACCAAACGACAGAATAATAGATCAACAGAATCAACAACCCCGACAATCCGGCGATAAGTATCCGGTTATCTGCCAGAAAATACCTCAGCTTTTCGCCATCTGTCGGCTTGGCAACATAGCCAATCGGCCATGAAACCGCGATGGTAAGCCCTTCCTTCGCACGCAACGGCCGGGTTGTGTAAAAGCCGATCCCATCCACAAAATCGCGAGTCATAAAGGCTTTGCCTGTCTCGCCCTGATAACCCGTGTATGCGCTGAAATTGAGAACAGATGCACCATCCGGCAAATGGACACGGGCACTCGCTTTCTCAATCTCGAAGGCCCAGCCGTTTCCTGTCACATTCCAGTATAACTCATCAAATCCGTCAAAAAAGCCGATCTGCCGGGTCGTGTTATAGGTGATGGCGTAGCGGTGCTCTCCCTTGTCGATATATTTGTCCTTGCTGCCGATATAAACACGCACACCGTTTGATAGTCTCTCGGTATGGAACGGTTCCTCCTGTCCATTCCTTGTTACTTTTTCGACCGTAAAGCCGACACGATACTGGTTCCCGGCGTTGTCTGTATAGTCGGTCGGAAAGTCACGATAAATGCCACGACGGATTTCCCGCCCTTCGCTAATTACTGTGATCTTCTCTTTGACAGTGAGGGAGGCGTCGGAATGAACCCAAAGGTCACTCTCGAAGTTTTTTATGACTTCCCGCGCGCGCAAGTCTTCAGGGACTGCGACGCATAGCAGCATGAGCAACCCCAGAACAACCGGGATACGATAGACTATGAAAAAAAACGAATGTAGCATCAGACCAGCATTCTTTAGTCGAAATTTACATCGACCGGCCTGCGTGCGGCTTCTTCATCTTCGGCTAACTCGAAAAATTCCGCTTTGATGAATTTAAACGCGCCAGCGACAAGATTACTCGGGAACTGATCAACCTTGATATTATTGTCGCGAACAACGCCGTTATAGTAGCGGCGCGCCGCCTGAATCTTGTCTTCGACATCGGATAGTTGATGTTGGAGATTGAGGAAACTCTCGTTCGCTTTGAGTTCGGGATAATTTTCAGCAAGCGCAAACAACGATTTAAGCGCAACTGTCAATATGTTTTCGGATTGGGCCTGTTCAGCCGGGGAGCCCTGATTGGCCATTGCCTCGCTCCGGGCGCGGGTGACAGCCTCAAAGGTACCGGATTCATGCTTGGCATAGCCTTTGACAGTCTCCACCAGATTAGGAATGAGATTATACCGGAGCTTCATCTGAACCTCGATCCCGCTCCATGCTTCCTTGATCCGTTCCCGCAGGCTGACGAAACCGTTATAGGCGACAATCACATAAATGATAACGGCGACAATCAGGCCGGTGACAATCAATGACGAAATCATATTCCTAACTCCTTGATCGTGCGTACCATTGCGAATATTTGGTACACAGCCACAAGTTTACGGGCAAACTCCTTAAGATTAAATATAGATATCGTTGAGGTTATAGTTTTTAAGAATTTTCTCCCGATTTTCCTCATTCCAGCGATTTTCCATCTCCTCACCGGCCAGCGGTTGATAGCAAAATCTCGGCTCATCGGGGAAGCGTTGCTGACGCGCATCGATACCAAGCGCAATAATTCGACTGCGCGCGTGAATACGCTCCGCATCATATGTTTCCATGCGTTCATCGAGCTGGCTGGTGGTCACATCGAGAACCCGCTTGCGCGGAAAGAAGCCGGCGTTAATTGTAACGCGTCGATCGGGAGAAGAATTGGCGAAGGAACCATGCACCAGCTGCCGGTTGACTGCAAAAACGTCGCCCGCCTTGCAGACCAGCGGAACAGCATCCTTAAACCGATCCGATCCGCTTTCCTCAACCAGCTTGCGAATATCCACCTTGCCCGCCCGATGGCTTCCGGGCAGCAACCATACGCAGTTTGCCGGCGTACTCGGATAAAGCTGGGTCATGAAATTAAAACCGTGGGCATTTTCATCCCAGTCCGGCGCGTCCCAATGCGTCGTGCCATCCTGATGCCAGGCGACGGAAGGGCCCAGGCCGGGCTCCTTGATAAAAGCCACCTCATTATAGGGAACGAAATCCGGTCCATTAATAGCCTCCGCAACGGCCAGCAAGCCTGGATGACCATAAAGGCGCAGGCAGGAATCCATCAAATGCAAATTACCGTGCAAAAGCTCAATCGTCCAACTCGGCGCATCCTTCGATGGTGTCGGGTTGGACATTTTAACGGGATGGCGCCCCTTGTTCTTGGTTGTTCCCCCAAGCGGATCACTCAGCGGTTTGGCAAATCGATAAGGGTATCTCCCAAACTCCGGACCAAGAGCTGGCCGTCCCAGCGCATCAACATCGGATTCCGGCGAAACCGGCGCCCTTTGCAAGACATCTTCAACATCGGCGCGAAGTTCGGCCAGTTCCTCACTCCCGACGACGTTCTCGAACACATAAAAACCATGTTCTTGATAAGCATCCAGAATGTCGTGATGCAGTTTGCCATCAGGTCCAATGCGGATCGGTCCGCGATTGCCGAGCGCATAAGCACGCGCCTCGCCCGCTTTTATATAATCCGCCATTGTTTTGGCGTGCTCTTCGGCGGACATCTGGCTTAATGTATCGGAATCAGTCATTACGTTTCTCATTATTGTTTGAACTAACCAAAGATAGACCTGACATCTCGTTCACCTTGTATTTTATTGTTTTTACCAGGCGAGCGATTGCCATTCCTCGTCCGTTCCCATTACAGCCTTCTCCGCATCATAGGAATATAACCAGCGCTGTCCCACGGGAAAGCCGTCCTGATCCTCCCGTTGATGCTTGGCAAAACGGGCATTTCGCCGGGCTATTTCTTCCGGATCGCTCATATGGAACAGGTTTTCCGCCGCTCGGGATTGCTGCAAGACGCGGTTAGCGCGAGCTAATCGCAGTCCTTCATATTTCTTGAGTGCGCCGGGAATATCACCTTCCGCCATTTCGAGGCAACGGCCCAATACCCACGCATCCTCGATGCTTTGCCCGGCACCTTGCGCATGATACGGCATCATCGCATGGGCTGCATCTCCCATCAGCGCGACCCGATCCGTAACCCACCTGTCGAGGGGATCCCTGTCAATCATGTTCGTCATGAAGAGACTCTCGGTCCCCGCGATCAGTTCCCGGATCTGGTCGTTCCAGCCTTCATATTCTTTGAGGGCGGCATCGCGGGACCCCGTCTGGGACCATGACTCCTTGGCGTTATCATTATAGGGGCCGATTCCGACCCAGTTAAATAGATCGCCCCCCCGCACATAGTATAGAACCGCAGAACGGTGCGGCCCCATCCAGACATAGGAGTTTTGCTCAAAGCCCAGGTCTTGCGCAACCTTTATAGGCACAAGACCCCGCCAAGCGACGCAGCCGGACGGACGTGGTTTCTCCGGCGCGAAAAAGGTCTCGCGAACCATGGAGTGAAGGCCGTCCGACCCGATCAAAACATCGCCCTTCTCTATCGTCCCGTCACTAAGACGAACCTCAACGCCGTTCTCATGTTCGGTGACATCAATAACTTTGCTGTTCAGACGGATATTGTCGGGGTCCATTGCCTTGACCAATATGTCCAGCAAGTCTGCGCGATGGACATGGTAATAAGGCGCACCGAAGAATTCTTCCACCTTCGGCATCAGAGGGGTCTTCAGGTAAACTTCCCCGCTTTTATAATCCTTGAAAAGATGAGCCTGCGGCGGAACTCCGATCTTGGCCAATTCATCTTTCAATCCGAGATATTCAAGAATCCGAATGCTGTTAGGGCTCTGTTGCAACCCGGCCCCGATCTCGGAAAGCTCGGATGCCTGTTCCAACACAATGTGAGAAATCCCGGCCCGTTGCAAGGTCAGTGAAAGGGCCGCTCCCGCAATGCCGCAGCCTATAAGTATGACACGCATGTTTTCCTTCCTCCGGATTTTGTCTCCGTGTTATTTTGGAACGCGCTATGTTTTTAGCCTTACAGAATTGACATCAAACAACAAGAAAAAAGCCACAGCTCACCTTATTTAACTCTCAACAAAACTTGAGCAAATCAAGTGCTCGCTCTGCTTTCAAACGCAACGGCAGACGCCGAAAAGCTCATTCAGCGGACATCTGCATCTATTAGTATAGCGCAAAGTAGTGCCGGTTCCGTGCCTTTGTTGACCCATGCATGGTTTGTCCCGCGCTGAACCACGACATCATACGGCTTGAGATGTCTTTCGTCCTCATCCAGCAAGAGAGTCACTTCACCAGAAAGAAGGATTATGTAGTCAATCGTTTCCGTTTTATGCATCGCCGGGTGACGACTTGTGTCCGGTTGCTCATGCTCCGCACCCATTTTGGCAAACCGCGCCTTCACGATTTTCGCGTACTCTTCTTCGCTGATTGATGGATCGACTGGCGGCACAAGGAACCACCTGAATTTATGCCCGCCTGGCTCCGGGGACAATGTCACCGGCATCGCGCCCCGATCTTCTGTGCTGACGCTATCAACATCGGGGCCAACCGAATTCCATATATCCCTGAGATTGCCGATTTGCCCACCTGGCGGACCGTCCAAGGTAACAATCGAGCGACCCTTGTCATTATGTCCAGTGATAATCCGCCGGAGTTCAAATCCGAAATCCATCTCCCATCTCCTTTTGCGTTTTGTTTTTTTATAGCCGACTTTTACCGGGCATTCACGTCTGGAGTTTCCTGCTTGATGAAGCTTTACATATCATTGGAAGGGGGGCAAATAAAAAGGCCGCAAACCCCGGAAAGGGTTTACGGCCCCGGAGCGACCATCCGCAGTGACGGCGACGGATGGTCTATCCGGTTAGGAGGCAGGCAGCAGAACTTTGTCGATGACGTGAATAACGCCGTTTGACTGCTCCACATCAGCAATCGTGACATTGGAAATGTTACCTTGCCCGTCTTTGAGCATGATGGTGTCGCCCTTATACATGGCAGTATAAACACAGCCACCAACCGTCTTGACTGGATGAGCTCCGCTATCATCGTCAACCATGCCTTTGATCGGGCCAGAAAGCGCTTTCGCGGCGACGACATGACAAGTCAGGATTTTCGTCAGCATATCCTTGTTTTCCGGCTTCAACAGAGTTTCTACCGTTCCGGCAGGCAGCGCCGCAAAAGCGGCATCTGTCGGCGCAAAGACAGTAAATGGACCCTCACCCTGCAATGTCTCGACGAGACCGGCAGCCTTCACGGCGGCAACCAGCGTTTCATGATCCTTGGAATTGGAGGCGTTCTCAACGATGTTCTTACTCTCATACATCGGAGCTCCACCAACCATCGGATTGTCGGCAGAAGCAGCACATCCGGCAATTGCGACAGGCAGTGCAAGCGTTGCGGCGAGTAGCATATTTTGAAGTCTCATTCCTAATCTCCTTGTTCAGTACCCGGCCCTTCAACGAGCCGTTACAGGGAGTAACGAGAGCGCTTCAAAAATAGTTTCAATCTTCGAAAAAGTTTTTAGATTTCTATCGCCCTACCGACAGCAACTACCGGACCGGTCGCCTGTCCAGTGGGTGAGCCGCCTTCTGGCTCATCACTGATGGCGATGACGGCGTCCGGGAATTTGTTACGCAGATTTTCAGGCACAGTGACTTCACCTCGGCTGGCCGTCGGGACCAGACCAAGCGATACAGGATCATTCCCGCCTTCAATCAGCCAGAGCTCGAATGACCGTCCGGAATCTGGTTCACCTTTCACCCGGTTGATTTTCATGATACCGCTGCGCGCATCATAGAGTGTGACCAACTCAACATCCCCTGTTTCACCGGTAAGCTCCGCAATGAATACAGGAGGCGCAATAGACTCCGGCCCATCAGGACCATTTATAATTCCGCTATAAAGCCCGGCGACGATGATCAGCGCCGCAAGGGAGGCCATGCTCAAACCGCGCCAAAAGCCAATATTTCCCCACCAGCCGGGAGTACCCACAGGGTCGCTGTCATTCGTCCCAAAAACCTCCGCCTCAATCTCGGACAGCAGCCGGGCAGGTGGCGTTACAGCCTCGAACTCTTCTTCAAGTTCCGCAAAATGTTCTTCCCAGAACTGAACGCGGGCCTGCAACGACGCCTCGGAGGAAAGACGTGCCGAGAAGGCAGCCCTCTCTGCATGAGGCAGGACTCCCAGCACATACTCTGCGGCGAGTACGTCATCCGGATCCTTTATGTCGTTCTCGGTAGTCATCTTTCGAGACACTCTTTCAGTTTCAAAAGGCCGCGACGCAGCCAGGTTCTCACTGTATTCAACGGAATATTCTGTTGTTCCGCTAGCTCCTGATAACTATAGCCTTCCAGATAGGCACCGCGTATCGCAATCGCCCTCGCTTCCGGTAATTCATCCAGACAGCGCTCTATGCCGCGCCGATCAGAGGATAAGATCGCCTCTTTTTCAGGGTTCGCCGCTTCATCAGACAAGTCAGCCATTTCATCGATATCAACCGCAACAGGTTTACTCGCCCTGATCCTGTCAATCGCATGATTTCGCGCGATAGCGATCAACCATGACATCGGACTGAAATCGCTCGGTGCAAATTTGGAAGCATCTCGCCAAATCTTGATATAAACTTCCTGCAAAGCATCTTCCGCTTCCGCCCGATTATTTAAGATACGAAGGCAGACTCCGAAAAGTTTCGGGCTGGTAGCGGAATAAAGATCGGTAAAGGCTTCGCGGTTTCCGAGCGCTATACGGCCAATCAATATTGAAATATCATTTGCGGTCAAAAGCACCCACTATCCCGAAGCTCTTTACTTCTCTTGATATTAAAGTAGGGAACGTATGACGGCTTGTCACCCGTTTTTCATAATGGGCGGAGCCAAGTTATAAAACTTCAAAGCGCGGTTGACATTATTACATTTGCATTCCTTAGGTTTTCATTCACCCTAAAAGACGCCTGCAAAATGTGAGACTATAGTGCATATATTGCATATCCAAAAAGGTGGATAGAATGACAGAAAGCGAAATCAGCACTCATGATGCGGAAGATGATCTACGCAACGAAACCATCAAGATATATGTGAATGGAAAGATTGTTCCAAGGGCGGAGGCCACGATTTCCGTATATGATTCTGGCTTCATGCTTGGAGACGGTATGTGGGAAGGGATGCGGCTGTACAATGGAAAATGGGCGTTCTTTGAAGAACATATGGATCGGCTCTTTGATAGCTGTAAGGCCATTTCGCTGGATATCGGTATGGATCGGGCTGGCATACTGGAGGCTCTTACACAAACTGCAAACGCCAACGGCATGACTAATGACGTACACTGTCGGCTGATGATTACAAGAGGCATCAAGTCCAAGCCCTTCCAGCATCCCGCCCTGTCTAAATCCGGGCCAACGATTGTGATCATCATGGAGCATTCAAAAGCTGCCGCGCATCTTCAGGCTAAGGGAATTTCTCTCGCAACCGTACCGCAGGTTCGCGGATTGCCGATGTCACAAGACGCTAAATACAATTCGCATTCCAAGCTAAACTGCGTCATCGCCTGCCTTCAGGCAGAACAGGCCGGTGCCGACGAAGGACTGATGCTAGACCCGTACGGGTTCGTCAATACGACAAACGCCTGCAACTTCTTCATTGTACGCAAAGGAGAAGTCTGGACCTCTACCGGAGATTATTGCATGAACGGTGTCACCCGGCAGAAGGTCATCGACCTGTGCAAGGCGAATGACATCCCAGTCTTTGAGAAGAACTATTCACTATATGAAGCCTATGGCGCTGACGAAGCCTTCCTGACAGGCACCTTTGGCGCGCAGACCCCTGTTTCTCAAATCGATGGAAAGAAGATCGGAGAGCAAGAGGGCATCGGGCCTGTCACTGCTCGCATTCAAGTTCTTTATGGGGAACTTGTCGCGCGCAATACCCAAAGCTGATCTGGACACAAAAAACCCGGCACGAAAGCCGGGTTTTTCACTATCCTTTATAAGGAACTAATAGCTGATCGGGCCAATCAGTTTCCACCTGTCACCAACGACCTGGGAGAGGCGTGCACTGTTACGGGCATCCGGACCCAGATGATCCTCAGCAGAGAAACTGTAGGGTGCGCCACCAAAAATACTATTATAATCCTTTATGCTTTCAATTGCCTCGGCGACCTTTTCCGCGGTCACATCGGGACCAGCCTTCTCAATCGCCGTCAGGAATACATCCATCGCGTCGTATCCGGCTATGGACTGCAGAACGGCGTCATCACCGAAACGCTTCTTATAGTCATCCATCCATGCTTTCACTTCCGGCGTCGCCTCATCATAGTAAGGGATTGGCGTCTGGCTTGTCCCGTACAGGCCTTCAGTCAGACCTTTTGCGAGCGTCACATTCTCGGGAACATATCCGGCAGAGCTAACAACAAAAATCGGGTCATAACCAATTTTCTTGGCTGTTGCCATACTGCCGATCGTCTCGCCGATAATCGTGCCGAGACAAACCAACTCCACACCTTCCGATTTCAACTGGGCGATCTGGGAAGAAAAATCCTTTGCGCCACGCTTGAAGTTTGTTTTTACAACTTCAGGAAGTCCCATGTCCTTGGCCTGATCTTCGCATCCATGCAGAACATTCTTGCCGAAGTCATCATCCTGGTAAAGAACGCCTATTTTCTTGATGCCCTTGTTGTCCACGAAATATTTGACAGCAGCCTGCATCTGATCGCTATAGGGGGTAAATCCGCCAAACTTCAGCTTGTGATACGGCTCATACATTTCATTTGCGGCGGTTACCGGGAAGACATTCATCACACCCATTTTGAGCGCGCGGGGCATCGTCACCATATTGGTGGGCGTGCCGAGAGCGCCGACAAGCGCAAATACCTTGTCCTTTTTTAGAAGCTTGTCGCCCGCCTGCGCGGCCTTGTTCTGCTGATAGGCGGAATCTTCGACGATGAGTTCAATCATACGGCCATTAATACCGCCCTTCTCGTTCACTTCGTCGACAGCCATGCGCATTCCGTTTGTCACAGGTACGCCCCATAGTGCGACAGGGCCAGACAGTGGTTGGTGCGATCCAAGCACAATCTTGTCATCGTAAACTCCCTGATCCGCCGAGGCGATACCGACGAACCCCGAAACCGCCGCCGCCATCGCCGTGGCGGCCACGAGTGATATTTGTAACAAACTTCTGCGTTTCATTTGTTTTCTCCCAATTAGTTCCCTGATATTGCTATAATAACCTACTTTTCTAATTTACGGAAATCCCTGCATCATTCATACATCGTGTCGATCAGTGGTTTATATTTTTGATTGACGAATGAACGCTTCAGTTTCATCGTTGGTGTCAGTTCATCATCTTCCGCCGTCAGTATCTCGTCAATCAGCCTGAAATCCTTGATAGTTTCCACCTGTGCAAAATTCTTGTTTACCTCCTCTACTTCACTTCGGATAAGATCCAGTACTTCAGAGGCCCGGCAAAGGCTCTGAAAATTCGTAAATGGCACGTCCTTATCCTGCGCGTATTTTTCGACATTTTCATGATCGATCATGATCAAAGAGGTCAGGTATTTCCGCTTATCCCCAATGACCACAGCATCAGAAATATAGGGACTGAATTTTAGCTGGTTTTCAATTTCCGATGGAGTAATGTTCTTACCGCCCGCCGTGATAATAATATCTTTCATACGGTCGGTAATCTTCACAAAGCCGCTGTTGTCGATATAACCGACATCCCCGGTGTGCAGCCATCCGTCCGTAACCGTCTCAGCGGACTTTTCCGGCTGATTGAGGTATCCGAGAAAGATATGCGGGCCTTTGAGAAGGATCTCGCCTTCATCTGAAATACGCACCTCGGTTTCCGGTGCGGCAACGCCAACGGAACCGAGCTTAAACTGATCGGGCAGGTTTGTTGTCGCAACGCCCGTATTCTCCGTCTGGCCATAGACCTCATACATATCGAGGCCGAGCGCCAGGTACCATTTGATCAAATCCGGTGAAATAGGGGCGGCACCGGACCCAAGATAATGCGCCCGATCCAAACCGAGAAGCCGTTTTACATTCCGCAAGACCAACTGATTTGCCAGCCAGAATTTGACTTTTTCCAAACCAGAAGGCTCCTCCCCGCTCAATTTACGTTCCGCAATCTTATACCCGGCGCCGATCGCCAATTTATAGGCGAGCTGCTGCAGCCTCGTCGCTTCCTTCAACTGCAAGGTAATTGCCGAATAGAACTTTTCCCATATGCGCGGCACTGCAAAAAAAACTGTGGGGGAAACCTCCCTGATATTCTCTGGCACCGTATCCGGCCCTTCAACGAAATTGATCACCGACCCCGCAAAAAGCGGCAGGAACACGCTGAACGATCGTTCCGCCACATGGCAAAGTGGCAAAAAGGAGAGCTGCTCGTCTGCCGGACCAAAGCCGATAATAGGTGTCAGGTTTGAAATCTGGAACATCAGGTTGCGATGGGAGATCATTGCTCCTTTCGGCGGCCCCGTCGTTCCCGATGTATAGATCAGGATCGCAAGATCCTCTGCTTTTGACAGAGCTATCTGCTCTTCCCAGAAATCCGGATGATTTTCATGATAAGCCTCGCCGAGCTGATACAGCTCTTCAATGCTGATAACCTGGTCATCCTCAAAATCGCGCAGCCCTTCCATATCGAGGACAATGATTTTCAGAAGATCAGGAATTCTCTCTCGAACTTCCAGAATTTTATCCAGCTGTTCTTCATTTTCCGCAATAAATATCCGTGTTTTAGAATCCTGGCAAAGATACTCGACCTGCTTTGGACTGTCCGTCGTGTAGACACCATTGCTGACGCCCCCGACACAAAGGGTTCCCATGTCGAGATAGAGCCATTCAGGGTTGTTATCGCTCAGTATCGAGACCGTCTCACCGCGCTTCAGGCCGAGGGCAACCATACCGAGGCCACAGGCGCGCGCACGCTGCCCATACTCGGCCCAGGTAATACTTTGCCAGATGCCGAACTCTTTCTCCCGCATGGCGATCTTTTGATCGTGTTGCTTTACCCGCGCCCAGAAAAGTTGGGCCGTTGTCTCGGCACCATCAATAACGGTTGGTGGATAAGTCATTGCATTCATATATGTCCTCCAGCCTCAGACAATCCTACCGCCATGTTTTTCGTTTTTTCCATCGGCGCTTGCCGCGCACACCATGGTCTTGAATACCCAGATAAAATTCGCGGATATCCTCTTTTTGCAGCAAGCTTTCCGTCGTGTCTTCCATCACGATGCGACCGACCTCAAGCACATAGCCAAAATCCGCTGTATGAAGCGCGATGTTTGCATTTTGCTCCACCAGAAGCATGGTCATCCCCTGCTCCACGTTCAGTCGTTTGATGATTGTGAAGATTTCCTTCACTAGAAGCGGACTTAGTCCGAGACTGGGCTCGTCAAGGAGCATCAGCTTCGGTCGCGACATCAGGGCGCGACTGATCGAGAGCATTTGCTGCTCTCCGCCTGAAAGCTGGCCCGCGGGTTGGTCTGTGCGTTCCTTCAGGATAGGAAAATAGCTGTGAACAAGCTCCACATCCTTGGCAACTCCGTCCCGGTCTTTGCGTGTATAAGCCCCCATCATCAGGTTGTCACGAACACTCAGGAACGGGAACACCTCCCGACCTTCGGGAACATGGCTGATCCCTCGGCGCATGATCCAGTCAGGGTCGCGCTTCTGGATCTCCTCGCCATCAAATTCAACAACTCCTTTTTGCGGGTCCATTATGCCGCTGATGGTTTTCAGGATCGTCGTTTTTCCGGCGCCATTGGCGCCAAGGACGGTTGCAATCCGCCCTTCACGCACATCGATTGAAATTCCGCGAATGGCCATGATAGGACCATAATAGGTTTCAATATTCCGGACTTTCAGAATTGATTCCGTCATTCCTGTTCTCCCAGATAGGCCTTGATCACCTCGGGATCATTCTGGACATCCTGCGGAGAGCCATGCGCCAGCATTCGCCCATAGTTCAGAACCAGCACTTCATCGGAAACCTCGGATACCAGCCCCATATCATGCTCAACCATAAGGACCGTAATTCCGAGATCTTTCTTGATATCGTCAATCCAGAAAGACATGTCCTGCGTTTCCTCCACATTGAGACCGGAGGAAGGTTCGTCTAGCAGGATAAGCTTGGGTTCCGTGCAGAGCGCGCGGCCGAGCTCCACAACTTTTCGGACGCCATACGGCAAATTCATGATCAGGCTGTCGCGGTAATGCTGAAGGTCCAGAAAATCGATAATGTCTTCTACTTTATCCCGATGCTCGACCTCCGCCCGCCGGACAGAGGGAAGAAACAACAATTCTGAAAACATGCCTGTGCGGGAATGGCAATGTCGTCCCACCAGCAGGTTTTGCAGGACAGATGCATGCTCGAACAGCTCGATGTTCTGAAACGTCCGCGCAATGCCAAGGCTCGCAATCGCATGGGGCGGAACTTTTGTTATGTCCTGCCCATCGAAAGTCATCGTTCCTTCTGTTGAATCGTAGATGCGGCTGATCAAGTTAAAGATCGTGGTCTTGCCTGCGCCGTTCGGCCCGATGATCGTAAAACATTCCCCTTTCTTGATTTCGAAATTCACACCATCGACGGCCTTCACACCACCGAAGTTGATCGCCAGGTTTTCTGCTTTGAACAACATCATTTCAACCGTTCCGACTTCATATAGGCTTTTTGCCGCTTGAAGGTCGCCTTCTTGTAGACAGGGAACATCTGGAAATAGAGTTTAATCTTCAACCAGCGGCCATAAATGCCGTAAGGTTCGAAAATAATGACAAGCACCAGGATCAGCCCGAAAATAAAGGGTTCAATACCCGGTGTCTCCGCAATGGCAACGGGCAGGTAATCTTTCAAAATGGCGAGTCCCTGCGGCAGTGCCAGAACGAAGATCGCTCCAAAGATCGCGCCATGAAGAGAGCCGATCCCGCCGACGACGACTAGCACCAGCAATTCAAGCGACTGGAAAATGGTAAAACTTTCCGGCGACAAAAACCCCAGTTTATGAGCAAAGAGAGCGCCGGCGAGCCCGGTAATACCTGCACTCAAGGCAAATGCCTTTGTCTTTATCTGCGCCAGATTAACGCCCATGCTTTGCGCCGAAATTTCGGAATCGCGGATGGCCATCATCGCCCGTCCCGTTGGCGAACGCAGAAGATTGATGGAAATCAGGAGCACCAGCAAAAGCATCCCGAGGCAGAGAAAGTAGAATGGCGGGCCATCCGTAAGTTCCATATCGCCAATATAAAGCGACTCAACCAGCAAGCCCGAATACCCATTCGTCACGCTCTCCCATCGGGACAGAATTTCTTCTATGACAAGGGCGAAGGCAAAGGTCGCAATAGCAAGATAAATACCTGTCAGCCGCAGCACAGGAATACCGATCGCCACCCCGGCCAATGCCGCAAAGATCGCCGCGACCGGCATCGATACGATAAAGGAGAAGACAACCGGCTCCTCTACAAAGGGGAGCGGGACGCCATTTCCGGTCAGCACAGCCTCTGTGTAGGCACCGATACCGAAAAAGGCCGCGTGACCGAGACTGACCAGCCCCGTATAACCGGCCAATAGCATCAACCCCACACCCGCGATTGCGATAATGTACAGCTGCGTCATCTGGCCGATGTAATACCCCTCCAGAAAGAACGGCGCCACTAAGACCACCAGAAGCAAAATCCCATACGACCAGTAATATCCGGAATGTTTCGCAATTCGAATATCCTGATTATAGTCCGTCTTGAACAAAAACCGCATGGCTACACCCTCTTCCCGGTTTTCTGTCCAAATAGCCCTTGCGGTCGAACGACCAGGACAATGAGCAGAACGACATACGCCGCGACATTCTTGAAGCCCGGGGGCAGGTAAAATCCGGCAAGTGTTTCAATGATACCGATAATCAGGCCACCGACAACCGCGCCGGGAATAGAGCCAAAGCCCCCCAATACTGCTGCAGGAAACGCCTTTAATCCGATAAATCCCATGCTCGTATCAATTAATGTGGTCGGGGCGAGCAGGATACCGGCGGCGGCGGCGACAGCCGCACTAATTCCCCAAATCATCGAAAAAACGGCCTTTACAGGAATCCCCATGTAATAGGCCGCCAACTGATTTTGGGAGGACGCCTGCATGGCAATACCCAACCGGGTATGGGTAAAAAAAGTATAGAGAACCGCGCACAGGATTATCGTTGCAACAATCACGGAAATATCCGTTTGTGAAATCACCAAAGATCCCATCGATTCCGGAACGAGCTGCATTCCCTCACTTGAAAAGGGTGTCGAGATCGCATAGGTCTCGGTTCCCCAACCGGGCATCATGCCCGCTGCACTCCGCGCCATATAACCAAAGCCGATTGTGACCATGACGATGGAGAATTGAGGCTGCCCCAGCACCGGCCGCAGGAACACCCGGTCAACCATATTCCCCGCAAAGAACATACAGACGATCGCCGCAGCAGCACCAACCCAATAGTTCCAGCCCAGAATGGAAATGAACGTATAGGCGAGAAACGCCCCCAGCATCATCAACTCGCCTTGCGCGAAATTGACAACTTCCGTCGCCTTATAGATTAAAACGAACCCAAGGGCGACGAGAGCATAAATACACCCAATCGATATACCCCCGATGACTAGCTGCAAAAATTCAAACAGGATAGCCTCCCACTATTGTTCGATTTTTGTTATTTTTATCCACATTCTTAATGTCGGGAAATGCGGTAATTGATCAAAGTATAGGCAAGCGTTTTGCTCAGCGTCAATAAAACATTTCAATAATACGAGCGTTTTTTTGTTCGCATTCGCAATATAAATGATGTATTCATTAAATACGAATATATACTAAATAAAAATAAATAATTACTTGTATTATTGTAGATTATAATTATTAAATATTACCATTTTTATTTGTTTCATGCGCTATTCACCTCTCCGGCGCAGGCGCAAAAGTTAGGCAGCAATCAAACTTTAGAAATCCTTTTTATGCTGCATTGCATGACGGACATTACAAAGCCATCGGATTTCGCTGCGTTAGTTGTTGTTGCATTTGCATTTTAAAATGTCTGCCGTTAGGCTCGTCCCCTGTAAATCGCGGCTCTTCACTTGACTTAATAAAATTGGCCCGGCCAACTTGAAGCGGGAGTGTAATATGCAACAAAATCCACAAGGCAACTCAAGAACAACTGAAGGACGTGGGCGCCTTTATAACTCAATTGTCGATACAATTGGGGATACGCCTTGCATCCGCATCAACCGACTCGCGCCAAAAGGAGTCGAGATATATGTGAAGGCGGAATTCTTTAATCCGGCGGCATCCGTTAAAGACCGTCTGGCAATCTCCATCATCGAGGAAGCCGAAAAGCGGGGAGACCTCAAGCCGGGCCAAACCGTGGTTGAGGCCACCAGCGGAAACACCGGTATCGGACTTGCCATGGTATGTGCGGCCAAAGGATACCCCCTCGTTGTCACAATGGCGGACAGCTTCTCAATCGAACGGCGCAAGCTCATGCGCTTTCTCGGTGCCAAGGTCGTACTCACGCCGCGGGCAGCAAAAGGGTTCGGCATGTACCAAAAGGCAAAAGAGCTGGCTGACGCAAACGGATGGTTCCTTGCGCGTCAGTTTGAAACCTCAGACAATGCACTGATCCATGAAAATACGACCGCACGCGAGATAATTGCAGATTTTGACGGCCAGCGTCTTGACTACTGGGTCAGCGGATATGGTACGGGCGGCACGATGACTGGTGTCTCGCGGGTCTTGAGAAAAGAACGCCCGGACACCAAGATTATCCTGACGGAGCCAGCCAACGCGCAGCTGGTTGGCAGCGGCGTTGCGCAGGAACGTGACGCGAGCGGATCGCCGAGTGAAGGGCACAAATCCTTTGAACCCCATCCAATTCAAGGCTGGACTCCGGATTTTATTCCGTTGGTTCTCCAGGAAGCATTGGACAAGGGAAACTATGACGAACTCATTCCGATTGCCGGCGCAGAGGGCATTGAATGGTCTCAAAAGCTGGCGCAGAAAGAAGGAGTCTTTACCGGTATTTCTGGCGGATCAACCTTTGCCGTTGCCATGAAAGTTGCGGAGAAAGCGGAACCGGGTTCCGTCATTCTGTGCATGCTGCCCGATACCGGGGAACGCTATCTGTCATCGCCGCTGTTCGAGAATATCGTTGAGGATATGGCAGATGATGAGATTGCTCTGTCCCTCTCTACGCCCGGCTATCATATGCCCGATGCATAGCTCTTAGGACACAACTCTATCCCCGCATCGATACCGAACTGGGTACCCCTTGATCGATGCGGGCCTTTATTTGACCAAACGCCTCATGCCGATCTTCCAACAAGAACGCACCCGCCAACGATCAGAACAGTGCCGATAATTCGCATCGGCGTCACATTCTCGTTCAATAAAAGTATCCCGAACAGCATCGTGACAACAAAGCCGATGCCGACAAAGGGATAGGCCACACTTAAATCGACCTTGGACAAAACCCACACCCACAACGCCACACTCAGCGCATAGATAATAAGTCCAAGCCAGATAAATGGTGAAAAGGCTGCTGCAATAAAGGAATCCACAATGCCGGACTGCATCGCCGCCTGCATTTTCTGATCACCGACGCCGAGCTTTAGCACGAGCTGCGCGCAGGCTGATGAAAATACCGTTAGCAGGATAAGGCTAAGAACGAGTAATGACATTTAAATAGGCTCCGTTAAAAAACGCCTCGCGTAAAAACTCAGAATTGCAAGTATTTTGCAAGAAACAGTACAATCACAAAACTCACGCCGACCAACTGGCTCGCCCTGTCCTTGATCGCAAACACTACCGGATCATCCGGGATTTCATTCCGACGGGCGCAAACCCAGATATGATTTCCCCAAAACAGAACCAGAAGACAAAGCAGCCACAGCGCTTCCGGCGTTGAATATGACCTTAATACGAACGGGCTGTTGATATAGAGAGCAAGAATCACAACTGCCGCCGTGAAATTCGTTATACCAAGGCTGAACATAGTTTCACGGTCATCCAAAGAGTAACCTCGTCCGCGAACTTGGCTGCTCTTCTCCGATAGTGCGGATACTTCAATATAACGCTTCATGAAGGCGAGACTGACAAAAATAAAGACCGAAAATGCGATCAGCCAGGAGGAAAGATCAACCCCGGAAGCCGCCGCACCGGCGACAACACGCATGGTATAAAGAATTGCAAGGGTCATCACATCAACGGTCGTCACTCGCTTCAGCAGAAAGGAATAGGCATTGGTAATCGCAAAATAGACGAACAATACGACGACAAATGCAATGGGAAGAAATGCAATCGAAACAGCAAATGCAAATAGTGGAAAGCCGAACGCACCCGCCACACCTAATGGCAGGGGGAGCGCGCCGGAGGCAATAGGACGATACTTCTTGCTGCGGTGACGCCGGTCTTCCTGCAAATCAAGAAGGTCATTGAGAAAATAGACGCCCGAAGCACAAAAGCTGAAACAAATAAAAGCGAGAACCGTCGTCCAAAGATGCGCGAGATCGAAATACTCATGAGACGTGACCAGAGGGACAAAAATCAATATGTTTTTCGCATATTGATGCGGCCGCATTTCTTTTATAAACGCCTTTAGCGTTGATCCTTCAGATTTATGATGCCAGCTCAGTTTCCCAGCTTTTTCAGCCTCAGCAACGTTACTGGCTGGCGCATTGACCATGATATTGGCAGCAGCGGCCCGCCAGATCGGCGTATCCGCGGAACTGTCACCTGCATAGGCAAATTCTTCGTCCCCCAACAGTTTTTGGATAGCGGCAAGTTTGTTGTCGCCCTTCAGATTATTCTCTCCCGAAGTCGCCATAACTTTGTCGAAGATACCCAAGTGCTCCGCTACCTGGTTGGCATATTTCTGGTGAGATGCGGTTGCGAGAATGATCTCCTTACCGTCCGTCTTAAGCTGCTTCAGATAACCGATAAGCGCTTCCTCATAGGGAAGATATTCCGCGTCAATATCCACATTCTCTGCGACTTTTTCCTTGGCGAAGGCCCGACCTTTCAGCAACCACATTGCCAGTTGGAATATTCTGAAGGGATTTCCCTTCAAGTACCGCAATAATGATTCCACGAAAAGATCCGTACGAACCAACGTACCATCCAGATCTACGACGACATACTTCACGTTATCAACCAATAGTCTTCTACCTTTGATCCCAGCCGCGTAAAATCACGAGAGCATTGTGCGGATATCTTAATTTTACGGCTTTCTATTAACCATGAAAAAACACTATGTACCGGAAAATTCTTAATTTTAGCTTTCTTTCCTTATTCTAGAATAAACACCACCTCGGACCAGCATTAACCATAATTATAGAGGGAAATCTTAACCCGGGGTGACATTTTTACGATGGCGTAATTCATCGAGCGGTATGGGTTTCTGGGCCCGCAGTATGTGCAGTGCTTTGGTTCCCCGGCGCCCGTAAAATCATTATAGGCGCTGGATCGAGAGATATGCGCAGAGGCGTTTCAAGGCAGATGTCCCCATCACATTGGCATGGAAATATTCTTGAGGAGTTTATCAGGATTTCCTCGTCCGTTATCAATGTCTGGACATCCGACAATCGTGACAGTCGATTAAAGAGCAGCGCCATCCCATATCGAAACGCAGCAACGAACCCGGCATTCTTCAATAAAACAACATCAAATCTTGGCTTTTCTATCCCGCCCTCCGAGGCAATGACGAAAGGTCCGCCGTAGTATCGGGCTTTGGCGATCACTGCTGAAGCGGCAGTATGGCGCTTTCCGTTCACGGTAACTTCAAGTTCCATATCACGGAAGCCGGATGCCGCGCGGAACGCCGCGAACATATATGCAATTGCACCGAACCGCTTTTTCTCGCCCGGGCGCAGTGCCGCAACCGTCAGTGAATCATAACCCGCCCCTGCCATCAGCAGAAACCGCTTTTCGTTTGCTTTCGCGGAATACACTGGCACGGGTACTGCCGCAATCAGTATCTCGATAGCTCTATCAATTGAAGCTCCAACGCCGAGTTCTCGCGCCAACACATTCGCTGTCCCAAGAGGGATTACCCCAAGCGGCAACTCTCCACCTTCAAGCCCGTTCAGAATTTCCGAAACTGTTCCGTCCCCTCCTGCCGCAACCAGCACAATGTCAGGGTCGTTTCGCGCGACCAGTTCACGGGTCATATCTGTTGCATGTCCCGGACCCTTGGTTTTCAGAATCTCCACTTCACAATCCGTATCCGCGAGATAGAGCAGTGCTTTGGAGAAGCGATTCTTGTTACGCATACCCGATGTCGGATTATGGATTATGACAAGGCGCCGCTTTGACAGAGTCATAAGACTGACTTTCTAACGCAACAAAAACATAACTGCACAGTCATCAAACTGACTCTCAGCGCACCTATAAATTGCCCATATGATTGTTTCGTCATTGAAACCATTTGATGACCATTTGATGACACGCGAAAAGAGTCATGCGTAATGGATGCTCGCACAGTTACTCATAAGTATCGTTCGATCTGGATTTCAGACATTCATCTGGGAACGCCCGGATGCAAGGCTAGCTTCCTGCTCGATTTTCTGAGAAGCACCAAAAGCGACAATCTATATCTTGTCGGAGATATTATCGACGGCTGGAGCCTGCGGCAAGGCTGGTATTGGCCACAGGAACATAATGATGTCATTCAAAAGCTTCTGCGAAAAGCACGGCAGGGCACCCGGGTTGTCTTCATCCCCGGCAACCATGATGAATTCGCCCGGCATTATGTCGACCTTGAATTCGGGTCCATTAAGGTTCTTCACGAAACCATCCATAAAACAGCAGACGGACGGGATTTTCTCGTCCTGCATGGCGACGAATTTGATGTTGTTGTGAAGTATGCCCGCTGGCTTGCCTATCTCGGGGACTGGAGTTACGGGCTTTGCCTGAAGCTCAACGATGTCCTGAATGGCATCCGGGCCCGCCTTGGATATCCTTACTGGTCATTATCCGCGTATTTGAAGCTGAAGGTGAAAAACGCCGTCAAGTTTATCGCGGATTTCGAAAATGCGCTTGCCGATGTTGCGCGTGATCGCAAGGTTGACGGCATCATCTGTGGCCATATCCACCATCCCGAAATTCGGGAAATCAACGGCGTGACATATTGCAATGATGGCGACTGGGTCGAGAGCTGTTCGGCCCTGGTTGAGCATTTTGATGGTCAACTGGAACTTATTTACTGGATGGGCGCAGCAGCCTCCCTCTCCGATTCACAAGGAAACAAGACATGCGACTCATCCTCGTTACTGATGCCTGGCATCCTCAAGTCAATGGGGTTGTTCGGACGCTCTCGAACCTGAGGGACTATCTCACGGGGCTCGGGGATGAGGTCGTCATGGTAACGCCGGAGCTTTTCACCTCCTTTCCCTGTCCGACCTATCCGGAAATCCGCCTGTCCCTTTTTCCGGCAAGAAAAATCAGGAAAATTTTTAACGAAACGCCGCCGGACGCGGTACATATCGCAACGGAGGGGCCTCTCGGGATTGCAGCAAGACGTTATTGTCTCAAGAATGATATTCCCTTCACAACCGCCTTTCACACGCGCTTTGCCGAATATGTCCATGCCCGTATCCGGCTTCCGCTGCGCTGGGGCTATGCAGGTTTGAAATGGTTTCATGGGCCTTCCCACACTATTATGGTCGCGACACCCAGCCTCGAAGCCGATTTGAGAAGCCGCGGCTTTCGTCATATCCGGCGGTGGACACGCGGGATCGACACCGATCTATTCCGCCCTCAAGTCAAGACAGCACTGGTTTATCAACGCCCGATCTTTCTCTATGTCGGCCGGGTCGCAGTGGAAAAAAACATCGAAGATTTCCTGACACTGAACCTGCCCGGGACCAAAGTCGTCGTCGGGGATGGACCGCAGCGAAAAGTGTTGGAGCGGAAATATCCCGCCGTCGCCTTTCTCGGTCTGAAGGAAGGAGAGGCGTTGGCGCAGATATACGCAAGTGCCGACGTTTTTGTCTTTCCAAGCAGAACCGATACTTTTGGTCTGGTCCTTCTTGAAGCACTGGCAAGTGGTGTGCCTGTGGCAGCCTATCCCGTAACCGGACCGCTCGACGTAATCGGGGATCATCCGGTGGGTGTGCTGGATGAAAATCTGGAAAAGGCGGCAGAAAAGGCGCTTAAATTAGATCCGGCCGACTGTCGTGACTATGCGATGAATTTTTCATGGGCAACCAGTGCTACACAATTTAAAGATAATCTGGTGATTTTTACATCCGCCAAGAATGCGTCGGCCACTTTGCAATCAAGCGAGGAAACGGAAAATCTGGATCCGGAGTATATCCTCAAAAAATAACTTGCGAGTGATCCAGCTATCCCGCCAAGCCGTATTCCAGATTATGATACGGTTTTTCCTGAAATAGAATGACCCCGCCTGATCGTGAGTAAACAGCAATCTCTTGACCCTGTCTCAATTCACTGGTTCCGCCAGGATTTACGCCTGTCCGATAATCCAGCGTTATTGGCTGCCGTGGATGCCGGCCGGTTAATACCGGTGTACATTCTTGATGATGAGAATGCGGCGGAATGGCAGATGGGGGGGGCAAGTCGTTGGTGGCTTCACCGCTCCCTGTCTTCTCTCAATGACTCATTAGAGGGAAGGCTTAGGCTTTTCCAGGGCGATGCCGAGCGAATATTACCGGCTCTTGCAAAAAAGACCGGTGCGAAGACTGTTACCTGGAACCGCTGTTACGAGCCATGGCGGATACAGCGCGATAATAAGATCAAATCCACTCTCGCCGCCACCGGCATTGATATTGTCTCGGCAAATGGTTCGCTTCTTTGGGAGCCCTGGGATGTCTTAAAATCCGATGGGACACCTTATCGGGTTTTTACACCGTTTTACCGGAAAGGCTGCCTGAACAGCACGTCCCCGAGGAAGCCAACAAAAGCTCCTTCAAAAATTGCCTTCGCAGAAGCCGAAGATATGAAGGATCAGCTTGCGCTTTCGGATATGAGGTTGAATCCATCGCACTGGACGATCGAGAAATCACCGGACTGGGTTCCCGGTAAGGCGGGCGCCCTGGACGCTTTGACCCATTTTCTGGATAACGGCATAGAGGACTACAAAGACGGCAGGAATTTCCCGGCGACTGAAAACTGCTCCCGCCTCTCTCCTCATTTACACTATGGTGAGATATCACCGCATCAGGTTTGGTATGCCCTTGCCTTTCGCGAACATCTCCTGAAGGGAGACGAGGACCCGGATCATTTCCGGATGGAGCTCGCCTGGCGGGAATTTTCATACAATTTGCTGTACCATAATCCCGAATTGCCGAATAAAAACCTTCAGGGCAAATTTGATAGGTTTCCCTGGCGCAAAGACAATGATGCGCTTCAGGCATGGCAACAAGGGAAGACGGGCATACCATTTGTCGATGCCGGGATGAGGGAATTATGGCAAACCGGCTCCATGCATAACCGAGTCCGCATGGTGACTGCTTCCTTCCTCGTAAAGAACCTGATGATTGATTGGCGGGAAGGCGAGCGCTGGTTCTGGGACTGCCTGGTTGACGCAGACCTTGCCAACAACAGCGCCAGCTGGCAATGGGTGGCCGGTTCCGGTGCAGATGCGGCGCCCTATTTTCGCATTTTCAACCCCGCCACACAGGGCGTGCGCTTTGATCCGCAAGGTGAATACACCAGAAAATACCTGCCCGAACTCGCCGCATTGCCCGACAAATGGCTTTTTAATCCGTGGGACGCCCCGGCTGAAGTCCTAAAGAAAGCCAATGTGGTCCTGGGCGAAACCTACCCCCATACAATTGCCGACCTGAAATCGTCACGCCGACGCGCGCTGGACGCTTTTTCCGGTTTAAAAGACGGCCAAACTTCCTAGGTTAAGCCCGCCGTATACATCCGGTTTGCCGTTGGGCTGATCACCAGTTGATTGACGCAAACACGCTTGTCGAGCTGCGCCAGGAACAAGATTGTCTCTCCCAGGTCTTCCCCTTGCAGCATCACGGCTTTTTCTTCATCCGTCACTTTTACCGGCCGATTTTCGAGAATAGGCGTGGCGACTTCCCCCGGACAGAGCGCGCAGGAACGAATACCGTTTATGGCCTCTTCCATGTTAAGGCTCTCACTCATCGCGACCATTCCGTGCTTCGCTGCGGTATAGGCCGGCCCGGTCAATTTCGAAACCCGAACCCCGGCCCATGACGCGACATTCACGATCAAGCCTTCCTTTTGTCGGTGCATAATGGGAAGAACGGATCGGCAGCAATAGAAGGCTCCATTCAGGTCAATATCGACAACAGAGTCCCAGCCATCCGTATCAACCTCTTTCCAGCTGCGGTTTTTGACATTAATGCCGGCGCTCAACACGGCCACGTCGAGGCGTTGAAACCGCTCTTCAATCCGGGCAACAACTTCCGAAACGCTTTCGCTATCCGCGACATCCAGCTCCTCTATAACCGGTACTTTACCTGCTTTTTCAACCAGCGCTGCCGTTTCCTCAAGATTCTCACGGCGACGGCCTGAGAGGACGACTTCCATTCCGGCACGCGCCAGAGACACAGCTCCCGCCTGACCAATTCCGGTTCCGGCGCCCGTTATCCAGGCGATCTTCCCTTTCAGATCACGTAATGCGCTTTCTCCATTTCCTGCTATCCCTGCCATCCCATATTCCTTTTTTTATTTTGTATATAGGCCATACATGCACCACCTGTCAGAACAGGCGACTGACGAGCATGAACTCTCTTTTTTAGTCTATCGAAGATGTTGGGTTTTGTCGCGGTAAACTGCTATTTGCTTTCGAGCCGTCTTTCGCTTTCAGGGTCGAAAACATGCAAATGATCGGGGGTGACACGAATAGGCAGAACCTCCCCGCTCTTGATATTTCGGATACCACCAAGCCGAACAGTAAGATTAGAGCGGCTCTCCCCGAAATGGCCATGCACTAATGTGTCAGCGCCAAGTTGCTCAACCACCGCAACGGTCATGGGAACGGCATCCGGCGCGTCCGCCACCAGTTCCAGATGTTCCGGCCGAACGCCGAGAATGACATCCTTGTTGCTATACTCCGGCATCCCACCGTTTCCGAGTGGTAGCGCCGCCTGCCCGGAAATAGTAATATTTTTCCCCATTTCATCGATTTTCGCTTCGGCGAAGTTCATGGCGGGCGAGCCAATGAACC